>Ga0157378_10005377_pt1 | contig 11229 bp, 8 predicted proteins | sample M65metaG_FD_115309 | JGI IMG/M metagenome (GOLD analysis project Ga0157378, IMG submission 115309) | Miscanthus rhizosphere microbial communities from Kellogg Biological Station, Michigan, USA - M6-5 metaG | ecosystem: Host-associated > Plants > Roots > Rhizosphere > Soil | place: USA: Michigan...
ATCTTAACATTTACCTGCAAGGTTCGTTTCATGCCCTCCTGTATCCGACAATTTCTATTGAGCGACAACGTTACTAAGCGTACTGTTCGTACTTCCGATAGGGCATCAAGATTAGATAACAATGAGAGGTTAGAGATGAACGTCGCTAAAACGCTGGCCTTACTAGTCACCCTCGCTACGATCTGGGGAGTGACCTACATGCATAATCGGGCCCATCGGTACGATATTGTTGTGGCAGGGGCCGGAAGTGGTGGATCACAGAATGACGCCGGGCAGACAGATTTCCGGGCATTCATAATTGACCATCAAACGGGAAAGGTCTGGATGTTCGGGCCCGCGTCTCCTGCCGGATTCATTGGAATGCCATTGACGCGATTGCCTTGTAGTACGGTTAAGGTCGGCCCGCCGTTCTCAAATTTTGGGTGCAGCGACTCGGCAACAGAGGAAAGCGTAAAAAGGTAGCTCACAAAACGTTCTGGGCCACACTGGCAGCCTCACCGAAATGCCACGATCAAGAGGGTTTTATGGGACTTCATGAGAGTTCACATAATAAAATGGAACCCGTTACCTCAGAAAACAGAGAATTCCGTTTTCCTGATGAAATATCTCTACTGGAAGAGATTAACGTTCCAAATGAAGTAGCTGAAACTCTGCTTGGGCAGATAGTCCAGGTGGACATCGTGCCCGAAGAACAGGCGGCAACTCGACAAGTCGAACCTGACGAATATCCGCAGCTTATATCCCCTGATGGAACTCGCTGGAATGACTACAGTCCCATGCAGGTGTCATTCCGCGATTCCCAAGGCAAGGTTTGGCGCATTCCTCGTCACTGGATAACGGGTGATGCGCCCGTCGAACGCCATATTTGCTACAACGTGACCAGCAAGCATGTGTTTTATGAATCGATGGTTTTTCCAACCTCATACGATTTGGCCGAAATTAACATGCCACCGCGGGTATGCAGGATGCGCGGAGGCCAGTCTCACGATGATTTCGAAGTCCGAATCAGCCCAAATCATTTAGTGAGCGTGTATTGGGAAGGCTATGACTGTCGTTGGAGAATCCCTCACAAGTGGCGCCGGCGGCGCATTCGGCTGCCGCAGACAGAAATCCTCACGGCTCAGGACCTGCCGCCCGAAGTCTCGGCAAAGTTTGGCGGACAAATTGTGACCGTAAACTATCATCCCGGTACAATGTGCTGCATGCAAACACAGTATCGTTTCCGCGATGATCAAGGTAGTAAGTGGCCCGTCAAGATTGAAGATTGCGTCATCGTGGGATATGGCGACGCGGAAGAACACCTCACCTGAAGACGTGGGGGTTTCCTTTTCGCTTTCAAACCGCTATTGCTTTTACCGATTGCGTTGTTATTGCCTTCGGAGACGCGCACAGCTCATGCAACTGATTGGCCATTCCGTAAAGATTTCGGGCTATTACCGCGCATTCGAGGTGAATTTTGATGGGTCTATATTTCAAAAATCAATGAGTGTTTCGGCCAACTTGAAATGGGGTTAATCAAGCGTGGGACGGTGGCGTCGTTTGAATTTAGCTTCATTTTCTTCTAACATTTCGTCCACTCTTACCCCGCGTTGCCTTATTCTCTCACCGCGTTGCTGGGCATCAATGATCGCTTTCATCCGAGGATCATCAAGGGGAATCTGCTTTGGACCAAACCACCGGTCATAATCAGGTGGAGCAATTCCGGCCCATGCTAAAACCCAATTTGTGACTGCTCTAACGAAGACTAAACCTATGCCCAGCCCGAACACTTCCAGCCCGAGTCTTCCGTTGCGGGTACCACTCCACTCCCACCATAAGCGGTGCGGTCCCTACCTCCTGCGGAGACGCAGGTCACTCGGGTGATAAATTTGATTTACAGTACGGCTTCGATTTGTCGGCCGTGAATGCGCTTTGTTTGACCAGTTTCGTTCGGGCGCAAACAACGGCAACGTCGCTGTAATCACAAACAAGGTTACGTCCATGTCTGGCCGAAGTCAGAACTTCTGCTACGACCCGCTAAACCGAATCAAATTGGCACAGTCTACGGGGACGCATGCCACCAGCCCCGCATATTGCTGGGGTGAAACTTACAATGTTGACGCGGTAGCGAACTTAACGGCAATCCTTCAGACCACCAACAGCAATTACACTGGCTGCACGGAGGAAAGTGGATTTAGCATCACGGTGAATTCCAAGAATCAGGATACTTCCTCCTGTTACGACGCTGCAGGAAATAAGGTGGGTGCCATTGCTGGGTGTTCACCTCTACCAACCACATATTCCTATGACGCCGAGAATCGACTAACGTCGACCGCTGGCTTGACTTATTCGTACGATGCTTACGGGAATCGAGTATCAAAGTCCGGAACCAGACTTTACTGGTATGGACCGAGCGGTGAGATACTCACTGAGACGGACACCAGCTTGGCCAACCCAATCGACTATGTCTATTTTGCGGGCAAGCGGATCGCTAGGGTGAATGCATCAAACACTGTTTACTACTATTTTGATAATCATCTGGGAAGCTCCCGCGCCATCGTACAGGACGGGGTGACGCCAACGCTCTGCTATGATGCCGATTTTTATCCTTACGGCATTGAGCGAACGCCATACACAAACACCTGCTCTCAGAATTACAAATTCACCGGCAAAGAACGCGACTCCGAATCCGGCCTCGATAACTTCGGCGCGAGGTACGATTCGTCGCAGTGCGGTAGGTTTATGACGCCGGATCCAGCCAACGCAAGTGGATTAGCCCACATGGACGATCCACAAAGTTGGAACGGCTATGCTTATGCTCGCAACAACCCACTCGTCTACACTGACCCGAATGGGCCGAACTACATGGTTTGTCAGTACGATACCGCTGGTAACAAGACGAATTGCGCCGATTTGACCAATGATCAGTACAAACAATACCAACAACAAAACTCAGATGTACATTCGACTGCGAGCGGTGATCTGTATCTCACAAACGAAAATGGATCGGAAACGAAGATCGGGAACGCGAGCTACTACAATGAGAAAGACGTTGCAGCAGCGCAGCAAATAACACAGTATGGTCCGCCACTTGAATTTCTTGGAGAAATAGAGGGTCTCGCAATAATGGGACCTGGAATGGGAATGCTTGAAGGGACGTTGCCAGAAGCTAGCTTGGCGGGTGGTTCTGATTTAGGTGGAGCGGCAAATAATCAGGCACAGGCCACTGCTAATGGATCAACCGGGACGAAATGTCCCTGTCAATCTCAAAGAGCAGCTTGCAATGCAACAAGCCCAAGGAAATCCCCTAGGTGGAAAAGCACTGACAAATGTTCCCATGAACGACCCTCGTTGGCCCGGAAGTCAGGGTTGGGTAAAGATGTCGCAAAATGTTAACGGAATCGAGGTCCACTACGATTTCAATTTCAAGACTGGTGAGACCGCCGATTGGAAGTTCAAATAAAGGACCTGACAATGGAGAGCGAAATTCGGATTAACGTAGTTTATGTACGTGATGACCTAATACAGATTAGAGTTTTTGGTTGGAATGGTGCCTTCGGGGGTACTTCTGATATCTATGTGGGAACCGATCACATGGGTAAAATTGCCAATTTGCTGCGAGGCTTTCCCAACAGCACTTCAGACAATCGTGAAATTATGCTCGGTGCATTCGGCCCGGATGGGGCGGGTGGTGCGAGAATGCGATTCTATTGTGCTGATTCCGCCGGACACACGTTCGTAGACCTAACAATTGAATCCGGTACGTTGTCAAGCCAGCACGTGCAATCCGTGAAATTGATACTTCCAATCGAAGCATCTGCGGTAGCCCAATTCATTAATGACCTCAATCGTTTAGACTACTCCAAGAATGGGACGGCGCGTTTACAAGGAGTACCAACGGCAGCCGATTTTTCAAATTTGGTATAACGAAGTCTGCCTCGGAGGAGTCTGAGTAGACTGAGCGGTGTACATGCCGCGCGGTTCGGACCAAAGAAGGCCGAGATGCAGATTGCAGGCGTTGACTTACATGCGTGACGGCAGAGCATTTTATTGGTGGATACGGAGAGCGGACAGGTGATTGAGAAGATGTTGCTACATGAAGGGGACGTGGTGTGGGAATTTGACGCGGGCTTGCTGGGGGCCGCTCTGGTCGGGCTGGTAGGCCACTCCTTAGGATGAGAAGAACTCTTATACCTGCGCGAGGCCAAGGGTCTCTATGTTAATGCCGCGTGTCTTAGGAACACCGCGAGGACGGAGTGTGTGGGTCCGAACGACCTGGTTTGCTCAACTTTCCAACCGCATTGCGCTTACTGTAATCGCTATACTTTGCGCCGCTCCCTTGACGGCACAAACCATAGTTGTCCCGGATAGCGCAAAACAAATTGGAATGGCTGCAATTGTAGTGCAACCTGACAAAGCAGAACAGAACCTCATCAAAAAAGTTGCGCCGGTTTACCCGACACTTGCCAAACAGGCTCACTTGCAGGGCAAAGTCCAAGTTCGGTTGATCATCTCTAAAACTGGTACCGTGGAGTCCGTGAATGTGCGAAACGGGCATCCACTTTTCGTCCAGGCTGCCATCGACGCAGTGAAGCAGTGGCGGTATACGCCCTTTGTAGTAGACGGTCAGCCAGTCGAAGTTCAGATAGACATCGACGTGCCGTTTTCGTTTGGAATCTCCGAGGCAGACTACAAGAAGGAGCAGCAAGCTTCGGACGATTACTTTAAGCAAGCAGACAATTGTCGAAGGCTAGTGCAACAGAAACAGTATATGGATGCCGAAACAAGTTGTATGACTGCGGTGCAACTGGTCGAGAAGTTACCACCGGATCGCCAAAATGAACGTAGGATGGCATATGAGCTTCTTGGACACTCGCTGTTCTTCCAAAGGAAGTTTGCTGATGCACTGAGTCTGTATCAGCAAGAACTTGAAGTGGCCCAGGGGAATCTTGAACCGTATGAAGCAGAACTGGCCTATGCCTATCGGGATGTAGCACACAGCCTGCATGCAACCGGCGATTTGGCGCAGGCGCGTCCAATTATGAACACGCCGTGAGCACCTTGGAACTGGCTCGTGATCACATAGATTCTGCCTTCTTAAAGAACGAGTACTCAGGAACGATTAAGACGGTACTGCAAGAGTACGCCTCGCTCCTCCGGCAATCAGGTGACAACTCAGGGGCTGAAGCGGCAGACCAGAAGGCGCAGTCTATCGTAGTAAGAACAGACCTCAAGAACTGACTGTCTTCCGCCGCCACCTCACATCAGAAGGCTGGAAGGAGCACCTTCATTGGCATTTTTCTACGAAATCCGCAGCGCCGATAACACTGTGCTGAAACGAGACGGCGGCTTTCCCACCCAAGACGCCGCTAAGATTGCCGCACGCGAAGACGCTAAGAGGATGCGCCACATGCGCCAGACGGACAAGCCGGAGGTCCGGCGCATCTTGGTGGGGCAGAATGCAGAGAAGGCTACGCGGTATTGATCCAGGCTTGGAACGCCCGTGGAACGCTCGCCCTGTAGGTCTCAACTAGGTATCATAGTGCGGACTAGAAGGCGCCTGGCGATTCGTAAGCGACACCAGAGCAAGCATTTAGATTTGACCATCCCTGCCTTCGAAGCAGAGGGTCGGGAGTTCGAATCTCTCCGGGCGCGCCATTTTCAGCAGGGCCCAAGCCGGAGACACGGGTAACGGAATGTACCGGCCACGTAGTTAACAGTTTCGGGCCAAAGGGTTATTCCCTCCCATTTCGTTTGGCTTGGGATTTATTCTACTCCGCCGCGAATGCCATGACTCCCTTGATTCTCGACAGATCAAGTTCTATTCGTGATTGAAGTTCAGAACCGTTTAGAAACGGTTGACAAGCAGTATTCAAGAATCCTTCGTATGCTTTGGAGATTTCTGATGAATCATTCATCGCCGGCAATATTGCCTCATCGACCGCGTTCTGTGCAGCTTTTTCGGCAATCTCCAACATTTTTACTAAAGGCTTCATCGCCTCGACAACCGTCCTTGCAACCGCCTCGGCTTCTGTCATATTTATCTCCAGTGCGAGAATTTGTTCCCGGATTGTTAACTCCCTGAAGAAAAAAAACAAGTTCATATCGTCGCTTTTCAAAAAACGTTCAGCCGCATGCCTTCGAGAATTGTCCGATCATGCTTACAGCGATGGAATAAAAGGGCAAATCTTGATGCGTGCCGTAACCACAGCGTCGTCAGAAATCCATGTAGGACCCTTTTGGGTGGAAGGCCATGGCCATAAGCGGTTGCACATTCAGTTGCATACTCACCCCCGAACGTGGCCAAATATGGCAGCAAATGACAACCAAGGCATCGCTAATGGAGGCCGAAGCCGGAGAAAACCACCTGTGGCACCCAGGATCGCGGGTTCAAACCCCGATCAGCTTAAACGCGGAATACTTGGCGTGATCTGGAGTAACAATTCCGAACGCCTTTTATCTGATTAGACCGCCGACCCGAAGCGTTTATTCAGGTTCCACGGATATTCACGTTCATTAATGACGTCGCGTGTGGGCTTAGATCGAGGCATCTACCATGATTGATTTCTGGGAAAGTAAGAATTTCGCCGGAGTTTGCTGGAAGGTAGGACCCTTTGGGGTGGGATGCTAAGCCGTGTTGGCCGACTGTCCTGAGTTCAAGTTGAGTCCAAAATCGGCACGCGAGTGTCGGTGTCGGCAGAAATAAATACATTGAGAAAACGACAGAGCAACTGGACGAAAGCCGTACATTAAGCTTGGAAGCCTCGATGATGCCTCGGTACAGCTTCGGTACATCAGAGAAGTGGGAATAGCGGCATTTTCGGGCGTAAGCGACACCATCGAAGCCACTTAGTGTCTGGGTTGCCCTGCTTGCAAAGCAGGTGCTCTCCCAGCTGAGCTACACGCCCACAGCTTTCGCCTCTCCTCATTCTAAAGCATCTGGTGGCGTTCGAGAATACCGAAACTCGGACATTTGTCGCTTTAGGCGCGACAAGGTTCTTCTGAGGATCCGCATTCGACTTCGGGAGACTGACACGAACCGAGATGATCAATGGCGGGGTTTAACTCAGTGTGCCCGTTCGGCCGGTGAAAGGGATGGAAGGTCCGACCGTATCAAAGCTTCCGCCTGTTTCCATACCTCCGGATCACATTCAATTTGAGTGTGCGCCTTTACGAAGATGCGGTCGTACCACGGGTATTCGTTGCAGGCATAGGCGTTCGCTTTGTATTCAAATTTGAAATTTCCGACGATCTTTGTGCGAGTAGGATCCGCGGCGCGGATGGCAGGCTGGCCATGCACAAATCCGTCGGGTTGGTAGAAATTGGCAGCTTGCGCCACGTTGATCGGGATAATCGCGTCGTTCTGGTAGAACTTCGCAATACTATCGATTTGAACGGTCAGCAAGACGGGGATTCCATCTTTTCCCAGTTCGCGCGCAACGGTTACGGCTTCCGAGGCGCCCCAGCTGTGCCCGTAAAGAATGATGCGGGCGTTCTGTTTTTCCGCGGGCGTCAAATTTCCATCGTGGTTCGTATCCAGCAGCGAGTGGATTTTTTGGCGCGCAGCTTCGCCGCGATAACTCTCGAACGTTTCCACGATCACGCCCGAGGGATAATCCTTGCGCAGGCGCGCCGCAAGCTGAACTTCGCTATGCACCAGATTATCGTGGCGGATAAACCCGCCTACGAAGCCCACTACGATGACCGGAGGAGACTTGGACTCCTGTGCTTGCGCCGGTACCCGTTGGCCAATCATAAGGATGACAGCGAGCAAGACTGCAGACTTGGATATCAGAGCCCTGATACTGCGCATAAGGATTGGTTTCTTCCTGACAGCTGACAGCCATTCCTAAAATAAGAGATAAACCAAGACTGTGTAAAAATACTGCTGCCTCTAGTATCTCATCCCCGGAGCTGAATAGTATTTAGCGAGCCGCCCCTGCCGGCGAAATTGTCGTCGTTTATTCGGCCCATAGTGTGCTACCCGATATCCCTGATGTTTGTACATAACAACCTATATTTCAATTATTGTCCCAACCTCGTAGTCTCGTGAGAGGATGGGGAGACTAATTTTCTGAGGAGGAAAACGCGCATTTTCAGCTGCGTAGCTGAATTCACCGAAACAACGAAAGATGCGATGACGAAGTGCGTTAAAATGTGAGCGAGGTCCGACCGCGCAAAATGGGAAGCCGTCCTGGGTTTTCAGCTAAACTTGTCGCCTTCGTCGTTGCCGTAGGTCTGTGCCTCGGCTGGCCGGAGACTGCCGGGGCCTACGCGGTGCTGGCGCACGAAGCCATTATCGACAGCGCTTGGGATCCCAACATTCGCCCGCTTTTGTTAAAGCGGTTTCCCGGTGCAACAGCGGAAGAAATTAGACAAGCGCACGCCTACGCTTACGGCGGGGCGATTATCCAGGACATGGGATATTACCCGCACGGAAGTTTCTTGTTCAGCGACCTGACCCACTATGTGCGGAGCGGCGACTTCGTCCTGGCGCTGATTCGAGATTCCAAGGACATTAACGGATACGCATTCGCCCTCGGAGCGCTTTCTCACTACGCCGCGGATAACGAGGGACACCCCATTGGCACGAACCGAGCTGTTCCGGTGCTGTATCCCAAGCTGGAAAAGAAATTTGGACAATCGGTCACCTATGAAGAAGACAAGCTGGCGCATGTAAAGACCGAATTTGGATTCGATATTCTGGAGGTGGCCCAGGGACGCTATGCTCCGGATAATTATCATGACTTCATCGGTTTTGAGGTAGCGGTTCCGCTTCTGGAGCAAGCCTTTCAGGAAACCTACGGCCTGGAACTGAAAACCATTCTTACCGACGAGGAGAAAGTGCTCGAATCGTACCGCCGTGATGTCAGCCAACTACTTCCCAAAGCGACACGCATCGCCTGGACACTAAAAAAAGATGAAATTATGAAGGACCAGCCCGGCATTACCAGGCGTAAATTTCTTTATAACCTTTCTCGCGCGAGCTACCAAAAGAACTGGGGAAAGAATTATCAACCCCCAACCTTTGGTGAGAAGGTTCTAGCCTTCATTGTCAGGATTCTTCCGAAGATCGGTCCGTTGAAAGTGCTGCAACTCAAGACGCCCACGCCCGCCACGGAAAAAATGTTCGAGGCCAGCTTTAACTCGGCCATGGATCGCTATCGCTCGTTGCTGAGCGAGGTAGGCACAGGTCAGCCGATCCTGCCCAATAACAATTTCGACACCGGTACTGCTACGGGTCCCGGGAAATATGGGCTCAATGATAAGGCCCAGGCAAAGTTGCTGGATGAACTCGCGAAGCAGAACTTCAGCGGTGCATCACAGGGCATACGCGATGAACTCCTTGAATTTTTCGGGCACCCGGATGTGCCATATGCCGTCAAGCGCAAGCCGAAGGACTGGGCTAAAATCCAGGCCGATCTGGAGGAATTGAAGAACGCGCCTCCTCCCGCGACGGCAACCAGCATGAACGATTCATTCTTGTCTGCGCCTTCGTTTGAATTTGATTTTGATTCTTCTCCAGAATGAGCGTTTTCTTTCCATCGGCATTGACGGGGCGTCGTAGGATTAAAAGTTGCTCGCGAGAAGGCGAGCTATCCATGACCGTCGTGATGTTTGAAATTTTCAGTCCAGGGGAATTCAGGAAGACGAAGGAATGACGCGTTTTCTTTCGCGTGTTTGGAATGATCCCGCTTGTGGCAGTCTTAACCACGATACGGAACGTCTTTTTGCGTACCACCAGGCCACCAAGCACACCTATCACTCCGTGCGCGTCGGGGCGCGCCGCCTTGATTGGCATAATCAGCCGAATCCCTTTCGTACTTACGTTGGCGCACCTTCGGTGGCGCTTCCTGCCGAACCGGAATTTCCAACTCTGGGGACTTTCGCTGCCATGACTGCACTCGCGGGGAAAACGAGCGCGCCAGTGGAATTCTCATCCATTCGTAGCGAATCAGCGAATTTGGCTTGGCTCGGTCGCTTGCTTTGGCACTCGATGGCAGTCAGCGCGTGGAAGAAAGTCCAGGGCAACGGTGGTCGCTACAGCTTGCGTGTAAATCCTTCATCCGGCAATTTGCATCCGACGGAAACTTATGTCGCGGTGCGGGCATTTTCGGGAATAGAGGACGGGCTTTACCACTACCGGGCGGACCAGCACGCGCTGGAGCTTCGCAGCCGCGGCTCCTGGACGCAGGATCTCGCTCGCGGTCTGGAAATTCCATGGGCCGCGGAGTCACCGATCATCATGGTAATGACCTCTATCTTTTGGCGAGAGGCCTGGAAATATGGGGAGCGCGCATATCGCTATTGTTGCCACGATTTGGGACACGCCATGACGAGCGTGCTTCTAGCGGCGCACGCATTGGGGTTGCAGGGTGGTGCAGTGGCGCATTTCTGCGATCTGCGACTCACGCGTTTGCTTGGCCTATCCGAAAGCGATGAAGCTCCCATGGCTTTTCTCGTCTTCCCCTCGGATGAGACGCGAAAAAAATCGGCTGAAATTTCTACAGTGCCCGTGCAGCCGTTCGCGGGGATTCCCAACGAATTGTCCGCCGCGGAAGTTCGCTACGAGCTGCTCCTCGGAATCCACGCCTCGAGCGTTTTGCCCGAACCTGCGGGAGCCGTGCCTCGTGTCCTCGCAGCGAATTTAGATGGGTCCGGCGGACGCTGCGCGCCTCTGCCTGGTCCGTCACGCGACTGCGCACTTGGATCGGTGGTGCGGCGGCGCCGTTCGGCGCTCGATTTCAACGCGAACACGCCGCCGATGAGCCGCGAAGAACTGGAACAGCTTCTCGATTTTGCGACGCGAGACTGGCAGGCTGATTGGCGCGGCAATTTTGCCGGAGCGTTACCAACGCAGGAAAACGCCGGCGCCGATTTTGTGACGCTTTATGTCTACGTTCACCGCGTGTGCGACTGCCAGCCCGGCGTTTATCGCTGGGATCGCGACAATCGAAAGCTGGAACAGCTGCACGCGGGCAATGTGCAGCGAGTCGCCGCCTTTCTCAGCCTCGAACCATCGTTGGCCGGCAATTCCTGTTTCACGATTTCCATGATTGCGGATCTGGCTGAGGTCGCTCGCGTCTTTGGCAACCGCGGCTACCGCTACGCGTATTTTGAAGCGGGTGCGATCGGACAAAGGCTCTATCTTGGCGCGGAAGCGCTTGGCTGGAACGCCACCGGCATCGGCGCATTTTATGATGACGATGTTCACCGCTATCTTGGTTTTCTCGACGAAGGACAGGAATC
>Ga0157378_10005379_pt1 | contig 11228 bp, 14 predicted proteins | sample M65metaG_FD_115309 | JGI IMG/M metagenome (GOLD analysis project Ga0157378, IMG submission 115309) | Miscanthus rhizosphere microbial communities from Kellogg Biological Station, Michigan, USA - M6-5 metaG | ecosystem: Host-associated > Plants > Roots > Rhizosphere > Soil | place: USA: Michigan...
CAAAAAATAATCGATGCGGTTACCCCTTTCACGGTGAAAAGAGGAACGCCCGCAGCGTTCATGAGCACCGAAAATGGCCGCGACATCCAAAAGGCCTTGATTCTTTACGTAGCAAATTTTGTGCGGATTGGGTCCGGTAAGAAATTCAATCCCCACGTCACAATTGGTGTTGCCACTATTCCCTATCTAAAAAAGATGCTCGCCGAACCCTTCGAGGCGTTTACATTCTCACCCGCTGGAGCTTCGGTTTACCAACTTGGTGCTTTTGGTACGGCGCGCAAGGAACTCAGGGCTTTGGCGCTGACACCCTAAGCAGCGCGGGCATTCTCTTCATACGCAATGTCCGCTTGGCACAAAGCAGACATGGGCTGGTCCACCGCACATGTCTGCTTTTGACCCAAAGCGGACATTTGGACTGCACATGTTTTGCGCTACCGACGTGTCTATTTCGCTCAGCAATGGTTCCGGACAAAAGTCAGATGTTGGGCCAAAAGGGAACTCATTCTTGATAGAGCGGGTTATCGACCAGTGATTTTTCATTTCGGAGAGTTGATGGCGAAAAAAAAGGATTCAGCGCTTTCAGACCAGTACCGACGCCTCATAGAAGCCGTTGTCGACTACGCAATCTTCCAGCTCGACGCCAACGGACTTATCGCTACGTGGAATACAGGCGCACAACGGATCAAGGGCTACACCGAGTCTGAAATAATCGGCAAACATCTGAGCACGTTTTACACTGAAGAAGATAAGAACGCAGGCGTTCCCCAACGCGCGCTTGAGACCGCTGCCAAAACTGGAAAATACGTGGCGGAAGGCTGGCGCGTCCGCAAGGACGGCTCCAAGTTCTGGGCATCCGTTGTCCTCGATGCAATCTCCGATGAAGCGGGAAAGCTTATCGGATTTGCTAAAGTTACGCGCGACATCACGGACAGACTGGAAGCTCAGAAAGAGCTCCAAGTCGTCCAGCAGCAGCTCGCCCTTGCGCAAAAAATGGAGGCGGTTGGTCAATTGAGCGGCGGCATTGCCCACGATTTCAATAACCTGTTAATGATCGTGATCGGCAATCTTGAGAGCGCGCAGCACCAATCACTTAAACCTCCGATCAACCCGGCTCTCAGTCGGGCACTCAGCAATGCGATGCGAGGGGCCCAACGAGCCGCTGCGCTGACGGGACGGCTGCTCGCCTTTTCGCGTCGACAGGCGCTCGATCCAAAGCCGACCGACGTCAACAAATTTCTCAGCGGGTCGACAGATTTTCTCCAACGCTCTTTGGGTGAGCGAGTGCAGGTGGAAACTGTAGGGGCAGCCGGTCTGTGGTGGGTAGAAGTCGATCAAAACCAACTAGAATCGGCGCTGGTCAACCTTGCCATCAATGCACGGGACGCAATGCCCAACGGAGGGAAACTGACGATTGAAGGTGCGAACATCTGGGTTGATGAGGATTACAACCGACTGAATCCGGAGCTGCCAACAGGCCAGTACGTCGTTATCTGCGTGTCCGACACTGGGGGCGGCATGCCCCCAGACGTGCTCAATCGTGCCTTTGAACCATTCTTCACGACGAAAGAGCTCGGCCAGGGAACGGGTCTCGGTCTGAGTCAGGTTTATGGCTTCGTCAAGCAGTCTGGCGGTCACATAAAAATCTACAGCGAGCTAAATCAGGGGACGACCGTCAAGATTTACCTGCCACGTTTGCCTGCTCGCGTGCCGGACGAAATTGGCGAAATAGATCAAGCTCCGCTCGGCGCTGAGGGAGCTGAAACTATTTTGGTTGTAGAAGATGATGTCGATGTGCGGGCTTACTTGACGGACGTATTGCGTGGTCTGAATTACCGAGTGATCGCTGCGCCGAACGCTGAAGCCGCGCTCGAATTCTTGCGAACGGACAGAACCGTCGACCTGTTACTTACTGACATCATTATGCCGGGATGGAATGGCCGCGAGTTGGCCAAACAAGCAGAGAGTCTGCGACCGGGGCTACGTGTTCTGTATATGACGGGGTACTCAAGAAATGCAATCGTCCACCAGGGGCGCCTGGACGAAGGGGTCGATCTTTTGCAGAAACCGGTTTCGCAGGCGCAGCTGGCCACGCGCGTTCGAACTGCACTGGATCGAAAACGATCAGAATGATGTCTCCTTTTGGCACTTAGCGGACATTGCGAGAGCACCCGTGAATGTCTGCTTTCGGGGGTAAAGCGGACAAGTGCGAGCGCTGTGAAATTAGCCCGCTGCATGTCGGAACTGTCACAGGATCGACCCATGCCACTGCGGCGGCCACCGCCCTATTTCGACCTTGCCCGCATAAATCTCGACAGCGCAACGCCCGCAATGATGGCGCCCGCGATCACCAGAATTGTCGAGAGATCAATGTTCATCGACTATCCCTCTTCGCGCTAGAGTCGCGCAAGGTTGGGCATTATTCGCGATCCTCGTCAGGACGTCCGATGAGGTGCAATTGACCGTTTCGATCACCTCGTAGATGGCGCCGCAGTCGCACGTAACTCTGAGGTTGGCCATGGGCGCAAACACGCTCCCGTTCGGCTGCGCCATTAGCATATCATAGTGACTGTCAGGCCGCGTGTTTCGCTTTCGCCAGCAAGTGCGCGAGGGCCTTTTTGCCTTCTTTGGCCGCCACTGCCATGCTTTCAAAAAAGACGGGCGAAGACTCTATCGGCGGCCACCTACCGGCACGGTAAATTTCCCATTTCCATGCTTTCGGTAGGTTCCCTCGCAACTTCACGACCACCGAGAAGTCAGTCGGGTCAAATCCTTCTTCTCTCATGCACCCTTAAATGGTGATGGTCGTTTAATTTTTCAAACCGCCGTGAATACGAAGTGTGCGAGTAGTAGTGGCGACAGCCGCGGATTGAAATGTCTGCTTTTGGCCCATAGCGGACATGCCTCTTCTTGTTGACGGATTGAACAGATACGATGGGGCCGTACATGCGACGGCGCGAATTCATCACATTGGTTGGCGGCACGGCGGCAATCTGGCCGATTGCAGTACGCGCGCAGCGATCGTCTCTGCCAGTCATTGGGTTCCTTCACAGCGCAACCGCGAGCGCCTATGCACCCATGACAGCCGCGTTTCGCAAGAGCCTAAACGAGGCCGGCTACATTGAGGGTCAGAACGTCTTGATCGAGTACCGCTGGGCCGATGGTCAATTTGATCGCTTACCAGCCTTGGCGACAGATTTGGTAAATCAACAGGTGTCAGTAATTTTCGCGGGTGGCGGATCGGATCCTTCTCTTGCCGCAAAGGCCGCGACTTCAAAAATTCCAATAGTTTTTGCAAACGGTACGGACCCGGTCGAGGCGGGACTCGTTGGTAGTCTCGATCATCCGGGAGCGAATATTACGGGTATTACATTCCTTCTAAATACACTGGGCCCCAAGGAGTTTGAGGTGCTCCACGAGTTAGTGCCCAAAGCTCCTCTTCTTGCCGCGCTTATCAATCCCAAGAGTTCAACCGCGGCGTCGCAGTTAAAGGATTTGCAGGACACGGCCCGCGCTGTTGACCAGAAAATTCTCGTCTTCCAGGCAGGCACGGAACGAGAGATCGACATGGTCTTTACTTCGTTAGCCGAACACCACCTGGACGGGCTTGTGATCGGCGCTGATGCATTTTTCTTCAGTCGGCGAGATCAATTCGTCGATTTAGCGACACGCCGTTCCATTCCCACTGTCTACCCATGGCGAGAAGCCGTAGTTGCAGGAGGCCTAGCCAGTTACGGTGCAAGCGTCACGGATGCGTATCGCCTTGCCGGCATTTACGTTGGCCGCATTCTCAAAGGCGAAAAGGCGGCTAACTTGCCGGTCCAGCAAGCCACAAAGACCGAATTGGTTATCAATCTCAAAACTGCGAAGGTACTCGGCATTAGCGTCCCCAATACGCTAATCGGGCGAGCGGACGACCTAATCGAATAGATGCTGGCCGCATGGTCATGGTGGGGGCGGTGGGGGCCGTGGCGGTGGTGGCGCTCACTTCGGAGGTGGCGGAGCGCATTTAACCGGCCCGAGCGGGGCGACACGCAAACTTTGCTAGGAAATATTAGTGGGTCATTCGAGCAGAAGCGTCATCCGCATCGTCTTTTCGCGCGCCACGCAGCAGTTGCCTGATTGACGCTTGTCACCAAGCTTGCAGTCTATTCCGGCTTCTCGCAGTTGCCGGACCAATTCGACCGCCCTCCGCCATCGGTCGAAGTCCCGCATTTGATCGGAAAGGGTATCGTCGTTCTTTATTGGTTGATTCATGGCTGCTGATTTAGTGGCTGTCAGCTTAATGCACTATTTGTTGTCGTCGATTGAATCGCTTTGCTCGCAAGGCCAGCACGTCGGATCTTTCGGCCATGTAGCGCTGAACAACGAACCGAACGGATAGTGGAAGCTCGGGATTTGCGAGAATCCGTTCGGTCGTTTTGGCGGACAGCCGCCCCAACTTGTGTTTGACCTTTACGATGGTCCAGGCGGTGCTGCGACGAACCCCGAGTGCTTTCGCTTGCTTGTCTAATTTGGTGTAACCGCACTCGATCAGAGCCTCGGATATGTCCTTAAGTCCGATCGCATATTTGCGATTTTGTCGCATGCCGGCTCCCGTTGTTGTTGCTGTTGAAGCCAAGCTACCCGTCCCGAAAGGACGATAACTGTTCAATACCGACCACTTTTCCTTTTTGTGGTCTGTACCGGACGCCTCCTGACCGAGGCCCACGCCAACGTTAGGGGACGGGGGACGCGGACGAGCGATCAGTCGTGGCGGCCGGCCTATAGCAAAGCTGTGAGAAGTTAGAACGTTCCCTCACCACCGCGTGGCGGTCTCCCCGAGTGTGATTTGAACGAAACACCACCGGCTGCGTCTTCACTCTGTGGAACACGCAAAGCAATGTGCCCTGATGGGACTTGGACCGTGCAGTCAATGTGGCGCCGACTGGAATTGAAAGCGAGTGTGAATGGCTGGGAGAAAGGGGCAAGAATCCATTTTCTCCAGTGTAAATGCTGCGATCAAGTTCACACGATTGCGGACGGTACTTCTTAGTGTGGTAGTCTTTCGAGCACTGGACTAGTTGGATCGGAGACCCCACATATGGGTTACTACCGGCTCGGCCGAATGGGCACAGGCGTCGGTGGCTGAGAGTTCGGTAGTGCTCCCGCCTGTATAGGGAGCACATAATGACCGCTCGTAAGATTCCCCTGACATTAGTCACCGCGCCCGCAATCGGTGTCGTTTTGGGAGCTCCGCCAATGCTTATGGCGAGCGAGAACTCTGTGGATTATGCCTGCGGCCGCTGTGCCGCCGTGCTGTTGCACGCCGACGAGGGCCAGGTTCACGGGATCCTAATCCGTTGCACAAAATGCGGATCGTACAATTCGACTGACGCCTAGTCCGCCTCAGTTGGCGGCCCTTTTTTGTAAGAATCATAAATGAAAAAGCACCCCTCTCCCGGCGAGCGTGCCACTTTCCTCACGCCAATCCGAAACTTGAAAATGGCTCGCTCTGCTCACGCCTACGTGCGCGGAAGCACCGTCGAGTTTTATGAGTGGCTCAACCGCGGGCCGAAGATACCCAAAGGCCCCTCGGTGTGGATATGCGGCGATTGCCATATGAGCAATCTGGGACCTGTTTCAAATGCCGATGGTCGGGTCGAAGTTCAAATTCGCGATCTCGACCAGACTGTCATTGGAAATCCCGCGCACGACCTCATTCGCTTGGCATTATCCCTTGCCTCTGCAGCGCGCGGATCTGATCTACCCGGCGCCACCACTGCCATAATCTTGCAAGAAATGGTGCGAGGTTATGAGTATTCGCTGGCAAGCAAGAAAAAGCGGCTCGAACACCAACCTGAAGCTATACAAAAAATCTTAAGACACGCAGTGCGCCGCCGCTGGCGGCATTTGGCGGAAGAGCGGATCGAAGACGTAAGGCCTATCATACCTCGGGGAGAACGATTTTGGGACCTCTCGCGCGGTGAGAGTGCTGAGCTCAGCAAGCTGTTCGAAGCGAAGGACGTTCGACATCTAATTACGTCGATGCGAGGGCGAGACGACGACGCCCATGTCCAGTTGATCGACGCCGCCTACTGGGTGAAGGGCTGCAGCTCACTTGGGCGCCTCCGCTATGTTGCCCTAGTAGGGGTGGGAAAAAAACTACGACCAAAGCATTTTTCTCTCATCGACATAAAGGAAGCGACGGCAGCGGCCGCTCCGCGAGACCCAAAGGCGAAAATGCCCGCCACCCACGGCGAGCGGGTAGTCAGTGGAGCGCGTGCTCTATCGCCCAACTTGGGAGACAGAATGCTGCCTCTCCAAATATTCGGCAAAAGCGTTGTTATGCGTGAACTGCTACCGCAGGATATCAAGCTCGACCTTGAAACGCTCAGTCGTGACGATGCCGCGCAAATTGCGGGTTATCTCGCGTCGGTGGTGGGTGCGGCACACGGCCGGCAGATGGATAGCGCCATGAAACGAAGCTGGCTCACTGAGCTAAAGAGAAATCGACCGAAGACACTGGACGCCCCGTCTTGGCTGTGGTCATGCGTGACAGAATTGATTGCTTCTCACGAAGTGGCCTACCTGGACCACTGTCGCCGGCACGCTCTTGCAGCCGCATAATCATAATATTTCAGCACAAAGTGAGGCTCCGGCTTACTTTCCCGCGCATCCGACCAGCACGACGACGTTGTCGGACGAGACTCGCCCGCTATTTCACGCTGGCGAGCATTTTTGCCACTGACATCAAAGACTGCGCCACCTGATCGAGCAATTTGCATGGCTTGGAGCCTGCGGGAACAACCAGGATTTGCGCGTGAGCTTTCGTCGATGTCCGCTCATGGCCCTTAGCAGACATTGGCTTGTGCGCCGCTTTTTACGCCGCACATGTCTGCTTGTGACCCAAAGCGGACATGGAGCACCACTCCTAGCCACTCGATTTTACCATTATGATGCCAGGTTGAGGACGGGTCACCGCAGACGCGAGTGTTCGTTCTGACGTTAACAGCATAGGTGGCTCGATGAGAATCGATTGGCATTCTGCGAAAGGGCTCGCCGTGGCTACGGCTTTGGCGCTCTTGTTGGAACCGACGGGCGGGTTAGCAGAAGACAATCCGGTGATCGGCACGTGGAAATTGAAATCTTTTTTTCGCGAGGTAGCGGGGACGAGCGAGCGCTACAACCAGCTTGGTGAAAATCCGCATGGCTTCCTCGGCTATTCAAGTGATGGTCGCATGTATGCAATTCTCGTAGCTGGTGATCGCATTAAGCCGAACGAAGAAGCCCCGACCGATGAAGAGCGAGTCAAACTACATAAATCGATGATCGCTTACGCTGGGACTTACACGATAGACGGTGGCAAGGTAATCCACCACGTTGACACTTCGTGGAACGGCGCTCGAACCGGAACAGATCAGGTCAGGTTCTTTATGTTAGAGGGGGACACCTTAACGATAAGAACGGCACCCAACAAAAGCCCAATCGATGGTCGTGAAGGCGTGGGCATTATTGTTTGGGAAAAGGTCAAGTAGCAGAGCGGGCATTCACCTAGACGTGGGACGAGCAAATGACCCCCGAGGAACAGCAGGAACGCGTTCGGTCGAGCTTCGCCAAGCAGGGGTTGATGACCACGCTAGGCGCGACTCTAGGCAGTGTCTTGCCTGGCACGGTAGAGATCGTGGTCTACCCCCATCCAGCGATCTCACAACAGCATGGGTTCGTCCACGGCGGAGCGGTGAGCGCCATTGCCGATAGCGCGGCGGGATATGCTGCGCTTAGTCTCATGCCTGCTGACACCGGGGTTCTCACTACCGAATTCAAGATCAACCTTCTCGCTCCCGCCGCGGGTGAGCGCATCCTCGCCCGTGGGCGCGTGGTGAAGGCTGGCCGCACTCTCACTTTGGCCCAAGCGGAGGTGTTCGCGAATACCGGTGGACAAGAAAAGCTGATCGCTCTGCTCACCGCCACCCTTATGGCTGTCAAAGGGCGCGACGGCGTCAGCGATTGATACCGCCTCAGTTCATTTCGGTCGAAGCGCAATGTCCGCTATTGGCACTTAGCAGACATCGACTCTTGCACTGCACATGTCCGCTCTCTGGGGCAAAGCGGACATGGCGATTGCGCTGCGAAATGTCCGCTAATGACCCAAAGCGGACATAGCCTCTTGCACGGCGAACGGCGCTAAAATGCGATCAGCTTAGGACTGGTGCGATGGCAACATCACGCCGCACGCATTGAATGCAAACCTTGGGTGGTGTGGCCGGTGATTTTCTCGCTACCCAAATCGTAGCGCCACAACCGGCGCATTGGTGCTGACGTGACGCGACCTTAGGTGTCGGTTTGTCCGATACCCTGTAACAGACAACGCACAGTTGCCGGTCAATTTCGTAGAACAGGTCACGTCCCCACTTTGTTGGCGGAGGTAAAATCACACGAGCGAACTTGGCTGTCTGCCCCTTACGCGAGTAAGGGGGCTGCATGGATATGCATTGTGTTGCGTTCGCCTGTTTGATTTTTGTTCCGAACACATGATGTAGGAAGACGGATCGAACAATTTTTTAGACTTTAATTTTTGTCGTCCGCAATCCGGCCAAATCAACCTCAGAGGCTTGACAGGCTGGAGTGTCACCCCATTCCGGTAACTACGGGGCCGCACAGCTTCGCTAGCATTGTGCGGCCCTACTTTTTTTGACGCTTTTGAACGAACCGGTTGGACCAAGGTCCAAGCATCAATCGTCCCAATCGACAATGTAGCGTTGCGCGCCTTTGTGCGTTGTGGGGTGGACAATGGACAAAACCGGCGTAGCGGTTGGTTTAGCAACCATCGGTGTGGTGGGTGCCGCAGTCCTGTTTGCGGTAGAGCACGTCCACACCGGACCCAAGAACTTTATCGAAAGTCATTTAGGGTTTTCGCCAGACGGTGGTGACGGTTCAGTGGAAATTCTGGTCCTTGTAGCGTTGGTAACGATCATCGTTATAGGGGCGCTGCGGCTGACCGCGAAGTAAAGGCGAAGCTGTTGGCGAGCAAGGAACATCTAGGCTGAGGAAATGTTGAAACCTCATGCCGATAGACGTTGAAACTTATCGCTCCAATGCGAAACAGTGTGAAGATCGCGCCGAGCAAATGCCACCAGGACTTCGCCGCGATCTTTTGGTGGCGGCGCGGCAGTGGCGAAAGCTTGCCGCCATTGCTGACGGGCGCGAAAATGATCTGGTGGACAAGACACCACTAAACAACAAGAAGCAGGCCTAGCCGCTTTCTGCGTTAGCGGACGAGGGTCCAAGCGAAGACGACAAGCACAAACACCGCTGCGCCAAACAGCGCTAGTTGCGCCTGTCCATAGTCGGAATGGTGATCGTGGTCATTTTGTATTGTCATGGGTGTCCCCACGCAGCGAGCGATAAACCATCCTATCGGTCTACTGTGACAACGCCGTATGGCTTTTTTTGCAAAGGTGCATCGCGGGATATGTGCCTTTGAGTGTTGTCCCTCAGCCCAATTGCTAGGCAGTCCGGGTTTCGGTCACGGAGGGCCAGCTTTTTGGCCTGCTATCACAAGACCCTGTTGAGTGGATGCCATAGACCCTTTGGCGATCCAGTTCTGACGCGACTACACCAGGGGCACGGCTTTGCAATCTACCGATACCCAAAACAAGCGTTGTCCGCGTTGTAGCGGCGAACTGGAATTTAAGGCCACGTGCGAAAGTCCGACAACCGGATCACCCGTGCATTTTTTTAAGTGCAAGGACTGCGGCCACGTTCAGACAGATGAACACCGAACACCCTCCGCCCAACCTTGAGGGTGGCAGTGAAACCTGAAGACATCAGTGACAAGCCTTGTTCGCACTGTGGCGGCAAACTTGAGTTTAGGCACACAATTGGAAACCGCAGGGCCGGTGCACCCATACACTTTTTTCAGTGCGAAGACTGCGGTCACGTTTATACGATTAAGAGCGCTGATCTGGCGCTGTCACCCTGACCCGCTGGGCGCGCTGGCAGGTGGGCGAAACGAAGGTCATCCCCCTTTAGAAACCGTCGCCGAGCGAACGTCCGCTTCGGTGCTAAAGCGACACGCCCATATGCACCGCACGTGTCTGCTTTTGGCCCAAAGCGGACATCCCTAATTCCACCGCACATGTCCGCTTTCGGGGGCAAAGCGGACATTGCTATCACTTTGCAAAATGTCCGCTAATGATCCAAAACGGACATTGTTGCCCTGAGGCCAATTGCCTGACAATCGTCTTCGGCGGCAACCTCCAAAAACGGGCGGCTCCCGGTAAGGTATTAGGAGGTCGTGATGTCGAAAGTAGTAACTGTCGGAGCATCGGCACTCTTCGCCTGCGCCGCCGTTTTGGCGTCGAGTGTAATGTCGGCATCCGCAATGGTGCGCATCGGCGAAGATCGCGGCGGCCAGATCGGGCATTACAAGAAAACCTTCGCGATGTTTCGCTCCTCGGGCGAGCGCGTCGTCGTCGATGGCAATTGCCTGTCGGCTTGCACGCTAGTGCTGGGCTTGGTCCCCCACGCGCAACTATGTGCGACGGCGCGTGCGCGCTTCGGCTTCCATTCCGCATGGTTGCCGGATAATGAGGGACATCCAATCACCAGTCCGACCGGTACACAGGCGTTGTGGGATATTTATCCGACGCCGGTGCAGCACTGGATCAGTCAGCACGGGGGCCTGTCACGCAAAATGATCTATCTAGAAGGCCGCGACCTCAATGGCATCGTGGCGAGGTGCGACCGGCCCGAGCGCCCGATCCCGCTGCATTCGGCGGACCGCTACAAGGACCGTTAGCTGCGAAACGCCGCTCTGAGCCGCTAGACGTAATGTCCGCTATGGCACTTAGCGGACATATCGAGTTGCACTGCACATGTCCGCTATTGATTGGGGGTAAAGCGGACACTGGCCTCCGGTGCGGTAAGAAATGGTTTCGCTACGACGCCCCTGAAAAGCAGCAACGGGGATCTTAGGCGCCATCTCCAGTGTGCCTCTTAAAAATGACCCGCAACGCCGGAGGACATCTCGGGCCATTCGATTGCAAAAATTTCTTACGCGATTTCAGTGCCTAGTGCATTGTAATGTCACTGAACCTTTTTTGACGGAGGAACCGTTATTGACTCCTCGCGGACTGTTTTGAATAACGAATTTTCTGACATGTATTTATGATATTGAGTGACGACCGCCTTGGCTTCTCTTAGAGTCGCAAGCCGCCACTGAATTTCCAAGTTTTCATTTCCAGCGA
>Ga0157378_10005382_pt1 | contig 11224 bp, 9 predicted proteins | sample M65metaG_FD_115309 | JGI IMG/M metagenome (GOLD analysis project Ga0157378, IMG submission 115309) | Miscanthus rhizosphere microbial communities from Kellogg Biological Station, Michigan, USA - M6-5 metaG | ecosystem: Host-associated > Plants > Roots > Rhizosphere > Soil | place: USA: Michigan...
ACCCTGGATGTATTTGCGGCCGTCGATCTGAAACGCCCTGGGGTAATAGATGCCGTGAAAATATCTGTTGGTGCCGAGCTGGTCGCGGACATGATCGATCTGCCAGCCTTCGACCTCGGTCTCGAAATCCTCGCTCAGGACCTGCAATCGGCTGATCAGCGTGTCGCCGGCATCGACGGTGGAAACTTCCAGCGCGCCCTCGGTCAGCGCGATGCCGGGCATCGCCGCTTCCGTTGCCGCAGCGCGGACATAGTCGGCGCCCTCCTTCGACAGTGCCCACAGTTCGCGGGCGTCCTCGAGGCCGACGCGCTCGATCAGCTCGCCGATCGGCAGGCTGTAGCCCGGCATCACGGTGCCGAGCTGATGGCCCGACGCATTCCAGCCGACGTGTCTCCCCTCGAGCACGGCGACGCTGGCGCCGAGGCGTGCCGCCTCCAGCGCCACCGTCAGCCCGGCCAGGCCGGCGCCGACGACGCAGATATCGACGTCCAGATCGAACGTCAGACGCGAGCGAAAGGGCGCGTCGTCGTCGGGGGTTTCGCTTGTGAAAGTCTCGGCCATGGCGTTTCTTACGGACCGCTGCGGCGCTTGTCACCTTGTCCTAAGCATGAGCTTGTAGATTAATTCAGGCCAAAACGAATCGAGATTGCGCCCATGCGCCGATTGATGCTGCTGCGTCACGCCAAGACCGAACATGACGCACCCTCGGGGCAGGACCAGGACCGGCGGCTCGACGACCGCGGCCGGCTGGATGCCGCCGCCATTGGCACCTGGATCGGCCGCTCCCCACCCCTGCCCGATACGGTTCTGGTCTCGACCGCGGTGCGGGCGCGGCAGACCTGGGAGATCGCCGGGCAGGCGATGCTGGACGTGGCCCGGGAACCGGCCGCCTCCAAATGGCAGGTGGAATTCCTCGACGAGATCTATGGCGCGGAACCGGCGCAACTGCTGGGAATCGTCCGGATGGCCGAGGTCGCCGATCCCAAAACGCTGATGCTGGTCGGCCACAATCCCGGCATGCACGAACTGGCGTTGATGCTGGCTGATGGCGGCGATGAGGCGGCGAAGAAGGCGCTGCAGGACAACCTGCCGACCGCAGGCCTTGCGATCCTCGACTTTGCCCTCGACGACTGGAGCGAGGTGACGTTTCGCGGCGGCAAACTGGTCCGCTTCACCAGCCCCAAATTGCTGAAGCAGGCCTGGGGCGATTGAGTTCGGCGGACATCGCCGAGCGGGCGTGCTAATCTCGCTTCCCGCAGGAGGCGCAGATGTTCAAATCCATCCTGGTGCCGATTGACCTCGCCGATACCGATCTGGCCAAGCCCGCGATCGCGACCGCCGCGACCTTGTCGCAAACCTGGCACGGCACGGTGCGGCTCCTCAACGTGCTGCAGATGACGCCGGTGATGCTGGCGGAATATGTGCCGGCCGATTTCGAAACCCAGCAACGCGAGACCTCGGAAGAGGCGCTTTCGATCGTGGCCCGCGAAGCCGGCATCGAGGCGTCGCGCATTTCCTGGGTCGTAAGACAAGGCGGCATCTATCACGAAATCCTCGAGGAAGCCGCCGCAATCAAGGCCGACCTGATCGTGATGACATCACATCGGCCGGCGATGCGAACCTACTTCCTCGGCTCCAATGCCGGCCATGTCGTGCGCTACGCCAAATGCTCGGTGCTGGTGGTCCGGCATTAAAGTGGTTTGTTCGACAGGCTTCTGCGGCGTCTTCACATCCGCCACTATCCGCTTTGCCCGCCAGCGTTTTTGGCAAGCGCCACGGCAGATGAAGTGGTTGCTGCGAATCTAGAACAGGCCCGGCAGCAACATCGCCACATGTGCGCGGTATTGCCGGTAGCGATCGCCGAAGAAGGCCTTTAGATCGCGCTCTTCCAGCCAGATGCCGACGCCGATGTAAGCGGTCATGACGGAGACAAACAGCAGATGCCCCGCCGTCATCGTCGGTGTCGCCCAGAAGGCGAGCATGAAGCCGAGATAGAGCGGATGCCGGACGAAGCGATAAAGTCCGGGCGCCCTGAGCCCGACCGTCGATGCGACGCGGCCGGCGAAGTTCAACACCTTCCGCTTCCGCTCCACGAGCCTGAAGTGGCCGGTCAGGAAGGTGCCGAACACCAAGAGCCAGCCGAACGCCGACAGCGATCGCAGCGCTGCAATCGCCCGCGGATCGACGGCCTGCCACACCGTCGCCGGCAACGGCTGCCACGCCGCAAACAGCACGATCAGCACCACGCTGGCGGACAGTACATAGGTCGCCCGCTCCACCAGCGGCGGCACATGGCCGGTCAGCACGCGCTTGAAGCCGCGCCGCGCCATGCCGCTGTGCTGCGCCATAAACAGGCCGAGCAGTTGCAGGTCGATGCAGAGCGCGACCGACGACGGCCACACCGTGCCGGTGTCGATGCTCTTGGGAACCATGACGCCGCTGACGAAGCCGATGGCGTAGAGCAGCGTGGCGACAAAGATCGCGGTGACGGCCGCGCCGTAGCCGATGCCGAGAAGCCGCCGAAGACTTCCCGGCGCCAGCCAGGTTGCGCGCGCCGACCGTTGGTCGACGGTGATGGTCATGACGTCTACCTGAGGTACCCGAACGTCGGATCGGCGACGCCGTGAACGGCCGCCTCGATCTGGCTGCGGACGATGCCGATATCGCGAAGTGCGCGATCGTCCATCTGCCGCAGGGTTTTGATCGCCTCGCGGCGCGCCCAGAACACCACGACGCCGTTCACCCAGCGTCCGAACAGATCGGCCAGTCCGGCCGGCGTTCGGGATGCCGTTTGCATCCGGGATGCAGGTTGGCCTGCGGCTGAGGAAATCATGGTCATGGGTCTTCTCCGGTCGGCTTTCCGCGGCAAAACAATGCCGCCGGTGCCCCGCCGCCAATGCAGCGATTGCACCTGGTGTGATGCCTGATTGCCTGCCCCATCTCGGAGCAATTCTCGGTGCAATCAGAGACTTGCTAGCGGCAAATTGATCCGATACAATCTTCGGTGCAAGTAAAACATTGCTCTCGGTGCAATAATGTCAAAGTTCGAATACCTGAAGCTTGCCGATACCGTTGCGATCGAGATTGCGAGTGGCGCGCTGAAGCCGGGCGACCGGCTGCCGCCGCAGCGCAGTTTTGCCTATCAGCGCAAGATCGCGGTCTCGACCGCGAGCCGGGTCTACACCGAGCTGCTGCGCCGGGGCCTCGTGGTCGGCGAAGTCGGCCGCGGCACCTTCGTGTCTGGCGAAACCCGTCGCGGCTACACTTCGCTGACCGAACCCCGCGCCCAGCGCATCGACCTCGAAGTGAATTATCCGCTGCTGGCGACGCAATCGGCGATGATCGCGCGTTCGCTCGAAGGGCTCGACCGGCCCGAAGCGCTGGATGTCGCGCTGCGCCAGTCCAGCGTCGTCGGCACCCAGGCGGCGCGCAGCGTGTCGGCGGAATTTCTCGCCCGCGAGCCCTGGAAGCCTGCCGCCGACCAGCTCGTCTTCACCGCCAATGGACGGCAATGCATCGCGGCAGCGCTGGCCGCCCTGGTGCCGAGCGGCGGCCGTTGCGGCGTCGAGGCGCTGACCTATCCCTTCATCAAGGAGATCGCCACCCGCCTCGGCGTCACGCTGGTGCCGCTGGCGATGGACGAGGACGGCGTGCGGCCGGCCGCAGTCCAGAAGGCGCATCGCGAGGCGCATTTGTCGGCGCTGTACATTCAGCCGACGATCCAGAACCCGCTCGGCATGACCATGTCGGCCGCGCGGCGCGCCGACATCGTGCGCGTGGTCGAAAGGCTCGGCCTCCCCGTCATCGAGGACACCGTCTACGGCTTCCTCAGCGACGAAGCGCCGCTGGCGACGCTGGCGCCGGACCACTGCATCGTGCTCGACAGCCTGTCGAAGAAGGTGGCTCCCGGGCTGGCGATCGGCTTCATCGTCTCGCCGCCGAGGCTGCGCGAAGCTGTCATGGCCTCGGTTCGCTCCGGCGGCTGGACCGCGTCAGGATTTGCACTGACCGCCGGACAACGCATGATGGGCGACGGCACGGTGGCCGAACTGGTGCGGCTGAAGCGAATTGATGCTGCGCGGCGCCAGCAGATGGCGGCGAAATATCTCGAAGGCTTCGAAGTCCAGGCCAACGTCAAGTCCTACCATCTCTGGCTGACCTTGCCGCCGCACTGGCGCTCGCAGACCTTCGTGGCCGCCGCAGCCCGTCGCGACATCGCGCTGACGCCGTCGACCACCTTCGCGATCGCGCCGGGCCATGCGCCCAACGCCGTCCGGCTCGCGCTCGGCGCACCGTCCAGCGATCAGCTCGAAACCGCGCTGCGCACGCTGTCGGGATTGCTGGCCGCGCGCGAGGATTTCGATACGACGGAGTAATTCATCTCTCGTCATTGCATCCGGCGAAGTCACGTTTCATTGCGCTGGATCGCGCCCTTCAGGGCAGCAGCGCGTCGGGGAGCCGGTCGAACGAATAGACGATCGGCCGGTTGCGCCTGACAAAGCCGCCGACCTGCCAGGTGAACAGCGCGGCAAATCCGACCAGGAACAGCGCGCCGGTCCATTCGAAGGTCGCGAGTGCGCGTACGAAGAGCCCCAGCATCGCGACCGCGAGCAGCACCAGCATCGCCACTGCAGCCGCATAGGTCTTCGGTCCGAGGCCGCCGATCAGCTTCGCCTTGCTGCCGGCCGCGTTCATGCGCCGGTGCAATTCGACGATGAAGGCGCGGTAGCCATGGTCCTGCGGCGCCATCAAGGTGACCGTCTGCCAGGTGGTCGAGAGCACGGCGATCCTGCCGCCGGAGACGCTTTCGATGTCGGCCCGAAAACGTCTCGCCTGCATCGACACCGGCCGAAACGACAGCCGAACGGCTGCGATATCGCCATAGGCCCACACGCCGGAGCGGCTGCCGACCCGCCACGACAGGCCGGCATCGGTCAGGGCGAATTCATGCGCCGATCCGATCAGCGAGGCCTTGTAGGCATAGCGGGTCTCGGTCGCGCCCTCGCCTGCATCAGCCTGTTCCGGAAGTGAGGTTGGCAAAAAAATCCCCGCGTGGAGCGTGCCTCGCCCGCTTGCGCGGCGCGCCGGCTTTACCTTACAAGCGAGCCATGGCCGAGACGACCTATTTTCCGCGCCGCCTGATCCTGGCGGGCGCCGCAATATCCGGCGTGTTGCTGGCGCTGGCCGTGCATATGCTCGGCGCGCGCTATGGTCTCGACCTCGGCGGCCTGTGGCGGTCCGACGTGAGCGACTTCATGCCGGCGGGCGCCGCGATCGCCTGGTGGCTGATTGCGACGGTCGCCTTCTCCGGCGGCTATTTCACCGCCGCCCTGATGAACAGCGCCGTCTCCGGCCAGATCCCGCAACGGATGCGCCAGTTCCTGATCGCGGTCGGCGTGCTGATCCTCGCCGGCGCCGGCCAGGCGGCGTCGGCGCCGAGCCCGATCCCGACCATCTCGGGCGTGCTGGCCGGCATCGCGGCGCTGTGCCTCGGCGCCGTGATGGCGTTCTGCGGCGCGTACTTTGCGATGCGCAAGGTTTGAACGCGGCGCGCGGCTCGATAGACGCGGACTGCTCGAAGTAGCAGCGGGTCACTCCGCGATTGCCCCGTCGCGGCCTTCACCGTGTGCGCTCACTTGCCTGGGAAGGTTTTTCCGACGACTCGAATCAGCTAATGGTAGGTAGTCGCCAAGGTTGACGAGCTCCAATGAATCGCCGCGAACGCCGGGCTGCGACCGAACGATCTCAGACAGCTCGAGAATTGCATCAGACGGCCGTCGGACATGTCGGCGCCGGTCGCCTGTTGGACGCGCAGCTCTGCTGTCAGCAAGCCTTGGCCCTCGATCAAAATCATGCCGGCAGCCAGCATTTGATGGGCGTCGTCGCACTTCGCACAGGCCAGTCCGATCACGCTCTGGAATGGATCACACGCTCGATCAGGCTCGATCCCAAGCCGGAATACCTTTCAAGCCTTGGAAGAGTCCTTCTGCGTCAAGGCCGATTCGACGAGGCTCTGAAAGCCTACGACAAAGCCATCCAGCTTGAACCTGATAATCCTGATCGTTGGGAAGAACTGGGCGAGGTTTTGCTTTCTCTAAAGCGGTTGCCGGAAAGCCTGTTGAGCTTTCAACACGCACTTGAACTGAGCCCCAACCATTGGGGCGCGGCCCACGGCAGTGCATTGAGCCTTTATTTTCTTGGGAGATTTGACGATGCGCTGAAGCAAGTCGAACATTGCGATCGGCTGAAGTCCGGTCAATTCGAAACGTTGCAGTTGCGCGCGGTAGTACTCAACGGATTGAAGCGCTTCGAAGCGGCGCTGGTCGACAGCTACAAGGCTCATGCTCTCCGGCCAGATAGCGTTGAAACTTTGAACAACATCGGCTCGTCCCTTGAATCGATGGGCCGACCGGCGGATGCATTGGGATGGTTCGACCGGGCACTGGAAATCCAGCCCGACTCCATCCAGACGATGAAAAACAAGGGGTTCACATTCAAGCAACTGCACAAATTCGACGAGGCAATCGGAGTTTATGATCGGATAGTGTCACTGAATCCAACCGACGCTGACGCGATCTGCGACTTGTCGCATCTTCATCTATTGACCGGCCAATTCGACAAGGGATGGATCGAACGTGAGGCGCGCCTCGAACTCGATTCCACTTATCCGGAGTTTTCCGAGCCCAGGTGGCTCGGGGATGAATCCATCCAGGGCAAAACCATCCTTGTCTATGCCGATGAAGGATTTGGAGACGCATTTCAATTTGCGCGGTATTTGCCGATGATGGCGGATCGGGGCGCACGTATTGTTTTGGCCGTTGATGAGCCGGCTCGTTCGTTATTTTCTGGCCTGCCGGGTGTCGTTGAATGCATTCCGAAGTCGATCGTTAAATCACGAGGTGCGCCGCTTCCAGCGTTTGACATGCATTGTCCTGTCATGAGCCTGCCGCTCGCTTTCAAGACAACTCTCGATACGATCCCGCCGCCGCTTCCGCATTGGCCAGGTGTCGCGCCCGAGTTGATTGCCGCCTGGCAAAACCGTTTCCATCATCATGTCCGTGATACAACGAGAACGCGGGTTGCGTTGGTTTGGTCCGGAAACCCCAGGCACAAGAATGACCACAATCGATCGATACCGCTCCGCGCGCTATCGGGCCTTCTCGATGCCGATGCCAGCTTCGTCAGCCTGCAAAAGGATCCGCGACCGGAGGATCAGGCGGCGTTGCGCGAACTTTCCGATATCATTGACTGGACCGCCGGGCTGACCAATTTCAGCGAAACCGTCGCGCTGCTTCGGTGCCTCGATCTGGTTATTACCGTCGATACCAGCGTCGCCCATCTGGCCGCGACGCTCGGGCTGCCGACCTGGATTTTGCTGCCCTATACGCCGGACTTCCGCTGGCTGCTCGGGCGCGACGACAGCCCCTGGTATCCTACCGTACGCCTGTTCCGACAGACCGAGACACGCGATTACGGCGAAGTTCTCGATCGGGTGCGGACAGAATTGCACTCTTTCGTAGAAAGCCACTCCGCTGGCTGCCAATGAATGAGCACATTCGTTTAGGGACAGCCGGTGTCCGCGTTTGACTGCAGTCCGCGCATCCCGAATGCCCGCAGCCCCTACGCCACGATCCGCTGCGGCACCTTCAACAGCATCGTCTCCACTTCCGCGACCGGACGCGGCTTGCTGAACAGATAGCCCTGCGCTTGCGTGCAGCCCTCGCGGCGCAGCAGTTCGAATTGGGCATCGGTCTCGACGCCTTCCGCGGTCGTGACGATGCCCAGACTCTTGCCGAGGCCGGTGACGGCGCGGACGATCGCCATCGAATCCTCGCGGGTGGCGAGTTCGGTGACGAAGGAACGATCGATCTTGATCTTGTCGAACGGGAACGAGCGCAGGTAGCTCAGCGACGAATAGCCGGTGCCGAAATCGTCCAGCGAGATCCGGACGCCGAACGCGCGCAGCTCGTGCAGGACGGCGAGCGTCGCCGCGCTGTTCTGCAGCAGCACCGACTCGGTGATTTCGAGTTCGAGCCGATGCGGCGCCAGACCGGACTGCTGCAATGCCGACTTCACCGACGACACCAGGTTCGGATTCTTGAACTGCACCGGCGATAGATTGACGGCGACGCAGACTTCTTCCGGCCAGCGCGTGGCATCGGTACAGGCCTGACGCAGCACCCATTCGCCGAGCGGGATGATCAACCCGGTTTCCTCCGCCAGCGGAATGAAGCTGACCGGCGAGATCATGCCGCGCAAGGGGTGGTTCCAGCGGACCAGCGCTTCGAACGCGACAACCTTGTCGCCGGCGATGTCGCGGATCGGCTGGTAGTAGACCTCGAATTCCTTGCGTGGCAACGCCGCGCGCAGATCGAGCTCCAGCAGACGGCGGGCCTGGGCGCGAGCGTCCATCCCGGTTTCGAAGAAACGATAGGTGCCGCGGCCGTCGGCCTTGGCGCGATACAGCGCGAGATCCGCCTTCTTCAGGAGCTCATCGGGGTTCTTGCCGTCTTCGGGCGCCAGCGAAATGCCGATGCTGACGCCGATCACGAGCTGATGTCCGCCGATCGTATAGGGCTCGGAGATTCGCTCGACGATATGGCTGGCGAGCAAGGGGACGGCGGAAGGATCGCAATCCTTGCAGAATTGAACGACCGCAAATTCGTCGCCGCCGAGGCGTGCGACGGTGTCGTGGTCGGTCACGCATTCACCAAGCCGGCGGCCGACTTCCATCAGCAAGGCATCGCCGATCGGATGCCCGAGCGAGTCGTTGATCTCCTTGAAGTGATCGAGATCGAGGCACAGCACCGCGAGCTGGTCGCTGCGCTTGACCAGCCGCAGCGCCTGTTCGAGTTCCTCGCGGAACAACGTCCGGTTGGGCAGATTGGTCAGCGCGTCGTGGCGCGCCATGTGGGAAATCTGGGCCTGGGCCTGCTGCCATTCGGTGATGTCTTCGAAGGTGGCGACCCAGCCGCCACCCTTCATCGGCTGATCGACGATCCGGATCGAGCGCCCGTTCTGAACGATGGTCCGGGTCCCGATCCGGCCGGCTTGCGCCTCGGCGATCAGGCCGGAAACCAGCTCTTCGGGATCGCCCTGCCATCGGCCCGCCGATTTCAGGTCGGTGAGAACGTCGACCAGCAGGCGGCCCTTGAGCGGCAGGTCGGTCCGCCCCAGCATTTCGGCGTACCGCTCGTTGAACATCAGGATGCGGCCCTGCGCGTCGAACATGCCAAGCCCCTGCGACATGTTTTCGAGCGCGGTATCCAGCACCATCTTCTGCTTGTGCAATTCGCCCTTGGAGCGGCGATCGATCACCGCGACCAACAGCGACATCACCAGGATGATGGCGGCGGCCGCCGCCGTCAGGAACGACAGCACCTGCGGCGGAATGGTCAGTCCGTCGACGGCGATGCTGGGATCGGGCACCAGCGTGATGGCGCCCATGCCCGTGAAATGGTGCGAGACGATCGCAACCGTGAGCAACACGGTCGCGGCAACCGTGCGCGAAGATTTTTCGCGCCGGTCGGCGACCAGAAGCGCCAATGCACCGAATGCGCTTCCGAACAGGATCGACGACACGACGATCGCGGGCGACCAGACGATGCGCGCCGGGATCTCGAACGCCATCATGCCCGTGTAATGCATGGCGGCGACGCCGGTGCCGACTACTGCGCCGCCGATGGCGACAGCCGATTTGTGCAATTCGGAGACCGCGATCGACAAACCGACGGCGGTAATGCCAATGGCAAACACCAGCGACAGCAAGGTGATGCCGATATGATATCCGGCGCCTTCGCCGGGCGCATAGGCCAGCATCGCGATGAAATGCGTGGCCCAGATCCCGCAGCCGCTGACGACGGCATCGAGCGCGACCCAGACCACGCGGGATTGCCCCGAGGAAGCCTGGGCACGGTGAAACAGGCTGATGGCCACGGCGCTGGACAGCAGGCAGATGGCGCCCCCCAGCGCAACCAGCCGCAAATCGTGTTCCGTGAATAAGCAGTTCAGAACTTGATACATTCGGACCCCCAACAGCCCGAAATGACCCGGTATTCCTTTATCCGAGGTAACCCGCCCGAGCCTCGTTCAGCCAATGGTGAACAAAGGCTCAAGGATCGCGAAAATCCGGCGATTTTTTCCGTGTTTTAGCGGAGTTTTGCAGCCGTCGCCGGCGGCCGTCCGAACCAGATCGAGGCCGCAGCCGCGATCAGAACGCCCGCCGCGATCGCCAGCGAGGCGTGCAGGCCTGCCATGAAGCTACCGGACTGGCCGACCAGCGAACCGAACAGAGCGACACCGAGCACGCTGCCGGTCTGCCTTGTCGCATTGAGCACGCCGGCGGCGATGCCGGAACGGGACTTTTCCACGCTGCCGAGCAATGTCGACGTCAAGGGCGGCACCAGAAGCCCGAGCCCGCTGCTCATCGCGATCAACTGCGCGCAAATCATCCAGTAGCTGCTGCCGGCTTCGATGCCGAGCGCGGCGAGACATCCCGCCGCCGACAGCACGGCGCCGGCCGCAATGGTGGCTGGCGCACCGATGCGCTCGGCGATGCGCGGAGCCACCAGATTGACCGGCAACACTACGCCCATCATCGGAACGAAGGCGAGACCGGTCTGGAACGCCGACAGTCCGTTGACCTGTTGGAAGTAGAGGCTGAGTACGAAGATCAGGCCATAGAGCGCGACATTGACCAGCAGGCCTACCAGTGAGGCGGATGCGAAGGTCCGATTTCGAAACAGCTCCAACGGCAGCATCGGCTGCTTGGCGCGCGCCTCGCGCCACACGAACAGCACCGCGAACGCCGCAAAGGCTGCGACGCCTGCCATCACCCACGGATTTTCCCAACCGAGCGAACCGCCCTCGATGATCGCACCGGCGAGACAACCGAGCGCTGCGATCGCGGCGACCTGCCCCGCTAAATCGACCTCGCGCTCGGGTGCGCGCGACGTCTCGTCGGCAAAGCGCCAGGTCAGCCACAGGCCGGCAAGGCCGATCGGCAGATTGACCAGGAAGATCGAACGCCAGCCGATCCAGGTGATCAACACCCCGCCGACGAACGGACCCGCCGTCAGCGCCAGGCTGGCGCCGGCGGCCCAGACGGCCACGGCGCGACCGCGCGCTTTGTCGTCGGCATAGGTATGATTGAGCAGCGCGAGCGAGTTCGGTACCAGGATCGCGGCGGCGAGGCCCTGAACGCAACGCGCGCAGATCAGGATGG
>Ga0157378_10005383_pt1 | contig 11224 bp, 7 predicted proteins | sample M65metaG_FD_115309 | JGI IMG/M metagenome (GOLD analysis project Ga0157378, IMG submission 115309) | Miscanthus rhizosphere microbial communities from Kellogg Biological Station, Michigan, USA - M6-5 metaG | ecosystem: Host-associated > Plants > Roots > Rhizosphere > Soil | place: USA: Michigan...
CGGGCCTCGTCCTGCGCCGTCTGCTGCGCTCGAGCCCGCGCGGCGGCCACGGCCTCCAGTTGCGCACTTGCCGCGAGCTTCAGGTCGACGGGGTCGATGCGCATGAGCTGCTGGCCGCGCTTGACGGACTGGCCGGCATCCACCAGCCGCACCAGCACCTTGCCCGGGACGCGAAAGCCCAGGTCGCTCTGCACGCGCGCGGCGACGATTCCGGTGAACGAGCGGGACGCGGACGTCGCGGCCTGAACGACCGCGGTTCGCACCAGGGGAGCCTCGGTGCGCGGATCGGATGGCGCCTTTTCGCCGCACGCCGCCAGGGCAAGCGGCAAGGCACAGACGATCGCGGAGAAAGCAAGACGGCGCCGGAGCATGGAAGTCCCATCGACGAAGTGAACAGGACTTCATTTTGGAACTGGTGACCAATCTAGTCAAGCGTCACACCGAAATTTCTCAAGGCGACAGACTGCGGAGCACCAGGCTCGAGAGATGTGTCGGCGCCTCCGAGGCGTAGTCGAAGCTGTACTGCAGGAGCAGCGGATTTATGAAAGGCCGCATGACCAGGTACACGGCCAAGACCGTCTCGTCGAGCGGCGTCTTGCGCTCGAAGTCGCCGCTCTGGCGGCCTTCGCGCAGGATGTCGGCGATCAGCCCCCGCACCTGTTCGTCGTAGGCGCGGACGACCTGCCATTGCTCCGTCGCGGCCGACGCCGCGATCTCGTAGAGCTTCCGGTCCCGGGAAAACAGGCGCAGGCTCGCCTCGGTGATGGCCCTGAACATCCGCCGCAACTTCTCCGGCGGCTGGTCCGTCTGGGCGACGGCGCCGCGGACCTCCGCCAGGATGTCCTGGATACAGTTGGCGCAGATCATTTCGCCAATGGCCTGCTTGGACTCGAAGAACTTGTAGATGTAGGCCTTGGAGTAGCCGATGGCCTTGGCCAGGTCGGAGACGGCTGTCTTCTCGTACCCGTAACGGCTGAAATTCTCGGTGGCCGCCGCGACGTTCTGGATTCGCACTTCGTGGTCGGCGGGCCCGCGCGCGGGCACGGTGGAGGGGGAACTCGTGGTCATGGCCTGAGCTTACAGGAGACCCAGGGACTGGACAACGTGTGACCATTTGGTATTATGGTCACCATCGCCACCGCCTCTGGATCTCGACATGCCTCCCAAGCACGCCCTCGCCCCGCTCGTCGTGGCCGCCCTCCTGACCGGTTGCGCGGTCGGGCCCGACTACGTCCGACCCGACGCGCCCCTGCCGACCCGATTCCATGGCCAGGCAGCGCTTGATCAGCGCAATGCCGCGACCAGGGCCGACCTGGTCGGCTGGTGGAAGGGCTTCGGCGACCCGAAGCTTGCTCAGTTCGTCGACTTGGCGCTCGAGCAGGACCTCGACCTCGCGCAGGCCTCGGCCCGCGTGCTCCAGGCCCGCGCAGGACTGGGGGCAGCCAACGCCGCCCTGCTGCCTTCCGGCAATGTCAGCGGCCAGGCGGCCAGCGCTTACCAATCCGTCGAAACGCCTCTGGGACAGATCCTGAATTCGCGGCCCGGCTTCGATCGCCATGGCCACGCCTACGAGGCAGACCTCGGCGCGAGCTGGGAAGTCGACGTTTTCGGAGGCCTGCGCCGCGGACGCGAAGTTGCCATCGCCGACTACCAGGCTTCGGAAGCCGGCGCGGCCGCGGTGCGACTGGCCGTCGCAGCGCAGACGGCCGACATCTACATCAGCATCCGGGGCCTGCAGGCGCGCCTGGACATCGCCCGCCGGCAGGTCGAGACGCAAGAGGACCTGCTTTCGAAGGTGAAGCTTCTCGAAAGCAAGGGACTGGCCGCCGAACTTCAGGTGCGGCAGGCCGAGGGCTCGCTCGCCCAGGTTCGAGCCACGGTGCCAGCGCTGGCGACGGCCCTCGAATCCGCCATGAACGCGCTCGACGTCATGTTGGGCTCGGTGCCCGGCACCCATCGAGCGGAGCTGTCCGAACCCGGCGCCGTCCCGTCCGCGCCGCAGATCGCCAACACCGGCTCGCCCGCCGAGCTTCTGCGACGTCGACCCGACTTGATCGTCGCCGAGCGCCGACTGGCTGCGTCGAATGCGCGCATCGGCGTCGCCGTCGCGGAGTACTACCCGAAGTTCTCGCTGAGCGGCTTGATCGGCAGCGCGACGTCGCTGTCCAGCGGCAACTTGTTCAGCAGCGGCGCGGACCAGGCCGCCGGTGTGCTGGGCTTGCGCTGGCGCCTGTTCGATTTCGGCCGCATCAATGCGCAGATCGACCTGGCCAAGGGTCAGAGGGCCGAGATGCTGGCCGCTTATCGGCTGGCGGCGCTGCGCGCGACCGAGGACGTGGAGGACGCCTTCTCGGCGCTCGTCAAGCGTGAAGAGCAGACGGCCGTACTCACCCAGGGCGTCGACTCGCTGGCCCGCGCTCGCGGAGCTTCGTTCGCGGCCTATCAGAAGGGCGTCGTCAGCCTGATCGAGGTCCTGCAGGCCGACGAGAACCTGCTGCGCGCCTCCGATGCACGAGCGCAGGCGCAAACCGAATCGGCCCTTGCAGCGGTCGCCACATTCAAGGCGCTCGGCGGCGGTTGGCAAGCCAGCGAATCCGACACCGTGGCAGTCCAGTAGCCGCGCCTTGCAGCGAGGGTGCGCGAACGCTCACTCGTTCGCAACCCGCGACGCGCGTCCCATCCAGACCTTTCGTGCACCGCACGTCTTTTTTGACGCCGACACGCGTCGGAGACCATGAACATGTCCTCATCCGCTTCCGAATCCAGCATCAGGATCCCGGGCTTCGCCAGCCACTTCCTCGATCCGGCGGGGCCAAGCGACCCAGCCCAAGGACGACTCCGTTATCTCGCCGGCGGATCGGGCGCGCCACTGGTGCTGCTGCACACCGTGCGGACCCAGGCCGAGCACTTCCGGCAGCTCATTCCGCGCGTTCAGGACCGGTACACGGTGTACGCCCTCGACCTGCCGGGCATGGGCCATTCCGAGATCGTCCCGGCCGCCTCCTACGAAGAGCCCGCCATGCGCGCCGCCGTGAAAAGGCTCATGACGCGGCTCGACCTGCGCGACGTGACACTGGTCGGCGAATCGATGGGCGCCGTGCTCGCGCTGACGACGGCCGCCGACATGCCCGAGCGCGTGCGAAGCGTCATGGCGATCAATCCGTACGACTATGCCGGCGGCATCAAGAGATCCAGCTTCCTGGCTCGCTTCATCATCACCGGCGTCCTCGCGCCGGGCATCGGCCCGGTGCTCGCGGGCGTCGAACCCAAGCCGATCATGAGCACGGTGCTCCGCGGCGGCCTCGGCGACAAGACCGCCCTGCGCGAGGACTACGTCGACGAACTGCTCAAGGTCGGCCGGCGGCCCGGCTACCCGATCGTCGCCCGCGCGGTGTACGCCAGCCTCCCCAGCTACATCGCCGCCCGATCCCGCTATGCCCAGGTCAAGGCACCGATCCACCTCCTCTATGGCGAGAAGGACTGGTCGCGGACGTCGGACCGGCAGGCCAACCAGCGCCTGCTTCCCACAGCCGGCTTCACCCAGGTTGCGGACGCCGGGCACTTCATGGTGCTCGAACGACCCGACGTGCCCGCGAAACTGCTCCCTTGAAACCGAAGGACCTGGAGCAGCCGAGGTCGGGACGACCGGCCGCCCAGGTTCACCCCATCAAGGCAGCGGCGCCGGCTTGGCCAGGTACTGCTTCGACAGCGTCTGGTACTGGCCGCCGTCGGTCGATGGCGTCGTCTGGTTTTCCGCGCCCGCGCCGAACACCACGCCCAGCCCGCCGACCGCGACCAGTGCGGCCGGGTGCTTCCGGAAGTAGTCGACCTTGTTGTCGCGGAAGGGGCCGGCCGTGCCGCCGGGCGTCGAGGAAGGCACGCCGAAGGGCGTCTGCCACCAGACGATCGGCAGGCCTCCCATGCCGTCATGGTAGGTCTGCGCGATCGAGAGGTTGTCCTGGAAATTCGGATGCGTCTGGTTCGTTTCATCCCAGTACCACGTGCCCTCCTGGCCCCCGACGCAATCGGCTTGCGCCGTGGCGGGCGTGAGTGCCGCCTGCTCACGACACCCGGCATCGCGGTCCGCCGTCTGCATGATGATCAGGTCGCCCTGGTTCGCGCCCATCGCGTTCATGAAACCGACCACGCTGGCCAGCGACGTGCCACCCCAGCTGCTGGGTGGGAAGCCGATCGCCGCCTTGGGAGCGTACTTGCGGGCGAGCTTCATCAGGCAGGGCGCGAAGCTGGTCGCGTTCGCGGGCAGCGCGGCGCAGGCCGGATCGGTCGACACGACGGCAGGCGCCTTCGTGGGATCGCCGCCGTAGTTCGAGTTCACCACTGCCTGCGCAAAGCCCCAGAAGTCCGGTTCGACGTTGATGAGCACCGGCTTGCCGAAGGCATTGATGGCCTTGAACAGCGTGATCGTGTCGCTCCAGTAGGCCTGCATGTACGAGGCGCTGCCGAGCGACGTCATGTCGGACAGGTTGTCCGCGGAGAACTGGAACAGCGTGAACATGGGCACCGCGCCGACCGAATCGGCCTGCTGCATCACGTAGGTCGCGTACGCGCCCGACGGCGAGTTCCAGGTCGTCCAGCCGCCCTGGGTGTCGATTCCCACCAGGTAGCGTTCATAGAAGTCGGGCTTGAGTCCCTGCGCCTGGATCAAGGTCTGATCGGAACCGCCCGACCCGAGCCCGACCAGCAGGCGGTTGGGCATGCCCAGCTGCGCGGCGAGCCTGGCGGCGGAGCCGGTGCCGGCGGAGGTGCCGCTCGAGGGGCTGCTGGCGGACGACGAACCGCCCGACGTCGTTCCCCCGGATGACGTTCCGCCCGTCGTGGTTCCGCCAGACGACGTGCCGCTTGTGGAACCGCCGGTTGGCGACGAAGCGCCGCCAGCGGAACCTCCGGTGGGGGCTGAAGCCCCGCTAGCGGAACCTCCGGTCGGGGACGAAGCCCCGCTTGCGCCGGAGGTGGTTGATCCTGATGCGGATCCTGAGCTTCCACCGCCGCAGGCGGTCAGCGCTGCAGCGAGTGCAAAGGCAAGGGGGAATCGGAAGGCGCTCATATCACTGGAATCTCGTTTGCAAGGTCATTGAAGCGACAGCGACGCTGGTTGGCGCGTCGTCATCCGGTTGTCGCTACTTCGCCAATACCGCGACTTCGGCGGCGCTCAGCGCGCCGGCGTATACGCGGAAGTCCTGGATGCGGCCGTCGAACGACGGATGCGCCCAGTTGCGCCCGAGGAAGGCCACCTGGTCGCCCACCTGGCGCGGCGACAGCAGCATGGTGTCGGAGCGCGCCGCCTCCTTGCCGTCGATATAGAGCCGCCCGGTGCCGCCCTTCAGCGTGACCGCGATATGGACCCAGCGCCGTACGGCCATGAAGCCGGGCGCTTCCACGACTTGTGAGTCGTTGAACCCCGCGCCGGCAAGGCCGAAACGCACGCCCTGTCCCGCCTTGGGGGCAATGAACATGTAGGAGAAACCGTCGTTGCCGGCGTAGAACACGCAGCTGTCCCAGTGCAGCGAATTCGCATACGCCCACAAGGACACGCTGAAGTCGTCGAGGCCGCTGAACACGCCCGGCGGCAGCTGAAGGCCCGCCGACTTGCCGTCGAAGACGATCGCCTTGTCATTCAGGCGTCCCTCGCCCCAGGTCGCGCCGTCCAGCAGCGTGCCTTGGAGGGTGGTCGCGTTGCCGGCGGGCGTCAGGAACGACCCGGTCGTTCCCGTGCCGCTGTTCAGCGGCATGATGAGGCGAGTCTCGCCGGACACCGCGGCGCGCACCGCGACGGAGTTGGCGCTCGAGCTGCCCAGGGCGCTGACCTGGTAGAACCAGATCCCCGCGGGTGCCGCGTCCGTGTAGGTCAGCAGGTCGCTGGCCGGGACCGTGGCCACGGCAGTGAAGGGGCCCTTGGAACTGGGGCCGCGCTTGACCACATAGGACGTCGCCCCGATGCTGCCCCACCACGAAACGATGGCCTTTCCGTCGCGCACATAGGCCGTGACGCCGGATGGCGCCTTCATCGGGCCCGCGTAGGCCGCGCGGCGCTGCGTCAGGGTCGGGTACACCATGTCGTCGCCATTGCCGGACCAGTAGTTCGGCTCGCATTGCACCACCATGCGCGCGACATTGGGCGCGGCCAGGCCCATGCGGTTCACGTAATGGTTGTAGATCGGCTCCCAGGCGTTGCGGCCGTGCTGGAACGACTGGTTCACTTCCGTCCACAGCTCGGTGTGGGGCTTGTTGGGATCCTGTTCACGCGCATACGGCATCGGGTAGGTCTTGCCGTTCTCGTCCAGCAGGTTGGAGCGGGCCACATACTCGGCCGCGGCGAGGAACCGGTTGTCGTACAGGCCGTAGAGGTCATCCCCCTGGTTCCAGGCCATCTCCAGCAGGTCGCCCCCGAGCGACATGCCCAGCGTCGAGTGGCCCTGGTCGCGGCCGCTCTCCTCCCACTGCCCCATGTGGCCAGGGTGCATGTAGTAGACGCTATGCACGATGGAGCCGTTGCCGAACATCGTGAGCTTGCCGCGGTTGTTGCCCGCGAAGTAGTCGCAGGCCTGCCTGTACAGGTCGGGTTTGTCGCAGAACACGCTGATGGCCAGGGCACCGCAAAGCGTTGACATGTCCCAGTTGGCGTGAGACCCCAAGCCGGGGTTGGTGAGACGATTCTGGCAAATGCCGCCGAAGACACGCAGGAGCATGTCCTGGAAGCGCGCCAGGTTCGCCGGCGCCCAGCCGCTGTAGCCGCGCAAGATCTCGCCGGACTGGGCCCATTGGTGCCCCTGCATGCCGGCCAGCAGGATGAAGGTGTGGTCGTCGTGGGCATCCGATCCCGGCGGCACGGTCCCGATGACCTGCAGCGTGTTCGCCCAGGCATCCAGCGTCTCGACCGCCTTGTCGGCATAGCGCGTGTCCCCCGACAGCCTCCAGCGCAGCGCCAGGCACCAGGCACGCTGGATATCGCGGTACATCGCGAATTTGCTGCTGTCGGCGCGATAGACGCCCACCAGCGGATTGGGCTTGGCATCCAGGCTCGTGATGCGGTCGGCGCACAGCTTGTTCCACCAGTCCGTCCACGGCTGCTGGCCCTTGCTGATGCACTCGCGGATGCGCGTGAAGTCGTCTTCGGTGACCAGCAGTCCCGGGTGGCGGAATACGCCGCTGACCGAGGCGGGCGCAGGCGCAGGCACAGGCGCGGACTCAGGTGCAGGCGCAGGGGCGGGGGCGCCCGCCGGCGCAGGAGGCGTCGCGACTGGCGGCGTTGCACCGGGCGACGGCGCGGATCCGCCCGCGGAGTCGCCAGGCGTGCCCGCAGCCTGCGCTGAAGCTGACGCGGACTGGTCATTGCCGTCGAAGCCCGCGCTGCAGGCCGGCAGCAGCGGCAGCATCGGGAACAGCCCGAGACCCATGGACAGGGCTCGCCGAGCGGGATCGGGCAAGTCCTCGCGGTCGATGGGTTGGGTGGATTTCACGGACACATTCGCTCCCTTGTCGGTCATTGGTGCGCAAACTAACGTAAAGCATCGTCGCTGTCATGACGAAGACCCGACCGCGCAACCGCAACATGCAGGACTCACCAGCTGTTACCCCGCAAGCGGCAGTACGCCCCGAGTCGGTGCCCGCATTCGCAGCGTCGAGACAGGCAAGGCGGCGTCTGCCCGTCCTCAGGCGTGACGCCTGCGCGCGTCACGTGCGAGCACGATGCGGCTTCGCCCCGGTGCGCGGACCACACCCGCTTTACATTGTGTGCACCTGGATAGGTATTTGTCCTCTTTAGTTCGACCATCGAACGAATTACTCTCTCGACGCAGCCGAGGAAATTCACTTGTTAGCCACCGCGCTTCTCGCGACAGAACGCCACCATGCCACGCAGCGGCGCGCGAACCGGACCGCAATGATCCGGAGTCTTTGCGCGCGCGCGGACGTGTCCGCGCCCGAGCTCGCGATCGCGCTGGCGTTGCCGATGCCGGTCGTCGCCCCGTTGCTGCGCCAGCTCATGGCCGAGGGCCTGATCCTCGAAAGCCGCGCGCGCAGCACGGACAACGGGCGCGTCCTGCCCCGATATCGCCTGGACCCGGCGCACCTTGCGCTCCTTGGCGCGGACGTGGGCGTCGATCGGGTTCGGGTCGTCGCCAGCTCCCTTTCCGGCCGCGTGCTGGCCAGCACGACGCTGGCCTATGGCAAGGCACGCAGCACGATGACCTGCATCGATTCACTGGCCTCGGCATCGCTGCGCGTCTGCAGGAGCCTGGGTGTGGAAGCACGTCACGTCGTGGGCATGGGCATCGGCCTCCCAAGCGCTCAGGACCCACCGACTGGCGACTCGCACGCCGGATCGCCCCTGCTGACGCGCGACATTCCGTTCGGCTCGCTGCTGGCACGCGACCTGGAGGGGTCGCCTCTCGAGGGCCTGCCGCTTTTCCCGGGTACCGCGGCCGATGTCGCGGCTCTGGGCGAATTCGAGTTCGGCCCCCTCGTCGACGGGCCGGCTTCCCTGCTCTACCTGAGCCTGGAGGAAGAGCTGCATGCCGGCATCGTCATCGACGGCGAGTTGGTGACGGGCCGTCAACGCTGTGCCGGCGGGGTCGGTCACACCATCTTGCAAGTGGACGGACCGCGATGCTCCTGCGGCCGCTCCGGCTGCGCGGAGGCGCTGATCGGCTCGCGCAGCCTGCTCGGCACGGCCGACCCCGATCCGGTCAAGGCGCTGCGGCGAAGGCTCGACGCGGGTTCGCCGGACACCCTGTCGGCCGTGGCGCGGGCGGGCGAACACCTCGGGACACTGCTGCACAACCTGGCAATCCTTTACCGACCGTCAAGGATCGTGGTTGGCGGTTCGATGATCGCGCTTGGCGATGCGTTGCTGGAGCCGGCCCGCCGCGCCCTGGGCGCAGGCGGCTTCGCACTTCATGGGCGGCACGCCGCCTTGTCGCCGTCACATTTCGGCGCCGACGCCATCGCCGTCGGTGCCGCCGCCCTCGCGCGCCACCACCTCTGCGGACGTCTCGACGGAGCAATGCCTTGCGCCTTGCGTCGATCGGAAGCGATCCGCAGGCGCACGCTTTTTTCGAAAGGTGATTTAGCGATATATCAAATCCGCGGAGGCGCCCAGGCGGTTGGGCCCTGAGGACGACGCTGGCACGGCGGAGACACCGGGGCCTTTCTTCAATCACGCCGCGGCGCCTGCGCCCGCGCGACGACACGACAACGATGCAAGCAGACGAGCTCTTCCCCTCCGGTGCGGCACTGACCCGCCGCTCCTTCCTGCAGACGGCCGCCGCCGCAAGCACCCTCGCGACGCCCGTTGCGCAGGCCGCGCCCCCGGCCTTCGAGCCCCGCTGGGACTCCCTGGCCGGCGGCTATCGCACACCTGAATGGTTCCGCGACGCCAAGTTCGGAATCTGGGCCCACTGGACGGCGCAGTGCGTCCCCGAGATGGGGGACTGGTACGCCCGCAACATGTACATCCAGGGCAACTGGCAGTACGAGCATCACGTCCGGACCTATGGACATCCGACCCAGACGGGCTTCATGGAGATGCAGAACCGCTGGAAGGCGGAACACTGGGATCCCGAAGCGCTGCTCGACCTCTACGCGAAAGCCGGCGCGCGCTATTTCGTCGCGCTCGCCAACCACCATGACAACTTCGACGCCTACGATTCGAAGTACCACGCCTGGAACAGCGTCCGCGTGGGGCCTCGGCGCGACATCGTCGGCACCTGGGCCAAGGCGGCGCGCGCGCGTGGATTGCGCTTCGGCGTCAGCAACCATTCCGCGCATGCCTGGCACTGGCAGCAGGCCGCCTACGGGTACGACCCGGAGGGCCCGCTCGCAGGCCAGCGCTACGACGCCTTCAAGCTGAGCCAGGCCGATGGGCGTGGCAAATGGTGGGAAGGGCTCGATCCGCAGGACCTCTACACCGGCCGCAACATGGTGATGCCCGACGGCATCGAGACGGTGCGTACCGCCAACGAGTGGCACGAGCAGAACGATCGACAGTGGGACGAGAAGCCTCCCTTGCAGAATCCTGCCTTCACCAAGCGCTGGTTCCTGCGCTGCCGCGACCTCATCGACAACTACCGGCCCGACCTCGTCTACTTCGACAATACGGGCTTGCCCCTTGGACAGGCCGGCCTGGACATCGCCGCCCACTACTACAACGCCAGCATGGGCTGGCACGGCGGCAAGCTGGAAGCGGTCATCAACGCGAAGCTGCTCCCGCCCGAGCGGCGCGCGGCGCTGGTCGAGGACGTGGAGCGGGGGTTCCGCGAAGGCATCGAGCCGCTGCCCTGGCAGACCGACACCTGCATCGGCGACTGGCACTACAACCGCGGCGTGTTCGACAACCACGCCTACAAGGACGCGACCACGGTCATCCACCGCCTGTGCGACATCGTGTCCAAGAACGGCAACCTGCTGCTGTCCGTGCCGCTGCGCGGCGACGGGACGATCGACTCCGACGAGCGCAAGATCCTCGAGGGCATCGCCGCCTGGATGGGGCGCAACAGCGAGGCCATCCACGGCACGCGCCCCTGGCGCAGCTACGGCGAAGGGCCGACGCGCGTGGCCGGCGGCATGTTCAGCGAGGGCAGCTCGCAACCGCTGTCGTCGCAGGACATCCGATTCACCGCCAAGGATGGCGTGCTGTACGCGATCGCGCTTGGCTGGCCCAAGAGCGGCACGCTGCACATCGCCGCACTGGCGCAGGGCTCCGCGCTCGCGCCGGGCCTGATCGAGCGCGTGGAGGCGCTCGGCGCCACCGACAGCCTGTCCTTCACCCGCGACAGCCGCGGACTGCAGGTCAGGCTGCCTGAAGGGCTTGCCGGCACGCCGGCGGTCGCGCTGAAGATCCGTGGCCCGGGGCTCGCTTGAGAAGTCGCATCATCATCGCGACGAACCGCGCCCATCGCGCATTGCCCTGAAGCCACCGCCGGGGGCCGCCTTCGAGGCCCCTCCTGTCCCGGCGCGCAGCACCGCGCCATGTCGTCTATTCGCAGATCGAAAATGACCTTGCACTTCCCTCGCAGACTGCTCGCCGCCTGTGCGCTCGTCTCCTTCCTGAACGTCGCCGCCGCGACCGAACCCGCACGGGCCGACCTGATCGTCGACGCGCAGGGCGCCGGGCCGCGCATCGATCCCGACATCTACGGCCAGTTCGCCGAGCAACTGGGCGCAGGCATCTATGGCGGGCTCTGGGTCGGGCCGGAATCGTCCATTC
>Ga0157378_10005385_pt1 | contig 11222 bp, 7 predicted proteins | sample M65metaG_FD_115309 | JGI IMG/M metagenome (GOLD analysis project Ga0157378, IMG submission 115309) | Miscanthus rhizosphere microbial communities from Kellogg Biological Station, Michigan, USA - M6-5 metaG | ecosystem: Host-associated > Plants > Roots > Rhizosphere > Soil | place: USA: Michigan...
AACGCGAAATAAGAAACCAAACGGCTAACGGCTTTTCTTTATCACCCGCGCCTTCTGCCGAAGCGTGATCAGCTTCCCAGGCCGGCGCTTCACTGCCTCATCATAGGCTCCGGATGCGCTCGCGTAGTCCGAGGCCAAGTGCATCGAGGGTACATCTCGATTAGGATTTAGTTGAGGCTCGTTCCCTAGACACCGTTGCTTATACGCAACACCTAGTCCGGAATATTCGGACGTCGTCTGACTGTCACAACTGCGTCATCGCCTCTGAAATAGAACGATAGGGCCTCCCGAAAGGGAGTCGGGGCACGAACGCGCCCAAAAGCGGGGGAACCGTAGAATTTCGTTTTCGGGCAACGACCTAGCAAACAGGCGTCGTCAAACAGTGGAGAGGGGCATGAACGGGGGACTAGCAAAATACGGCCGTTATCTGCTCGCCGGTGCGAGTGCGATCGGTTTTCTAACCCTTGGCCTTCCAGAGGCCAGGGCGCAAAACATGCAAGAGATTCAAGCGCAAATTAATCAGATGCAGGCCACGATCAAGGCGCTGCAAAAGCAGGTGGAGGACGCCAAGGCACAGGCTGCGTCGGCGCAGACGACTGCTGACAGCGCGAAGGGCAGCGATCTCGATCTGAAGGTCAAATGGAAGGGCGCGCCGCAATTATCCAGCGGCGATGGCAAGTTTTCGGTGAAAGTCCGCGGGCGGCTTGAGACGGACTACAACCACGTCAATCAAGATTCGGGAATTACAAGCTTCCCGGACGTCTCAGCGACTGAGCTGCGTCGTGCGCGAATGGGCGTCGAAGGCATTCTGTTCTTTGATTGGAAGTACGTCATTGAGGCCGATTTTGCCAACGACGCGGTCAGGATGAAGGACGCCTATCTGCAATATCAGGGTTTCAAGGTCTATGACGAAGCCCTGCTTCTGCGCGTTGGAAACTTCAAGACGCCAAACACCTTCGAAGATGAAACCAGCGATCGCTTCGTCGACACCATGGAACGTGCAGCGTTTATCAACGCCTGGGACATCGAGCGGCAGATCGGCTTCATGACTGCGTACTACGCGCCTCATGTCAACCTGGCAGCGGGTATTTTCGGCGAGCGCTTCCCGTCGACGGCTGACGCGCCGCTCTTCCCCGGCTTCACTGGGGATGAAGATACGACCTTCGCCGCGCGCGCGGGCTGGGCGCCGATCAACCGCGACATCAACGGCGTCACCCAGGTTCTGCATATCGGCGGTAGCTATAGGCTCCGCGAGTCCGGTGACGATCAGCCATTCTTCCAGTATGGGCCCAATGCCAAGGGGGCCGATCTGCATATGGCCAACGCGCCTATCACCACTGGCCGCATCGGCGATGAGGACAGGTTCTGGGGTCTTGAGGCTGCCGGTCTCTGGGGGCCATTCGCCATCCAAGGCGAGTATGCGCGTCTCAACGTCGATCTTCCCGACGGTTCGCTCATCCGCAGCAACCCAACAGGGAGCACGTCGACCGTCCCAGGCAAGTCGATCAACCCATTCACCGGCGTACCTAATCCGGAATATACCGGCTGGTACGTCGAAGGCAGCTGGTTCTTCGGCGGACACAAGACCTATGAGGACGAGGGAACCTGGGGACGTCCAGTGGTCAATCATCCCATGTTCCACGAGAGTGGCGGCTGGGGTGCTCTGCAGATCGTCGGCAAATATGACGTGCTCGACATGAGCGACAGCCAAAACATCGTTCTGGCCGGCTTCCAAGGCGGTGACAATTTGAACTTCGTGGGGGCATGCGCAGTGACGCCGCTCTTCCCAGGCAACCAGACGGGTAACCCCACCAACGGCAGCAAACCGGCCAATGTTGCCGAGTGCGGCGACATGAAGACCTGGGTCGTCGGCGTGAACTGGTGGATGACACCTTACATGCGGATCATGTTCAACTATGCCCAGTCCGACCTCAGCGGCTATTCGACCACGCCGGCAGACCTCGGAAACGGCCTGCTCGAGGCGAAGAACGGGTTTGACGGCGCGACCGTCAGAGGATTTGGCACCCGCTTCCAAGTCGACTGGTAAAACTGGAAAAGCGGAACTTTAGTCCCCTCCGCTACCAGACCGCCGCCCCCCACGGGCGGCGGTTTTTTTTGCGCACGCCACCTACGCCTCAGCGTCTCAAAAACGCTCCGAGTTTGCTTTTCTTACTACGATATCGCGCGGCATCCTGGCAGTTAATCGAACAGTAGAGGTCGCAATAGCCTGCCGCTCGCGCAAGCGGTCGGTGTCGTTCTTGCGGGCCGGCAGCGTGAAAATTGCATTGGGGCGTCGGGTTCGGTCGGCGCCCTTTACTTGGATGTGTAGCGCCTGGGCAACAGCCCCAACCCCTCGAAAATGATAGTCTGACCGCTCTGACCCCGGGGAACCGTAAAATGCAAAAGCCTAAGAAGGTTGATCTGACCAAACTGCTCGGTTTCGAGACGGTCACAAACGAACCGACCGACGACATCGATTTTCAAGATGAGACGCTCAGCGCCAAGCTCGGCGCGAAGGTTGGTTCCATCATTGAGGCCACTGAGCCCGGCCGCGGAAATATCTATCGAATGGATTTCGATAAGAAGGGCGTCGGCTTCGGCCGACCGCCTTTTTTTTGCGCTGCTCGCTTCCTTGTCTCGGCTAGGTCGGCCGGTCGATTACGCTTACTCATGCGGGATACCAGATACTATCGCGTCAGCGGTGAAGTCTGGCATTGCATGCCCACTTGCACGCGATGGCCCTCCGCCAATTACGTCATTCAGCATTCCTGTCCTACGCGGAGGCAGTCCTGCCCTGAGTGCAGGATCAAGGAAGAGCGTCTTCAAGTGGAGAAGTTCTTCGAGGACTCAGAGTGAAGGCGTCGGGTTCGCTCGACCTGCCCCCCTTCTTGTTGAGATAAACCCTCGGAACAAAAGATTGGCAGGCTTAAACAAACCACCGAGCCTGCCTGCTACATATCTTCGCTTTAACAACGGGGGGCGGAAAGGGGATTGGCCACGCCAGGGGTCCGGACCCATTTGGCATGGTGTGGGCGTTCCCCACCCGCTTCTGACGCGTGCCTTCCCTCCGAGCGCAGGTTGTAATTTAAGCGCCGCACACGACCGCTAATTTTTTGGGAGCGCAGCAGAACGCGTTACGCGAAGAGCGTCAACCGGCGCGCAACCCGGCTGGGGCTCACTTTCGCCTACCCTGGTGGGGGCGTCGGCTTCGGCCGGCGCCCCTTTCTGCTCGGCCTGGCCAAACATCTGGGTTGTTCGGGGCTCTGGATTCCTGGGGGAACGCAAAATGCAAAAAGCTGAGAGCGTTGATTTCACGAAGTCGCTTGGCTTCCAGACCATCGCTGAGGCGGGCTCCGTGGGTACATTCGACTGGGTTGAGGAAGTGCCTGACGAATGGCGACGAGGGGTTTCATTGGTTGCCTTTGGCTCTAAAATAAACGTTGTTAGCCAGAGGGCCTCCTCGGCTGACAAGGCTCGGCGCGTAGAGGTCCGCCAATCTTGCCCGTGCGCGTCGGGCCACTGACAGGCGAGCCCCTGGTTGGGTCCGGCCCTGCCCACACCCCACGCAGGGGACCGCAAAACCAGGGTCGGGCCCATCACGCGGCTTCTGCTAACCAGATCGGACAACGATCGAGACACGCGGGAAGCTTTGGGTAGCCGTCTTCGTAATAGTCGAGTGCCGCATCATCCCCTTGAAGAGCTCCGGGAGTCGGTCCTCGCTGCTCATCTCTGACTTGCCAAACCATCGTGGAGCGGTCGCTCAAGGCGGTGGGAGCGTTACTAAGGCCTATGTCCCCGCTCTGTCCCCGCTTCTCTTGCGATGTTTCTTATCGGCGTCTCGACATCGAGCCCCGCAGAACGTCTGCTGTTGGCGGACACGTTTCACGACGAGTCCGCAGCGTTTGCACTTCACGTCACCTTGCATTGGAAACTGTTCTTTGTTTTGAGATTATCGCTATTCCGGTCTAAGCCCCAAAAAACCTCCTTTTGCTAGTGCCATGAGATCGCGCTGACCCTTTGTCTGAACAGACTTCGATAGGTCCTCGCCAAATGTCCGCTAAAGGTCAGAAGCGGACATTATGCAATGTCCATCGCGATGTCCGCTAAGTGCCAGAAGCGGACTTGCGACCGAGTTCGGAATCCCTGGGGTCCGCAGGCGGACTGCCGCCTGCGGAAAGCGGAGCGTCCGACGAGTTGGAACGCAACGGCAGCGTCCGCTAGCTGCAGGAACCTTACCCAGCATATGGCTAATTCATTCGTTCGTGGGACGCTAACGTATGCCGCGTCGAAGACCTTGGATTGAACTTGGGGAGAGATGATGCCGAAGCATGAGCGCTTGTGCCATCGACATCGCAGTCATCATCTCGTTTTCGCTGGCCCCAGAGTTTTTGTCCGCAATGGCCAACAGTTTGCGAATCCTACCTATAATGTTGTCCTTACTCACGGTTCCCTCATCACGGCCTTTATCTCAGGATAAAGTGCCACGCACCGGCGCATCGTGACACTAGAGATCGAGGGCGAAAAGCGGCTTTAGGTAAGAATAGGACGTCTAGATGTGCCGGCTTCTGGCTTGCCGAGGTTTTAATAGGATGGGCGCAGGACGGCATGCATTAGTCTTTGCGGGTTTTATCCTCGTTACTTGCAGCTTGTTGCGGGCTGTGTTCGCGGAGGAAGCTCCTGCGGCAATTCGGATCGTCTCCGTCTACCGCATTGATCTGGGCGACTTCAATCTTGGTGATTTTCGTTTCACTACACTCTTAAAGGGTGCCGAGTACCAGATGCGGGGCGAAGGGCATTTCTCCCTGCTCGGTGGCCTCATCTACAATTGGCGAGGCGTCACGGCGAGCTCAGGCAAGCTCTCCAACTTAGGACCGGAGCCAGCAGCATACGCCTTGAGTTATGTGGGTGGCGGTGAGAGCGCGCAGCTCCGCATGTCCTTTGACAGCGGCGCCGTCACGCAGGTCTCAATGCTTCCAAAAAGGCAACCGAAGCCTCGCGCTATTCCAATCACGAAGGAGCAGCTTGCAGGCGTCCTTGATCCATTGGCCGCTGTGTTCCTTCGCGCCCGATCAGACAACCCCGATGGGGACTCGAAGGTGTGCGATCAAACCATTCCGGTATTCGACGGCGACTGGCGTTTTGACCTTGTACTGTCGCCTAAGCGGAAGGTGAAGTTGCGGAAACAAACACCCGTCGGATATTCGGGGTTCGCGGTGATTTGCGGCGTCAAGTTTATCCCAATCGCAGGATACAGTTCGGACGATCCGGACATCAAACTCATGTCGCAGTCCAACGAGATTGAGGTCTGGCTAGTTTCTCTGCCGGGAACCGCCATGTATGCGCCATATCGAATTGTGCTGCCAACGGCTGCGGGTCCTATCTCGGCGACATCAACCTCTTTCCAGGTCCAAAAGAGGTGATAAGCGAAGCTGCGGATTCTTGTGGGAGACACCGCCGCGCCGCGTCGCTCTAAGGGCTTCGTGCCACTGTCACGGCGCTCAATAATTGCTCTGTCCGTCGGTACCGGCGCCGAGCACCCGGTCGAAATCCCGTCGTTTCTGTTCCTGCACGGCGCTTTGCCTGAGGTTTGCCTCGGCGAGACCCTTGCGGCAGTCAACATAGGCTTTGCTGTCCTCGGCACCCTTCTGCCGGCACGTTGCGTCATCTTCGCTCTCCTGCGCGGCGTGCTCGGCAGCGCGCGCGGCCGGATCCTGGCTGGCGCAGCCAAGGCCGGAAACGGTGGCCGCGAGCAGTGCGAGCGCGATGAGGTGCGAGCGCAATGGATCAAGTCTCCTTCGGGTGCAAGCAACGTTGCGCGGCTTTTTTGGCCATTTGGTGATGGGAAGCGCGCGCCGCTCTCACGTAGGGCTTCACGACCTCGGCCATATGGAGGGACGCTCTATATTAAGACACACTATCAAACGTCGATCCGGGGGGCGGAGTTTACCATGCCCAAAAATCGACTCTAGCTCATAATGATCTTTATCACCGCCGCGGTCGGGGGCGTGCAAGCCCAACAAGGCTCGAACACAGGGAACCCCATCCCGCCCGCTCAATCGCAGAGCCCCGCAAAATCTCCTTGCACGACCGGCAGCCAAAGCGTGCGTGTCTGCAATGACGACTTTCGCTCAGTAGCACCTGCAGCGCCACGGCATTAGACCCGTCCGCCGACACCGCCGGCTGCAGTCTCAAATGCTGCACGCTGTTCAAGGCCTGCCTCCAGATCGGAGGTTGCGCCTCGCCTACCCTGGAGTGCTTCTGAGGGTTGCGCTTGGATCCAAGCCGAGGCCTATGAGCCCTTCGCCTCCGCCGCAATCTCGGCGAGCTGCTCCTCCAGCCAGGCCTGCGGCAGATATTGGATGAAGGATCTCTCCGTGCCGTCCACTTCGTAGCGGACCTTCAGTATGAGGCCGCCATACGCAGCAAGCACGTCATGCGGCGTCATTCCGCCCTCCGCCGCCGACGGGAAGAGAAACACGAGCCGAAACGGAGCCTGCGACGGGACGGTGCCATTTGGCACTCCGGCGACTGCTGCTTCCGAGTGCTGTGCGCCGCTTTCATGACCGGCCGGCATCTCGACGCTGAGCGTGAGTTTGAGGTCGTGCGCCTGCGCGTCCGGTTTGACGATGCCTTCAACCGCGCCGACCGGCCCCTCGGCCAGATTGACCCCGCCGATGGCAAAGCCCTTGATGCGCACCCCGTCCGGTGTCATGGCGTAAGCGAACACCGACCGCTCATCGATCGGCAGCGTCTTGTGCTCGAACAGCCAAGCGATCGGCTCGGATGGTGATGCGGCGGTCACGGCCGAGGACGCGCTACCCGCGCCCGAGCGCATGAGCAGGCCGCCGCCCAGCATCAGGCCGCCGCACACCAACAACAAAACTCCAGCGATAATCAGCATTTGGCTTAGCTCAAATCCCCCCGTGGCCCGCGGGGAGGATACCGCGTTTTCGCCGTCGATCGGAGGGGCCTTGGCCGGCAGCAGTCTTTGTGCGCGCATGGCCCCCGCTTTGGCGTAGGCCCCGGCGGCGCTGCCGGCCTTGCCGATGGTCTCGAACAGCGCCGGCGCGATCGTGTGGCCCTTGGCCGCGGCGGCGCTCAAGGCAGGCGCGACGCCTTCGCCGATCCGGTGCACCAAGTGGTTGGTTTTGGCGGCAAGCGACGCGAGCCCGGCACCAAGCCGATATCCGGTCGCGCCCGATGCGTGGCGCGCCCGCGCCGCAATCCCCCCGAAGCTCGCCGACAAGAAATGACCAACTGAGGGCGCGAGCGCATGCAGTTTGGCCGCGACGCTCGCGGCGGCCACCTTGATCCCTCCGCCGAGCCAGCCAAGCCCAGCGATCAACAGTCCCCAAGCAGACAGCGCGAGCGAACGCGCCGTCGTTGCCGCAAGCACGCCGACGCGCCGGACAGCGCCAGCCACGTAAAGCACGAGGTCGCGGAGCTTGCCGCCGACCAGGCGCAAGCCGCTTGCAACCGCGGCGTCGATATAATTGAGGCCGGCCATCGTCTTGGCGACCACGGACGAGATCGCCGATCGCACCGCGAACACGACCGCCGCGATGGCACCCGTGACCGATTGCACGACGGCCTGGCGCATTTGCCGGCGCCGTGCGCGTTTCCGCTCGCGACGCTCATGCGCCTCTTGCTGCTCCCGCTGGCGTTGCAGCCAGCGATCGTGGCGTTCCCTGTCAGCCGCCACTTGCGCGGTCTGAACCTTGAGCCAGCGTTGATGATCGTTGAGATCTTCCTTGGCCGAGACGAGAACCTCGCCGGACCTGACCACCGTCTCCTTGACGACGGCAACCGTCTGCTCGAAAGCCGCGACGGCTTCGGCGTCGGCGTCCCTCTCGCGCGGCGGCCACGCACGCTTCTCACGCATCGGACTGACCATGCGAAGCGGCTCCCCTAAACCGCAAGTCCATGACGAGCCTCATGAGACATAAGACTCATACCAGTAGCGCCTTCACGGGGGCTTAAAGGCTGACCAGGCAAGGCTTCCCTCCCCCGTCGTGGAAGCCTTAAGGTCGCGCAAGGCTGCTGAACGTCCTTGCCGCCATCAAGGGGCGCAAACGCGATGACCGCTCCCGGCGAAGACGCGGAGACGGGGAAACGCCGGAAACCGAGCAGCGCGGGCTAGCAGCCCTGCGCCAGCCTTTACATTAACGGCCAAAGCCATCTCGGCCTACCGTTTTTACGGGCTTCCGGTCGAAGGATGGAAACCGTGGCGACTTTACCACCGCTGGTAAGCCGAGCGCGCGGCCTTTTCGATGGGCGTATGCGGGAAATCCCCGGCTCTCAGCCCTGCTCGTCCCTGCCACCACTGGTTTCGGGCGCGCCTCGCTCCCACCTTTGTTGCGACATATTCCCTTCGCCACATCTCGCAAGTTCGGTTCGGATCGGAGCATAAAAGTTGAAGACTGAGCCTTTGCACCGCCTCTGGCGCGGCTTGAGCCTCGGCGCGCTCGTGGCGCTTCTCATCGTTCCCATGGCTGCATCGGCCCAGGAAGGGGGCGAGGCGCGGCAGATAGGAGCGCCGAATCACCACGCTACACCCGCGCCAAGCGAGCCGGCCAAGCCCGGTGCCGAAAGCGCGAATGCGGAGGCGAAGGCGAGCGGCCCGTCCGCAGCGGCGCCGATTCTGCCCCCGCCCGTCATCACCCACCACAATATCGGCCTCGACGGATCGGACCTCTCTTACTCCGCGAAGGCCGGCATGCTTCCGCTGCGCGACGCGCAGGACAAGACCATAGCCAACATCTTTTACGTCGCCTATTGGCGTGAGCCTGCCGACACCAGGCGCCCGATCACCTTCGTCTTCAATGGCGGGCCCGGGGCTGCCTCGGCCTATCTGCATCTTGGCGCCATCGGTCCCAAGGCCATCGAAGTCAGTGCCAAGGGGGAGTTGCTCGGTCCGCCTCCCGGCCTCGCCGACAACGGCGCAACCTGGCTCGATTTCACCGATCTCGTGTTCGTCGATCCGGTCGGCACTGGCTATAGCCGCGCGGCCGAAGGCAAGAGCGAGAGCGACTTCTTTGGTGTCGAGCAAGACACCCAAGCGCTCGCTGATTTCATTCGCCTCTATCTGACCGACGGCGCGCGCATGACCTCTCCCGTGTTCTTGGCCGGTGAAAGCTATGGCGGCTTTCGCGCCGTGACCATCGCGCGCGCGCTGCAGAAGACCGGCGGCATCTCGCCGAGCGGCCTCGTGCTTATCTCGCCCGCCCTGGAATTTTCGCTGCTCAGCGGCGAGGATTACGACCCGCTGCCCTGGGCTCTGAGCCTGCCTTCTTTCGCCGCGGTCAACTTCGAGAGCAAGGGCGTCGCCGGCCGCGAAGCTCTGGCGAGCGCGCTGCAAGGACCCGAACGTTATGCCATGTCGGATTATCTCGTGGCGCTTGCCTCGGGCGCGTCACAAGGGTCCGATGAAACGAGCGCGAGGGTGGCCGAACTCACCGGACTTCCGCCCGACATCGTACGCCGCAATTTCGCGCGCATCTCACCCGGCACCTTCATCAAGGAATTCGACCGCGCCCATGGCCAGGTGCTGAGCCGCTATGACGGCAGCGTGAGCGGCCCCGACCCCAGCCCTTCGAGCGATTGGCCGCGTGGGCCGGATCCCGTGCTCGACTCGACCGTGCCGCTCTGGACGAGCGCCTTCGTGCAATATGCACAAGACGAACTCGGTTATAAGACCGACGCGAATTATCGGCTGCTCAATCGCGAGGTGCGGCCGAAATGGGATTTCGGCACGAGCCCGACGCGGCAAGGCTATGCCGGGGTGCTCGACGACATTCAGGACGCCCGCGCCACCAACCGCGCGCTCGAAGTCTTCATCGGCACCGGCTACACCGATCTAATCACGCCCTATCTCGCCCCCACCTATCTGGTGCGCCAATTGCCCCCGCTCGAAGGCGCAAGCCCGATCACGATCGAGGACTACGCCGGCGGCCACATGCTCTATCTCCGCCCGGATTCGCGCCGTGCGCTGAAAAAGGATGTCGAGGGCATGTATGAGCGGGCGCTGAAGTCCTCGCCGCAGGGTTAGGCGGAAGGCGACAGCCTGGGTGAACCGTGCAGCCGGATCGGCTAAGATGGCGATTCGGCGGACGGCGATGAGGAGGGCTTGAGGCATGTCGATCCGGAGCGCAACGCTGGGCTTGGCTTTGCTCGCCGCGACGGTGCTGCCCGCTCTCGCTGAGGATGCGCCCGCGACGGCGCCGCAAGAACCGCAATGGACGGAGTTCCAATCGCCAGAACGCGGCTTCTCGGTATCCTTCCCCGGCGCGCCTAAGACGACGACCGCACCGGTCGAAGGCCAGAACCCCCTCATCCAATACGACTTCCAGGTGAGCGTCGGCGACGACACCGTCTATAGCGTCGTCGTCTTCGAGTATCCGGCCGGAAAAGGGCCGAACCCGGACACGGACGCATTCGTCAAGCTCGTCAACGCCTACGCCAAGGGCAGCGAGTCGCGCTTGCGCAAGCGAGGTACGGCGACCATCGACGGCCGCTCCGGGTTCGAGGCGATCGCTGACGACAACAAGAGCAAGCTCAGCCATCTGATCGATGTCGTGCCCGCCGGCGACCGCGTGTATATGCTGGTCAGCGCGGGGCCTAAGAGCCACGCCACCAGCGACGACGCCGAACGCTTTCGCGATTCCTTCCATGTGCTCGACGGTGGTGCAAGCGCCGCACCGGCGCAATCGGCAGCCAATCCGCCCGCCCAGTAGCCTTTAGGCAACCTGCGGTTTGCGCAGATCCTCGACGAAGCTCTGCACATCGCGCGATGGGGCGGGCGTGAACAGGCTCACCCCGATCATCACCGCAAAACCGAGCGGCACGGCAAACAGGGCGGCAAAATCGCGCTCGACGCCGCCCCAATTGGCGAGCTGGAGCGCCATCGCCCGCCATGCCGCCAAGGCCGCCTCTCGCGCCGACGCATCGGCGAGGTAATACCCTTGCCGGAGCGCGATGTAATGCGCCGCCTCGTCGGGCGTGGCGTTTGAGAGAAAGCTCGAGGTCTCGTAAAAGGCGAACGGGATATAGCGCGGCGCCAGCAGGTAATAGAGACAAACGGCGAGGCCCGCGAGCATGCCGCCAAGCGCGAACACGCCGCCATAGATCAGCCCGGTGTTGATGCCGAGCGCGGATACCATGCCGGGATTATGCGCGGCCGCCCGGATCACCTTGCCAAGCCGGGTGCGGGCCAGACCGAGCCC
>Ga0157378_10005386_pt1 | contig 11220 bp, 7 predicted proteins | sample M65metaG_FD_115309 | JGI IMG/M metagenome (GOLD analysis project Ga0157378, IMG submission 115309) | Miscanthus rhizosphere microbial communities from Kellogg Biological Station, Michigan, USA - M6-5 metaG | ecosystem: Host-associated > Plants > Roots > Rhizosphere > Soil | place: USA: Michigan...
ACCTACAAAGCATTTGCCACAAACCTGCTCACTACCTGCTCGGGCTACATGGCCGATAGTGTGTCTCTGAGCATTACACCAAATGTTGTGCCTTCTGTCAGCATTGCGGTTACGCCTTCAGATACGGTGTGCGCGGGTACGTCAGTAACCCTGGCAGCAACGCCTGTCAATGGTGGTTTATCGCCTGCTTATCAGTGGCGCGTAAATGGCGCTGGTGGCGGCACAGGGCCTTCTTATACCTATTCACCAGCCAATGGCGATGTGGTGACCACGAAGCTTACCAGCAATGCCAACTGTGCGTTACCAGATACAGCGGTGGCTTCGGTATCGCTCACGGTAGATGCGCAGCTGATACCAGTGGTTACCCTGGTAACTTTCCCGGCGCCTATGCTGCTGCCATTCCAAAACGATACGCTTATAGCATTTGTGACAGGTGCAGGACCGTCGCCTACTTACCAGTGGTATAAGAACGGCGTGCTGGTACCAGGCGCCAACTCTGATACATTTATCGTGGTGAATGTTGCTAACAATGACTCGGTAAGGTGTGTTGTTACCAGTACTGGTATGTGCGGTGGCAATTCCGGCAATAAGTCTGTGACCTTCATAGTAAACACGGTAGGAGTGCAGCAGTTGGGCGGGCAGGGCAGGCTAACCGTAGTACCCAATCCTAACAAGGGTACGTTTACATTGAAAGGTTCTGTGGGCAGTGTAGATGAAGAGGTATTGGTTGAGCTCACGAATATGCTGGGACAGGTTGTTTACAGAACAAGGGTCACAGCCAGAAACGGCGTCCTGGATGAGCGTATTCAGCCCGATGGTGAACTGGCAAATGGTGTTTACCTGCTCAACATAAATGCTCAAAGCATGAACGGGACCTTCCATATCGTTATAGAACGATAGTCCTGCTTAATCTTTTCGATACTTCAGATCGCCAGCCCTATAAGCTGGCGATTTTTTTTGCCCCGACATCCCATGCCGGGCCTTACAGCTATCTTATTTATTATAGCTACTTTTGCCCACTACCCATTACTAACGCATGGAATTACCACAGGGTAAAAAACTCTATTTCGCTTCCGATTTTCACCTGGGCATCCCCAACCATTCCGCAAGCCTTGCGAGAGAGCGGCGCATAGTGCGCTGGCTCGATGAAATAAAGCACGATGCGGCAGTGCTGTACCTGGTAGGCGACCTCTTCGATACCTGGTTTGAATACCGCAATGTAGTGCCCCGCGGCTACACACGCTTTATGGGAAAGCTGGCCGAACTGAGTGACGCAGGCCTGCGTATAGAGGTATTTACCGGCAACCACGACCTTTGGATGCTGGACTACTTCAGGCAGGAGATGAACATTCCTGTACACCATCAGCATATCGTGGAAGAGTTCAATGGCAAGAAATTCTTTATTGCCCACGGCGACGGGCTGGGCCCGGGCGACCGCGGATACAAGCTGCTGAAAGCAGTGCTGCGCAACAGGTTGTCGCAATGGCTGTACCGGCGGGTACACCCTGATACCGGAGTAGGCCTGGCCGGATGGCTGAGCCGCCTTGGCCCCAAGCACGGGCCAGACACACCGGTAAAAAAATTCCTCGGCCCTGAAAAGGAAATGCTGGTTCAGTATTGCCTGCAGACGCTCAACCACGAGCACTACGATTACTTTGTATTCGGGCACAGGCATGTTGCCATAGAATATCCGCTGCCTCAAAACAGCCTTTACGTGAACCTCGGCGACTGGCTGCAGTTCGACAGCTATGCCGAATTTGACGGCAAAGAACTCAAGCTGAAATACTATAAGCGTTCCGCTGATTAGCCATGAAAAAGGAAGCCGCATCCTTCGGAGAAGGATGTCGGGGCTTCTTAAATATCGCGGGGGTCAGGCCGGGCCTATTTCTTGCTTGCAGCTTTCTTTGCCTCTATGCTCAGCGTAGCGTGAGGCACGGCGCGCAGCCGGGCCTTATCTATCAGCTTGCCCGTTTCCCTGCACACGCCATACGTTTTGTTGTGAATGCGTATGAGGGCCTTTTCGAGGTTGCTTATATACTGTATAGCCCTGCTGGTAAGCTGGCTGAGCTGCTCTCTGTCCATAGCGCCGCTACCATCTTCCAGGCTCAGCCGCAGATCACTGCTGTCTTCCACCCCACTCGAATCTTTGCCAAGCATCTGGCCTTGCAAAAATTGCATTTCTTCTCTCGCTACTTCCAGGCGTTCCAGGATCAGGGTCTTGAATTCGTTCAACTCCTCATCACTGTACCTGAAAACTTTCTCAGTGGGTTCTCCCTGAAGTTTGGTAGCCTTTGTCTCTTTTACCTGCATGTCTGCTGATTTAGAAAGATCTCTCTCCTCTGTTGAATTACGCTCAATATTAGTCGGTTGTTTCGAACTAACCTTTGCTGCTGGTGCAATATTTTTCTTCGCACCGGATTTGCTTTTCAGTGTGCTCACTTGCTAATTCCGATTTGTTTTTTAACTGGATAAATAAAAATACGAAATTTTCCCGGCGCAAAGATAGGGGCAATAATTTTTGAATCGTTATCTCATTATTAATTAACTAACACAATGTTGCATCGGTGTTACAGATGGGGTATTAAATATTAAATTTCTAATGAAATTCTCTCATGTCTTCTGCACCTGAAGTTTAATAAACGGTCTTATTATTGCACCATTATTTAACCATGCCGAAAAAAGGTATTATCATAGGCGGGGGCATTGCCGGACTTACTGCAGCTATAGCGCTGCAACAGGCCGGCATTGCAGTATTGGTGTACGAAAGCGCCCCGCAGATACTACCCCTTGGCGCGGGCATATGGATGGCCCCGAATGCCATGCAGGTCTTTGACCGCCTGGGAATAGCAGGCCGGGTAAAAGCCGGCGGCGTGCCATTGACCAACATACAAGTGGCGGATAGAAAACTGCGGCCGATCATGCGCACTAACCAGGAAAATATCCGCGCACGTTTCGGCTACACCACCACGGCTATCAGGCGCTCGGCCTTACAGCAGATATTAATAGATGAAGTACAACCCGGAACTATAATACTGAATAAAACGTGCACAGGCGTAAAAGAAACAGAGAATGCCGTGGAGGTGCTATTCAGCGATGGCACCGCCGTACAGGCTGGGTTCGTGATCGCTGCAGATGGCATTCATTCCCGCATACGTGAAGAATTGTTTCCCGGTATTGTCCTTTCGGAAAAAGGTTATGCCGTATGGCGCGGCATTTCACAGATACAGCTCAGGCCAGAATTCAAAAAAGCGATCATAGAGGTTTGGCATGGCGGTCTGCGTTTCGGATTCTCAGAAGTGGCAGATGGTGTTGTGGATTGGTTTGCCGTAGAGCGGAATGGCACTTCTGAAAATCATATGGGCGATATAAAGGCAGGGTTGCAACGCACATTTGGCAGCTTTCTGTATCCTGTGCCTGATATTCTCAATGTGGCGCCAGGGCTGAACTTTATCAAAAATACGCTCACCGACTTCGACCCCTTACCCGCCTGGAGCAAGGGCAAAGTATGTCTCATTGGCGATGCCGCCCACGCATCCACTCCTTATATGGGCCAGGGCGGTTGCCAGGCGGTAGAAGATGCGTGGGTAATTGCACACTGCCTGAAGACAGAACAATCTGCAGAAAAGGCCTTCGCAGCATTTCAAAAAATAAGACATGCCAGGGCTGTGAAGATAGTCCGTACATCGCGCATCATGGGCAAAGTGGGCTATCTGAAAGGGGGCGCGGGTATGCTCCGCAACTTCATCATCCGGGCCACGCCACAGCTGCTTATTGAACGCCAGTTCGTCGGTGTGTATTCACTCAATTATTGAGTACCATGTAAAATGCTTGCTTTTTTCGGACATAAGGGCTGTACTTTCCGATTCAGGGTGCGAGTCTCGCCGACGGCGAAATACTACCCCATCTTAACGTATTGCATGCAAAAAAAGGTACGGTTTTTGCACTACCTATTTTGCATTTCCAGCATGGTGTGTGTTTGATGGAAATTTAAGGAAGCGGAAATGCCCATATTTTAGGTTTCCATAAAGGATGTCTTTTCAGGCATCCTTTTATTTTTCACCTGTACCTACGCACAAGGGCAACCAATTACTTTTATCTTTGAATGCAATACTCCCGGAAGCCTTTTTTTTACCCAAAATAGACAAACAATGAGTGTAGTACAAAAGATGAAGAGGGCCGGATTGGTGCTAATGACTCTGGGCGGAATAATATTCATCGCCTCAAGTCATAAGTTCATCGCCGGTGCAGTAGGAGCAATTGGCGCCCTCCTCTATTTCTTTGAGCGATACAGGTCGAAATCCTTGTGATAAAATTAGTCCTGACTTGTGTTAAATGACAGGCAATATTGCGCCACTCTGCATGAAGCATGCGCATGGACGTGCCTGCACCTTTGAATTTTGAATTTTAAAGCCCAGTCAGGCAGATACCCAGCGACATAGGGGTAATTGGCGGACCTGCATTGTCCTTGAATACATTGGTCAGGTTGTAAGAACCAAATAGCGAAAAGTTACCCCAGCCTACCCTGGCAGTAGCGGCAAAGTTCCAGGGCGATACGTAACGCTTGGTGTCCACCTTATACTTTATGTTGGTGCCGTTTATCGATGTGAGCGCCTTGGTATGCGCACCCAGCAGGGTCCCTATTTCCAGGCCTATGGCAGCCTTGAATCCCTTGTTGCGGTTAATGGGGTTACCGAAGTAGCGCAGCTCAAATGGGGCCGTTAAATAGGTTGTGGCGAACTTGTAACGTTTGTAATGGTTGGTATCGGGCAGGAAGCGGGCTGCCGAGGCATATGCAGTAGCCGTGTCCCGATTGGCTATGACCTGCTGATTGAGGTAAACCACAGAAGCATTGATACCCAGACCCGTAGCAAAGCTCAGCCTGGTTTTCTTAATCGGGAAATCATAACACAGATAGCCGTTAAAGGCCCAGCCGAATGTTTTGGTGTTGACCGAGTCAGGCTTTTTAACCCATGTATTGTACGCAAACTGCAGCATCACAAAATCCCGTGATGCCTTTACCACGGGCGGAGCTGTAATATCGCTGCTTTTATCGGCACCTTCCTGTGCATGAAGACCGGCAGATAACAGTATAGAAGCGATAAAAGCTAAAAGTTTACGCATAAACCAAAATTAGTGCGCAAATATAATGGCTGCGCAACGGATAATTTGTTAAAAAACCACCGATCTGGCGGGTGCCCATAAAAAAGCCAGGGAATGCCCCTGGCCAAAATAGTAAGATTTTGGAACCGTTAGTGGGTGAACGTGACCATGCCCGTTGCAGTCGTGTATCTTATAGTATCTACGCCGGGTGCCGGGTTGTCTATCACCGTACCGATATAGCCGCTATTCGCAAATATTATATCCGATGCATCAATAGCGACAAAGTAATCAGAAACCACACCGGTAGGATTGGTAAACACGTTTACGCCATCCACATTGCTGGTAGAATAGAGGCCAGTAGCCAGCTTCACAATGTTGGTTGAAAATGAATCGTTTGGCGTAAACTGCTTCCAGTGGCCGGAAAGATCCTGGATGTCACTTACGTTAGTAACGGCCACATAGTAATTTGCATAAGTCACGAAGCCATATTGGTTCTGAGCATATATCGTACCGGTATAGAACCCGGGTACAAATGTATTGATGGAGCTGTCTATGGTAATAATACGTAAAGACTGTTTGTAGAAAGAATCGTAGGCTGTAGCCTGCACAAGTGGCCTTACACTGCCCACCGGCACACTATAGTATTGCTGAGAAAATGTAATCTTGGGATAGGAAGCCGTTACCACCGTAGAAGGATTAGGTTCCTTCTTTTTGCAAGAGGCAATAACGAAAACCGACAATAGAGCAAACAACAATATTTTTTTCATTTTTATTATTTTAATAGTTTACTTAAAACAGATCCCACCACACTTTCGAAGTCAACGGAGCCAGGCCTGGGTAATTTGCATTGGTAGTGCTCTCTTCGGTAGGATACAGGAACCGCTTAGGAAAACTCTTGCCAATGATGCTCGACTGAGAATAAACCAGGAAGTCGGGATAACCCGTACGGCGCCATTCTGTCCACGCTTCAAAGCCCTGGTTACCACACATTGCAAACCATTTTTGTGTAATGATGTAGCGCAATTTCTGTGTCACAGTGCCGGTAGCCGGGTACCGAACCCAGAGGCCGTTTGCAGAAAGATACGCGCTGAGTGCACCGGTTACGGTCATGCCGGTAGTAGCGGCAATGGCAGCGGCGTAATAGTTGAAATTGGCATTAATGGCCTGGAAAAACAACGATGAATCCTGACCCACATTTGCCCATTTGAGGGCAGATACTTCCGCCTGCAGAAAGAGGCTCTCATAGCTAGTCAGCAGGTTCACCGGCGCCTTGGCAGAATTACCATCGCCAGCATCGCCGGCAACATAAACAGACGGGATCGAGAAGGTGCCGCTGGAAAACGAGGTTTGATAGTAGCCCTGTGGAATACCAACAAAGGCGCCCGATGCCAAAGGCTCATAAAATACGTTCAGCCTCGGATCATTGTTGCTGTTCATGCTGTCAACAGTTGTGGCGCTTGCCACAAGATTCTGGGCCTGGTTCACGCCAACTTCATCTGCAAACAAGGGGTTCCTGTTCGATGAGTTGAAGCCATATTTTATTACTGCATCATCGCCAGGGCCTATGAAGGAGGGATTGGTCGCATAAAGAGCGACAACGCCAGCCTGCGCTGCCGCCGGATTAATGTTGCTCATCCGCAGGTATATTTTCAGCAACAACGTATTGCCAAACTTTTTCCACTGACCCATGGCGCCGCCGTAAATGAGGTCGTCTGTCTTAGGATGAACGGGGTCTGCAGTACTCAGCAGCTTAAATGCGGAGTCAATATTTGCAATGATCCCGTTATATACCACCATCTGCGAGTCGTACTTAGGATTCGCCACATTACCATCAGAGAACTGGCCTTTGAGCGCCTGCCTGTAAGGCACATCGCCCCAGGCATCTGTGATCACCTGGAAGGTATAGGCTTTCATGAGCAGCGAAATGGCCATGTATTGTTTCTTCTTCTGCGAATCAGCCAGGTTATAGAGCTGGTAGAAATTCTCGGCGGCTGCATATAGATTTATCCAGGGTACTGAGAACTGTGTTTGCGGAGCTGAATATTGGTCGAGAAAGTGAAACTGGCTGGCGCCGGGGTTCTGCGTCCAGTATTGTGCCCAAAACGAACCATATATCTGCAACTCAACACCCGCCGACGAACCCACAAGCAATTGGGCAGCCGGAAGCAGCGTTTTCACAGTGGCGTCCTGGGCAACGTTTGGATTGGAATTCACATTCAGATATTTCTTGCACGATGTGATGCCCAATGCAAACAGCATTAAACACGCAAACCGGGACACGATATTTCTATTCATAAAACTCTTTTAAGGTAGATTAGAACATTACTTTAATAAATGCGCCATAGTTTCTCAAAGAAGGCCTTGCGCTGAAGTTGAAGCCCTGGGCGTTGCCGGTAGCTCCCGATGAAAACTCTTCCGGATCATCATATTTGTTGCTCTTGGCAGTCCACAGCAGCAGGTTGTTGCCAAAGATACCGGCTTCGAGGCCACCGAAGATGGTGTTCTGATAATACTTCCGGGGTATCTTGTAGCTCAGCGCCAGTTCCTGCATCCTTACATAGCTTGCATTCACCAGCATTTGCGCAGGCACAACGTTTGAACCCTCGATAGACGTCCAGTAAGTATAGGGCAGGAACTTGGTGGTGTTCGGGAGGTAGTTGTTGGTACCGCCCACTTGGTAAACCGAATTGGCCCAAACATACGGGTTGCGGTTGTTGGTAATGGTTTCCTGCGAGCTGCCTACGAAATCCATCAGCGACTTGTTCTGATCATAGAACTGGCCACCCTGCTTGGTAGTGAACAGCATATGCAGTTTTATACCCTTGTAGCTAAGATCGGTGCCCCATGATGCCTGGAACTTAGGCTGGAAAGAGCCGCGCAATACTGGCTTATCGGTAGGCACCGGCAAGCCCGTGGCCTGATCCACAACAGCATGACCATTCCAGTACTTAATGTCGGTTGCATAGAACGTTCCGTAAGGATGACCCACTGCAGCTACTATAGACATACCAGAGAATGTATTGCCTACAGATATCTGGTTCACACCACCCACGAGGCTTTCCACATTGTTTACATTATGAGTATAGGTACCGAAGAGGTCCCATTTCAGGCCCCACTTCGTAGCAACGGGCGTCCCCCTCAATGACAACTCAATACCCTTGTTGCTGATATCGCCAACGTTAATATAGCTGTTTAAGAAGCCTGATGAAGGTGGCAGAGGCACAGGTGTTATGAGGTTGTGCGTAAGGTCGTTGTAGTAAGTGAAAGAAGCTGTAAGGCGGTCGCGCAGGAAGGAGAGGTCGGTACCAATCTCCCACTCACGGGTAAGCTCGGGCTTCAGCGAGTTGAGGCCAAATGTGCTCTGTATCTGGTAAGCAGGCACAGAGTTGAATGGCGGCTTGATGGAACCGAAAGAGCTGTTGATAGAACTTTGCGTAAAGCCGGCGTTGTTGTTAGCATATGGAATCGCATCGCTGCTCACGCCTGCAGTACCCACGCGTATCTTACCATAGTTAAGCACTTTCTCCTTGAACGTTGTACCGTTAAGGCGCTCTGTAAATACCCATGCTGCGTTGGTGCCAGGGTAGAAGTACGAGTTGTGGCCTGTCTGCAAGGTCGAAGACCACTCGTTTCTGCCGGTTACCTCCCAGTATATTTCACGCTGATAGTTGAAACGTACGTCGGCATACAGTGCCCATGTGCGGTGGTCGCTTATAGCATTTGAAGCGTCCACGGGGCCCTGGTTGTTGGAGAAGTTATAGAACGAAGGTATCACGAGGCCGTTCGTCTTCGGGTCTATATTGACTGCGAGCGTTTCGCCATGCCTCATAGTCACGTTGTTTCCAACCAGCGCATTAATGCCGAAATTCTGGCTGAGCTGGTGTATGTAAGTGCCGATAAAGTCGTTGTAAAAATTCAGATTCGTGAAGTTGATCTGGTTATAACCACCAGCGTTGTTGTAGCCAAAAGAAGGATAGTAAATAGTCTGGTCGGCCGAAACTACATTTACCTGGGGCGTCTTGTAGTAAGACCGGTCGTCAGCTACGTCCAGGCCAACACGGTCATAAACATTGAAGTCGCATTTTTTGTAACCGATGACGAAATCGCCCAGCACCCGGTCTGTTTTGTTCCGGTTGTCGTAGTATTTAGCAGCCCAGAAAGGATTGGGGCTGAAAGCGCCGAAGTAACCATATCTGTGGATACCCGCGCTATCAATGAAGTCCATGGAATTGAACTTGCTGTTCAGGTTGCGGAGCTGGCCTATTGGAATGTCGGTAGGTATCTGGAGCAGGCTCTGCATCACGCTGCCTGAGTTCTGGCCACCATTCTCCACACGCGAATAGCTGTTGATGTAGTTGACATTTATTGACGAGTAGAAATTATTGCTCAGCTGTGTAGTGCCGTTAAAGCGCACGCTGTATTTATTGTAAAAAGTGTTTGGCACCACCCCGTTGCTGTTGATAGAATTAAGCGAAAGGAAGTAAGTGCTGTGCTCATCGCCGCCGGAAAGTGAAACAAAATTATTCAGGTCGCGGCCATGGTCGTAGAATTGTCTCATCGAGTTAGCCTGGTCGGAATACGGTTTTACGAGCTGCTTGCCGCTGATCGCCTGCCCCCACGGACGTACTACATTGTCGAAAGGTGCACCCCAGCTAAAGTTGTCGCCGCGGTCGTCTGTGATACCTGCATAAAGAGCACCCTGTCCGTAACGTGTCTGGTACTCGGGGTACTTAAGCACGTCAGACATTGTGAAGCTCATTTTGTAAGTAATATCGGTCTTGGTGTTTTTGCCAGATGTGCTATGCCTGCCGTGCTTAGTCGTGATCATGATAGCGCCATTGGCGCCTGCAGCACCATAAAGCGCGGCCGCGGCCGGGCCTTCCAGTACGGTTACAGATTCTATCTCATCGGGGTCAATGTCGTTGGCGCTGTTACCAAAGTCAACCTGCTCCAGCACATTAGCCAGGGTGCGGTCGTGGTTATTGGTGATAACCCCATCTACTATTATCAGCGCATTGTTATCTTTCAGGATAGATTTTTCGCCTCTCAATACGACGCGCGTAGAGCCGCCGGGGCCACCTGTAGAGCTGGTGATGTTGGCGCCGGCCACCTTACCCTGCAGATCGCTCAGCGCGCTTGTGTTCTGCCCCGCTGTGAGGTCTTCGGCGTTCAATGTGGTTGCATTATAGCCCAATTCTCTTTTTTCACCCCTGCGGCCAAGCGCTGTAACCACTGTGCCTTCAAGCTCTTTAGACTTTGGCTGCAGCTGCACGTTCACAATCTGCTCGGCTTCCCTCACTTCCACTGTCTGATAGCCAACTGCCTGTATTATAAAGACATTGCTGCCATCCGGAACTTCGAGCATAAAATCGCCGTTGATGTCAGAAACGGTTCCGGTATGTGTACCCTTTAATGTAATACCTGCTCCGGGATAGCCCTGCCTTTTTTCATCGGTGATTTTCCCTGTAACTGTGTGTGTATTTTGAGCAAAAGCCTGTATCCCTGCCGAAAGAAGTAATACAAAGAGTAAACAAAGTCTTTTCATATTGTTTTTCATTTAAAAAAGCGCGTGATGGCCACAAAACATTTGACACCTCTGCCACGCCTTAACAGGCATGCAGAAATAATTTGGGGTGAATTTATTACAACATTGTGAATAATCAAAGTTTTGACTTGATTATTATAGCCCACAATGTAATGCGATAATGTGATAAAATGCGATGCGAATACGATAATATGATTTGAATGAGATGGGGAATGCAACAATGATGCGTTGTAATTGGACTGCGAAAGCGGGGTGCAGCTAATTGCAATGTTCAAAATCCTCTAATGACTGTTTGCATTTATTGTGGATGAAGCCCTCTCGAATTCGCATTGTAATTGGAAAATATCCATCCAGGTCGAACTAAAATCATCCCCCACATGTAATTATTCCGTTTTTCAGAAATTTATTCCATAATTCGGACATTTTTTAGGCCATGTCAAAAATTAATTAACTGATTATCAATCAGTTAAAATTCTGGCACGCCGTTCGCAATATACTCTGCATAACAACGAACTTAAAAAAACATCTTAAAAACTTAAAAAAACAAACTAAAATGAACACAATCTCTAAAGTAC
>Ga0157378_10005387_pt1 | contig 11217 bp, 8 predicted proteins | sample M65metaG_FD_115309 | JGI IMG/M metagenome (GOLD analysis project Ga0157378, IMG submission 115309) | Miscanthus rhizosphere microbial communities from Kellogg Biological Station, Michigan, USA - M6-5 metaG | ecosystem: Host-associated > Plants > Roots > Rhizosphere > Soil | place: USA: Michigan...
CGACGCGATCTTTGTTCGTGACAGGGCTGACCGCGTTACGTACTGGAACAAAAGCGCGTGCGAGCTGTACGGCTATCCGTCTGAGGAAGCAATGGGTCGTGTCGCGCATGAGCTGCTACGCACTGAGTTTCCCGAGCCGCTGGAGAAGATTACCGAACAACTACTCCGGGACAATCGCTGGGCCGGTGAACTTGTTCACAGACGTAAGGACGGTGGCAAAATCATCGTAGCCAGCCGTTGGGCACTTGATCGAAACGGCGGTGGGAGCCGAAAATGCATCCTCGAAACCAACAATGACATCACGCAAGAGAAGCAAAGGGAAGAGGCGTTGCGTGAAAGCGAGAACCGATTCCGTGCGTTGACCGACGATCTTGAAGTCCAGGTGAGCTGCCGGACTCGAGAGTTGGAGCAGCGCAACACTGAGATCCTCCAGCAATCTGAACAGCTTCGGGAGCTATCGAATCGTTTGCTGAAAATCCAGGACGAAGAGCGACGACATATTGCCCGCGAATTGCACGACAGTGCTGGTCAACTTATCGTAGCGCTGGGCATGAATCTTGCTGCCATGGCACCGCGCGCAAAACGAGATCCATCGCTTGCTCAAGCTCTCGAAGACACCCAGAATTTGGTCCAGCAGCTGAACCGAGAGATTCGCACAACTTCTTATTTACTGCATCCTCCCCTGTTGGACGAAAGTGGTTTGCCTCAAGCGATTCAGTGGTATGTGCAGGGGTTAATGGAACGTAGTGGCCTGGAGATTACGCTCGATATTCCTGATGATTTCGGCAGACTCTCTGCCGACGTTGAATTGGCCATGTTTCGTATTTTGCAGGAATGCCTGACCAACATTCACCGCCATTCTGGCAGCAAGACTGCGACGATTCGGCTATCTCGAAGTTTCGAAAGTGTTGCCCTGGAAATTCAGGATAACGGCAACGGAATCCCACTCGAAAAGCTGGATGGGATCCACGCGCAGCGTTCCGGCGTAGGCTTCGCCGGGATGCGAGAGCGTGTTCGTCATCTCAAAGGCATTATGGATATTCACTCGAGTGGCACGGGCACCACGGTCTCGGTCACCTTGCCGGTTTCGAGGATCGACCCTTCGGAGCCAGAACATATGCCCCAAAAGTTCGAGATCGCTGGATAAGCTGTGCGCGTCAACAAGCAAAGATGACGGGGAACAGTGCGGTCATTCTTTGGCAGCCACCGAAGTACTCGATCACCGTGCCCCCACGCCGAGGAACTCTGCTAGGTCAGCCCGGATGCTTGTCCCGACGAATCACGGCAATCGAAGTGGTGATCGCCTGAACCAGCGTTGAGGAGCGTCTCTTGCTGCACAATGAAGAAAGCGATAGCCTCTACCCGTTGGTGGAAGGGTGAAATGCCTCGCAGACGGCGAGCAGTCATCACGGGTGGAGCGCGCGGTATCGGGTTCGGTGTCGCGATGGCGATGCTGGACGCTGGTTACGACGTGACCGTTACGGGTCTTTCTGAAGAGGAGGTCGCTACTGTACCAGAACGGGCCCACCTTTCGGTGATCAGACTTGACGTTACTCAGGCAGAGTCGGTCACAGAGGTTGTAAATCGGTTTGACGAGATTGATGCATTGGTTAATTGTGCAGGAATAATTTTTCGGGATGGCGCCGAATACGACATCGACACCTTTCAAAAAGTAATCGATGTCAACCTCATTGGCACAATGCGAATGTGTGTCGCTTCCCGCCCAAAACTGGCGGCCGCCCGGGGAACGATCGTCAATACCGCCTCGATGCTGTCATTCTTCGGAGGGCCGCTGGTACCGGCTTACACCGCGTCGAAAGGCGGCGTCATGCAACTTACGAAGTCCTTGGCCGTAGCCTGGGCGGCGGACGGCATCAGGGTCAATGCTATTGCTCCCGGTTGGATTGCGACCGAAATGACACGGGGCCTCGTCTCGGATACGACGCGCTCTGCCCACATCCTCGAGCGGACGCCGCAGAAACGATGGGGCGATCCGGCTGACATTGCTGGAGTCGTCGTCTTCCTTTGTTCCGACGCAGCGCGTTTCATCACCGGTGCGATATTGCCAATCGACGGGGGATACGCTGCTACCTGAGTTCCGAGGTCTGCCATGGAGGATGCCGTGACTAAACGCACAGACAGTAAACGCACAGAATCGCGGCCGAATGGCTCACAGGAGCGCATTCCTTACAGATACCCGCAACCCAAAGAATCGTTCCCCGAACTCGTCGTTCCTCATGCCATCCCGGAGGACGAACGGCTATGGGTACCACAAATGGAGAACGTGTGGTTTCGCCCACTCTGCCTTTCAGCCAGCCGCGGTTACTGGGTCAATCTGCTGCGAGTGCGGAAGTCCGGAGTTCTGTCTCGCCATCGCCATCCGCAGCCTGTGCATGGCTATGTTCTGAAAGGGAGCTGGCACTATCTGGAACACGATTGGATTGCCACCGAGGGATCCTACGTTTACGAAGCTCCGGGAGAAACGCACACGCTCGTGGTCGAAGCCGATGTTCCGGAAATGATCACGCTGTTCCAGGTTAACGGAGCCATGATCTATGTCGACCCGGATGGTGCCGTGCTTGGCTACGAAGACGTGTTTACGAAGATTGGCCTTTGCCGCCGACACTTCGCCGCAACCGGACTGGGCGACAGTTTTGTTGAACAGTTCATTCGGTGACCGGAGCACGCCAAGGATGTTCGATCTCGTCTGGCGAGGCGATGAAAGCATCCACAAGAGAAATGTGATCGGAGAGGGCTTTCGACTTTCTGTGGTGATTCAACAGACCCAAGGTCAACGCGCAAGCGACAGGATAAGGCCATCCTAAGCGTCACCGTGCGGAAGACCGTCTTCCGCTTAGAAGGCAATCTGTTTCCACCGGCGGAAATTCCGACGACGCGTCACCACAGACTCCACACTCGCAACCCGGTGAGAGAATGATTACGCAACATCGTGCAGAGGCGCCGGATGAAAAGCCATGCGCACCGATCGGAGTTCGGTCGACGCCGAACTCTTCAGGCAAGAATGGATCACGTGATAATCGTAGCAGTATCCGCAAAGTATCAATCCGCAGCATCCCCTGCTGCAGCTGGAACAAATCGATGCACCACAATGAGCGCAGTCTGCCACAGCCGCTTGCCCGCACCGCCGCTCCCGCTCTTCGGAACCGTACTCAATTGTGCAGAATAACGTCATATTGGATTTGGATTCGCTTCTACGGAAATAGTTTGCTATGGGTTGAGCGCTCGAGAAAGATTAGGGCCAAAGTACAGCATTTCTTGTAGTGCGAACCCCGGCGAATCATGAATGTCGAACGTAGTCAGAGCTCCGGTGTCGTAGTGAGTGTGTTTCTCGCCAGAACCACCGTCCTCAAGGTCGATTATCCTTGGCCAGGAATCGCTATACACTCACAACCCTTAGGAACTTATCGTCAATCACCGGTATCCTCTGTTAGAGTGGCTCGTCAATTCGGGGGTGGGGCATGCGACTCAGCACTGCCTGGCCGGCCTTTCTATTCCTCTTTTTGTGTTTCGAGATGGCGTGGGCAGCGCCGGCTCAGAACGTCCGACTGTACGTGGACAACAGCGAGGGTGACGACGTCAGCGTCATCGACCTGAATACGCTGAACACCGTTGGCGATATCCGTCTGGCAGCCAAAGTTCACGGGCTGGCGATTCAGGCAAATGGGCGACGACTGTTTGCGACCATCGAATCCGACAACACCCTGCGCGTCGTAGATACCGCAACCAACAAGGGCATCGCGGCGATCAAGCTGACGGGACGTCCGAACCAGTGCGCGGTCACGCCCGACGGTCACTATGTGGCGGTGCCGATCCGCGACAACAATGCAGTGGACATTGTGGACGTGCAGCAGCAGAGGGTGGTGAAGACATTGCCGGTGAGAGAGCCACACAACGCGTTCAACGCTGGCAGCAATCGCTACCTGTACGTGAGCGCGATGGGAGCGAACCAGATCAACGTCATCGACCTGACGACGATGGCGTACTCGGTGAAGGTGCCGGTCGGAGGAATTCCCCGGCCGTACGTCGTGACGCCCGACGGCACAACGATGTACGTCGCGGTAACCGACCTGCACGGTTTCATGAAGGTGGACGTGGCCAATGGGAAGATGCAGCGCGTAACGATGCCGGCCGAAAACCACACGCCGAAGGAGCGTCCTTTCGAGCCCAGCAACACGCTCACACACGGGCTCGCGCTGTCGCCGGATGGGACGGAGCTGTGGGTCACGAGTCTGTTGGACAATAGCCTGTACGTCTACGACGTGAAAGCGAACAAGGTCACGGGACGGGTGCAGGTCGGCGATGGGCCGAACTGGGTGGCTTTCTCCCCGGATGGGAAGTATGTGTGCGTGAGCAATACCGGGGCAGATGACGTCTCGATTATCGACGTGCGGGCGCGGCGCGAAATAAAGCGGGTGAAGGTGGGGAAGGCACCGAAGCGGGTCGTGGCCGCGGTGCTCGGAGAATAGCGAGGGGCTTACCAAGGATACCTTGCTGACTTCAGGGAGAGTCGGTACTCTTGCCAGGTTCTTCCGGTGGAAAAGGATGTATTGTGATGGGAGAGCTGCATTTGAGTGACGGGCAATGGAAAAGCTCAGGTTTCTGATTTCTCTTCCGACAAGCAAGAATGACTTCCAACTGGCACAGGCTTCCTCCGCAGAGCAGATGGGCCAGAAACGGGCGATTGACTTGGAGATCGTCTACGCGGATAACGACGCAATACTGCAAAGTACGCAAGTTCTGAAAGCGATCCAGGTTCCTGTCGGAGCAAGACCAGACGCGATTGTGATCGAACCAGCTAGTGGAACTGCACTGCCTCAGGTGGCGCGAGCAGCTTGTGCTGCGGGAATAGGATGGGCCGTGTTGAACCGGGCTCCGGACTACATTCCAGAGCTCCGCAGAACATCGAGCGCACCAGTCTTTTCGATCAGTTCCGATCACGTTGAGATTGGTCGTATTCAAGGAAGACAATTTGCCGCGTTGCTTCCAGACGGCGGCTCGGTTCTCTATATTGAAGGACCCTCGCATAGCGCGTCAGCCAAAAACCGTACGCTGGGAATGTTGGAGACGAAGCCCTCAAATATCCAGGTCACGACGTTGAGGGGCCAGTGGACGGAGGAAAGCGCCTGGAAAGCGGTACGTTCCTGGTTGCAACTTACAACCTCGCGAAGGGCGGCTCTCGACGTCGTCGGCGCACAAGACGACTCGATGGCGATGGGCGCACGCAAGGCCTTTCAGGAGATAGCGGATGAAGGCAAATGGTCGAGCTTACTCTTCACCGGCTGCGATGGACTACCAAACACGGGTCAAGCATGGGTGAGGAAGGGATTGCTCGCCGCAACGGTTTGCATTCCACCAATTGCGGGCCAGGCGATCGAGAATCTCATAGAGTCGATTCAGAATGGAACAAAGCCACCGGAATACTCGGCGACCACGTCCTTCTCAATCCCCCCTCTGGATGCACTGAGTGCGCGGAAGTCATAACTTGCTGCAGACTTCGGGGGAGGGCTGTTCAACGAACGTGGCGCGGTTTTCGGGCGGCTGCGTCCAGGATCTTTGTGAGGTGATTGGGTAACAGCCCTTTGATAGTTGGGGCTATCGCAATGAACAACGCGGTCCACGCTGCTAATCTAGTCGCCACCATCGTACTGAGCAAGTTGCCGGTCTTGCGGCAGTTCTCTCACATGTTTCTGACGCTGGCGTGGCGGCAGAGACGGGGAGTCCTAGTTCCCCGGATTTCGTAACTTTGTGGCAAGAGTGGAAGCAAAAGATCAACCCTGTATAGTTGTCACGCTCAAAAATGCCGGGGCATGACTCGCAATGCTCCCCACAACATTCCTCAGAAATGGAGATCAGAACCTTAGGCCCTTGTCCGAGCGGGATGTGAATCGGTTCCATGATGGCGAGAAAAATTAATGCAGAGGTTTGAAGAGCAGGGCCAGCTACGACAGCATCTCCTCACCCCACCTTTTCACGCGCAGATTACTCCGAATACCTTCAGTGCGAGTAACAAAATCGGCACTTGTCGCTTTTCCGACTGTGGCACGCTTGGGCGAATCGCAGGAGTTACGATCGCGGATCTATCGGGTTGTGGATTCCCGACCAGGATCAGTATTGGACGTCCTCTCGCGGTGTATACCTAGCAGCCAGTCTTCGGCGTGAGTATCCCGAAGGGCGACGGCACATTCAGGCTCGCCGTTACCGCACGCTCACCAGCCTACGGTGAACAAGAATGTATTGTGATGGGAGAGCAGCGTGTGAGTGACGGGCAATGGAAAAGCTCGGGTTTCTGATTCTTTTCCGACAAGCAAGAATGACTTCCAGCTAGCGCAGGCTTCCTCCGCAGAACAGATGGCCTAGAAACGGGCGATTGACTTGGAGATCGTCTACGCGGATATAACGATGCAATACTGCAAAGTACGCAAGTTCTGTAAGCGATCCAGATTCCTGTCGGAGCAAGACTAGACGCTTACGTTGGCGTTGCAGACGGTCAGGATAGTTGGGGTGATACGGAAGAACGGAATCTGCGAATCAACAGCGTGTGCCGGTCGGAGCGGTAGAAGCCAATCACATAAATAGTCGCCTTGCCTTTGGTGGAATAAATGACCTGACGTATACGCAATAAGGGAGTGCCGCGGGGGACAGCGCATAGCTCGGCAATCCTTGGGGCGATTAGTCCAGATCTCCTAGCTTCTGCTCCTTGGACGTTAACTTCCTCGGACTGATCGTTGCCCTAATTTGCGGAGGTTCAGAACTCACGGTAGTTTGGCTGACCGACTATCGGGAGGCGTCACAAACGGGATAAAAATTCAAAAGGCGCTCCTAAATCGATTTGGGACTTTGGGCAACAGCCCCCGAAAATGCTCGAGCTCCTGTTTAAAGATGATGCGACGCGGAAGTTCACAACGAACTATGGTTTTCCTGCGTGTGCCCGCGCTTGGATGTTCACTTCAGGATAGTCGGCTCGCAGTTTGACCCCGGCTTCGTGGGCGGCTAATGGCTTGCTAAAGTAGTAGCCTTGGATTTCACCGCATTGATGCAATCGAAGAAATGCCATTTGTTCTTCGGTTTCGACCCCTTCGGCAAGCACCTTGAGACTCAGTTTCCTGGCCATAGCAATAATTGCGGCTGTGATAGCAGCATCATCGGGATTCACTGCTACCTCGCGAACAAATGAACGATCGATCTTGAGTTTGCTAACCGGGAACTGTTTCAAGTAGCTGAGACTCGAATAGCCGGTCCCAAAGTCGTCGATCGCCAGCTTTAGACCCATCGTTCTGAGGTCTTGTAGAACTGAGAAGGTGACTTGTGCATTCGACAGCAGCACGCTTTCCGTGAGTTCAAGTTCTAGGTACTGGGAAGCGAGGCGAGTCTCCTGAAGGACCTTAGCGACGAGTTCTTGAAAACCCTCCTGCCGAAATTGTACGGCTGAGACATTTACCGCTACTGGCACTGCCAAAAGCCCCTCATCTTGCCATTGCCGAGCCTGAGAGCACGCAGTTCTGAGGACCCATTCACCGATGGGTATTATCAGCCCGCTGTTTTCGGCAATTTTTATGAACCTGTCAGGAGAAACGAGGCCCAGCTCCGGATGTTGCCACCGCAGGAGTGCTTCCAACCCGATGGTTTTTCCGGTGCGAATATCCATCTGGGGCTGATAGACCAAAAATAATTGTTTCTTTTCGAGGGCCAGTCGCAAGCTTCGTTCTAAAGTCAACCGTTCCATAACGCGGGCGTTCATGTCCTCAGTGAAGAATCTATAGTTGTTGCGCCCACAATCTTTGCTGCAATACATGGCCGCATCAGCATTCTTGATCAGCATTTCTGCATCCGCTCCGTGTTCGGGGAAGATGCTTATGCCAAGGCTGCAAGTAATACCAAGTACGTGACCCTGCACTTCGAATTCGGGGGCCATGGCATCCATTAGCCGTTCGGCGGCGACAGCTGCATCCGATATGTCTCGTACCTTGGTGAGCACGATCAGGAATTCATCTCCGCTTAGGCGAGCGACCGTGTCTTGTTCACGCGCCCACGTCTTAAGTCGTTGCGCAACTTCCTGCAAAAGAAGATCGCCGACGGCGTGTCCAAGGGAGTCGTTGATGTCCTTGAAACGGTCAAGATCGAGAAAAAGAAGGGCGACCTTTTCTTCCTGCCTACGAGCCCTGGCAAGTGCCTTTGACAATCGATCCCTTACCAGCGTCCTATTCGCCACTCCGGTAAGCGCATCGTAGTAGGCTAAGTATTGAACTTTTTCCTCGGCCGCTTTACGGTCCGTGATATCTTCGACTGTACCTTCGTGGAGCACGATGTTGCCCGCCCCGTCACAGACAGTTCGTAGATTCATCAACACCCACTTTTTCGTGCGGTCACTACAGTAAACCTCCACTTCCGCACCACGCACTATCCCGTCCTTTGCGAGTCTCTGGCGCAAATCACTCATGCGGCCGGGGTCTACAAACAATTGACCTACCACGTCCAAGACTTCCTTCAAGAATTGCTCCGGAGAGTCGTACTTATGCATTTCAGCTAATGCCCGGTTGATGCTAATGGGTCGACCATCAGGGGTGGTCTGAAAGATTCCAACAACGGCGTCCTCAAAGATCGCTCTGTACTTCTCTTCAGCGAGCACCAGTTGATTCTGCAAGCGGTTCAAATTGTCAAAAGAGTGGTTTGACTCTCTCAGCAGGCAGACCAATTCTCTGTCAACGAGGTATTGCTTCAGGAAAACCAGGCTGCCCAGCACTAGCATGGTGGCTATGGTTAGCAACAACCGGTACTTGCGTACCGGCCCGGGAGTGTTCGGAGAAAACTCGGACCACGCTACCATTAATGGCGTGGAAAAAACAGCAACCATCGCCAGTCGAGCAGGCCAGATCGCAGGATCGTTATCGGACGGTTTGGCGGCCTGCACGTTGTGGAGGTTTGTACGGGCGACGAAGCCTGCAGCGATAAACCAAGCCATTGCCGCGAGCAGCGGAACGTCGTAGAGACCCCCTGTGTAGTAGACGTGAAAGTTGATGGCCGCGCCGGTGATTTCAGAAGCTACGGCATATAAGCAACTAGCGCCAAATAAGTAGGCATAGATAGTCTTCCAGTGAGTCGCGCTACTGCGCCAAGCCCACCCCAGTGCAACCAGAAAGACAAGGTGCTCCGCCAGGTAAGCGTTATCAAAACCAGAGCCGTAGACCGACTCGTTGGGCGAGACATACTGCCACGGAATGACAGCAAAAAGATAAAGATAAAGCCACCAGATGAACAGTAGGGCGAAATCGAGTCGGCCGGCGCGAATCGAGCGGTTTGCCTTTTGGAAATGAGGTTGCACCGCCAGCGCAGCCATCATGGGGACGATATGCAGGAAGAGAACGATATCCCCAACAAATGGGTTCGGAACCGGTTGGCGTCGATAGACTTCGAAGTAAGTCCATAGGAACTGCGCGGACAACCACAATGAGAACCCGAGGCATATCAACCAGCCGAAAAGCCTGGTTCGCCTGTCAGTATGGAAGGCAATCGGAATGACAGACAGAAGAGCGCCCAGTAGAAGAATGCATTGACTAGTGTCACCGAACGTCGTCAGCGGGTAAGACGGCTTCAACGACAGAGCTAGCGCCAACTGGGTGCACACCAGTAGCGAAGCGAGCACCACCCAAGCCCGTGTCGGTCCGATCGAACGCGGCTCCATAGCGCTATTCTAGGGTTGGAGGTCATCATGCAGGAGTTACCCAGGTAACCATTAAGATGGTGCGCGCGGAGGTTGATGGTCAACGGTAGCCGGTTGATTACATTGGCAACGACAAAAGGAAGAATAGAAAATGCAATCAATCCGGAATGTCAGCCTTGTGAAGCAGCCAGCATTCTGGCCACTCCGAAGAAGCTCAAACGCAACCGTGGTGAATGAACTCTCCGTGACCGATGTAATCGCATGCCACCGTTTCCTCTTCTCAATGTCCCATACAGTTGTGCTCCAATTGAATGTATGGTTGCCCGGTTATTGATGTCGCTAGTGCTGTTGTCTGCGACCTTGGCGGAAAATCCTGCTGTTGTTGCTGCCCGGCTGGATCGCCGGGAAACGCAGTTGGAGAACCTGTATGCCGACTATTGGCGCACCGAGTACAAAATCGCCATGGGGGAGCACGGATTTTCGTCACGGCCGATTCAAGAGGAAATTCGTACGGTTGTCTCCGACGATACTTTCCTCCGAGAACTCAACCACACGAGATTCTCCGATCCCCTGCTGAAGGCAAGACGCAAGCTGTTTCTCAATGAGGCTATCTACACCAAGATCACGAATGATCCCGTTTTAACCGCTGTTGTAGAGCAGATCACTCAGCAAGAGAACGCCGTTCGCTACATAGTCGGCGATCGGCAGCTGACCCGTGCCGAACTCACCGATCTTCTGGCGCACAATTCCGATCGAACGCTGCGTGAGCAGGCTTGGCGGGCCACCAGCCAGATTACTACTGCAAACAGCGAGCGCATTCAAGCCGCTATCAAGCTACGCAACCAGCTCGCAAGAAAATATTCTTCGGAACTATTCTCCACTTTTATGTTGCAGCGCAAGGGCATGGAGGTACAGGCGCTGTTTGAGTGGTTTGAGGTCATTAGGAAAGAGACCGAGCCCGAATACCAGCGCTTGCTGGAAAAAATGCGCCGCGAACTCGGCGTTTCCGAGATTGAACCTTGGGATCTGGAGTTCTATTTCTCACACTTTACCAACGAGTTTGAATCCCAGAAGTTCCCAACCGAGGATGGTTGGGCGAAGGCTAAGCAACTCACGGCCGGTTTAGGATACGACCTCGATCCCGTGGAGATGCACGTTGCCGACCTGAGCTTTGGCGGGGCCGCGTATCCGGTGTTTTATGGAAGGGAAGTAAAAGTTTTGGCAAACCGATACACGGGGACCTACTTTTATGACCGGTTGTTGCATGCCACCGGCCATGCACTGCATTACCAGATGATGGCAGAGCCTTCCTTTCTGCTACGCAACAATTATGCCGAACCGATGGACGAAGGAATGGCACAGGTGATCGCACTGATGCTGTATCGTCCAGAGGTGAACACGAAACTATTTGCGCTAACCCAAGAGCAGGCAAGGATCGTCGGTGAAACCTATCGACTCAAGTCGCTCTTCACTGTCCGAAATACGATAGCTGACTCTCTTTCGGAATTTGAGGCGTATGCCGACCCCGACCAAGACCC
>Ga0157378_10005389_pt1 | contig 11216 bp, 10 predicted proteins | sample M65metaG_FD_115309 | JGI IMG/M metagenome (GOLD analysis project Ga0157378, IMG submission 115309) | Miscanthus rhizosphere microbial communities from Kellogg Biological Station, Michigan, USA - M6-5 metaG | ecosystem: Host-associated > Plants > Roots > Rhizosphere > Soil | place: USA: Michigan...
GACGAGCGCGGCAACGGCCTTTCCTGCGAGCAGTTCTTGAGTCCGGATCGGCGTGGCCAGGACCGGCTCGAGGGACCGTGCCTGCTTCTCGCCGATGATCGAGAACGTCGCGATGGACAGTGGGATGTACGCGGGCATGAGCAGGAAGAAGACCAGGAACTGCTGGACCGCGAACGCGCCCGCCAGCTCACCCGGCGTGAAGCTCGCCCATTCAGGACGTTGGGCCAGGACCTGCTGCTCGAGCTCCGGCGGCAGCTGACTGGCGCCGACGGCCGCGGTCAGCAGGATGGGCGCGACCGTGAGCAGGATCGGCGGGATGAGGATCGTCGACATCAGCAGCCGGTTGCGGACGGTCTCGAACCATTCGCGTTGGAGCACGGTCCAGACGATCGACCGGCGCATCAGACGCGGTCCTCGAGGCTGTCGGCGCCGGGCGTCACGCCCATGATCTCGAAGTAGACGCGTTCCAATGACGCCTGCTCCGCGCGCACCTCGACGATGTCGGCCCCGCTCGCGACGAGCGCGCGCACGACGTCGGGCGCGACGGTCTCGGGTTCGGCCGCACCGACCTGGAGGAGGCCGTCGGCCATCTCGGCGCTGCGGACCCCCTGGAGGCCTCGTACCGCGCCGAGCTGCTCGGAGGACGCGGTGTCGCGCAGACGCACGGACAGCCCGTGACCACCGAGTGCGCCCCGCAGGGCCGCGGGTGAATCGATGCGGAGAAGACCGCCCCGGATGAAGGCGATGCGGTCGCAGAGCCGATCCGCTTCGTCGAGGTTGTGCGTCGCGAGCACGATCGTCCGGCCGGCCTTCCGAAGCGTCTCGATCGCCTCGCGGACGATGAACGCAGCTTCGGGGTCGAGCGCCGCGGTGGGTTCGTCGAGGAACACCACCGACGGGTCGTGGAGCAGGGCACGCGCGATCGCGAGCTTCTGCTTCATGCCCTTGCTGAACGTCGCTGCGAGGTCGTCACGGCGGTCCCAGAGCGAGAACAGCCGCAGGTAGCGCTCGATGCGCTCAGCACGAACCTCCGTCGGAAGACCGTAGAGGCGACCGAAGAAGTCGAGGTTGGCGGCCGCCGACAGCTTTTCGTAGAGACCCGGCGTCTCGGTCAGGATCCCGACGCGGGTCCGGACGGATTCGGGGTCCTTGTGGACATCGAAGCCGGCGACCGTGGCGGTCCCTTCGGTCGGGCGGATGAGCGCCGTAAGCATCCGCACCGTGGTCGTCTTGCCCGCACCGTTCGGCCCGAGCAGGCCGACGACCTCGCCGCGGTGGACCGCGAGGCTCACGCCGCGGACAGCCCAACGGTCCTCGAAGGCGCGCCCGAGTCCGTGGGCGGTGAGGGCGAGCTCGGTCGACTCGCTAGGTGCGTCCACGAGGGAAGTGTCGCGTATCGGGACCGTGCCGCGTTTGGCCTACCGCCGTATGCCAATCCGGCATCGGTCGTGCCGTCGCCGGTATCCTCCCGCGGTGATCGCGTTGCGCCTCGTCGTGTTGGCACTCGGTGTGGCGCTCGGCGTGTTCTACCCGTTCATCTCGGTCATCCTCGCCAGCCGCGTATTAGGGCCGGCGCAGATCGGGCTCGTCGCGTCGATCGGCGCGGTCGGGTTCACGCTCGCGGTGCCCGCGTGGGGCCACATCGCCGACGTCCGTCTCGGACGGGCGCGCACGCTCCAGATCTGCGCGATCGGCGGCGCGGTCGCGGTAGGGGCGCTGCTCGGTCCGTGGCCGCCGATCGTGATCGCCCTGCTGTTCTTCGCCTACTGGATCTTCGAGTCGTCGTGGCAGCCGCTGGCCGATGCGCTGACCGTCAACCTGGTCGACCGGCGGCGGTACGGTCGCGTTCGGCTCCTGACGAGTCTGTCCTTCGCGATCGCGTCGATCGCGGCCGGGTTCCTCTACGACCAGGCCGGGTTCGACGCTGCGTACATCCTCGCCGTCGCCGCGACCCTGACCATCGCTGTGGCGGCGACGCGTGTCCCGGATGTGGGGCGCGCGGACCTGGAGACACCCGGACACGGGGCGATGACGCCCGGACACGGAGCGGCGACGCCGTCCCGCTCGCGACCGTGGCTCGGCTCGGCCGGCGTGGCCTTGCGCGTCGCGCCCAGGCTCGGCGCCGTACTCGTCGCCGTGATGCTCATCAACATCACGATCATCAGCGGGTTCACCTATCTGCCCCTGCGCCTCGCCGATCTGGGCAGCCCACCGTCGGACGTGGCGCTGTCGGCTGGAGTGTCAGCCATGGCGGAGATCCCGGCGATGCTCGTCGCAGCACGCGTCGCACAGTGGGTCGGATTGCGGGGCATGTTCGTCGTCAGCGCGCTGATCTACGGCGGTGTCTCGGCCTCGTGGATCGTGCTCGATTCCGCGCCGCTCATCATCGCGACCCGTCTCGTCAGCGGCGTCGCGTTCGCCTGGATCCTCGTGTGCGTCGTACTGACGATCGCCCGACTGCTCCCGTCTGAGCTGCAGGCGACGGGCCAGTCCCTGTACCAGACGTTCGCCTTCGGGCTTGGCGCGATCGTCGCGAACCTCGTGGGCGGCGTGTTGTACGCGAACATCGGCCACTCGGCCGTCTTCGGCCTTGGTCTCGTGCTGGCGATCCTCGCCGCCACGATGGGCTGGTTCGTGTTCCCGCGAGATGCGAGAACCCGGATCGCGTCCGCGCCCGCCTGATCCGGACGGGCCGTCTAGCCGAGCCACACCGCGGTATCGGGCTGCAGGTCTCCGCTTTCCGGGAGCGGCACGCTCGCGAGCAGCACGGGCCGACCCGCAGGCAGCTCGATCGGCACCGGCCCGAGGTTGACGACCGTCTCGAGGCCGCCCGGGCGGTCGAAGCGGAGCACCTGATCCGGCGCCGGCAGCCAGGCCATCCCGTCGCCGCGGAAGCCGAGATGCTCGCGGCGCAGCCGGAGCGCGGCGCGATACAGCGCCAGCACGGAATCCGGGTCACGGCTTTCGGCCTCGACCGTTCGGTCGCGCCAGCTCTCGGGTTGCGGCAGCCACGGCGTCGTGCCTGGCGGTCCGAAGCCGAAAGGCGGCTCGGACCCGGACCACGGCAGCGGGACGCGTGCGCCGTCGCGGCCGCGGATCGTGTGCCCGGAGCGGCGCCAGGTCGGGTCCGCCAGGACATCCTCGGGCAGATCCTCGACCTCCCCGAGGCCAAGTTCCTCGCCCTGGTACAAATACGCCGTCCCCGGAAGCGCGAGCTGCAGGAGCAACGCGGCGCGGGCACGGCGACGGCCGAGCTCGATATCCGAGGAAGGCGGCGGTGCCACGCGCTCACCAGCCGACTCGACCACCCCGACGTCCGCGGTCCGTGGCCGGCCGAAGCGGGTCGCATGGCGGGCCTGATCGTGGTTGGACAAGACCCACGTCGCGGGTGCACCCACCGGGCCCATCGAGTGCAGGTTGTCGTCGATCTCGTTGCGCAGCCGGGCCGCGTCCCAACCGGCCTGCAGGAAACGGAAGTCGAACGCCGTGTGGAGCTCATCGGGTCGGACGTAGCGGGCGAGCCGCTCCGCCGACGACACGAACACCTCCCCGACGAATGGCCGGTCGCCGTAATCGTCGGCCACGGCCCTCCAGCGTCGGTAGATGTCGTGCACCCCTTCCTGGTCCCAGTACGGGCCGGGATGGACGAGCGACTTCGGCGACGAGCCGTGCAGATCCGGGAAGGAGCGGTCCTTGACCAGCCCGTGTGCGACATCGATCCGAAAGCCGTCGACGCCGCGGTCGTACCAGAAGCGCAGGATCGAATCGAACTCGTCGGCGACCTCCGGGTCGGACCAGTCGAGGTCGGGCTGTTCTGGCGCGAACAGATGGAGATACCACTGACCCGGACGGCCGTCCGATCCGATGACGCGCGTCCATGCCGGGCCGCCGAACACGCTCGGCCAGTCGGTCGGCGGTTGGTCACCGCCCGGCCCCTTGCCCTCGCGGAACAGGTATCGCGCCCGCGCGGGGCTGCCCGGTGGGCTCGCGAGGGCCTCCTGGAACCACGGGTGCTGGTCCGAGGTGTGGTTCGGGACGATATCGAGGAGGATGCGCAACCCGTGCGCGTGGACGTCGTCGATGAACGCGAGTGCCTCGTCCATCGTCCCGAACGTCGGGTCGATCGCGCGATAGTCGGCGACGTCGTACCCGCCATCGACCATCGGCGAGGGGTACCAGGGGTTGATCCAGATGGCGTCGACGCCCAGATCGCGCAGGTAGGGGAGACGCGACCGTATCCCTGCGATATCACCGACCCCGTCACCGTCGCTATCGGCGAAGCTTCGGATGTAGATCTGATACACGACGGCGTGGCGCCACCACGGAGTCGGTTCGGTCATGCCGCTAGCATGACGGCAAGGAGGGTGCATGCGCCTGTGGGGTGGCCGCTTCGCGGAGGAGAACGATCAGCGCGTCGCCGACTTCACGCGCTCGATCGAGCTCGACCGTGAGCTGGCAGCCGACGACATCGCGGGATCGATCGCGCACGTTCGCGCGCTCGGTCGCGCCGCTCTGCTGACCGACGACGAGGTCGCCGAGCTCATCGGGGGACTCGAAGGGCTGGCCTCCGAGGTTGCGGCCGGATCCCTGACGTGGGAACCCGATCTCGAGGACGTCCATCTCAACCTGGAGTCCGCGCTCGCGGACAGGCTCGGGCCCGTGGCGGGCAAGCTCCAGACGGGGCGGTCGCGCAACGACCAGGTGGCGACGGACCTGCGGCTGTGGTCACGCCGGGCCATCGACCGGCTGGATGAGGCGCTCCTGGGATTCGAGAGCGCGCTCGTCGCTCTGGCAGAACGCGAGGGGACCGCGATCCTGCCCGGCACGACCCACATCCAGCCGGCCCAGCCGGTGCTGTTCGCTCATCACCTGCTCGCCTACGTCGAGATGGCCGAACGCGACCGGTCTCGTCTGGCCGATGCGCGCCGCTGGGTCAACGTGTCGCCGCTCGGATCGGGGCCGCTGGCCGGAGCGGGGTTCCCGCTCGATCGCGAGGCGACGGCAGTCGAGCTCGGCTTCGACGGCGTCACCGCCAACTCGCTCGATGCGGTGAGCGACCGCGACTTCGTCATCGAGCTCGTGGGGGCGATCTCGCTCGGGATGGTCCACCTCAGCAGGCTCGCCGAGGAGATCACCTGGTGGTCGAACCCGCGCTTCGGTTTCATCCGAGTCAGCGACGCGTTCTCGACCGGGTCGTCGGTCATGCCGAACAAGAAGAACCCCGACCCCGCCGAGCTCGTGCGCGGTCGAGCCGCACGCGTGATCGGCGCCCAGGCCGGGCTGCTGGCCCTGGTCAAGGGTCTGCCACTCGCGTATCAACGCGATCTCCAGGAAGACAAGGCGCCGCTGTTCGACGCGGTCGCCGTCTACGGATCGTCGCTCGGGGTCATGAGCGGGCTGCTCGACACCCTATCCGTCGACCGCGAGCGGATGCGCGCTGCCGCCGATGAGGGCTATACGACCGCGACCGCGGTCGCCGACGCACTCGTCCTCCGCGGTATCCCATTCCGTGTCGCCCACCACGTCGTCGGGTCACTCGTCGCGCAGGCCGAGGAGGCCGGCCTCCGCCTCGACGAAGTGCCCGACCCGATGATCGGGCTCGCCTTGGGCGCGGCCGGTGACCCGGCCGCTCAGTCGCTCGCGGCCGACGAGACGTTCGGCGAGATCGTCAGGGGCGCCGCGTCGGTCGATGGCGCCCTTGCGGCATGCGACGTCATCGGCGGTACGGCCCCGACCCGGGTCGCCGAGGCGCTCGCCGCCGCTCGGCGGCGCCTCGGATCGCCCTGACCTGAACGAGGTTCCGAGGCCGGGTCAATGCCCGGCGCAGGTCCCGTCCGTATTCGTGTCGCTGTTCGTCCCGTCAGGGCAGGTCGTATTCGAGAACGTGGCCGACGCAAGGCCGGCCGCGCCCCGCCAGTTCGCGCCGGTGAGATCGGCGTTCGTCAGATCGACCCCGCCGAGCTGGGCGTAACGGAGGTCGGTCCCGACGAAGCTCGTGGATCGCAGATCGGTGTTCCGAAGGTCGATGCGATGCAGGTCGGCGCCATCGAAGGACGCACCGTTCGCCGCACCGTCACGCCAGATCGCGTTCGAGAGGTTGGCGTCATCGAACGGCGCGAAGGCGGCGCCCGCACCGGACAACACCGTCCACGACAGGTTCGCTCCGTTGAGGGTCGCGTCCTCGAGGGCCGAGCCTGACAGGTCGCTGCCGTGCAGGTCGGCGTCGTTGAGGATCGCGTCACACAGCTTCGCGTCGACGAACAACGCCCGGTACGCGATCGCGCCATTCAGATTCGTCCTCGGCAGGTCCGGATCGCACCCGCCGTTGACCCGCGACATGTCGGACCAGGCCACGTTGATGCCATGCAGGTCGAGCCCGATGATCGTCGAGTCGGACAGGTCGCAGCGATGCAGGTCAGCGCCTGCGGCGACCGTGATCGCTGAGCAATCTCGGTACGTCGTCGATCCCGCTGCGCTCACCGGGATGGCGGACAGACCGGTGGCCAGCAGCCCGAACAGGGCGGCCGAAAGCCAGATCCGACGGGGTGTGGGGCGGCGTCGATGGTGGGTCACGCGAGGATCTCCCCCTATTGCGGTTTCCGTCGATCCCCTCGCGTAAAGGGTGACCCGAGGTCGTCGATGGGTCAACCCGAGGGGGTGCGGGCCTTCCCGGCACCTGTACCATCGCCGCCACGATGCTGCGCGCCGAGACGATCCGCGAGGCCCCCAAGGCCATGCTCCACGATCATCTCGACGGCGGCCTACGCCCCTCGACGATCGTCGACCTTGCCGCCGAATTCGGATACGACGGGCTACCGACCGCCGATCCGGACGAGCTGGCCACCCACATCCGCCGTGGCGCCGACCGCAAATCGCTCGAGCTCTACCTCGAGACGTTCCAGCACACGGTCGGCGTCATGCAGGAGAAGGACGCGATCATCCGCGTCGCTGCCGAATGCGCCGAGGACCTCGCGGCTGACGGCCTGGTCTACGCGGAGGTCCGCTTCGCTCCGGAACTCTCTACGGAACGTGGCCTGACGCTCGACGAGGTCGTCGCGGCCAACCTCGAGGGCTTCTCGATCGGGGCACGGAACGCAGAGGCAGCCGGCCACCCGATCGTCATGAAGGTGCTCGTGACGGCCATGCGCCAGGCGGCCCGTTCGGTCGAGGTCGCCGAATGCGCGGTCCGCTGGCGCGATGCGGGTGTCGTCGGCTTCGACATCGCGGGGCCCGAGGCCGGATATCGGCCCACGCAGCACCTCGACGCCTTCGAGTACGTCCGCCGCGAGAACTTCCACATAACCATCCACGCCGGCGAATCGTTCGGGATGCCCTCGATCTGGGAGGCCCTCCAGTGGTGCGGCGCCGAGCGCCTCGGGCATGGTGTCCGGATCGTCGACGACATCACGGTCCGTCACGACGGATCGGTCGAACTGGGCCGGCTATCCGCGTTCGTCCGCGACCGGCGCGTGCCGCTGGAGCTCTGTCCGACGTCGAACGTACACACGGCCGCCGCACCGTCGATCGCCGAGCATCCGATCGACCTCCTGCGCCGGCTCCGTTTCCGGGTCACGGTCAACACCGACAACCGCCTCATGAGTGGCGTGACGCTCTCGAGCGAGTTCGCCGCGCTCGACGACGCGTTCTCGATCGGGCTCGGCGAGATGGAATGGCTGACGATCAACGCGCTGAAGTCCGCCTTCGCGCCGTTCGATGAGCGGCTGCGGCTGATCAATGAAGTCGTGAAGCCCGGCTATGCGCGCCTTCGCGCGGAGCAGTCACGGGTGATCGCGGCACCCGCCTAAGCGTCCGATGGCAGCCTGGCTGGAGCGCGTCAAGGAGACCTGGGGCCGCATCCGGGGTCAGCAACCGCCGAAAGGGATCTTCACGGACCTGCGATCGATGGCCTTGGCCGTCGACCTGGCATCCATCCAGACGCCGGTCGAGGAGTCGTGGGGCGGCGCGGGCGTCGCGATGATGGAGATCGGGACGGACCGGGCGGTCGCTTCGATCGTCGCGATCGCCGACGGGACGGTGAGCATGTACGTGAGCACGGGCGGTGGGGTGATCGGCGCCGGCGAGCACGAAGCCGTCCGAGCGGAGGCCAAGCGCTTCCGGACCGTGGTCGCCGATTCGCGGGGCTTGCTTACGCGAAGCACGGATTTCCCGCTTCCGGAGCCCGGCGAAGTCCGCTTCCAGGCGCGGATGGGGAGCGATGGGTTTAGCGGTGCGGCAACGGAGTCCGCGCTGCGCGGCGGTCGTCATCCGCTATCGCCGCTGTATGCGGCGGGCCAGGATCTGCTGACCGAGATCCGCCTGGCGAGCGATTCCGTCGAAGGCTGACGGGTCCGGCAGCTCGAGCGCCGGCTAGAAGGTTGGCGGCTCTGGGAGCGTCCCCGGGGGAAGCATGTCGACCGCAGCGGTGTAGCCGAACCAGATGATCGCGATCACCACGATGCACACGACGGCGACGATGAGCCAACCGCGGAAGCGGGATCCGCGGTAGGGCTTGCCGGCACCATCGAAGGGGCTCTGCATAGCGCGACTCTGCGCGCAGCCTCTCGGCGCGTCAATGTCGGGCCGGCGGGCAACGTCGAGCGAGCCTGCAATGTCTAGCGAGCCCGCAACGTCTAGCCGGCCGGCAGCGCGACCACGAAGCGTGAGCCGGCGTACCCATTCGGTTCCAGGAAGACGCGCCCGCCCATGGCCTCCATGAGCCGCCGAGCGGCGAACAGCCCGATGCCGGACCCGCGCGACCGTCCCCGGCCTTCCACCCGGACGAACGGCTCGAAGACGCTCTCCCAGTCCTCGACTGGCACGCCCGGGCCGTCGTCGGTGACGTAGACCTGCACCTCGTCGCCCAGGCGCCAGATGCCGATGCTCACGCCCTTCTCGATGGGCGCGTACTTCGACTCGTTCTCCAGGAGCTGCTCGAGCACCTGGCGGAAACGCGTTTCGTCGCCGATCGCGGTCATCGGCCGGTCCGGCCGCGCCCAGCGGATCGGGTGGGGTCGCAGGAGCAGGCGAAGGGTGTCGACGACCTCGTCGACCGCGCCGACTGCGTCGAACGGTGCCCTCGACAGGCCGGTAAGGCCCTCGCCGCGAACCGAGGCGAGGATCGAGTCGACGAGCCGATCCAGTCTGGCGAGCTGGTCGTTCGCGGCCTCTCGCCAGCGGTCGGCATCGGCGTTGGCGGCTCCGGCCTCGGCGAGCAGGTCGACGTAGACGCGCACGACCGACAGCGGCGTGCGCAGCTCGTGCGTGACGACGCTGAGCAGCTCCGACCTTGCCGCGTCGAGGGCCGTGAGCTGGGCGAGCCTGGCCTCGACCTCCGCGGTCAGGCGTCCCTTCTCGACGATCCCGGCGAGGAGCGCGGCGATGGTCTGGAGGAGATCGACCTCGGCCGGCTGGAACCTGTGGACGGCGCGCGTCTGGACGTTGAGCACACCGACGACCTCGTCGTGCCAGACGAGTGGCACCGAGAGCATCCCGGCGAGATCTTCGATATCGAAGCCGCGCACCCACGCGAAGCGATCGTCCGTCGTGACGTCCTCGACGGCGATCGGTCGACGCGTTGCCGCGACGCGGCCGGTGATGCCTTCGCCCCAGGCCAGGCTCACCGAACCCACCTGGGAGCGATCGAGCCCGTTCGTCGCCGCGAGCGTGAGCCGCGTCTTCTCGTGGTCGGCGAGGTAGAACGAGCAGACCTCGACGCCCATCGCCGCCGTGGTCCCGTCGACGATCGAGCGCATCAGCTCGTCCCAGTCGCGCGCCTGCGTCGCGAGCTGAGCGATCTCGTGGAGGAAGGCGAGCTCGCGGACGCGCGTGTCGGTCGGCAGCATCGGGTCGGCCATCAAGCCGAAATCATCGCGTATCCGCGGCAGTCTCAGGATCGGCCGATGGCCTCCACCACCTCAGCCGCGGCTACCGCGGACCCTGCGATGACCGCGCAGGCGATCGCCAGTCGAGCGACCGGCGAGACCCAACCGGGAAGCGGTCGGCCGATGACGCGCGACCTCCAGCACGCGAGTGTTGCGACGCCGACGACAAGGAGAGCGACGCCAGAAGGACGTAGGTCCTCGGGGCCTAGATAGGGCGGGACGACGGCCATCAGCCCGAGAAAGAGACCGACCAGGGCTACCACCGTGTAACCGCCGATGACCCTGCGGTCGTCCTCCCTGGCGTGTGGCAATCGGGCGTCGAGCCATCCCTCCGCCATGACAAGGATCGGACCGAACAGGGCGACAAGCGTCACGAGCGACGCCACCACGACGGTCGAACCGCCCAGGACGCCGAAGTCCGGGTTCGCGCCGTCAACGAGCCCCTTCGTCCCGAGGGCGATCGCGATGGGGACCGAGATGAGCGCTCGTAGGCCGACTGACGCCGGCAGCCAAGGCCGCACGGTCACCCACAGCGTCCCGCCGACGACCCCGACGAACAGGCCGATGAACAGGATCAGCGCGAACGTACCGCCCAATGTGATGTCGCCGATCCGGTTCCCGTTCTCCGTGAAACTGCCTGCCGACTCGGGCACGAGAAGTGCAGCCAGACGCATCACGAGCCGACCACCGACGCCGGCGACCAGGACGCCAGCGATGAGCCCGGCGACGCCACCACGGGTGATCTCGCGCAGGATCTCGTTCGCAGGCACGAGATCGCGGGCCGGGGCGCGCTGAGCTGCTGCGACGTCGACCGTCATCCTTGGGCCTCTCTACCGACGCGCGATATATCGCGCGACGATACAGTACGCCGTCCGGTCTGGGGTCGTCAACAGAGCCCGTCGCGACGGTCGCTTCACAGGCCCTTGTTACATCCGTTGTTACGCCTGACGTCGGAACGGCTCATCGTTCTCTATTCGTAACGTCCCGAGGTTACGGAGGGCGTCTGAGCGCCCCGATCTCGGCCGTTCAGCCGCTGGTCGTAACGCGTCATGTGACAGGCGCGGCGACGCTCACAGAGCCCCCGAACGGAGTCAGACCGCGGCAGGCTCCGGATCGGTGACGTTCGTCGGCAACGACTCGAGCAGCGGCTCGGTCCACGACCAGGCCGCGCCGTATCGAGCCCCGACGGCGCCATGGCGTGCCGCCTCGACGCGGAGTGGCAGCCCGAAGATCTCGATGAACCCGACGGCACTCGCGTGGTCGAACGCATCGCCCTCGTCGTATGTCGCGAGGCTCTTGTCGTACAGCGACAGCGGCGAGCGCCGGCCGGCGACC
>Ga0157378_10005392_pt1 | contig 11214 bp, 12 predicted proteins | sample M65metaG_FD_115309 | JGI IMG/M metagenome (GOLD analysis project Ga0157378, IMG submission 115309) | Miscanthus rhizosphere microbial communities from Kellogg Biological Station, Michigan, USA - M6-5 metaG | ecosystem: Host-associated > Plants > Roots > Rhizosphere > Soil | place: USA: Michigan...
CTCTGTACTCGAATTGACTCGAATTACACAGATTTCACGAATTAATGTTGGAAGGAAATATAAATGAAGTAGGTGTTTTATTTATTGGGAAACACGCGTCAAGCACTTCTCCAAACACTCATTGCCGAAGGCAATGCATTGTGCTCTTCTTTCTCTCGAATTAAAGAGACTTCAATTTTTTTTTAACCTCTTTTTTCTTCTTTGTGATCTTCGTGAATCCTTTGTGTATCCGCCTCAGGCGGATCTTAGTGTAACTCTTCCCTCACCAGTGCTAATTCGAATTAGCACTACGAATTCCTAATTCATGTAAATTGCGATTCAACTCAAAAAGAAGCTGACAGATTTTTTAAGAATCGAAATTTTTTTTGACCAATGAATTTATATTAGTGTAACCTGTCTGCCGACAGGCAGGTTCGCGTGGACTTGTCTAATTCGATATAATTCGCGTGAATTTGTGTAATTCGTGTTTTCCGATTAATACCTATATTTAAATCCTTTTTTAACTGACTGCCGTATGGGAAATCTCCAGGTTAAAGTTCAGCCCAAAAAGTATGATGTAGTCATTGTTGGTTCCGGCGCCGGAGGCGGTATGGCTGCCTACGTTCTTTCAAAAGCGGGCTTGAAAGTTTGCTTACTCGAAGCAGGCGCAATGTATGATCCAAAAACAAACGTTACTCAATTTAAAAATCCATGGGACTCGCCGAGACGTGGCGCCAGCACTAAGTTTCGACCGTTTGGCGACTTTGATGCGTGCTATTGGGGCTGGGACATTGACGGTGAGCCATACACGCACAAAGACAATACTAAGTGGGATTGGTGGAGAGCGCGAATGGTTGGCGGTCGCACCAATCACTGGGGCAGGATCTCTTTAAGATTCGGACCAAAAGATTTCAAACGCAAGAGCATTGATGGTTTGGGTGATGATTGGCCAATCGGATATGAAGACATCAAACCTTATTACGATAAGATCGATCAATTAATTGGTGTCTTCGGCTCTTATGAAGGATTGGAAAATGATCCCGATGGAATTTTTCTTCCCGCGCCAAAACCAAGGCTGCACGAATTATTCATTCGAAAAGCAGCAACAAGCATAGGTGTTCCAGTAATTCCTTCCAGGCTTTCTATTCTTACCAAGAAAATTAATAACGAACGAGGCGAATGTTATTTCTGCGGCCAATGCAACCGCGCGTGTAGCAACTGGTATGCTGACTTTTCATCGTCCTCTGTGCTCGTGAATCCTGCACTGGCTACGGGTAACGTGGACCTGGTGGTGAATGCAATGGCGAGGGAGGTGATCACCGACAAGGAAGGATTGGCAACAGCCGTATCGTATATCAATAAAGAAGATATGCAGGAGTACCAGGTGAGTGGCAAGATTGTAGTGTTGGCTGCAAGTGCGTGCGAAAGTGCGCGTTTGATGCTCAACTCAAAATCGCCTCGTCATCCTAATGGATTGTCGAATTCCAGCGATGTTGTTGGAAGGTACCTGCATGATTCAACAGGGGCTTCTATGGGCGGATACCTCCCGCAATTATTCGGAAGAAAAAGATATAATGAAGACGGCGTAGGAGGAATGCACGTGTATACGCCGTGGTGGTTGGACAATAAGAAATTAGATTTCCCGCGCGGATATCATATTGAATACGGCGGTGGAATGGGAATGCCTTCATATGGATTTGGATTTGGCATTGAGCGCATGAACGGCAAATACGCCGTGAATGGTAAACAGAAAGATGGCGGAGGTTATGGTAAATCATTGAAAGAAGATTATAGATTCTTCTACGGTCATGGAGTTGGTATGGCTGGCAGGGGAGAAGCGATTGCCTTCAGAGATAATTATTGCGAGATCGATCCATCGGTAGTTGATAAATATGGTATTCCTGTGTTGCGCTTCCATACCAAATGGAGCGATTATGAAGTCAACCAGGCCAAACACATGAAGGAGACGTTTAGAGAAATCATGCACAATATGGGAGCAGTTATCACCTATGGTGACGACGGACCAGAAAATAGTTATGGTCTCGAGAGCCCTGGAAAAATTATCCATGAGGCTGGTACAGTTAGAATGGGTGATGATCCACGTTCATCTGCATTGAACAAATGGAACCAGGCACACGAGTGCAAGAATGTTTTTGTAGTGGATGGCGGTCCTTTCGTTTCACAGGCAGATAAGAATATTACCTGGACCATCTTGGCTTTGTCGATGAGAGCTTCGGAGTATATGGTGGATCAGTTGAAGAAGAATAATATTTAAGGCACAAGGTACAAGGTACAAGGTACAAGAAAGGTCCAAGGAGCAAGGATCAAGAAGTAAGAAAAGATCCAAGGTGGAAGACATAAAAAATTAAAACACAAGAATAAAGAGAGGATACAATTTGTATCTCTAAATATTAAATCTACAATTCATAATGAGATTATGGATCGACGTAAATCAATTAAGACCATCGCAGTTGGAACCGTTTCTGCCGGAGTGTTAGCTGAAGCGTGCAAACTGTCGGATAAGAAAACCGGAACCGAAGCGAACAAAGAAACCGGTAGTCTACCCTCCGCTTATGATCGTGCGGCGGAAGAAAAATCCAGGGATGAGAAATTGCTTGCCGATAAATTTTTTACCGAGCAGGAGATGGCCACTATTGCGATACTTGCTGATATCATCATTCCTGCGGATGAGGTTTCAGGAAGTGCAACCGATGCAAAAGTTCCCGACTTTATTGAATTTATTGTGAAAGACATGCCGCAACACCAGGTGCCCATGAGGGGTGGACTAAGGTGGCTCGACATTCAAAGTATGAAACGCTTTGAAAAACCCTTCAAGGACGCTGATGAAAAACAACGGTTGGAAATTGTTGATGACATTGCTTATCCCGTAGTCATTGATAAAGAGAAACCGGAAAGAAACATGAATGCAAATAGAAAACTTAAGCCTGGCCTCGAGCAGGGAGTTGCTTTTTTTAGTCTCATGCGCAACCTCACTGCCACAGGATTTTTTACTTCTCAAATGGGCGTAAAGGATCTTGGGTATGCTGGTAATCGCCCTAACAAATGGAATGGAGTGCCTGCTGATGTACTGAAGCAATACGGAATGGAGTACACGGCGAAGGATTTGAAAGATTGTATTTCATTCTAAGAAGTAGTCAATCAGAAATGAGATTATAGTTGCTGGTAGCTGGTTGCTAGTGGCTACCATTCAAGGCGGGAAGTTGCAGATAAAATGGAATAGCGTATTTGATAACAGAATTAAGTCAGAAATCAGAAGTGAGATTATAGTTGCTGGTAGCTGGTTGCTAGTAGCTACCATTCAAAGCGGGAAGTTGCAAATAAAATGGAATAGCGTATTTGATACCAGATTTAATGTAAAGTGGAGAAATGAATTTCGCGGCGGGAAAAACAGCTCCCGAATAGTTATTAGGGTCTACCCGAGGAAAAGTAGCGACCAGTAACCAGCAGCCAGTAACCAGCAACCAGAAGTGTTCGAGCAATTATTAGGCTCTACCCGAGGAAAAGTAGCGACCAGTAACCCGCCTTCGCGCGCTTCGGCGGGCAAGGCCAGCAACCAGTAACAAAGAATTAGGAGCTTTTTCAAAATTCACAGTATGCGAAAATTACGTATGGGCATGATCGGTGGAGGGAAGGACGCCTTCATCGGGGCCATTCACAGGTACGCGCTGAACATGGATGGATTGATTGAATTGAGTTGTGGAGCGCTTAGTATCAATCCAGAAATTGCAAAGGATTCAGGTAAATCACTTTTTCTTCCGGAAGATCGCATCTATCTCACCTATGATGAAATGATCAGTAAGGAAAGTAAACTTCCAGCAGATAAGAAAATCGATTTTGTTACTATCGTTACACCAAATTTTGCGCACTTCGCTCCTGCGATGATGGCGCTGGAAAATGGATTCAACGTGGTGATTGAAAAACCTATTACGTTCACACTCGATGAAGCCAAGCAACTAAAGAAGAAAGTTGATGAAACTGGATTGCTGCTTTGTCTCACCCACACCTACTCCGGTTATCCCATGGTGAAGCAGGCAAAACATATGGTGCAGAGTGGTGCGCTTGGAAAAATTAGAAAAATATATGTGGAGTATCCGCAAGGTTGGTTGAGTAAACTAACGGAACGCGAAGGCAACGCTCAGGCAGCGTGGAGAACTGATCCCAAGAAAAGTGGAAAGAGTGGATGCATGGGTGATATTGGAACACATGCGGCGCATCTCTCTGAATATATTTCCGGGCAAAAAATTACGAAGCTGTGTGCAGCTTTGAATATTGTGGTGCAAGGTCGCGCATTGGACGATGATGGTGCCGTGCTATTGCAATACGATGGTGGAGCAACGGGCGTATTGATGGCAAGCCAAATTGCAGCAGGTGAAGAAAATGCATTGAAGATTCGATTGTATGGTGAGAAGGGTGGCGTTGAATGGGCACAGCAGGAACCGAACACACTTCTTGTAAAATGGCTGGACCAACCTATGCAAGTGTTGAGGGCGGGAGGAAATTATGGAGATCGATTGTCTTCTTTCGCAGTTCAAAATTGTCGCACTCCAGGAGGTCATCCTGAAGGTTATCTCGAAGCATTCGGTAACATCTATAAAAATTTCGCGCTTTCTCTCATGCATAAACTCGATGGTAAAGAGCCAACAAAAGAAATGTTGGATTTTCCAAGAGTAGAAGAAGGCATCAGGGGCATGGCGTTTATTGAGAATGTGGTGAAGAGTAACGGGAGTGATAAGAAGTGGACTGACTATGAGATATAGATGGAAATAAAACCAAGATCCAAGATCCAAGATCCAAATAAGAAAGAGAAAAAAAATCAAAAAGGGGAAAAAGAAAGCAATTCGACTCACGTAAATAATTTTTTCCGTTTTCTTTTTTGTTCTCATTGCTCCTTTTCTTCATATTCTTCCTATTATTTGGATCTTGTATCTTGGTTCTTCTGCTATTTTTAAAAAATGACAACACTAAAAGGCCCCGGCATCTTCTTAGCGCAATTCATGGGTGACCAACCACCCTTCAATGATCTGCGCTCTATTTGCAATTGGGCAAAAAGCATTGGATTCCTAGGCGTTCAAATTCCCACCTGGGACAGCAGATGTATTGATCTGCAAAAAGCGGCAGAGAGTAAAACATATGCTGATGAAGTGAAAGGTGTAGTAAATGGCGCCGGTTTAGAAATTACAGAACTCTCCACGCACTTACAGGGACAACTGGTGGCAGTGCACCCTGCATATGACACCTTGTTTGACGGATTTGCTCCTGAAAATGTGAGGGGCAACAGAAAGGCGCGGACTGACTGGGCGATTCAACAATTGAAGTATGCTGCAAAGGCATCGCAAAACCTGGGATTGAATGCTCATGCAACTTTCAGCGGAGCTTTGCTATGGCATACTGTGTATCCATGGCCGCAGCGACCAGCCGGCTTGACTGAAACTGGATTCAAGGAACTCGCAAATAGATGGCTGCCGATTTTGAATGTGTTCGACCAATGCGGCATAGATCTTTGCTATGAGATTCATCCTGGTGAAGACCTGCATGATGGTATCAGCTATGAAATGTTTCTCGATCACGTTCATCAACACCCAAGAGCTTGCTTGTTGTATGACCCTTCGCACTTTGTTTTGCAATGCCTGGACTACCTAGAGTATATCGATAATTATCACGAGCGCATCAAAATGTTTCATGTAAAGGATGCTGAGTTTAATCCTACTGGCAAACAGGGCGTGTATGGCGGTTATCAAAGTTGGATCAACAGGGCGGGCCGATTCCGTTCATTAGGAGATGGACAGGTTGACTTCAAAAGTATTTTTACGAAATTAGCAGCCTACGATTTTAAAGGGTGGGCAGTGTTGGAATGGGAATGTTGCATCAAACATCCGGAAGTAGGTGCAAAAGAAGGTGCTCCATTCATTAAAAATCATATTATTCGCGTCACGGAAAAAGCATTTGATGATTTTGCTGGAACAGGTAGTAATGAAAAATTAAACCGCCAGGTTTTAGGATTAGAATAGTTCTCATTTTACAATTGAAAATAAACCATCATGAAGAAATCAATTATTGTGATGATCGCCTTTTTTGCGTTTGCTTGCAATAATGCCGCAGATAAATCTGCCGCAAGCTCAGATAACACGGCTAAAAAAGAAGATTCACCTGCGCCAGCTGCCGATGCCGGTGTTCCTCCAGGAATTACTAAGGCAGAATATGATAAGGCAATTGAATTGATCGGTACCTCCGACTGCCTTACCTGTCATAAGATTGAAGAAAAGGTAACTGGACCATCCTATAAGGAAGTTTCACAGAAATATGAAGCTACTGATGCCAATATTGAAATGCTTGCGCACAAGATTATTAAAGGGGGTTCCGGAGTTTGGGGACAGGCTATGATGACGCCGCATGATACGTTGTCACTTGACAATGCTAAGGTGATGGTCAAGTATATTCTCGCACTTAAAAACGCCAAATAAAAATGAAAAAACTGTTCTATGCGTTCGGGGCTCTTGCACTATTCAGTTGCAATAATGCCGCCGACAAGAGTTCGACTGCAGCTACTACTGATTCCTCCGCAACAACAACCAACGATTCAGCTTCAAAACCTGCCAGTGAATGGGTTGCTTTGTTCGACGGAAGCTCAACCAACGGCTGGCATAAATACGGCGGAGGGCCCGTAGGCGCTGCCTGGAAAGTTGATAGCGGCTCATTGCACCTGACTCCTCCAAAACAAATGAAAGAATTTCAAAACAATGAGGGGGGTGATATAGTCAGTAACGATGATTATGAAAACTTCGACTTGAAATATGAATGGAAAATTTCACCCAAAGGAAATAGTGGTGTTGTGTTTTTAGTTCACGAGGATACAACACAATACAAATACATGTGGAATACTGGGCCAGAAATGCAAGTACTGGATAACAACGGACATTCAGATGGAAAAATCATCAAGCATAGGGCAGGAGATCTATACGATCTGATTACTTCAAAGCCAGAAACGGTAAAGCCGGTGGGAGAATGGAACCAGGCAGAAATTAAATTGGATCATGGCAAGCTTGAGTTCTGGTTGAATGGAAGCAGCGTGATGACCACCACGCTTTGGGATGATAACTGGAATAAACTAGTAGCTGGAAGTAAGTTCAAGACAATGCCGGGCTTCGCAAAAAGTCATTCGGGTAAGATCGGCTTGCAGGATCACGGCAATGAGGTGTGGTTTAGAAACATCCAGATTAAAAAGCTTTAGCTTTTTAGAAATACGACCAAGAACCAAGATCCAAGATCCAAGATTCAAGATCCAAGGAAGAAGATCAATAAGAAGAAATAAGAATAGAAGAACCAAGGATTAGAAAAATAAAATAACAAAGCAACAAAGCATACGAGGTTTGAGTATGATTTGTTGCTTTTCTTTTTTGGTTTCCGTTTATTCTTCTTCTTTTTTCTTCCTATTGTTTGGATCTTGGATCTTGGTTCTTGGATCTTTTCTTCCTACGAGAGTTTTTTCACAAGCGAACTCTCTATATACTTGTAACTTTTCTCTATACTCGCCATCGGATCTGAAGAAACGTCCTGCTCAACAAAGAAATGTTCCATTCCTGATTTCTTCGCATTCTTAAATATCTCTTTAAAATCGATCGTTCCGTTTCCCACTTCCGTGAATGATTTCTTTTCTGTTTTATCCATGTCTTTTACATGCCATAGCGGGAACCGGCCCGGATGTTTTTTGAATAGCGCAATCGGATCCTGCTTGGCCTTCTTCACCCAATAAATATCCATTTCAAATTTCACGAGTGAAGGATTGGTTTCTTTCATCAACACGTCGTATCCCATTTGTCCATTCATATTGATGAATTCAAAATCATGGTTGTGATATGCAAATTGAATTCCTGCCTTCTTACATTTTTCCGCGGCCTTGTTGAAGTTCGCCGCATGGCGCTTGTAATCATCAATGGTCTTTCTTTCGGTGTCAGCCAGGTACGCAATCACCATGTATTTCTGTCCCGCAATTTTTGCGTCATCAATGGCCTTGTCCCAATCAGCAAGATTGTTCAATCCATAATGGCCACTGGGATGCGTCAAATGATTTTGTGCGAGCAGGTCAGCGAATTCTTTCGCGGTCAGTCCAAAATATTTTCCTGCGTTATAACCAAACGATTCTACTTCTTTATATCCAATCGCACCTACTTTCTGAATTACACCGCGGGGGTCCTTGAATATCGAGTCCCTCAATGTGTACAGTTGCACTCCAACGTTTGTGTTCAACTTAAATAAATTTTCATACGGAAAAAATAAACCTGCTGATAAAAGCCCGGTTTGCTGAATGAATTGTCGGCGAGTAGTTGTTTTCATAAAAAAGTTGTGTAACGGAAATTACAAAGAAGTTTTTAGTTTACAGTTTTCAGTTTACAGTTTACCAGTTGAAGAGGCAGCGACAAGATGCAGGATGCCAGATGCCAGATGCAGCATTCCGACCCCGTCCGGCCTCTACTAAAATCACGTTGCAACGAAATTTCAAACCTCAAACCTCAAACTTCAAACGTCAAACAGTAAACTGTAAACGGTAAACCGAAAACAGTAAACCATTTACGCTTCGTCCATCTCGTTCAACAATTCCTTCAACTTCTGGATATGCCTTCCATACAATCTTTTGACGTACCACTTGTTTACATAATAGACGGGAACGGTGAATACAATGAAGAAGACCAGCCATGCAAGAGTGGTCTGCCACCAAGCATAATTACCGGAGAGATAGAAAATAGAATTAGTTTTCGCGGGAAATTTGATATAGAAGAGCCAGCCGAAAAATATAATCGTAATTGGAGCAAGGGCAGTTCCGGCAATCAGGTAGAACTTCACATATTTTTCCAGCGTATTCACTTGTCGCTGAAGATTTGACTTCACCTGGCAGGCCACACACTCCATCTTATTCAGCAATCGATTCTTCATATAATAGTAGAGCAAAAAAGATAAGGCAATAACAACCATGAACCATGAAATTTCCGACATCGTTCCATGAAATGCGTAAGCGTAATACACAATCGTCGCTCCATATAGGGCAACAATCGCAATCAACTCAAACAAAAGATTTCGCTTCATTCGAGCAATGGGATTGTTCGACCGCTTTCGCAGTAACTGCAGCAATTGCTGATCTTCCTTTGTGGCGGATGGCTCCTGCTGCCAGATTTTTTTTAACTGATCTAATTCCATATCACTCCGACTTAATGAGTTTTCGTATTTTTTCTTTCACACGATTCATTTTAACTCTCAGATTGTTTTGGTTGATTCCAAGGATTTCTTCCATTTCATCGTAGGACTTATCCTCCAGGTATAGCATCACCAGTGCCTTCTCGATTTCGGACAATTGCCTGATGGCGTCATATAATTGCTCAAGCTGAACTTCTTTTTCAGCGTTGTAAACTTCGTCCTGGATATCTGTTGGAATATTTTCCGGTTCAAAAGAAGCGATATGATTTTTTCGCTTTCTTAAACCGGAGATGGCTGTATTTAAGGCGATACGATATAACCAGGTGCTGAATTTTGATTCGCCCCTGAACTTGGGATAGGCCTTCCAAAGCTGAACAACGATTTCCTGGAACAAATCTTCGCGGTCAGTATGGCCATGTCCATACAGGTTGCACACCTTGTGGATCAGCGCCTGGTGTTGGTTGAGCAGCTGAACAAACTCTTGCTGTTGTTCGTTACTTTGCAATCTTTATAGTAGTCGGTAAAACAGGTAAAAGTTACATCATGAAGAAAATATATCACCTGGGGAATTGTACTACCTGCCAGGCAATCATAAAGAAAACGGGAATAAATAAAAAGGGTTTTGATATGCAGGATATCAAATTTGAAAAAATTACTCCCGGCCAATTGGATGAAATGAAGGCAAAAACAGGGAGTTACGAATCATTATTTAGCAGGAGAGCTTTAAAATATAAAGAACGTGGATTGAAGGATAAGAAGTTGAGTGAATCAGATTATCGCGATTTAATTCTGGAAGAATACACCTTTCTTAAACGGCCGGTAGTTTTTGTTAACGATAAGATTTTTGTGGGTAGCGAAAAGAAAACTGTAGAGAATTTAAAGACAGTGTTAAAGAAATAATTTTTTAGTTACTCGCAGCGGGAATTCGTAACTTAATAGAAAAGATGGCTTATGAGAAAATATTTACTACTGCTGCTCCAATTGAGCTGTGTGGCCTCTTTTGCCCAGTTCAATATGTCATATGATTTTACTCGTCCGCTTGGCGAGCAAGGTGAACACATTTCCGCTGCACATGGCATCAACTTTGGATTCGAATCCAGGTTAAAACATTCTCCAATCTTATTAGGCGCTGAAGTTGGATTTAATTATTACGGATTAAAAACTGTTGAACAGGAACTGCCGTTTCATAATGGCTACGTTACTAAAACGGATATACATTATGCTACCAGCTTTACAACGTATGCAATTGATATGAAACTGCAACCTGAGACCAAGAAAAATGTGAAGCCTTATGGATTGTTCAGAACGGGTGCATTGCATTATCACAGCAATATGACGATTGATGATCCCGATGATCCATTGGGATGCAAACCGCTCGAGAAAAAAGTTCTGGTAAAAGATTTGACATGGATGGCTTCAGCCGGTGCCGGTACCAGCCTGGATTGGAAAGTGTTTAATCCAAAGTCGAGTTCTATGTTTCAATTGGACTTTGCTGTGCTTTACACAATGGGTGGAAATGCTGATTACCTGAAGATGTCAAAGACAACTGATGCCGTTGACCCCAAGGGCAAATTATACTACGTAGAATTTGAACACATCCCTTCTGGCGAAATACATGATCACCCCATTGGCCGCGTGTATAATTCTGTAACGAGCATGCTCACGATTAGAGCTGGAGTTAAGTTGGTGTTTGATTGAGGAGGACTAGTTACTGGTTGCTAGTTGCTGGTTGCTACTTATCATGGTCGTTGCTACATGATCACTTTGGAATGGTTCCCGAGGACTAGTTACTGGTTGCTAGTTGCTGGGTTGCTGCTTATCATGTTCGTTGCTTCATGATCAGTTTGGAATAGCTCGCTTGTACTAGTTACTGGTTGCTACTTATCATGGTCGTGTGCTTTAGCAACTACATACATAAAGTGTTTCAATTCATTAATAAGCTCCGAGTTTGAGGTTTAGCAACCAGTAACCAGCAACTAGCAACATAGAGATAAAGTGTTTCCATTCACAAATAAACTCCGAGTTTGA
>Ga0157378_10005395_pt1 | contig 11210 bp, 10 predicted proteins | sample M65metaG_FD_115309 | JGI IMG/M metagenome (GOLD analysis project Ga0157378, IMG submission 115309) | Miscanthus rhizosphere microbial communities from Kellogg Biological Station, Michigan, USA - M6-5 metaG | ecosystem: Host-associated > Plants > Roots > Rhizosphere > Soil | place: USA: Michigan...
ATGGTACGCCTGGCTAAACGCGAATTAGGTGACAAATTATACCTGATAACCGATGCGGTAACTGCGGTAAATGAAGGCGCCTATCAGCACCAATTCACCGGCGACCGGTACGTAATGCCCAACGGTACCCTTTCAGGCTCATGCCTCACGATGTTGAAAGCTGCTGAAAACTGTGTGCAGCATATTGGTGTTAACCTTGCGGAAGCCATCAATATGGCATCATTATATCCCGCGCAACTGGCAGGAGTGAACAAAGGGAGAATCGCAGCCGGATATGATGCAGATTTTATCGTATTCGATGATGAATTTGGGGTAACGGGAACGTTTATGGCAGGTGCGCGGATAAACTAATCGACATAAAATTTTAACACTGAATTTAAATTAATACTTTTGGCAAACTACCCTACATGAAATATAAACGCATTCTCCTCAAGTTAAGCGGCGAGTCGCTAATGGGCGACAGACAATACGGCATTGATAATAAACAGGTTTTACAGTATGCAAATGATATCAAAAGCGTTTATGACGCCGGTATTGAAATAGCTGTAGTAGTGGGCGGAGGTAATATTTTCAGGGGATTAAGCGCTGAAAAATCCGGCATGGACCGCGCCCAGGCCGACTACATGGGTATGCTGGCAACCGTGATCAACTGCATGGCCTTACAAAATGCATTGGAAAGCGTTGGTGTTGAAACCCGCCTGCAATCAGCTATCAAAATGGAACAGATATGCGAGCCTTATATCCGCCGCAGGGCCATGCACCATTTGGAACTGAACAAGATCGTGATCTTCGGTGCAGGAACAGGTAATCCATATTTCACCACGGATACCGCTGCTTCCTTACGTGAAATTGAAATAAAGGCTGATGTCGTTTTAAAAGGCACCCGTGTTGATGGTATCTATACCGCTGACCCCTAGAAAGATCCTTCGGCAACCCGTTATGATGAGATCTCCTTCCAGGAAGTGTTTGATAAGGGCCTGAATGTTATGGATATGACTGCTTTTACCCTTTGTCACGAAAATAAACTGCCTATCATCGTATTCGATATGAACAAACCGGGCAATTTCATGAAAATAGCCCAGGGCGAAAAAGTAGGGACGCTGGTGAGGTAATTTTTAATCAAAAGTAAAGAGACAAAATATTAATTTCCGGCTCTTGATTCTTGCGTCCTGATTCTGTTCTAATTTTATATTTTTGCACACAAATTATTACGACAATGAGCGAACTCATTAAAAAACAAGTTACAGACGCCCGCGCTTTGATGGAAAAAGCCATTGAGCATTGTGACGGCGAATTGCAGAAAATACGCGCCGGTAAGGCAAGCCCCAGCATGTTGGATGATATTGTGGTTGATTATTACGGCAGCCCTACCCCTTTGAACCAGGTAGGCAGCGTTAACACCCCGGATGCCCGTACCATTGTGGTACAGCCTTGGGAGAAATCGCTGTTAAGTGCTATCGAAAAGGCAATTATGGAGGCTAACCTGGGTGTTAATCCGCAGAATGACGGTGTTATTATCCGTATCAATGTACCGCCGCTGACAGAAGAACGCCGTCGCGACCTGGTAAAAAAGGCAAAGGCCGAAGCAGAAACAGGCAAGATCGCTATCCGTAATATCCGCAAGGAAGCAAACGAGAAGATCAGGAAACTGAAATCCGAAGGGGTTTCAGAAGACGAAATGAAAACCGGCGAAGGCGAAGTCCAGAAGTTGACCGATTCGTTTATTGCGAAGGTCGACCTGCTGTCTGAAGCAAAAGAAAAAGATATCATGACAGTATAACGACCAAAATATTGTCAAATTAAAGGGAATGAGCAATTTAAGCTATTCCCTTTTTTTATTTTTACCGTTATCATGAAAGTACTCTTATCCTATTTATCAAATCACCGGTGGGTGGTGGTGCTTGCACTTGTACTTGCGGGTCTTAATATTGGCTTTTCGTTGGTTGATCCTTATATTACCCGGAACATCTTCGACAAATATGTGATCCCGGTCGATCACAAAACATACAGCTTCGAGCACCGGTTTTACGGAGCGCTTGGTTTGATAGGGCTGGCCATCGGAGCGGCCATGGTGTCGCGCATTGCAAAAAATTTCCAGGATTATTTCACCAATATCATCGTTCAAAAAACCGGCGCTAAAATGTACGCTGATGGGCTGAAACATTCACTTGAATTACCATACCAGGTATTTGAGGATCAGCGCAGCGGCGAAACTTTGGGTATATTGCAAAAGGTGCGCCTGGATTGCGAGAAATTTATCACCTCATTTATCAGCGTGCTTTTTGTGAGCCTGGTGGGAATGGTATTTGTAATGGTGCTTTCCATCAAAATAAATTACCAGGTTACCCTGGTTTATTTAGGTGCTATGCCGGTGATCATGATCGTAAGTATGGTTCTGAGCAAGCAGATAAAAACCATACAGAAAAAGATCGTCTCGCAAACTACTGCACTCGCGGGTTCAACTACCGAATCGCTTAGAAATATCGAACTGGTAAAAAGTCTCGGCCTTGCCAAGCAGGAAATAGAACGGTTGAATAAAACCACCTATAAAATACTCGACCTGGAGCTTACCAAGGTTAAGTATGTGCGCAGCATGAGCTTTGTGCAGGGCACTGTGGTAAACCTGGTCCGGAGCATAATGGTTGTGATATTGCTGGTACTTATTTTTAAAGGAACGCTTACTCCCGGAAGCTACCTGATGTTTCTATTTTATTCGTTCTTCCTGTTCAATCCGTTGCAGGAATTGGGAACCGTAATACAATCGTGGCGCGAGGCTGAAGTATCGCTGGCTAATTTTAAAAGGATACTTAGTACCCCTATCGAGGCCAAGCCCGATAACCCAGCGCTGCTTGGCGATATTGAAAAGCTCACTTTCGATAATGTCAGCTTTAAACACCTTACCGGCAGTAAAAATGCATTGACGGATATCAGCTTTGAAACACGTACGGGGGAAACAATTGCTTTCGTCGGTCCGTCAGGCTCTGGTAAAACTACTTTGGTCAAATTACTTGTAGGCCTCTATCAGCCCCTTGAAGGCAATATTGAATATAACGGGATCTTAAGCAAAGACGTCGACCTCGACCAGCTTCGCGAAAAGATCGGCTTTGTTACACAGGACACCCAATTATTCTCGGGAACTATACGCGAAAATCTGCTGTTTGTACGCCCCGGAGCGACGGATGAAGAATGCATGCTTGCATTACAGCGCGCTGCCTGCCAGAGCCTGCTTGCCCGTGCATCTCAAGGGCTGGATACAGTAATAGGCGAAGGCGGCGTAAAAGTTTCAGGCGGCGAAAAGCAGCGCTTATCCATAGCCCGCGCTTTGCTTCGCAAGCCCGATCTACTGGTTTTTGACGAGGCTACTTCATCACTGGATTCGATAACCGAAGAAGAAATCACCGAAACCATCAGGGATGTTTCCGTGTTAAAAGATCACATAACAATTTTGATCGCTCACCGTTTATCTACCATCATGCATGCGGATACGATATATGTGCTTGAAAAAGGCAGGATAATAGAATCGGGCAAGCACCTTGATCTGATTTTACAAAAAGGTTTGTATTATGCCATGTGGAGGCAGCAGATAGGCGAGAAAGACACAGCGGATACTTACTAAATAATACTTCAAAACATGTATTTGATCACATCCGCCTTTGGTGGTACGCTTGGCCTGATCTTCCTGATCATATGGGGCGCGCTCAGCCTGTATTCGCTGATAAATATTATACGTACCCATGCTATTAACGGCGGCTCAAAAATTTTGTGGATAGTGATCATTATTGTGGTACCTATATTAGGTTCGGTCACTTATCTTTTCTGGCGAAACGTAAAAGAACTCTGAATTTCTTACTGCTAAAACTTCATTCCTGCTCCTTAGCTTCCGCCTTATGGATATCGCTTAGCCTGAGCGGCAATAGGCTTTTCGTTTTAAAATAGGTGATGGTGACGATAAGCAACGTCATCGTTCCTCCAAAAAGCACAGCCGGAATGGTTCCCAATAATTTGGCCGCCATACCCGATTCAAAGTCGCCGATCTCGTTGGACGAGCCGATGAACATAGAATTTACCGCTGACACCCGTCCCCGCATATGATCAGGAGTTAGCAACTGCACCAGGGTGCCCCTGATAATTACGCTTACACTGTCAAAAGCCCCCTGCCCGAAAAGGAATATTAGCGTAAGCATAAAACTCCGCGACAGCCCAAAGCCGATGATACACAGGCCAAAACCCATAACAGCGATCAGCAAATTTCGCCACGGCTTTCCCAAGGGGGAAAAGCGCACCATAACAAGCATGGTCAGGGCAGCGCCGAGCGAGGAGGCCATGCGCATCAGTCCCAATCCTTCCGAACCAACATGTAATATATCCAGTGCAAACACCGGCAGCAGGGCCACCACCCCACCAAAGAATACGGAGAACAGGTCGAGGCTAAGGGCGCCGATCATCATCTTGTTTTTGAAAACAAAATGGATACCTTCTTTAAGGCTTATCCATATACTTTCCTTGGGGATAAAAACAGGCGGATATTTTCGCAGACGATATACCAGTACAAATGTTATTAGCAGAAATATCAATATCACCACAAAATTACCGGTAATGCCACCTGCAAAAGCGTAAATAAACCCGCCCGCAAACGGGCCAAGGATGGATGCCACCTGCCAGCTTGAGCTGCTCCAGGTGCTCGCATTGGGGTATATTTCCCTTGGGATACTATGAGCATAAACGGTAAAGGTAGCAGGCCCGTAAAATGCTCGCGCCAGGCCATTGCAAAAGATCATTCCATAAAGGATGGGCAATATCCAGCCAGCATGAATATAACCGCTCATGCTTTTAAGCGTCACCAAAAACATAACCAGCGACGAACACAGAACACCAACAAAGATGAGCAGGAGCATTTTCCGTTTCTCGTACTTATCGGCAATATAGCCGCCGTATAAGGCAAGGCCAACTGCCGGGATAGCTTCGCTAAGACCTATTAAAGCGATGGCAACTTTACTGTGTGTAAGCTCATAGATGTAAAAACCCAGCACCGTAGTTTGCATCTGATAAGCGAAGGTAAAAAAGAAGCGCATGCCGAGATAAGAACGGAAATCCTTGTACCGCAATGCTGCGAATGAATCTTTTTTGGGTTGACTATCTCCTTCTTCGGACACTATAAGTTAAAGTAATGATGCGCCGCAATTTACACTTTGTATCTAATTAAAATTACAGAGCCGCAAAATTTTGCGTCTATGCCGTGTCAAAAGCCGTGCTGATCGATCAGGTAGATCAATGATGCCATAGATGCGGCGCCCAGCTCCAGTTCGCGCTTATTTACGTTCTCGAATACATCGTTAGGCGTATGGTGAATGTCAAAGTAACGCTGAGGATCGGGTGATAACCCTATCAGTACTACACCCGGCACTTTTTCCTTCAGCGGGCCTATATCGCTTCCTCCGCCGCCTGCCGTTAGTTTATCAGAACCATAAGGTGCAAAAAGCTTTTTCCACTGCTCCAGGTTTTTAAGCTGATCGGATGATAAGCCTGTAAAACCAAAACCACGTGGCGTAAAGCCACCTGCATCGCTTTCAATAGCAGCAATATGCATTTCCTTATTTTGTGCGGCCAGTTCTGCGTATTTGATGCCGCCTTTATCGCCATTTTCTTCGTTCATAAAAAATACTGCGCGGATAGTATTTTTTGGACGGTAACCCAATGCTTTTAATATGCGGACGGCTTCTAATGACCCCATTACTCCTGTACCATCGTCATGAGCACCTTCGGCCAGGTCCCATGAGTCGAGGTGTCCGCCAACGGTAATGAATTTATTGGGGCTTTCAGTTCCGGTCAATTCGCCTACAACATTATAGGACAGCGTGTCGGGACGTGTCTGACAATTTTGTTTGAAATAGAATTTGATCGAAGGGTTTTTCTTTAACAAGCGGCCTAGCTGATCAGCAGCTTTAGTGGATATAGCGGCGGCTGGCACATTTTTGCCGTCTGTCGCCACACTGGTTGCGCCTGTGTGCGGGTAATCATCCGTTGTACTGCTAAGCGAACGCACTATTACGCCTGCAACACCGAATTTTGCAGCAGCAGCCGGTCCCAGGTTACGCTGGTCGCCCGCACTGCCATAGGCCCTGAATGTTTCGATAAATCGCTGGTCGAATGGGCGGTTAAAGAAAACGATCTTCCCTTTAAGTTTACTTTCTCCAAGACTATCCAACTGTTTCAGGCTGTGCAGCTCAATAACTTCCGCAGTAATGCCGTTCTTTGGGGTAGCGACCGACATACCAAGGGCTGCTATATGTACCGGTATCCTGTTTTTACCATCGATGATCGCTCCTTCTTCTTTCGCTCCGCGTACCCAATGCGGCACCATCACCTCCTGCAGGAAAACATGATCGAAACCGTAGCCCTCCATCAGCTTTTTACTCCACTCCACGGCCTTTTGCGCATTTGCTGAACCGCTTATACGCTGCCCGATATTCTTGCACAGGTAATGCAGGTTGCCATAACACTGCCCATTTACCAGGGCTTCGTCATATATCTTGCGCAGCATTAATGAGTCCTGAGCCTGAATAAATGTGGATGTAAAAATAAGGAGTGTGAGAAGGGTAAATTTCAGTTTCATGTTTGAGAAGAAATAGTGTTTGAACAAATGTAATATTTTGAAAGAGAATTATGGGGGCATAGGTGGATGACCGCAAATTTTAGCAGTGTATTATGGGGTTTTATTCATCCCCAAAAAACTGTTGTCAGGTGTTTGTTACATAACTATCCAGGTCAAAATCCGTATAAAGGTTTGGCCCCCGAACTAACTTTAAAGATGACGACTACAGCCACTATTTCTGCTCAAAATTCAACTGACCTATACAACCTGGAGCTCTTTTTCGAGTTATCAGCAGATCTTTTGTGCGTAGCAGGATATGATGGCTACTTTAAAAAAATAAACTCAACAGTTTCCAGAACATTAGGGTATAGCAACGAAGAGCTGTTTGCTAAACCGGTAGACACATTTGTTCATCCCGAAGACAGGGCAATTACCGCTGAAAGCCGCGAGAATATCAAAAGAGATAACCCTCTTTTAAATTTTGAAAACCGGTATGTAACAAAAGGTGGCGAGATCGTGTGGCTGTCATGGACCTCGATGCCCATAGACAGCGAAAAATTAGTATTTGCCATTGCCAAAAACATCACCCATAAGAAAAAACTGGAAGAAGACAGAAATTTGTTGCTCACCAATCTCACCCAGATCAACATGGAGCTTAAGCAATTAACTTACTCAACATCTCATGATCTGAGATTGCCGGTCAGTAATCTGTTGTCTGTTTTCAATCTTTTGGATGTTTCTAAGATCCAGGATGAAGAAACTCTTGAGTTTATAGATATACTAAAGTCTTCTACCGAAAACTTAAAGGACACTTTAAATGGGTACGTAGATGCTTTAAATCAAAAAAATGTCCTGACCGTACAGACAGAAGAAGTCGATTTAAATGATTGCCTGGATATTGTACGACAATCTTTACGGTCTTTGATACAAAGTTCAAAATCCATTATCCAGGTTGATTTTTCCGCCTTCAAAAAAATAGAGTTTAACAAGACCTATCTCGAAAGTACATTTCTTAACCTGATCACCAATTCAGTCAAATATGCCAGGCCAGATCAGTCACCTGTAATTTCAATCTGCTCACGGATCGAGAATGGTGTTAAGCAGTTGATCTTCGCTGATGAGGGGCAGGGATTTGATATGGATAAAGTGAAGGACAGGATATTTGGATTGAACCAGAAATTCCACGATCATGCAGACAGCAAAGGCATTGGTTTATATTTAGTGCACAATCATATCACCAGTTTAGGTGGCCGGATTGTTGTAGAAAGTAAATTGGGTGAGGGCGCCAGGTTTGTTATTTCCCTTAAACATTAGCAATAAGCTTAATTGCATGAAGCATAAATACCGCACTTATATCTTACGATATCTTATCCCAGCTTAAGCCTGCATTTTTCGCCAGGAAAGCGAGATGTAATATCTGGTTTTCTGGCAGGGCCAGTTGCGGATCTTTGGCGAAAATATCTTCCACACATTTGCGGGCCTGAAATAATAACTGCTGGTCGGCTACCAGGTCGGCTACCTTCAAATCATTTACCCCGCTTTGCTGCGTACCTTCGATATTACCCGGACCACGCAACTGCAGGTCGATCTCTGATATTTCGAAACCATTATTTGTCCGCACCATTGTTTCCAGCCTGATCTTGCCGTCATAGCTCAGTTTGTGCGAGCTCATCAATATGCAATAGGATTGTTCTGCGCCACGGCCAACCCGCCCTCTTAACTGGTGTAATTGTGAAAGACCGAAGCGCTCGGCATTTTCGATGATCATTACCGAAGCGTTTGGAATATTTACCCCAACCTCGATCACCGTGGTAGCGACCATGATCTGCGTTTCATGTTTGACAAAACGCTGCATCTCATAGTCCTTATCTTTCGCGGGCATTTTGCCATGAACAATGCTGATCTGGTAGTCCGGCATTGGAAATTCGCGGCGCATGGTTTCGATACCATCTTCCAGGTTTTTCAGGTCGAGTTTTTCACTTTCCTGTATTAGCGGATAAACCACATATACCTGCCGCCCTTTCGCAATTTCCTGCTTCATAAAACCAAACATCCGCAGGCGTTGATTCTCATAAAAATGTACCGTTTCAATTGGCTTTCTTCCGGCAGGCAATTCATCTATTACGGATACATCCAGGTCGCCGTATAAGGTCATCGCCAAAGTACGTGGTATTGGGGTGGCCGTCATCACCAGGATATGTGGCGGGATATTGTTCTTGCGCCACAGTTTGGCGCGCTGCTCCACTCCAAAGCGGTGCTGCTCATCAATTACCACAAACCCCAGGTTTTGGAATTGCACTTTATCTTCTATCAATGCATGCGTACCGATCAGTATTTTTAATTGACCGTTCTCCAGATTTTCATGCAAAATGTTCCTATCCTTCTTTTTGGTCGATCCGGTTAGCAGGGCGACTTCGATAAACCCGTCGCCGACAAGCCCTTTTATAGTTTGATAATGCTGATTAGCCAATATTTCTGTCGGAGCCATAATGCAGGCCTGAAAGCCGTTATCGATGGCTATCAGCATGCTCATCAAGGCTACAACTGTTTTGCCACTACCTACATCACCCTGGAGCAACCGGTTCATCTGAACGCCGCGCTGGGTATCTAGTCGTATCTCTTTCAGAACTTTCTTTTGCGAATTAGTTAGCCTGAAAGGCAGTCTTTCATTATAAAATGTGTTGAAATACTCGCCTACGTTCCCGAATATATGCCCTTTGAACTTTTGCACCCGGAGCAGTTTATTTTTAAGGAGCTTCAGCTGGATAAGGAATAATTCTTCGAATTTTAAACGATGCTGCGCTTCATTCAGTAATACAGCGTCATCCGGGAAATGCATATTACGATAAGCTTCCGCACGCCCCATCAATTTAAATTGGTTGAGAATGTACAATGGCAGGTTCTCTTTTATCTCGGCAGCATATTGTTCAAGCAAAGCAGTAGTCAGCTTCTGAATGCCTTTGCTGTCTAATGCAAATTGCTTTAGCTTTTCGGTGGAACTATAGGCTGGTTGCAGGGTAAGGTTACCTTTCTGTTTTAATGCAACAGGCGAGTAAAGCTCCATTTCGGGATGGGCCATCTGTGGTCTGCCGTTGAACAGGCCCGGTTTCCCAAACAACACATATACCTTGCCCACGGCCAGGTATTTTTCTATCCATTTTACTCCCTGGAACCATACCAGCTCTATTACTCCTGTATCATCTTTCGCCTGGGCTACCAAACGACGGGCATGCTTCTCGCCCATGATCTCCATATGAATAAGTCGGGCCAGCACCTGTACATAAGCCAAATCAGGCTGTATATCCTTCACTTTATAAAAGCGGGTACGATCGATATGCTTATAAGGAAAGTGCCGCAGCAGGTCCTCAAACGTGGCTATACCGAGTTCCTTTTTCAGGGCGTCAGCACGGGCAAGGCCGACGCCTTTCAAATACACCATCGGAGTTTGAAATACCTGCTGATTCAATGGCTGCTATTCAGGGTTTGATGGCGATTACCGATATCTCGACGTTGACATTTTTGGGGAGGCCGGCTACTTGTACAGTTTCCCGTGCGGGAAACTGATCTGTAAAATAGGAACCGTAAACTTCATTTACCTGGGCAAAGCTTTGCATATCAGTTAGGAATATGGTGGTTTTAACCACATCTCCGAAGCCGACACCTGCTTCGGACAAGATAGCGCTGATATTTTCCATCACCTGTTTGGCTTCAGCTTTAATGTCCGAAGAAATGATCTCTCCTGTTGAGGGGTTCATCGGTATCTGTCCTGAAACAAACAGGAAACCGCCTGCGTTTACAGCCTGGTTGTAAGGGCCTATTGGGGCCGGGGCATTATTGGTATTGACTATCTTTTTCATGTTAGTTGTATTGGTTGTAGTAGTTGTAAAGATTATATTGGGTTTCGGTTATAGTAAATAACGAGTTTTAACTACTTCAACTTTTTTATAACCAATAAAACCTCTTCAATCAAGATCATTTCTTAAAAACGAACCACTGGAGCAATTTATAAATTATACCTGCAACGAACATAATTATCGCCGTGGCATTAATGATATGCATCACCTTCAGATTAAAGCTGACAGGCCTGTTCGGATCTTTCTTCCTGAAAAAATACATGAGCAAATTTAATAAAAAAAAAGAAGGCTTGCCGGTATCGGCAAGCCTTCTGAATATTTGATTTAATTCAAATTATTTTTGTTTGAACTCAACGCGACGGTTTAATACACGTCCTTCTTCGGTTGAGTTGTCTGCTATAGGATTGGTTTCACCAAATCCTTTAACTTTCACACGTTTTGAATCAACACCAGAGTTAACCAGGTAAGTTTTTACTGAGTTAGCGCGGTCTTTTGATAAACGCATGTTGTGAGCAGCAGTACCTTCAGATGAAGCATAACCATCTAATTCAATAGCTTTGCTTGCATTTGCACGCAGGTCAGCTGAAGTAGCATCCAATGAAGGATAAGATGAAGTCCTCAATACTGAGCTGTCAAATTCAAACTGGATGTTAGAATAAGCTTTAGCTTCGCCGGCTACCGGTTTCCTCATAAACAATGAAGTATCGATCTTAGGGAAGTTGATAGGGCAACCTGAACCGTCAACTACAGTACCTGCAGACTTG
>Ga0157378_10005399_pt1 | contig 11207 bp, 11 predicted proteins | sample M65metaG_FD_115309 | JGI IMG/M metagenome (GOLD analysis project Ga0157378, IMG submission 115309) | Miscanthus rhizosphere microbial communities from Kellogg Biological Station, Michigan, USA - M6-5 metaG | ecosystem: Host-associated > Plants > Roots > Rhizosphere > Soil | place: USA: Michigan...
CGCGACGCACTCGCGCTACGTCGTCGACCTGAACCGCGACCCGTCGGGGCACGCACTGTATCCGGGCGCCGACAACACCGAGCTGACGCCGACCCGCACCTTCGACAACGCGCCGATCTACGCGGAAGGCGAAGCCCCGGACGTCGCCGAAATCGCGGCGCGGCGCCGCGCGTTCTTCGCGCCCTATCACGCGGCGCTCGCGGCGGAAATCGCGCGGGTGCGCGCGCGCCACGGCTACGCGCTCCTGCTCGACGGTCACTCGATCCGCGCGGAGGTTCCGCGCTTTTTCGAGGGACGTCTGCCCGACCTCAATCTCGGCACGGCCGGCGGGGCGAGTTGCGACGCGGGCGCCGCAGCGCTCGCGGTGGAGGTGCTGGCCGCGGCCGACGGCTTCACGCACGTCCACAACGGACGCTTCAAGGGCGGCTACGTCACGCGGCACTACGGCCGTCCCGAGACGGGCGTGCATGCCCTGCAGCTCGAGGTGGCGCAACGCTGCTACATGGACGAGGCTCCGCCGTATGCGTGGGACGCGCAACGGTCCGCGGCGTTGCAGCGGGTGCTCGAGCGCCTGGTCATCGCGCTCGCCGAATGGCGGCCGGCGCGGGGCGCCGCGTGATCCGCTTCTACACCGCGCGCCAGCGCTTCGACGCCTACCTCGTCGCCGACCGCCTGAACCAGGCCGGCATCCGCGCGCACGTGTTCAACGAGCACGCATCGTCGATCGTCGGCGACGTGCCGCCGGACGTGGCGCAGCCGCAGGTGTGGCTGGAGCGGGAGCGGGCCCGCGAGCCGGCGACGCTGCTGCTCGCCGCGATCGAGGCCGAAGCGGCGCGAGGCGGCCAGCGTCGCTGCGCCGCCTGCGGGGACACGTCGCCGGGCAACTTCGACCTTTGCTGGAATTGCGGTGCCACGCTCGGCGGTGCGCCCGCCTGACGCTTCGGTAGAATCGCGCCTTCTTGACCGACCGGCGACGACCACGATGAGCGACACTTCCGCGCAGCGCCTCGACCGACTCTCGCTGGGATTTCGCGAGCGCCCGCTTTCCTACGACGAGCTGACGCGCCAGGTCCGGGGCTGGGCGGACGCCTTTCCGGAGCTCTGCCGGCTGCAGTCGATCGGCCGCACGCCGGAAGGGCGCGACCTGTGGCTGCTGACGCTCGGACCCGAGCCGGAGCGCGCGCGGCCGAGCGCGTGGGTCGACGGCAACATGCACGCGAGCGAGCTGGCCGGCTCGTGCGTGGCGCTGGCGATCGCCGAGGACGTGCTGCGGCTTCACTTGACCGCCGACGGCCACGCGAGCGTCGCCGGCCTGTCGGACGTCGCCGCGCAGCGCGTTCGCGACGTGCGCTTCTTCGTGCTGCCGCGCATGTCGCCGGACGGCGCCGAGACGGTGATGACCAAGGGCCGCTACGTGCGCTCGATCCCGCGCGACGAGCGCCCCGCGAAGGCGCACGCGTACTGGCGCGGCGAGGACGTCGACGGCGACGGCCTCGCGCTCTCGATGCGCGTGCGCGACGAAGGCGGCGAGATGGTGGAGTCGAAGGACATTCCCGGCTTCATGCTGCCGCGCACGATCGACGACCCGCCGCCGTACTACAAGATCTACCCCGAGGGCGTGATCGAGAATTTCGACGGCCGCAACGTGCCGTCCCCCTATTTCCTGTCCGACAACCAGACCGACCTCAACCGCAACTTCCCGTATTCGTGGGCGCCCGATTCGAAGCAGGAGGGCGCGGGCGCGTTTCCGCTGTCGGAGATGGAGTCGCGCGCCGTCGTGGACTTCGCGACGAAGCATCCCGAGATCTTCCTGTGGCTGAACCTGCACACGTTCGGCGGCGTGTTCATCCGCCCGCTGGGCGACAAGCCCGACACGAAGATGAACGGCGAGGATCTCGCGCTGTTCCGCCAGCTCGGCGCGTGGGCCGAGGAGCTCACCGGGTACCCGATGGTCTCGGGCGCCGAGGAATTCCTGTACGAGCCCGACACGCCGCTGCACGGCGACCTCACCGACCATGCGTATTACCAGCGCGGCGCGGTCGCCTACGTCGTCGAGCTGTGGGACCTCTTCAAGCAGGCCGGGCTCGAGCGCAAGAAGCGCTTCGTCGACAACTACACGCACCTGACGCGCGACGACATGATGAAGATCGCCGCGTGGGACCGCGACAAGAACGCCAGCCGCTCGGTGCGGCCGTGGCGCAAGGTGAAGCACCCGCAGCTCGGCGACGTCGAGGTCGGCGGCATCGACCCGCGCGTGGGGATGTGGAATCCGCCGCCGGAGGAGATGCCCAACGTGTGCCGCACGCAGGCGGCGCACTACCTGCGCGTGGCGTCGCTCGCGCCGCGCCTGGCGCTCGACGCCGTCGACGTGACGACGTTGGGGCAGGGCCTCACGCGGATCGGCGTCACCGTCGAGAATCGCGGCTACCTGTCGACGCAGATCCTGCCGTCGGCCAAGGACCTGACGCACAACGAGCCGTTGTGGGCCGACGTCGCGTGCGACGGCTGCGAGCTCGCCGACCCCGCGCTCGCGCACGTGGCGATCGGGCATCTCGACGGATGGGGCCGTGGTCTTTTCAGCGGCGCGGGCGCGCTCTACTACGCGTTCGGCCGCGGCACGACGGGCGCGAAGTCCCTGGCATGGGTCGTGCGCGGCACGGGCACCGTCGAGCTGCGCGTCGGCTCGTGTCGCGTCGGGTGGATCACGCGCCGCGTCGACGTCTCAGCGTAATGTCGGGGCGGTTCCTACAGTCGAATCGGGCCGCCGGGGGCGGCGACGACGCCGCCGGCGCAGTACGCTTGCCGTGGCGCGTTACGGGACGACCAGTTACGGGACGACCAAGCACGACGCGAAGGAGACTCGCGATGCCCTATTCGACGATCGCCGACCTGCCGCAGGCGCAGACGGACCAATACTCCGACCACCAGAAGCACGCGTTCCTCGAGGCGTTCAACACCGCCTATCGCGAATACGGCGGCGACGAGCACCGCGCGTTCGCGGTTGCGCACGCCGCCGCCAAGCGCGCCGGTGAGAAGCAGCGAACGGGCTAGCCACGCCGCGAGCCGCGGCGTTCACGTCCACCAATAGCGGGTGAGGTGAAAGAAGACCGGGGCCGCGAACACGACGGAGTCGAGGCGGTCGAGCATGCCGCCGTGTCCCTCGATCATGTCGCCCCAGTCCTTCACGCCGCGGTCGCGCTTGATCGCGCTCATCACGAGCCCGCCGAAGAATCCCATCGCGTTGATCGCGAGCGCCATCAACGCCGCCTGCCAGACGTTGAACGGCGTGATCCACCACAGGATGCCGCCCAGCATCGTGGCGGACAGCACGCCGCCCGCCAGCCCTTCCACCGTCTTCGACGGCGAGATGGCGGGCGCCACCTTGCGCCTGCCGAACAGCTTGCCCCAGACATACTGGAACACGTCGCTCGACTGCACGACGACGACGAGAAACACGATGAGGAGCGCGTTGCGGTTCTCGTAGCCGGGGATCTTCAGGTTCAGCAGCGCGGGCACGTGCGACAGGCAGTACACGCAGATCATCAGGCCCCACTGGACCTTCGCCGTGCGGTCGAGGAAGCGCGTCGTGTCGCCGGCGAGCACCGCGAGGATCGGCAGCAGCAGGAACGCGTAGACCGGGATCAGGATCGTGTACAGGCCGTACCAGTCGATCCACACGAGGAAGTACTGAAGCGGCAGGATCAGGTAGAAGCTCGTGGCGAGCGCGTCGTGGTCGGCGCGGCGCGTGTACGTCAGCGTGATGAACTCGCGCAGCGCCGCGAACGACGCGAAGAAGAACAGCAGCATCACGCCGGCGCGGCCGAACAGGAACGCGAGGCCGATCACGGCCACCATCACCCACCAGGCCTTGATGCGCGCGTTCAGGTTGTCGATGACGCCGTGCGGCGCGCCGTGCGCGACGTAGCGCTTCAGCAGCGCGCCCGCCACCGAGGCGAGCACGAGGACCAGCCCGATGCCGATGAAGAGGTTCAGCGTCTGCTGTTGCGGCGTGGCGTTCATCGGCGTCACATCTCGGGCGGCGCCAGCGCCAGGAGCGCGTCGCGCGCGCGGGCCACGAACGCATCCTTGTCCTCGCCGTCGTGCAGCTTCAACGGATCGCCGAACGTGAGGGTGCACAGAAGCGGCACCGGCAGGATCCGACCCTTGGGCATCACGCGGCTCAGGTTCTCGATCCACACCGGAACGAACTCGACGTCGGGGCACGCGTTCGCGAGCCAGTAGATGCCGCTCTTGAACGGCTGCAGGCGCTCGTCGGTCGTATTGCGCGTGCCTTCGGGGAAGACGATCAGGGCGTCGCCGCCGTCGAGCGCCCCGGCCATCTGCCCGATCGGATCCTCGGTGCGCGTCTCGGTCTTGCGGTCGATCAGAACGGCACGGAACAGGCGCTCCGCGACGTAACGGCGCACCGGGCTCACTTCCCAGTAATCGCGACCGGCGACCGGCCGCGTCCGGCCGCGCAGATCGGCGGGCAGGCACGCCCAGACGAGCGCGAAGTCCCCGTGGCTCGCGTGGTTCGCGTAGTAGACGCGCGGCCCGGCGGTGGGTGGACCGCCGATCCACAGCGCGCGCACGCCGGTGAGCACGCGCGCGAAGCGGACGATCGCGTCGGCGCCCAGGCGGTCGACGGTCGGCGGGATCACGGCGCGGCGCTCGCGAGGGCAACGCCGCCGAGCACGATCAGCGCGGCCTGCACGACGACGGCAAGGCCAAGCGCGCCCGCGATCCGGAGCGCGGCGACCAGCGCGACTCCCGCCGACAACGCGATCAGCGGGCGCGCGGCGGCCAGCGCCGCGGCGCACGTCGCGAGCGCGTCGGCATCGTCATGCGCGGAATCGGCCGCGGGCGTCATCTTGGCGACCCGTGCCGCAGCCGGGCAAGGACGCCGGCATGGTCGCGACGGAGCACGACGTGCGTCCGCGCGGCTTCGACCTGCGCGATCGCCGCGCCGACGCTGGTCGCACGTCCCGTGGCGAGCAGCCACGCCGCGACCGCGCAGGCGCTGCGCGAATAGCCGAGCGCGCAGCAGACCAGCACCGGGCCGCGCGAACGCAGGCGCTCGATGGCGCGCGCGGCATCGGCGACGACGCGCATCGGCGGCAGCGTCAGGTCGAGCACCGGGTGCACGCTGACCTCGCGCGCCGATGCGGGCAACGACATCTCGGCCGCGAGGTCGACGATCGCCGCCGCGGGCATGTCGGCGAGGTCGCGCGCCGACGGCGTGCGGCCGATCCAGACGCCGTCCGCGACGTGCGACGGCTGCGGATGGCGCCGCGTCCACGCCCGCGAGTTGACCCACGCGCCGGCGAGATACGGTGCAAGCAGCCAGCGCGCGGCGACGCTCGTGCGGCCGGCGGCATCCTTCTGGAATCCGCGCGCCCCGATTGCCGCATAGAACAGCGCGACGAGCGCGAGCGACAGCGCGGGCCACAGCAGCCACAGCGCGACGCCGCGAAGCGACGCCGCCGCGATCACGCAAGCGAGCGCGCCCGCCGCGTACAGCAGCCCGAGCCGTCGCCGCTGCGGATCGGCGGTGAACCGGGCCTGGCGCCACGGTCGCAGCGCGTCGTTGTCGGGCCACAGCCACACGCACAGCCAGCCGAGCGCCGCCCCCGTGGGGATGTCGACGAAGTGATGCTGGTACGTCGTGAGCACCGACGCGCAGATCAGGACGAACGCGACATCCACCGCCGTGCGCGCCACGGCGCTCTGCGCCTTGCGCGCGTAGAGCGTCCACAGGATCGCGGCGAGGGCGACGTGCAGCGACGGAAGCTGGTTGAATGGCCGGTCGAAGCCCAGCAGCAGGTCGAACAGCGCACCGAACGCGCCGTCGGCCGGCGGATGCGTGAACGTGAAGCGATGCGGGAACGCGATGAAGCAGGCCACCGCGATCACCTGCGCGGACAGCAGGCGCAGCGCGTGCGTGTCGAGCTCGCGGCGCGTCGCGCACAGGAACAGCGACACGCCGTAGAGCGCGTCGATGATCCAGTACGGGACGATCGTCCACGGCCAGAACGGAATGTGCCGCTCCCAGTCGAACACGATCGACGGGAGGCCGTCGCGCAGCGAGGCCGTCCAGTTCGCGAAGCCGTACGTCGCGAAGAAGAAGGGTCCGAGGAACGCGAGCCACGCGAGCGCGCGCTTCCACGGCCGCGCGGCGTCCGCCTTCACCGCCGGCGCTCCGCCAGCGACACGGTGAAGATGCCCCACTCGTCGATGCGCTGCGCGAGCTTGCGGAAGCCGGCGTGCGCGACGAGCTGGTCGAGCTCGGCCTGCGTCCGCCGTCGCATCACCCACGCCTGATGGCCGCGATGGCTCGTGAGCGCCCGCGCGATCAGCTCGAGCTGCGGGTGCCACGGCTGCCCGGTATAGACGAGCATCCCGCCGTCCGGAAGGGCGTCCGCGAGGCCCGCGAGCGACTGCGCGACCCGCGCGTTGTCGGGAAAGAGCTCGTACAGGCCGGACACGATCGCGACGGTGGGCCGCGGCGCCAGCGCGGCCAGGCTCGCGCGATCGAAGGCATCGCCGTCGACGAAGCGCGCGACGTGCTCGAGGTGGCGCGCGCGAATCAGCGCGTCGCCCTGTTCGACGTTGCGGCGACTGTAGTCCCGCAGCAGGATGGAGTCGGGCGGGGCGTCGGCGCGGTCGATCGCGTCGAGCACGTAGCGCCCGTGGCCCGCGGCCACGTCCACGACGTGCGCGGGCAGCCCCTTCGCGCGGACGCGCGCGAGCGCGTCGCGGAGCAGCGCCTCGAGATGCACCTTGCGCGCGCGGATGCCCCGCCAGCCGATCGAGTCGAGGTACGCGCGATCGATCGCGCGGCCGATCGACGTGAGGCCCCGCGCCTGGTTGCGGTAGACATAATCCAGCGTGCTGCCGGAGTCGAAGCCCGTCTCGTGGCCGAGGGCGATGCCTTCGGACACCGTGCCGCCGATCCGCAGGCTCGCGCGCGTCGCCGCCCAGTAAAGGCCGCGCGGCGACAACCGCGGCAGCGGACGCGCGAGCGCGTCGGCCTCGTCCTTTGTGGCGCCGCGGACGTCGGCGCTGCGCAGATCCGGTACGACGGCGGGCGCGTCGAACTGCCGGCGCACGAATTCGCGCGCCTTCGCCACGGCGAGCGCGCGGTCGCGCTCGCCGAGCGTGTCGTGGAAGAAGCCGGGCAGCACGTGCAGCGCCTTCACCGGCGCGCCGAGGCCCTCGAAGAAGCGGTGCTGCGGCGCGTGATGCACGACCCAGTCCGCACCTGACACGAGCACCTGCGTGGGCACGACGATCGCCTGCGCATCGGCAACGACGCGCTCCGCCGTCTCGTAGAGGCCGAGCAGCAGGCGCACGGAGATCGGCCGGGTGATCAGCGGGTCGGCGTCGTAGCTTGCGATGCGCGCGGCGTCGTGCGTCAGCAACTTCGCCTTCACGTAGCTGTTGATGAAAAAATTTCCGCGCAGCCGGTACATGAGGGCGAGGCCCGCGCAGGCGAACGGAACATAGAGCTTCACCTTGAACGCGGGGGAGGCGAGGACGAGCGCGCGCAGGCGCGGCGCGTAGTCGTGCACCCAGGCGGCGGCAAGCACGGCGCCCACGCTCTGCGCGACGACGGCGACGTTCTCGACCGGCACGCTGTGCGTCGCGCCGATGTGGTCGACGAACGTCTGCAGATCGCGCACGAGCGTCGCGACCGACGGCGCGTCGCCGCGCGGGCCCGGCGAGCGGCCGAGGCCGCGCGCATCCCAGGCGAAGAAGTCCATCTCGGGCAGCGCGAACTCGTCCGGCAGATGCGCGAGGCGACCCGAATGTTCGTGGCCGCGGTGCAGGAGGACGATCGCGCCGCGCGCGGGGCCGGCGGCGGCCGGCCAGTGGCGGTAGAAGAGGTCGAGCCCGTCGTGCGTGCGGAACGTTCGCTCGGCCACCGCACGCGGGGCGACGTCGCGCCGGGCGGCGACGTCGTTCACGCCGCGCGTCCCGCGGCCGCTTCCGCGAGCCCGCGGCGCACGCGGTTCGCGATCGTGAGCACGAGCAGCGCCGCCATCAGCGGCATCAGCCACGCCGACCACGGCGGCAGCGCGCCGGTCGCGCCGAGCCACAGCGCGAGCGCGCCGAAGGCGAACGCGCGGTCGCTCTTGCCGAGCGGACCGTCGTAGCGCCGCGACGCGCCGATGCCGAGCCCGAGCACGCCGGCGTGCTCGCTGATCGCGGACAGCACGATCACCGCCGCGACCCATCCGGGCGCGAACGGCGCGACGAACGCGAAGGGCAGGTACAGCGCGGTGTCGGCGACGACGTCGCCGAGCTCGTTCAGGTACGCGCCGAGCGCGCTCTTCTGCCCGAATTCGCGCGCGAGCATGCCGTCGAGCGCGTTCATCGCCATGCGCGCGAACATCCACGCGGGAATCGCCAGGAACGGGCCGGTAGCGGGCGCGCGCCACGCGACGTACGCGCCGAGCGCGACCGAGACGGCAGCGGCGGCGACGGTCACCTGGTTCGCGGTCACGCCGCTTCGCGCGAGGACGCCCGCCAGCGGGCGCAGGAGCGCCTGAAAGCGCGGCTTCAGCGCGTAGATCGACACCGCCGACATTCCCCCGAAAGCTCCCCTGCGCGGACGCGCGCGAAGTTTACTCCAGCGCGCGGGGTCGCCTGGCTACGGCTCCTCGTAGAGCATCTGGCGCGCGCGGGCGAGCGCCTCGCCGGGCGGCGGCGGGCTGCCGGGCGGGCCGCGGCCGTCGTCGTCGTCGCCGTCGCGCCGCCGCCGGACGATCGCGTACCACGCGACGCCCCCGCCGGCGAGCAGCAGCGCCGGCCCGAACCACAGGAGCCACGTCAACGTCTTGACCGGCGGGTTGTAGAGGATGAAATCGCCGTAGCGCGCGACCAGGTACGTCTTGATCTCGTCGTCGGTCTTGCCGGCTTCCGCCAGCGCGCGGACTTCGCGACGGAGATCCCCCGCGAGCGACGCGTCGGAATCGGCGAGCGTCTGGTTCTGGCACACGAGACAGCGCAGCTCGGTCTCCAGCTTCTTGAGGCGCGCGTCGAGCGCGGCGTCCTTCGGCTGCGCGCCGACGCCCGTCGCGACGACGACGCATGCGACGACGATGCTTCGCGCCACGGCGATCGCCCACGGTCCGCGGAGGGAGCCGGCGGCCCTCACGACTTCTGCAGCTCGCGCACGAGCGGCAGGATCTTCTGCTCGAGCGCTTCCACTGTCACCGGGCCGATCTGCTTGTAGCGGATCACGCCCTGCTTGTCGACCACGAACGTCTCCGGCACGCCGTACACGCCGTAATCGATGCCGACGCGGCCGTCGAAGTCGACGATCGACGTCGTGTACGGATTGCCGTTCTGCGTGAGCCAGGCGCGTCCGTCGTCGGGCTTGTCCTTGTAGTCGAGGCCGATGATCGGCACGACGTTCGCCTTCGCCAGCTGCATCAGCAGCGGATGCTCGACGCGGCACGACACGCACCACGACGCCCACACGTTCATCAGCCACACCTGGCCCTTCAAGTCGGCGGCGGACAACCGCTTGCCGGACTCGTGCAGGCGCTCGAGATCGAACGCCGGCGCCGCCTTGTTGATCAGCGGCGATGGAACCTCGCGCGGGTCGCGCGACAACCCGACGCCGAGGAACGCGACGAGGATCAAAAAGATCGCGAGCGGGACGATGAAGCGCAGCGCGCGCATCCGTCCGGTGCTGCTGGCGGGCGACGCCGGCGTCATGCGGCGGCCCCCGCCGCGAGGTGCGCGAGCTTGCGCTTCACCGCCAGACGGTAGCGCCGGTCGGAGACCGCGATGAAGCCGCCGAGCGCCATCAGGAACGCGCCGCCCCAGATCCAGTCGATGAACGGCTTCACGTAGACGCGCACGCCCCACGCGCCGTCGAGGTTGTCCGGCGACAGCGGCTCGCCGAGCGAGACGTAGCGGTCGCCGAAGACACCCGCGTCGATCGCCGCCTCGGTCATCGTCTGGCCCGACGCCTCGTAGATGCGCTTCTCGGGCCGCAGCGAGCCGACCGGCGTGCCGCCGCGCGACACGTCGACCGTGCCGACCAGCGCGCGGTAGTTCGGGCCGGGCTTGGGCGCAATGCCGCGGAACGTGAACGTATAGCCGCCGACGTCGACGCTCTGGCCGACGTCGAGGCGAACGTCCTGCTCGATCTGGTAGCTCTTCACCAGCGTGACGCCCACGATGAACACGGCGATGCCGAGGTGCGCGACGATCATCCCGTACCACGCCGCGGAGTTCGCCCGCAGCTTGGCGGCGAGGCCGCGCTGCGGCGCGCCGCGCACACGCATCGCGATGGCCGCGACCGTGGCGGCCACCACCCATGCCGCGAGCAGCGTGCCCAGCGCCGTCAGCGGGCTCCAGCGGCCGAACGTCAGCGGCGCGATCACGGCCGTGGCGACGGCGACGGCGGCCGCCCACCGGAGGCGCGTCCACAGGTCGGGCAGCGACGCCTTGCGCCACGCGGCGAGCGGACCGATGCCCATCAGGAACACGAGGGGGGTCATCAGCGGGACGAACACGGACTCGAAGTACGGCGGGCCGACGGAGATCTTGCCGAGGTTTAGCGCGTCGATGAAGAGCGGGTAGAGCGTGCCGAGCAGCACGCTCGCCATCGCGACGACGAGCAGGATGTTGTTGGCGAGCAGCATCGACTCGCGCGACACGGCGCCGAAGCCGCCGCCGGTGCCCACGGCGCCGGCGCGTGCCGCGTACAGCGCGAGCGAGCCGCCGACGACGACGGCGAGGAACGCGAGGATGAAGATGCCGCGCGCGGGGTCGGTCGCGAACGCGTGCACGGACGTGAGCACGCCCGAGCGCACGAGGAACGTTCCCACGAGCGACAGCGAGAACGCGACGATCGCGAGCAGCACCGTCCAGCTCTTGAACACGCCGCGCTTCTCGGTCACCGCGAGCGAGTGGATCAGCGCGGTGCCCACGAGCCACGGCATGAACGACGCGTTTTCCACCGGGTCCCAGAACCACCAGCCACCCCAGCCGAGCTCGTAGTACGCCCAGCCGCTGCCGAGCGCGATGCCGAGTGTCAGGAAGCACCACGCCACGGTCGTCCACGGACGCGACCAGCGCGCCCACGTCGCGTCGAGACGCCCGCCGATCAGCGCGGCGATCGCGAAGGCGAAGGCGACCGAGCAGCCGACGTAGCCCATGTCGAGCATCGGCGGGTGGAGAACCACTCC
>Ga0157378_10005400_pt1 | contig 11204 bp, 10 predicted proteins | sample M65metaG_FD_115309 | JGI IMG/M metagenome (GOLD analysis project Ga0157378, IMG submission 115309) | Miscanthus rhizosphere microbial communities from Kellogg Biological Station, Michigan, USA - M6-5 metaG | ecosystem: Host-associated > Plants > Roots > Rhizosphere > Soil | place: USA: Michigan...
ATTCCATCACGAGATAAGCGACGCGATCCGGACCGCTGCCTGAGAACCCAAAGTCCGTGACATCGACGACGTTCGGATGACGCAAACGTCCGGCGGCGCGCGCCTCGCGCTTGAATCGTTCGACGAACTCCTCGTTGCGCATGAACTGCGGCGCAATCAACTTCAGAGCGACATAACGTTCCGTGCCCAGATGTGTGGCGAGATAGACCGCACCCATGCCGCCCTGGCCGAGCAGCCGTTCCAGACGATACTTATCGTCCAGTGTCTCTCCGACGTAGCGTTCAAGATTGGTCATTCGAAAATTAGAATAAGTGGCCTCACAAAATGAGACGCATGGGACTTATGGGACGCATGGGACATATGTCTCATCGGTCCCATATGTCCCATCTGTCCCATTTGTTTCATTCGTCGGTCATTCGCCAGTTTTTCCGGCGCAAACTATCGTCGGTCCAAAAGCCCTTCAACAATTCAATACGCGGCGCGCCTTGTCCGGGTTTCGCGACAACCGTGACCACGTCGTAACGAAAAGGGGATTCAAACACGCCGAACATCTTCCGATAGCCGCGCGCCGCGCGCGCCAGCTGGCGGCGCTTGCGCAAATCCACATTGGCCTGCGGCGGCGCGAAATCGTCAGAGGCCCGCGTCTTAACTTCAACGAAACAAAGGATGGGACCGTCATAGGCGACGATGTCTATTTCTGCGTTCACCACAGCGTCGCGAGTGTTACGGCCAATGGGCAGGGCAAAGTTCGCGGCCACAATCCGATAGCCGGCATGCTCGAGTTTCTCGATCGCCAACGCTTCGCCTTGTGCTCCTAATTCGAAGTGCGGGGCGCGCGCCTGGGTGGCGACGTTATCCGAAGTGTGCCGTATCCATCGCAAGTCAGTTCTTACTCCGCAGCTTGAGCGTGTTTGCGCGTACCCTTTTTTTCAGGCTCAGCGGTCGGTGTCTGAGCTCCCGGCGCATCTTTACCTTTCTTTGGTCTCCGTTTTCCGAACGTGCCCCGCCAGATTTTGCCGCGGCGGCTGCGTTGATCACCCTTGCCCATTAATTATTCTCCTTTGCTGAGTGTTGCGATGCATCATTACTTCTTCATCAAATCTAAAACCGCCGACGTCATCGCCTTCACACCGGTGCGGAGCGTTGGTTCCGGCAACGGCGCAAATAAACTGGAATGCAGCGAAGGCAATGGCGTGCCTGACTTCCGGCTCGCTTCGACCTTCGCCGGATCGACGGCCCCGAGCCAGAGAAAACAACTTGGGATCTGGCGCTCGAGGCTGTACGTGCCAAAGTCCTCGCTGGCCATCAGCGCTGCTCCTTTGATCACATTATCGGGGCCGATTGCCTTGCTCAGCGCGCCGGCCACTCGCTCTGTCAACGCCGGATCGTTATAGAGTGACGGCGCCTGATCCGCCACCACTTTCATGATCGGCATGCGATCTTCGGGAACGCCGGCCGCCATCGCCGCGCCCCGCGCGATGCGTTCAATTGAAGCGAGTATGTGCTGGCGTACTTCTTCCTTATAAGTGCGAATAGTCAGCTGCAAGGCGACCTCGTCGGGAATGATGTTGTGTTTGGTGCCGCCGTGGATCGATCCGACGGTGACCACCGCGGGATCGAGCGGTGAATTTTCGCGGCTCACAATTGTTTGCAGCGCCAGCACGATTTGGGCCGCGATTACCACCGGGTCCTTCGTCGCTTCCGGTTTCGAGCCGTGACCGCCCATACCACGAATGGTCAGATCGACCGAGGTCGAGCTGGCCATCGCATAACCCGGCGTGTAACTGATCTTTCCAGCCGCGACATCGGCACTGTCGTGGAGGCCGATGATAAAGTCAGGCTTTGGAAATCGCGTATACAAATTGTCGGCCATCATGGCCTTGGCGCCATTCACTGTTTCCTCAGCGGGTTGTCCAATCAATACGAGTGTCCCGCGCCATTGGTCCTTTAACTGCGTCAGCATTTTTGCCGTGCCGATCAGGTTGGTGATGTGAATGTCATGACCACAAGCGTGCATCACGCTGACTTCCTTGCCGGCATCGTCTTTCGCTTTGACCGTGCTGGCATAGGGCAGGCCGGTTTTTTCCTCAACCGGCAGCGCGTCCAGATCGGTCCGCATGAGGACGGTTGGTCCGCTGCCGTTTTTCAATACCGCGACTACGCCATGACCCTGCCACGGTCCGCCGTCATATTTGCCGACGCCTTCAGTGACCGTGAAGCCCAGCTCGCGCAGTTGGGCCGCCAGGAAAGCGGAGGTCTTGGCCTCGTAATGCGAAAGCTCCGGGGCCGCATGAAGCATTTTGTAGGTGCTGACCAGTTGCGCGATTTCACGATCGATGAGCGAGTCTAGCGACTGTTGGGCTGATACCGGCGCAGAAATCAGGAGGCCAAGCAAAACAACGAGAATTGCAGATTTTTTCATATATGAGCTGACGGGTAGTTCAGGATTTGCGACGCCAAGATACCCCACGGATTTTCTTACGACAAGTTGGAGGATGATGGGAGAGTGGCGGCTTTAGCCGGCTAGTGTGTCAGAAAAAAGCCCAACTGAAGTTGGTACTCCGACCATTCACACAGCCGGGTAATCCGTATCGAGCCCGGGCGCCCCTAACCGCGGTGCGGCCAGCATCAGACCGATGATTGTCTTGGCATCTTCAATCTCACCGCCGGTTACCATCTGTAGTGCTCGCTCGATCGGCAGACGCACGATCTCGATGAATTCATCGTCCTCGAGCCGCTGCGCCGTTTCAGTGAGTTCGGTTGCGAGGAAGATCCACATCTTCTCTTCGAGGAAACCGGGCGAGACAAAAAATTCGCAAAGCTTTTCCATCCGTCCCGCGCGCAACCCCAGCTCTTCTTCCAGCTCACGGGCGGCGCCGTCTTCGGGCCGCTCTTGATCGTTAAGTGTGCCGGCGGGCAGTTCCAACAGGTACTTCACTGCCGGATGCCGGTACTGCCGCACCAGCGCGACACTGCCGTCGTCAAAGGCGGGCAGAATGACGGCGCTGCCGGGGTGATGGACAACTTCGCGCACGTAAGTGTGATCGCGCTCTCGCACCGTATCGACGGTGACACTGAAGACTCGACCGGCAAAAACTTTTTTTGAATCAAGAAACTCAGGTGTTTCGCTCATAAGATTTTGGACAGTGTAATTTGAAGCGAGCAAGCCAGGCAATCGTTACCAACCACGAGTAGGTAGTTTTGACTCCCTCTCCCTTTGGGAGAGGGTCGGGGTGAGGGCTTAGTACGGCCAGCTCAGAATGAATTCACCGGGCTTTAGCCCGTCATCGAGACTGGTCACCAGTCGGCTCTTAAAGTTTGATGCTTGAAGAATTCCTAAACAGATTGCGGGCTGAAGCCCGAAGCAATGTTGTGGTTTTGCAATTTGCGCTCAGGCCCTCACCCCAACCCTCTCCCAAAGGGAGAGGGAGCCAAACATACCGTTATTAACAAACCAGACTTCGGCACCTTTGTTCGCTATCCCGGAGGACTGACTTCCCGCAACGCTTCGCCAACCAGATAAAGCGACCCGGTAACACAGATCAGACCATCTGCAGGTGTGATCTCTCTGGCGATCGTCAAAGCCTCGCGGACGGATTGGGCGAAGTGAATATTGGCCGGATCGAATTCTGCCGGCACGGCGGCTTTGAGGAGCTCGCTTTCAGCCGCGCGTGGATTATCGATCTCCGTCAAAATCAGTTGGGCAGCTTTGGGGAACAGCATCTTAGCCATTTCCGGCAAACGCTTGTCGCGCATGGCCCCGAAGATCATGGTGATCGGGCCGGGCACAAATTCATCCAGATAATCTCCGAGTGCCGCCGCCGCAGCGGGATTGTGCGCCCCGTCAAACAGCCATGGTGGCTTGCCCGTCCAAAGTTCCAGTCGTCCCGCGTGAGTTGCGTTCGCGAGGCCCTTTACGATTGCGTCGCGACTGATCGCGAAGCCGCGTTCACGCAGAGCCTCAGCCAGCGCCACGGCGGTAGCCGCATTTGCCAGCTGATGCCGCCCGCGCAAGCCTAACAACACGTCTTCGTACAAATCATCTTGAGTGCGCACTGCGATGCGGCCACGGCCATCCGGCAGCGCGCTCAACCACGTCGCATTGCAGAACCTCGATGAGTCGACGTGACGATCGGAATCGTCTGCTTGCACTAACACTGGATCGATCGCGGTTTCTTTGCAGCGCGCGATAATGACTTTCATCGGTCGCTCATCCTGTGGCGCTATTACCGCGGTGACACCCGGCCGGATGATGGCCGCTTTTTCCGCGGCGATCTCTTCGATGGAATTTCCCAAATACTCTTCGTGATCCATTGCGACGGGCGTGATCGCAACGATGTCGGCGCGCGCGGCGGTAGTCGAATCAAGCCGCCCACCCAGACCAGTTTCGAGGATGGCCAAATCAACCGCGGCCTCACGAAACGCCAGCAGTGAGATTGCGGTCACGTGTTCGAAGAACGTCGGGAGGGTTTCCAATTCCTGGTCTTTGATTAGTTGTTCGGCGGCGGATTTGACCTCGGCGGTGAAGCGAGCGAAATCGTCCGTTGCGATAGGTGCATTGTTAATCTGGATGCGTTCGGTGATTGAAATCAGGTGCGGCGAAGTGAAGCGGCCGGTGCGAATGCCGCTGTCACGGCAGATCGAATCGAGAAAAACCGCGACCGAGCCCTTGCCGTTCGTGCCGGCGATCTGCACTGCGGGGAAATTGTTTTGGGGATTTCCGAGGGCGTCGAGCAGCACTTCAGTGTTGCGAAGGCCCAGTTTGATGGTGAGTGTCTCGTGACCGAGGCTGAGGAGATAAGAGAGGGCCTGCTCGAACTGCATTTCTCTGTGCCTCTGCGATTATTTGGCGTTGCTGGATTTCACCACAGAGATACGGAGAACTACGGAGATCACAGAGACTGTGTACTGGAAACGTGAAACTTCAAACTTGAAGCCTGAGACTTGTCGCTCATATCGGGATTCATCATGAAGTTGAGCGACTTAACCAGAAATTCGCGCATCTCGCGGCGGTCGACAATCTCGTCGATCATGCCATGCTCGAGCAGAAATTCTGATCGCTGAAAATCCTTCGGCAGCTTTTGCCGGATGGTCTGCTCGATCACGCGCGGACCGGCAAAACCGATCAGCGCTTTGGGCTCAGCGACGATCAAATCTCCGAGCATCGCGAAGCTGGCCGTGACGCCGCCCGTAGTGGGATCGGTCAGCACGGAAATGAACGGCAGGTGCCGCTCTTCCAGGGCCGCGAGCGCCGCTGAAATCTTCGCCATCTGCATCAGCGAGAGCGTGCCTTCCTGCATGCGCGCGCCGCCGGACGCCGAAAACATGATTACCGCGCCGCGCTCGTTGATGGCCCGTTCAATCAGGCGGGTAATCTTTTCGCCCACGGCTGAGCCCATCGAACCGCCGATGAAGTTCATGTCCATCGCGCCCGCCAACACGCGATGGCCCCCGACTTTGCCGCGCGCCGTGATGACTGCTTCCGGCAGACCAGTCGCTCGCTGTGCCTGCGAGATTCGGGTCGAGTAGGGCTTGCTGTCCACAAACTCGAGCGGATCAGTCGAGACGACTTCGCTGTCGAGCTCCTCGCAATACGCGTCGTCGAAAATCTTCTCGAGCCGGTCGTAGGCCCCGATGCGAAAGTGATAATTGCAGTGGATACAGACCTGGAGGTTCTCTTCGAGTTCCTTTTTGTAGAGATGCTCGCTGCACTCTTCGCAGCGCACGAAGACATTCTCAGTGCGGACGACGCGGTCCTTTTCGCTGACGGGTTCGATCTTGCCTTTCTTTTTACGAAACCAGGGCATAGAAACCAGATTTCAGACGTCAGTAATCAGAATTCAGCAACGCGTCCTTTTGTTGTGTTCGGATTGAAAGAGGTTAGCATAAGAGTGCTTGTGGGAAAACTTTAGGTTTGATGGTAGCTCAAAAGCTCATGGATTCTGCACCAGGCTTTGGCTGAAGACTTTCGCGCGAGGTTTTGAAGTCGGCGTACTAAGGAATGCTTCGCATCCACTTCACAACCCCATGCGGATCAAAACTCAATGCCTCTTTGCGCCCGAATTCCGGCCTGAAATGGGTGCTTTATCTCGGTCATTTCAGTTACCAGATCGGCAATTTCGATCAATTCTTTCGGCGCGTCTCGACCGGTGACCACGATGTGCAGCGCCGGTTGTTCAGCCCGCGCCTTCTTTAATTCATCCACAACTTCATCGACCGGCAGAAAGCCGTAGCTGAGGCAGTAAACCAGCTCGTCGAATACGAGCATGTCGTATTCACCGGTCCGCAGTTTTTCTACACAGAGATCCCATGTCTTGCGCGCCGTCTGTTGGTCCTGCTCGGGGTTCTTCGTGTCCCAGGTGAAGCCGTCGCCCATGGTATGGACTTCGATGCCCAGCTTTTCGGCCGACACGTGCTCGCCATAGCGGTCGTTGCGCGACTTCATGAACTGGACCATGCAGCAGCGCAAGCCCTGTCCGGCCGCGCGCATCATTAGACCCAACGCACTGGTGGTTTTTCCTTTTCCGTTGCCGGTGTGGACAAAGAGGAGCCCGCGCGTATTTTCCTGGTAATCAGCGCGCCGCCATTTGTATTTACGTTCGACCATGTCATTGGTCAGTAGTCAGTGGTTAGTGGTCAGTGGTCAGTGGTCAGTGGTCAGTGGTCAGTGGTCAGTGGTCAGTGGTCAGTTGCACTGGCAGGAGCGAGCGTTTCATGACTCTCGAGGTCAACTGCACAATGCGTTCAACTGACCACTGACTACTAACCACTGACCACTAACAACTGACTACTAACTACTAACTACTAACTACTAACCACTGACCACTGACCACTGACCACTGACCACTAACAACTGACCACTAACAACTGACTATTTCAGCGCGTCTTCGGTCAGGTCCTTCAGTCCGTTGGCGCGTTTGACGGCGTCCTGAAGCAGTGGCACGACCTGGTGCTCAATTTCTTCGGACGAGCCTTTGAGGGTACAGCCGGCAGCGTTGCGATGACCGCCGCCGCCGAACTGTTCGGCTATCCTGGCCACGTTAACGTCGCCTTTGGAACGCAGGCTGGTGCGGTAAACTCCGGTCGAGGTTTCTTTGAACAGCGCGGCGGCTTCGACTTCACCAACGGCCAGCGGATAGTTCACAAAGCCATCAGCGTCTTCTTCCGAAGCGCGCGTCTCTTCCTGCATCGCGATGGTTTGCCACATCCAGGCAACGTGACCGGTATCGTCGCGTTTGGCGGTGGCCAGCACGTGGCTCAGCAATTCGATCTTGGGCCATTGATAGCTGCCGAAGATTGCTTCCGCCGTCTTGGCCGGCTTCACCCCAGTGCGCACCAACTCTGAAGCGATCTTAAAGGTCCGCTCCGTGGTGTTCGAGTAATGAAACGATCCGGTGTCGGTGAGCAGCGCCGTGTAGACGCACTCGGCAATCTCTTTGGTGACGCGGACGCCGGTCGCTTTGCAAAGGTTGTAGATCATCTCGCCGACGGCCGAAGCGGTCGAATCGATCCAGTTGATGGTGCCAAAGAGTTCAGTCGTGGAATGGTGATCGATGTTGACGACGAACTGCTTTTCCAGATCGATCAATCCCGGCCGATCGATGTCAGAGCACTCGATGACAAAAACGGCGTCGTACGAGCGATCGACTGCCGGGGTAACGCGGATGGTCCGGGCGCCGGGCAATTGCTGGTACGCATGCGGCGCGGCATCCCGCATAATTACTTCGACATCCTTGTTGAGCGCTTTCAGCAGCCAGAAAAGGCCGAGTGAAGATCCGAGGCTGTCACCATCGGGCCGCACGTGGGAAGTAATCGCGAACCGATCCTTCTTTTCAATTAATTCAACTACCTGACTAAGCATTTGGGCAAATGATCGCTCGCAAATAGCAGTGGTCTGCCGTCTTACGATTGACCTGGTTTTATCTCTTCCAGCAGCGCACTGACCCGCGTGGCCTTCTCTTCGACCGTGTCGCGCACAAAGTGAAGCGCGGGAGTATGCCGCAAATTAAGCGCAAAGCCAAGTTGCTTGCGCACGTAAGGAGCCGCATGACGCAGCGCCAGCATGGCCTGCTCGTGCTCCTTTTCGTCGCCTTCGACGGTCACGTAAACACTGGCGTCGCGCAAATCCGCGGCGACGCGAACTTCGGTGACGGTGATCATGCGGAGGCGCGGATCCTCCATTTCGTAACCGACAATCTGCGCGATCTCTTCCCGCAAACTCTCAGCAATACGCTCCGGACGATGCATAATCCGACACCAGAGGTCGAAGTCAGACGTCTGACTTCTGACGCCTGTTCTCTACAGTTCAGTGGCCGCGACCTTCTCGATCACATAAGCCTCGATCTGATCGGAGACTTTGACGTCGTTGAAATTCTCCAGGCCGATACCGCATTCAAAGCCTTCGCGAACCTCAGAGACGTCGTCCTTGAAACGCCGCAGCGAGGCGATATTGCCTTCCCAGGTTACGACGCCGTCACGAATTAACCGCGCTCGCGCGTTGCGGCGAATAATGCCGTCAATCACCATACAGCCGGCCACCGCGCCCACGCGCGGCACGCGGAACACCTCGCGGATACTGGCCTTGCCGAGAATCTTCTCTTTCTCGATCTTCTCGAGCATGCCGATCATCGCGGCTTTAATCTCTTCTTCGACCTTGTAAATGATCGAGTGCAGCCGGATATCTACGGCTTCCTGTTTGGCCAGATCATTCGCGCGCGATTCCGGACGGACGTTGAAGCCGATGATCACCACGGCGGTGGAAGCCGAGCCCGCCTGCGTGGCGGATGCCAGCAACACATCGGATTCGGTAATCGCCCCGACGCCTGAACGGATGACTTTTACCTTCACCCGTTCGCTGGACATCTTCTGCAAGGTTGATTTCAGCACCTCAACCGAACCCTGCACGTCAGCCTTGATGATCACCAGCAGTTCCTTGACTTCGGTTTCACCGAGCGCCTCGATACCGCGTTTGGTTGTCTTCAGCAGCGTGCGTTGCCGCTCGAGTGTCTGCCGGTGACTGGAAATTTGCTGAGCGCGGCTCACGTCAGCGACCACCTGGAAGGACTCGCCGGCTTGCGGCACTCCCTGGAGGCCGAGGACCTCGACCGGAGTGGCCGGTCCGGCTTCGCTGACCGGCTCGCCGCGATCATTGAACATGGCGCGGACCTTGCCGAAGATCTGGCCGACGATAAATGGATCGCCAACACGCAGCGTGCCCTGTTGCACGAGCGCGGTAGCGACTGATCCGCGACCGCGATCCAGCTTGGCTTCGAGCACCACACCGGACGCCAGCCGCGTTGTGCTGGCGCGTAGATCGAGGATGTCCGAAGTGAGCAGGATGGTTTCGAGCAGCGTGTCGAGGTTCTGCTTCTTCTTGGCTGAGACTTCAACCATTTCGGTCTCACCGCCCCAGGCCACCGGATTCAGGCCCTGTTGCGACAGCTCTTGCCGGACGCGGTCGGCATTAGCGTCAGGCTTGTCGACCTTGTTGATAGCGACCACGATGGGAACGCCCGCGGCGCGCGAGTGTTCAATAGCTTCGATTGTCTGTGGCATGACGCCGTCGTCCGCCGCGACCACCAGGACGACCACGTCGGTGGCTTTGGCGCCGCGGGCGCGCATCAGGGTGAAAGCTTCGTGACCGGGCGTGTCGAGAAAAACAACCCGTCGTTTTTCGTCAGGATTATCAGGACTCGGAACTTCGACGCTATAGGCGCCGATGTGTTGAGTGATACCACCGGCTTCGCCACCGGCGACATTGGTCGTGCGAATTCCGTCGAGCAATGAAGTCTTTCCATGATCGACGTGGCCCATGACCGTCACCACGGGCGCGCGCGGCACTTCGACATCATCTGCGTCGGCCGCAATCAACTCTTCAAATTCTTCCTCGGCCACCATCTCTTCGAAGGGCACAAACGCCACGTCATAACCGAATCGTCTGCCGAGGTCCGCGGCCACTTCATCGTTAAGCGCCTGATTGATTGTGGCGAAGACTCCGCGCTGCAGCAGCAGACCCACAACTTCCTTGGGTTTGATGCCCAGCTTCTCGGCGAATTCCTTGACGGTGGAACCCTCGACTAATCGCACCGGCCTCAGCTCGCTGGCGCCCGAAGGCACCTGCAAGCGGCCGGCAATACGCTCTTCCAGGGTGCGATGATCGGGCGCTGGAATAATGTCCCGATCGAATCTGGCGCCTTTGCCGTCCGTCCGTTTACCCCCGCGAGTTGAACCGCGGCGCGAGCGCCGCCGTCCGGCATCCGGGGGTGGAATATAGGTCGTTTGGGGTGTGGCAGTTTCACCGGGTGTGCCGGTGTATTCGACTCGGCCTCGCGGTGAGCGTTCCCGCCCGGCCCGCTCTCTGGCGGCGGCGGGTGCAGTGGCTGCCGGCGGAGGCGCCGGAGCGCGTTCTCCCGGGCGAATGCCGGCGTTGAGAGCCGCAGCGGTCGGTCGCAGCACGCGCACCTGGCGTGACGGTGGTGGCGGCGGCTCAGGCCGGATTGGCTCCTGGGCGACAGGTTCAGAGGCGGGCTCTACAGCAGCAGCTGCGTGGATCTCATCGGGAGGCTCAGGCGCCGGCTCGGGAGCCGGAACAGCCTTCACGACGCGCGCGGCCGGTGCCAGGCGGCGAACGACCTGGGCCGGACTTTGCGGCGTAGCGGGCGTCTCATCGATGGGCTCGGGCTCGGCGAATACAGGTTCTGCGGCCTCGACTTCCAGCGGGGGTTCGGGCTCGGCTGGCTCTTCGATGACCGGGCGCGCGGCTTTTTTGACTACGCGCACGGCGCGTTTGACGGCCGCGTCCTTTTTCGGAAAGTACTTGTCGCGGATCTTCTCGGCCAATTCCTTCGAGACGGAATTTGACGGAACACTGACATCGACACCCTCGCGCCGTACCTCTTCAATCAGGCGTTTAGTGTCGATCTTCAGTTCTTTGGCTAGATCGTAAAGGCGAACTTTGGAAGTAACTGCTGACATGCGCTCCTTACTGCTTGCGAATGTGTTACCTCGTCCACCTTTCGCAGGCAGGCCCATAAGAGCGCTGCGCTAGGGCAGGTGTCGGAGGCGAGGCATGCGCTGCAACCAGCGCACGCGACAAATATTTGGCCGCGTTATCAGAAGCATGTCATTGCTTCTCGTCCTCTGTTGCTTCGTCCGTCGCGGCCACATTGTCGGGAGACGGATCGAAATTTGTTTCGTCGGAAGAG
>Ga0157378_10005402_pt1 | contig 11203 bp, 13 predicted proteins | sample M65metaG_FD_115309 | JGI IMG/M metagenome (GOLD analysis project Ga0157378, IMG submission 115309) | Miscanthus rhizosphere microbial communities from Kellogg Biological Station, Michigan, USA - M6-5 metaG | ecosystem: Host-associated > Plants > Roots > Rhizosphere > Soil | place: USA: Michigan...
AGTCCGTTGCTCTACCAACTGAGCTATGCCGGAGTACTTGGCGCGGCGGGCGGGGGACGATAGCAAAGGGCGTCCACGCCGTCAACGTGGGGGCAAACCGAGGGGGGCGGCGGTGTATTTCGCCAGCGTCGCGGTCAGGCGCGGGAGCAAATCTGAGACCTCGGAGTACTCGATCAGCTCGATCCCGCGGTCGCCCGCGACCATGGCCGTGCATCGCGCGGTGTGGGCCGGACGGTAGAGGCAGATGACCGGGATGCCGTATCGATATCGCGCCGTGGCGATCTCATATCCGACCCCCGTCGACGGCATCGAGACCTCGGCGACGAGGATGCCCGCATTCGCGATCCAGCCGAGGTCGCGGTCAAAGATGGCGCAGGAATCGAGGACTTCACCGGACGCGGTCACATCCTCCGCCGCGACGGCGCCGGCCAGCACGTTGTGGCCTTCCGCTTCGAGCGCGGCGATGATCTCGCGGTAGAGCGCGACGTCGGTGCGGCCTCCGGAGATGGCTCCGGCGAAGTAAATGGTGAGGCTCATGCGCGGAGTCTACAATCGACTCACTGATGAAGGTCCGGCTCGGATTCCCGGCGTTCGGCGCGGTTGCGGGGCTGGCGGTCGGACTGATCGATGCCGCCATCCTGCCGATGTCGTTGCGCACGCGAGGGACGCCGCTCCTTCCGCCGCACGCACAACTGGCGGTCGTGTGGATGTGGGTGACGGTCCTGGCGGCCATCGCCGTGATCTTCTGCGCGCGTCGGCTGCAACGCGTAGGTCTCGCCGTCATGCTCGTGGTTGGCCCGGGCTTGATCCTGCTGAGCCGCGCGGCCGAGCCGCTGAAGACGTTCGCGCATGTGCCGTCGACGCTGATCGTGCTGGTCTGGCTCGGGCTCATGATCGCTGGCGCATTCGCGCTGCGGCGGCTCGGGCTCGCTCCGACGCGGCGACTCGGCTGGTGGGTCACGGCCGCGATGATCAGCAGCGCGTTGGTCGCTCTCGCGGCCGCGGATGTGCGAATGAACGACTGGCTGCCGCGACAGAGCGCGGCGAAGAACGGCAACCGGAACGTGGTGCTGGTCTTTCTCGACACCACGCGGGCCGACGATGCGGCCACGATGCCGATGCTGTCGCGCTTCGCGCAGGAGGCGGTCACCTTCGATGACGCCTGGGCGCCGGCGCCGTGGACCGTGCCGTCGCACTTCGCGGTCCTGACCGGCGTCGATCCGTGGCGCGCGCCCTTCGATCCGGAGGCGCGGCGCTTCACGGCGGAGATGCCGATGCTCGCGCAGCGATTTCACGCGCGGCACTACGCCACGGCGGCCATCATGGCCAATCCGACCGTGACGCCGGAAACGGGATTCGGCGCCGGCTTCGACGAGTTCACGGCATCGCGCGGATCGGGTGTCTGCCGATCGGCCATCGGCGATCTCCTGAGCCGCCTCTGGCTGCATTCGCTTCCGCGGTCGCCGCTCTGCGGATGGTTCACTGCGTCTGAGGTCACGTCACGCGCCGTTCGCTTCATGCGCCGCGCCGATCGGCCGTTCTTCCTCACGCTGAATTACATGGACGCGCACGATCCGTACTACGTGTCGCCGGAATGCCGGCCGCCGGGTTTCCGCGAACTGCGCCACAGCGAACGAGATGCGTTCGCCGCCGGACCGAGATCGCCGGCGCTGCTCGGACGTGTTCACGATCAGTATCGCGAAGCGATGCGATGCATGGACCGATCGCTCGGAACGCTGTTCGCGGCGTTGCAGCGCGATCCCGATTACGCCGCGACCACGGTGATCGTCGTAGGCGACCACGGCGAGCAGTTCGGCGAGTTCGGCAAGGTCTCGCACGGCAACTCTGTCTACCGCCCCGTTCTTCGTGTGCCGCTGATCGTTCGCGCGACCGGACAGCCGGCGATGCATGTGACGACGCCGGTGAGCATCACCGACATCCATGCCACCCTCCTTGACCTTCTTGCCACTCCCGGCCAGCCGCTGGCCCTGCTCGATCCGGCCCGGCGGCGGGACGTCGTATCGTTCTACGCCGCGCAGCACGTTCGGAGGGAATCCGCATTCAGCGCCGTCGCCGGCGATTGCCAGCTCATTCGCGACCAGGACGGCCGCGAAACACTCTTCGGCAGCTGTCCACCGCCTGTAGTTTCGCGAGCCAGCGAGGCCATCGCGCGGGCCAAAGCGTCGCAGCGCGGCAACGCGGAGTTTCGGAGCATCGGCTACCTTCAGTAGACTCCGCCTCCAATGTCACGAGAAATCGTCATCAACGCCGCGAAGCACGAGTCGCGTATCGCCGTGCTCGACGAGGGGCAGGTCGTCGAGCTGTGGGTCGAACGAACCCGGCAACGCACCATCGTCGGCAACATCTACAAGGGCCGCGTCACCAAAGTTCTCCCGGGCATGCAATCCGCCTTCGTCGACCTCGGGCTGGAGCGCGATGCCTTCCTCTACGTCTCCGACGTCATCGAAGATCTCGAAGAGTTCGACAACGCCGATTCGACGGACGACCTCACGCTCGACGATGTGCCGCAGCAGCGCGCCGAGGCCTCGATCGCGGACTTGTTGCGCGAAGGGCAGGAGATCGTGGTGCAGGTGTCGAAAGACACCATCGCCGGCAAAGGCGCGCGCATCACCAGCCACATCACGCTGCCGGGACGCTTCCTGGTTTACATGCCGACGGTCAATCACATCGGCGTCTCGCGGCGCATCGAGAACGAAGCGGAGCGCACGCGGCTGAAGGAGATCCTCGAGCGCATCCGGCCAGCCGGCTCGGGCGGGTTCATCGTCCGTACCGCCGGCGAGGAGCGCGAGGAAGAGGAGTTCCGCGCCGATCTGAAGTACCTCACCGATTTGTGGGAACAGATCCGCCGCAAGGCCGAGAAGGCCTCGGCGCCGACGGCGATTCATCACGATCTCGATCTGGTCCTGCGCACGATTCGCGACGTGCTCTCGCCGGAGTTCAAGAGCGTGTGGGTCGATTCGGTCGATCAGTACCAGCGCATTGTCGAGTTCCTGGATCAGATCCAGCCGAATCTCGTATCACGCGTGAGGCTTTACCGGCGCGATGAGCCGATCTTCGAAGACTTCAGCATCGAAGGCGAGATCGCCAAGGCGCTGAAGTCGAAGGTGTGGCTCAAGTCCGGCGGCTACATCGTCATCAACCAGACCGAGGCGCTGGTGGCGATCGACGTGAACACCGGGAAGTACGTCGGCAAGCGCAATCTCGAGGAGACCGTGTTCAAGACCAACCTCGAGGCGGCGAAAGAAATCGTCCGCCAGATCCGCCTTCGCGACCTCGGCGGGATCATCGTGCTCGACTTCATCGACATGGAGGATCTCTCCAATCGCACGAAGCTTTTCGAGGCGCTGGAGATCGAGATCCGGAAGGATCGTTCCAAGACCAAGATCCTGCAGATCTCGGAGTTCGGCCTGATCGAGATGACGCGGAAGCGCGTGCGCCAGAGCCTGGAGCGCTCGCTGACGCAGGCCTGTCCGTATTGCGGCGGCAGCGGACGGATCAAGTCGAATACGACCATCGCCTTCGAGATCTGGCGCGAGCTGATGAAGCTGCGCGATCTGCACGAGGGGCAGGATGTGATCGTCCGCCTCAACCCGGTGGTCTACAGCTCTCTGAACAACGCCAACGATCCGATTTTCGAAGAGATCGAGCGAAACCTCGGCGTCCACCTGGTCTTCAAGCCGGACGACTCACTGCATCACGAGCAGTTCGATGTGATGAGGATCTGACAAACGGCACGCCCCATGCAGTTTGAGCAGAACCGCAGTCATGTCTCTCGAAGATACCTTCAGCAATCTTGCATCGTTCCTGAACAGCCTCGACGCCGAGGGTGAGCAGAAGTTCGAGCTGTCGCACTCGCTGGTCATCATCTGTCCCGACTGCGGGAAGAACATCGCCTTTCGTGGACGCTGCCCCAAGTGCGGCGGCAATTCATGGATTCCGGCCGGCCACACTGGCGGGATCTTCGAGCAGATGAAGGCCCAGCGCTGGCGCGCGCAGATGCAGAGCGACGATGACGACATCGACGCCGACGTGCGCGAGCCGGAAGAAGCGCGGGCTGACGCCTAAGCCGTAGAATCGCGCGATGTCGAATGACATTGGCGAAGACACCGTCTGGCCGCTGACGAAACGCATCCTCTTCCGCTTCGCGGTGGCGTTCTTCGTCCTCATCAATTTTCCGTTTCCGTTCGACTTCATTCCGGTCGACAGGTTGCAGCCATTCTTCATGGCCATCTCGGACGCGCCGGTGCATCTTGCCGCGCGGCTGCTGCACGTGTCTGTCGCAATCCGCCCGAACGGAAGCGGCGATACGACCTACAGCTGGGTCAACCTTCTTTGCGTCGCGATCATCGCCGTGGTGATCACGGTGATCTGGAGCCTGCTCGACCGGCGTCGGCGCAACTACGACTGGGGTTGGATCCTTTTTCGCGCCTATCTCCGCTTCGTGCTGGCGGCGGCGATGCTCAGCTACGGGATCGCCAAGGTCATCCCGTCGCAATTTCCGGCGCCGCTGCTCGATCGCCTCATGCAGCGATTCGGCGACGCCTCGCCGATGGGACTTCTCTGGACGTTCATGGGCGCGTCGGTGCCCTACAACATCTTCTCCGGCGCCGCGGAAATGCTCGGCGGTCTGCTCTTGACCATGCGCCGTACGACGCTCCTCGGCGCGCTGGTGTCGATGGGCACGCTGGTCAACATCGTCATGCTGAACTTCGCGTACGACGTGCCGGTCAAGATCTACTCGTCACAGCTGCTGGCGATGGCCATCCTCATCGCGCTGCCGGACATCCCTCGGCTGATCGATTTCTTCATCCGGCACCGCCCGGTCGCGCCCGCGCCGCTGCCGCGTCTCACGCGGAGCCGCGCCGCCGAAGTCGCCGGAATCGTCGTGCGCACGCTCGCCGTGGCCGTCTTCCTGGTGATGTCGATTCGCGAGGTCCGGGAGAATCTGCGCAACTACAGCGGCCCGGCAAGCCGCTCGCCGCTCTACGGCATCTGGCGCGTCGACGGTTTTCAGGTCGACGGCCGCGAGATTCCACTCGGCGCCGATCTCACGCGCTGGCGGCGTCTCATCTTCGACATTCGCACGACAGCGACCGTTCAGACGATGGATGATTCCAACCGCCGGCTGAGAGCGCAGTTCGACGAGAAGAAGCAGACGCTGACCGTCTCCAGGCGAAACGAACCGCAATGGGATGGCCGGCTGGTGTACACGCGGCCCGACCCGAACACGCTGACGATCGACGGAATGCTGGGCGGGCATCAGGTGCACGCGCTCTGTCACAGCGAGCCGATTCCGAAGTTTCTCCTGACCACGCGCGGCTTTCATTGGGTGAACGAATACCCGTTTAATCGCTAAACTACGAGGCCATGGCAACGGGCTCTATCATCGGCGGCGTGCTCGCGCCGCATCCGCCGCACATCGTCTACGGCGAGAACCACTGGCGGAACGAGCCGCGGTCGGAGTGCGGATGGGAAGTGCTGCGCTGGGGCTACGAGCGCGCGCGCAAGCACTTCCTGGAGAAAAAGCCGGATGTGTTTCTGGTCCACTCGCCGCACTGGCAGACGGTGATCGGCCATCACTTCCTCGGCATGCCCGAGTTTCACGGCCTATCGGTCGATCCGATCTTTCCGAATCTCTTCCGCTTCAACTACGACATCAAAGTCGACGTCGAGCTGGCGGAGCTGATCGCCGAGGAAGGGGCGCGCGACGGGCTGATTACGAAGATGATGCGCAACCCGAATTTCCGCGTCGACTACGGCACCATCGTCTCCTGCCACATGATGAATCCGGAGTGGGACATCCCCATCGTCGGCATCTCCTCGAACAACTCGCCGTACTACTTCAGCAACGAGATGGGGCAGCAGCAGATGTTGAAGCTCGGCCAGGCCACGAAGCGCGCCATCGAAAAGAGCGGGCGGCGCGCGGTGCTGCTGGCGTCGAACACGCTCTCGCATCGCCACTTCACCACCGAGCCGGACATCCCCGAGGACATGTCGCGCGAGCACGTGTACGAGCACAGCGGCTACCTGTGGGACATGAAAGTGATCGATCTGATGCGCAAAGGACGGACGCGCGAGCTGATCGCGGTGCTCCCCGAATTCATGGACATGGCCGTCAGCGAAGTGAAGGCCGGCGGCCTGGCCTGGATGCTCTCCGCGCTCGACTTCCCCACGTATCCCGCCGAGGTTTACGGCTACTGGACCGTCATCGGCACCGGCAACGCGGTCGTCGGCTGGGATCCGCAGCTGCAAGCCGCGGCCACGACGCAGGGAGCGGCATGATCGCCGTCCTGGCCCTCTTCTTTGCCACCGCATTCCCGTCGAACAGCAAGACTTCGTGGATGCGTCCGGAGTCGTTCCATCTCAAGGTGGGGATGAATCGCGCCGCGGCGGTGAAAGCGCTGGAGTCGAACGGCTGGAAAACGAAGCGCGGCGATGCCGACAGCCAGCTCGTCGTCGATTACGCCGACGACAAATCGATCACCCTGCACTTCCGCCGCGACCGTCTGGATTCGATCCGCTTCGAGCTCTTCACCATCCTGCAGGAAGCGCCGGTTGCCTTCGAAGAAGAGCGCGCCTTCCTCCACGAATCGCTGGGCAAGCCGCGCATGGGATCGAAGAAGATCCTCATCTACGACCACACGCTCCCGAACGTCATGGCTGTTCTCTCCGCCGATCCGAAATCGGAACAGGCACAGAAGGGCGTGGGGATGGTGATCGTGCGGTATTACGATCCGGCGAAGTGATCCGCCACAGCATCAGCTGGCCCGCTTCTTTAGAGGCTTTTTCTCCGCTCGTCGTGAGGGCAGGTTTGTGATGATCGAACGAAGCATCTCGTTGACCTGATCCGACGAACGGAACACCTCGGCAACATCGGGCTCGAGAACAACCGAACGAACACGTCCAAGTTTCGGACGGGCAGCAAAACGATTGGGGCGCGACTTGCTGTAGTCGAAGTCGTAGTGCGATCGCATCCCGTCGGCGGCTGGTTCAGTGACGTGATTTTTCTTCATGATTGCGGCGTTCGTCTTTGTCGGGTTTGCGAGCATTGATGATCCGAATCTCGTCCCCTCGCTCGGTGAAGCATACCAACAGAAGTCGTCCGGAGTCCGAGTAGCCGGTGATGATTTCTCGCTTTTCACCGATTGAGTGATCGGGATCGTCGTGAATGCGCGCGAGTGGATCGTCGAAGACCGTTATCGCCTCGTCAAAGCTCACGAGGTGCTTGGCAAGATTCGCGGCGGCCTTGCGATCATCCCAGTCAAAACCAACAGGCTTCATCTCTGCGACCGCGAATTGCTAATTCGTCCCCGACACCGCTACCGCCTCCACCTTCTTCTTCGCCTCGTACTTCGCCGACTTCCCCTCGTAGATGAAGATCCCTTCGCCCAGCGTGCCGACGTAGAGGCGTTCGTCATTGAAGGGGTCGAGGGCGACCGAGGTCACTTCGGCGGTGCGCGACGGGAGCGGGAAGGAGCGCCATTCGGACGCCTTCGGCTCGGCGACCAGCATCTCGTGCTGCTGGCGTGAGGTGATGAAGACGAAGTTGTCGCTGCTGCGGGAGCCACCGAAGACGGCGGCGAATTGGGCATCGGGCGCTTCGACCTCGGTCCATTTGCCTTCGGCGCTGACGCGGCCTGCCTTCACGCCCTGCGCGCCGGCGACGAAGATCAGTTGCTGCTCGCCGGCGCCGCGGACGGCAAGCGTGCGGCCTTTTTGCGGCGCGCCATCGATCGGGAGCCACTGCGTGCCGTCGAAGGCCAAAACGCCGAGGCTGGTCAGCGCGAAGAGCGCGCGCTTCTCGCCGAGGTTGCCGATGGCCATGTCGACGGCGCGGCTGTCGGCGCCAGCAAGGCGGTACCAGTTCTTTCCCGCGTCGCGGCTGGTGAAGACGCCCTCGGAGGTCGCGGCGAAGTAGCGGAGAGTGTTGAAACGCAGCACCTTGTCGACGCGAATCGGAAAACTGGCCGGCGGCGCCTGCGTCCACTGCACGCCGTCATTGCTCCAGAAGAATCCCTTTTCCGTTCCCGCCACGAACTTCGCCTCGGCGCTTTCGGTGATCACCAGCGACAGAACCTGCGGCAGGTCGTTCGTGGCCAGCTTTGCCCACGTCGTTCCGGAATCGGTCGAGCGATAGATGCCGCTCGAGGCGCCGCCAAAGGCGACCGCCGCATAAACGTTCTTCGGTTGCGTGGCGTCGGCGGCGATGGAGGTGATGGTCAGATTGCGAAGGCCATCGCAAGTGCGGGTGAAGGTCTTCGCATCATCGTTCGAGAGATAAACGCCGTCGCCTTCCACGCCGAGGATCACCCGCCCGGGGCGCTGCGGATGAAGGGCGATGGTGTTGACTACCAGAGACTCATCGCCGATCGAGTACCAGGTCTTGCCGCCGTCGTGGCTGTGATAGAGCCCGGCCACCGAGCCGGCGTAGATCGAATCCTGATCGCACGGATCGAGCTCGATATCGTGAATGCGCCGGTTGTTGAACCCGTCGCGGAAGCGCGTCCAGTTCTCGCCGCGGTTCGGCGTGGCGTAGACCCAGCCGCAGGTCGAGACCCACACCTTGTCCGGGTTGTAGCGATCGATGGTGATCGAGAACATGTCGGTGTCGAGCACCATCCCGTTGTTGATCAGCTTCCAGGTCTTGCCGCCGTCGTCGCTGCGCGTTCCCTGCCGCCACGTGCCGACGTAGATGCGGTCGTGCGTGCGCGGGTCGAGAGCCAGCGATTCGACGTTGATCTGATCGGAGATCTGCGTCCACGACGCGCCGCCGTCGGTGGAGCGATAGACGCCGGTAAGTCCGCCGACGAGAACGTAGTCGGCATCGTGCGGATCGATGGCGATGGCGCGGACGGAGAAGTCTTCCAGTCCCGCATCGCGCCGCGTCCAGTTCCGGCCGCCGTCCTCCGACACCGCGATCACGCCGCCGCCCCATGCACCCCAGCAAGCCGCCCACAGCCGCCCCTGGCGATCGAGCACGAGGTTGTCGACGACATAACCCGGGAACGGGATGCCGCCCCGCGGGTTCTGCCACGTTTTCGCGCCGTCGGTGGAGACGTAAACCTCGCCGCCGCTGGTGCCGAGGTAGAGGGTGTCGGGATTGGAGGGATCGATGATCAGCGCGCGAACGTCGGCGCCATACAGATTGGCGCGCCGCCACTGCGCGCAGAGGGGAAGTGCCGTGATGAGGAACGTGAGAGTGATGAGGAGTTTACGCATGCCCGCCCGTGCCGAAGAGTTTTACCACGACGAAAGCAATATCGCTGCCGCGTAGAGCAGGCACGGATGCCTGCACTACGTAATATCCTTCCCCGCGACATGACCACCCTCCGCACTTGCGTTTTCCCTTGTGCCGGTTTCGGCACGCGGTTCTTTCCGGCGACCAAAGTCATTCCGAAAGAGATGCTGCCTCTGGTCGACAAGCCCATTCTCCAGTACGGGATCGAAGAGGCGCTCGGGTCGGGGATGGACAAGCTGATCGTGGTGTTGTCGAAGGGGAAGGATGCCATCCTCGATCACTTCGACCGGACCTCGGAGCTGGAACGCTCGCTCCAGGAGCGGAAGAAGAACGATTTGCTGGACGAAGTCGAGACCGTCAGCCGGATGGCCGACCTCATCTCCGTGCGTCAGAAAGAAGCGCTCGGCCTCGGTCACGCCGTTCTGCAGGCGAAGGACGCCGTCGGTCGCGAGCCGTTTGCGGTGGTGCTGCCGGACGATGTGATCCTGGCCGATGAGCCGTGCCTGCTGCAGATGCGGCACGTGTTCGAAGAGACCGGCCGGCCGGTGGTGGCGCTGATGGAGGTGACACCGCGGGAGACCTCGCGCTACGGCATCGTGGCCGGCAACATGCTGAAGAATCGCCGGTTTCACATCACCGACATGGTGGAGAAGCCGAAGGTGAATCCGCCATCGCAGTACGCCATCATCGGGCGCTACATCCTACCGCCGGACATCTTTCCGCTGCTGGAAAAGACCGAGCGCGGCGCCGGCGGCGAGATCCAACTCACCGATGCCCTTCGCGAGCTGGTGCGCACAGGCGAGTTCTACGGCTACGTGTTCGAAGGAAAGCGTTACGACGCCGGCGAGAAGCTGGGCTACCTGAAAGCCACCGTCGATTTCGCCCTTCGCCACCCCGCCCTCGGCGATGATTTCCGATCCCACCTGAAGGCCATCCTCGACAGCGACGAAGACCATGGACAAACGCTTCGACATCCTCGACGCGCCTGAGGACGTCCGCGCTCTGGTCGGCGAATGCGAGCTGACCGGCAACCGCACGACCTTTCTGCGCAACGAACGCCCCATCGCCATCCTCATCTCGCACGATGAATACCTCGCGCTGCGCGAGACCATCGACATCGCTGACGACGCGCCCCTCCGCGCTGCCATCGACGAGGGCGAAGCCGAAGTCGAGCGCGGGGCGATGATCGCGGTTGAGGATTTGCTGCATGTGGAATGACCGCCTGCGCTTTGCCGAGCGCGTGGAGAAAGACTGGAAGGCGCTGAACGACGAGCAGCGCGCCGTGGCCACGCGCGCGCTGGAGACGATCGACGAGGATCCGATCATCGGTGCGCCGCTGTTCGAGCCGTTGCGTGGATACTGGAGCTACCGCAGTGAAGGGATTCGCATCATCTATCGCATCGTCACCGAGGCGCGCTTCATCGTGGTGCTGAACATCGGACTGGTGATGGCGCGATGACCTTCATCCTGGCTTCGTCATCGCCGCGGCGCCGCGAGTTGCTGGCCTCGATCGGCCTCACGTTCGACGTCATGCCGAGCGACATCCCCGAAATTCATCAACCGGGTGAATCCCCTGAGGAGTACGTGGCGCGGCTTTCGCGAGGGAAGGCCGCGGTCATCGCGGCGAAGCATCCGGACGCCTGGATCATCGCCGCCGACACCACCGTCCTCCTCGGCGACGAACTGCTGGAAAAGCCGGCCGATGTGGATGACGCCAAACGGATGCTGGCCACGATCTCCGGCAAGACCCACACGGTCTACACCGGCGTCACGCTGCAGAACGCGGCCCGCGGCTGGCACGACACGCGGGTGGCGGAGACCGAAGTGCGCATGCTGCCGCTCGACGCGCGCGACATCGCGTGGTATGTCTCGACCGGCGAGCCGCTCGACAAAGCGGGCGCCTACGCCGCGCAGGGGATCGGAGCGGTCTTCATCGACTCCATC
>Ga0157378_10005404_pt1 | contig 11202 bp, 7 predicted proteins | sample M65metaG_FD_115309 | JGI IMG/M metagenome (GOLD analysis project Ga0157378, IMG submission 115309) | Miscanthus rhizosphere microbial communities from Kellogg Biological Station, Michigan, USA - M6-5 metaG | ecosystem: Host-associated > Plants > Roots > Rhizosphere > Soil | place: USA: Michigan...
CGAAGCGCGAACTGCCTTTTCATCCAGCTCCTGGCGCGTCAGATCGAGGCACGTTACACCGTGGCTCTGCGTTCGCAGCCAAGCTGCCGGTGAGGCCAGACCAAAGGGCTGCCTGCCGAGTTCATACGTGGAGATGAGAAGGATTTTCATGCGGCCATGGGTGCGTGCCATTTCATTCTAACCGAAGCGTATGTCCGGCGAGCAACAATAGAAATAAAAACGCCTCGTCCCGAAGATTGCGTCCACGGGACGAGGCGAAGGAGTTTAAATTTTTAAAAGCTTACGGGCAGGTCGGAGAAACCATCTTGATGGCAGTCACCTTCATATAGTGAGGGGACTTCGGCACATCTTTCATGGCTTCGGCTTCGGCCGGAGGAACCGCGGTGCCGGTGATTTCAATCTTGTGTCCGACATGCGGCTTCAGGTTTGCACTGGACGATACGATTCCCACGCTCTTCGGTCCTTTTTCCAGGTCCGAAAGCATATAGGTGCCGGGAGCATCGCCGGCCCGCAAGCAACCGGTCATGCTGTGTTCTTTAGGAGCATCTTGAGCGCTGGTGCCCATGGAGATGGTCAATGCACAAGCAATTACCAGAACTGCGAGAATCGACTTTTTCATGAACGTCTCCTTTGGAGAGGATCGCCGGGCATGGTATCACAAATTCTATCAGTAAAATTTGGAATCTGGATAGTTTAACTAAGGTGGGACAGGCTTCAGCCTGTCAGGTTTAGATTGCCGGTGGCCCAAACCAACACCAAAACCAAACAGGCTGAACTAGCTGCGGAAAAACTCAGAACGCTTTCATTCTGAGCGAAGCGAAGAATGACAGAACAAAACATAGTTGCGCAGCCTGTGAAGCCTGTCCCGCTTACTCAATCTTCAATGTTAGTTCAACGATAGGAACCGGTACTGACCGCAGAACAGTTTCCCTGGCGACCGGGGCTGCGCGGAACATCAGGATGCGTTATGATTGATGCCCTGCAATACACAAGAAAGGAACATGTACGTATGGCTGCCGCTTCCCAAAATTCGTTCGGTACGCGCGACACACTTCAAGTTGACGGAAAATCTTACGAAATTTTTCGATTGGGCGCGCTGGAGAAAAGGGGCATTGGGCATGTGTCCAAGCTCCCCTTTTCCCTGCGTGTGCTGCTGGAAAATCTTTTGCGCCAGGAAGATGGGCGATTCGTGCACCCCGCGGATATTGAAGCCCTGGCAGGATGGAACCCGAATGCCGCGACGCAAAAGGAAATTTCCTTTATGCCCGCGCGCGTGCTTCTGCAGGATTTTACAGGAGTGCCGGCGGTCGTCGATTTCGCCGCGATGCGCGAGGCCATCCGCACGCTGGGCGGCGATCCGAAAAAAGTGAACCCGCTGTTGCCCGCTGAGCTGGTGATCGACCACTCCGTGCAAGTCGACAAATCCGGCTCAGACATGGCTTTCGCGTTCAACGCGGAACTGGAATTTCAGCGCAACGTCGAGCGTTATGCGTTCCTGCGCTGGGGCCAGGACGCGCTCAACAATTTCAAGGTCGTTCCGCCGGACACCGGAATCTGTCACCAGGTGAACCTCGAATATCTCGCGCGCGTCGTGTTTGATGCGCAGGCGGACGGCAAAACGTACGCTTTCCCAGATTCGCTCGTGGGTACCGATTCGCATACAACTATGGTGAACGGCCTCGGCGTCTTCGGCTGGGGCGTCGGCGGTATCGAAGCAGAGGCGGCAATGCTCGGCCAGCCGCTATCGATGCTGATTCCCGAAGTGATCGGCTTCAAACTGCACGGCCGCTTGCCCGAAGGCACGACCGCGACGGATCTCGTGCTGATCGTCACCGAAATGCTGCGCAAAAAGGGCGTGGTCGGAAAATTCGTGGAATTCTACGGCACAGGATTATCCAGCCTGAGCCTGCCGGACCGCGCGACGATCGCCAACATGGCCCCGGAATACGGCGCGACCATGGGATTTTTCCCGGTCGACGCGGAAACACTTTCCTATTTGCGCTTCACGGGCCGCACACCCGAACGCGTGCGCCTCGTCGAGGAATACACCAAGGCCCAGGGCATCTTCCGCACAGACGCCACGCCGGATCCCATCTATTCCGACAAGCTGGAACTCGATCTCTCCACCGTGGAAGCGACTCTTGCGGGGCCGAAACGGCCGCAGGACCGCGTCCCTTTGCGGCAATCGAAGGCCTCATTCGAAAAGTCGATGGAAGGAACCGCACAGAAGCACGTTGCTGTTCGAAATAACGGTGACAAATTCGAGCTTTCGAACGGCTCGGTGGTCATCGCCGCGATCACCAGCTGCACCAATACCTCGAATCCATCGCTGATGTTGGGCGCTGGCCTGCTGGCGAAAAAGGCCATTGAACGCGGCCTGCACAGCAAACCCTGGGTGAAAACGAGCCTCGCTCCCGGCTCGAAAGTAGTCACCGATTACCTGGCAGCCGCGGGCCTCGGAAAATATCTCGATCAGCTGGGATTTCAGCTCGTCGGCTACGGCTGCACCACTTGCATTGGCAACAGCGGCCCGCTGGAAGAGCATATTGGCGCGGCCATCAGGGAAAACAGCCTGGTCGCCGTTTCCGTGCTGAGCGGAAACAGAAATTTCGAAGGGCGCATTCATCCGCTGGTGCGCGCGAATTATCTGGCTTCACCTCCGCTGGTGGTTGCCTACGCGCTCGCGGGCCGCATGGATTTTGACATGGCCAATGAGCCCCTGGGTAACGACAAAGCCGGTAAGCCTGTATTTCTGCGCGATATCTGGCCTTCGCCACAGGAGATCGAATCCACGGTGCGCGCCAACGTCACGACCGCGATGTACCACAAGGAGTATGGTGAAGTTTTTCAGGGCGATTCCCGCTGGCAAGGACTGAAAGTACCGAAGGGCGATATTTATTCCTGGGACCAGCGCTCCACGTACATCAAGAATCCGCCATTCTTTGACAAAATTTCGAAGAGCCCGGCGCCACTTACCGATATTCACAACGCGCGCGCGCTGGCGTTGCTTGGCAACAGCATCACCACCGATCACATCTCGCCCGCCGGATCGATCGGCATCGACACTCCCGCCGGGAAATGGCTCATCGAACAAGGCGTCAAGCCGGTGGACTTCAACTCCTACGGCGCGCGCCGCGGCAATCATGAAGTGATGATGCGCGGCACATTTGCCAACATTCGCCTGCGCAACCAACTGGCTCCCGGCACGGAGGGTGGCTGGACCGTGCACCAGCCCGACGGCGAGAAAATGTCGATCTATGACGCGTCCATGAAATATCAGAAGGAAGGCACGCCCCTGATCGTGCTCGGCGGCAAGGAATACGGCTCCGGTTCGTCGCGCGACTGGGCCGCGAAAGGCACTCTGCTACTCGGCGTGCGCGCCGTGATTGCGGAAAGTTTCGAGCGCATCCATCGCAGCAACCTGCTGGGAATGGGCGTTCTTCCGCTGCAGTATCGCACGGGTGAATCGGCGCAGTCGCTCGGCCTGACTGGCTTTGAGGAATTCACGATCGAAGGCATTTCCAAGCTTGCGCCGGGAATGGCGGTTGAAGTTCGCGCCCGCGATAAAAGTGGCAAGGAAACGGTGTTCCACACGATCGCGCGCGCCGACACGCCCGAAGAAGTTAACTACTACCGGCACGGCGGCATCCTCCCATACGTGCTACGCCAAATGCTCTAAGCACTTAAGTAGCACAGACTTCAGTCTGTGGGTTTTTACGACGTGCAACTACGAAACCCTACAGACTGAAGTCTGTGCTACTTTATGCCGTTCGTTGCTTCCTTCGGAATTAAATATCTGGCAACATTCTTCCCTCTTTTAATTGGGAGTTATATATGCGACCTCGATTAATTCTAGTTCTCTTCTTGCTTCTGCCATGCGCTTCAGTCCTCACCGCGCTGACGAACCTGGCCGCGCAATACCCGCAGCCGGGCCCGGATCGCGTCTATGCGATTAAAGCCGGAAAACTGGTGGACCCCGAAAAAGGCACGACGGAAACCAATCAGGTCATCGTGGTCCGAGGAAAAAAGATTGAAGCCGTGGGCGCCAATTTGACGATTCCCACTGATGCAAAAGTAATTGACCTCTCTAAGTCGACAGTCTTTCCTGGCATGTTCGATGCGCACACTCACTTGTGCATGACCCTGAAGAGAGAACGCGACAGAAGTTATTTCTTCACCACGCTTCTGGACTCCACACCCTACCGCGCAATTGAAGGCGTCGCCAACGCGCGAGATATGCTGGCCGCCGGCTTTACCACCGTGCGCGATGTGGGCAATGCCGGCAATTACGCGGATTCCGCCCTGCGCGAAGCGATCGAGCGCGGCGTCGTGCCCGGCCCCACCATGATCAATGCCGGGCGCATCATCGCTCCCTACGGTGGACAATTTCATTTGCAGCCGGAGAAACAGGACCTCGCCACGCCGGAATATGCATTCGCCGATACGCATGATGAAATGATTAAAGCCATCCACGAAAATATTCATTACGGCGCTACGGTCATTAAAATCGTGGTAGACGACCAGAAATATATCTACAGCGCGGAGGACATCCGCTTCATGGTGGACGAAGCGCATCGCGACGGACTCAAGCTTGCCGCGCATTGCTGGACGCGCGCCGGAGCGCACAACGCCGCTGAAGCGGGCGTCGATTCCATCGAGCACGGCGAAAGAATTACCAATGAGGATTTACAACTGGCCAAGAAGAATCATGTCGTATTGGTTGGAACGGATTTTACGGAAAGCGCGGCGCGCCAAAACGGCATGCCGGACATGCATTCCGTATTCGTGGACCGGCTGAAGCGCGCCTACCAGATCGGAGTGACCATGGCTTTTGGCACAGATATGTTCGTCTCCGTGCCGGGAGAAACGCGCGGGACGCTGGCGGCCGAGTACGTGGACTCCTGGGTCGAAGCCGGCGTGCCCGCGAAGGACACGCTGCGCGCCATGACCATTAATGCGGCGCGCCTCCTCGGAGTCGATGGAGATCGCGGCGCGATCCGCCCGGGGCTCGCCGCCGATATCATCGCCGCGCCTGAAAACCCCCTGGAAAATATTCAAGCCGTGCGCAAAGTTTCGTTCGTAATGAAAGACGGGAACGTGTTCAAGAATGAATAAGTGACGTGGGCTTCAGCCTGCGGGGGTTTTGTCCTTTCAAGTCCTAAAATCTGCAGGCTGAAGCCCGCGCCACTTACGGCACTCGCACAACTGTGATCGACTTGACCATCTCTACCCATCGTGCCGGGCGTTTTTCGTGCGGCGCGACCAGCCGGAACGGCCCTAACGCTCCGGGAATCGGAGCGCCGTCCATCGTGTCCGCCATAATGATTTCGGAATCCTGAAAACTGGAATTAAACTCCGCGAGCGAAAAGAGCGCCCGGTAATCATCCGCGGCTTCGACCAGAACGTAGGTGGCCATGCCCTTCCCCCGCAACTGCTCGCCTTGCGGGACGCCGGCCTTCTTCAGCAGGTCTTCGACCAGCACGCCCTCGTAGACTTCCGTTTTCTTGGAATGAGGATTGTCCACACGCAGCGTTTTTCGAGGCAGAGTTTTGAGGTCGGCCACCGTCAAATCCAGAGCTGTCGTGACCTCGCCACCGATCTTGAAATCGGTGGGGCCCGACGAAGGCTTGGGCGGCCTCATTTCCTGCGCCAGGATGGAAAGGCCGGAGCAAAGCAGCATCAATCCGATCAGCAGACTTCGACGCATGAGAAATTCCTTCCTTCTCGCGACGTCAACCCTTTTGGAGCATTACTTCTGTGGATTTGATCACGGCGGAAACGCGGTCTCCAACTTTTAGCTTCATTTCCTCGGCGCTGCGCCGCGTAATCACGCTTTCGATCAGATTCTTGCCCACCTGAACGGTCACGTGCGCCATCACTCCGTCCACCTCCAGCTCCACAATCTTTCCTTCGATCTTGTTTCTCGCTGAAAGCTTCATAGCCACTGGAATACCCTCGCTTCCGCAGATGCGACGCGAATCGAGCTAAGTTACCGGCCAAGCATCGAATTTTTCCCTTCGGATGTCAAACCACCTCAAATTGGCTAGAGATGAGCCGCATCTATACGAATTCCGCCGGCGAGAATCATAGCCTACGCAGACCGCCTCCGCTGCGTCCGGTATCCAGCCAAGCAGGCGTCATGCGATTTGGCGATTGCGGCCGTAGCAAATCATACATTTTCCTATTCGTATTAAGTCGATTTGACAGTTCGACTTTAATTGTATTAAATCAGTCATTCATTCCGATTCAAGGGGACGATAGACTTCATGCGATTATCCGGAGACGTTGCCTATTTGGCGCGGTATTCCCGCCGGTCGCGCGCTCGTTCCAACCGATTCGCCATTCTCGGATGCTGCCTGACGATCCTGCTCTTCGGCCCCACGGCGGCCCGGGCCCAGGTCTCCGCATCTATTTCCGGAACGGTGACGGACCCGCAGGCAGCGACGGTCTCGAGGGCAAACGTGACCGCAAAGAATGTGGAGACCGGAGAGACGCGCCGCACCGTCACGGACGATGCGGGTCGCTACTGGCTGCCTTTGCTCGCCGTGGGCGAATATGAACTGCACGCCACGAAACAGGGCTTCCAGGAGCAGGTGCGCAGCGGAATTCACCTGGCCATCGCGCAATCAGCCACGGTGGACGTGGAATTGCGGATCGGCCAGATCACTGACCAAGTGAAGATCGTTGCGGACGCCCCGGCGGTCAGCGTCACTTCCGCGGATATTTCCGGACTCGTTGGAGAGCAGCAAGTGAAGGACCTGCCGCTGAATGGAAGAAGCTACGACTTACTTATGCTGTTGAATCCAGGAGTAGTCAACTTCACATGGGAAAAGACCGGCGGAATCGGAATCTCCAACTCAACCACCGCCAATATGTTTTCCGTGGCCGGAAACCGTCCGCAGCAGAATATGTTCTTACTGAATGGGGTTGAGTTCAGCGGCGCAGCGGAAAACAACATGCAGCCTGGAGGCGCCAGCGGACAATTGCTCGGCGTCGATGCGGTTCGTGAATTCAATCTTTTCCGGGATACGTACGGAGCGGAATATGGAAAGCATCCCGGAGGCCAGGTTACCATTCTCACGCAATCCGGGAGCAATCAATGGCGGGGATCCGCCTTTGAATACCTGCGTAACAGCGCCTTCGATGCGCCCAATTATTTCGATCTGGGTTCCGCTCCTCCATTTTGGCGAGACCAGTTCGGAGGCTCCATCGGCGGTCCCATACGGAAAGATAACACTTTCGTCTTCGCGAACTATGAGGGCTTCCGCCAGAATCTACATCAGACCAGCCTCACTTATGTTCCCGATGATGGCGCTCGCAATGGCACGTTCGTGCCGCTTGGTTCGGGGTGCCCGGTAGCGCAACAAACGGCGTGCGCTACTGAAGTCAAGTCCCTTCTAAATTTGTGGCCCGAGGCCAATGGACCCGATAATCCCGCCGCCGGCATCGCTCAATATTTCAGTAGCCCCTTGCAGACGATTCAGGAAGATTTTGGGACCGCGAGGGCTGATCACTTATTTTCGCCCAAAGATTCCGGGATGGCGACTTATACGATTGATGACAGCCGCAGCGTGACGGCTACACCGTTCAACCCGTTCTCCACCGATATCATTACTTTGCGCGAACAGGTGCTCAGCCTGGAAGAAACCCATGTATTCTCTCCAAATTTGGTCAACACCGCGCGGTTCGGATTTTCCCGCGCGGGATACTTCTTCACCGGTGAACCCACACCAGGCACCGCCGCGACTGGTGTAGCGGGGTTCGTCGGAACACTCCCAGTGGGAGCCGTGGTCGTCGGCGGCAGTCAGGCCTCCAACCCGCAAGCGCAGTTGGGATTAGCGGGCAGCAACAATGGCAGCAATCTATTCATTGCTCGAAATCTTTTTAGCTACGCGGATCAAGCCGCCCTCACCCAAGGGCGCCACCAGTTTACGGCCGGGGTATGGTTCCAGCGTCTGCAGTCCAATGAGCAGATCGCACTCAGCCAATACGGGCAAATGACTTTTACAGGAGTGCCCGGATTTTTGGCCGGCGTGGGTAGCTTTCTGTACGATCCGGCGCCCACGCCTGTCAGTTGGCGTTCTTTGTTTGGCGCCTGGTACCTACAGGATGTGGTCAGGCTGCGATCAAACCTGATGCTTACGCTTGGCTTCCGCTACGAGTTAAGCACGGGGTGGAACGAAGCGTACGGAAAAGCTTCGAACTATACTTACCCGAACGGCGTAATTTCGCCGCAGCCAAACGTCGGCACGTCGCTCTTCACGGTTAACCACGCGAAAGGATTGATGCAGCCTCGGATCGGTCTTGCATGGAGCCCACTCTCAAAAACGGTGGTTCGCGCGGGATTTGGCATGTACAACGATTTGCAGGATGCACTTGGGTACCGCGCCGATCAGAACGCTCCTTTCAATCCTGTGTATACGATTGCTTCCGGCTCGATTGCCAATCTGCATCTGCCCATCAATCCGAGCGCGCCGCCGGCCGCCGGCGCACTCCTCGTTCCGGGAGGGGTTCAACCCGATATGCAGACGCCGACGGTCATTTCGTATTCCCTGCGCATAGAACGAGAATTGTCGCCGAACACATCGCTGAGCGTGGGTTACGTGGGAAGCCACGGCTATCACGAATTGATCGGCGTGGATGCAAATTCTCCGATGCCGGTCGTTTGTCCGGCGTCGCCGTGCCCGTCTAATTTTCCGAACACCGCCGTTTGGGGCGCGCTGGCTGGGATGCCCGTGCCTGCGGGCACCTTTTTCGTCGCGCCGGGCACAAAGAAACCGAACCCGGCGATTGCGAACACGTGGACGTGGTTTTCCGAGGGCAACAGCACTTACAACGCGCTTCAGGTGGACCTGAAGCGCAGATTCAGCCACGGTCTTTCTCTTCGAGGCGTGTACACCTGGTCAAAATCGCTCGACGACGGTGATTCGCTCAACGCCACCGCCGCGGCGAATGCGGTCGCCCTGCTTTCCAATCCGTATGTCCCGCGAGCGGACTGGGGGCTGGCTACGTATGACGTTCGCAATCTCGGCGTGGTCACGGCTACCTATGAATTGCCGTTCGGCGAAGGCCGCAGGTATCTCTCGAGCGAGGGCATGCTCAGACGAGTGGCGGGGGGATGGACGCTCACCAGCATTGTGACAGCCCAGTCCGGATTTCCGTTCACTCCGCAGCTGAGTTACAACCCCTCCAACAATGGAGATACACGCAACCCGGTTCGCGCGTTTCTCAATCCCGCGTTTACCGGATCCGTGGTCCTCGGTAATCCGAATCAGTGGTTCAATCCCAACGCTTTCATCGCGCCGCCGAATAACAGCGGATTTTTCGGGAACGTCGGACGCGACACGTACACAGGCCCGGGTCTCGCAACGTGGGATTTTTCGGTGCTTAAGGACACCCACATTTACGAGCGCCTGAACCTGCAGTTTCGCGCTGAAATTTTCAATCTGCTCGATCGCGCCAACTTCAATACGCCGAATCTGATCACGCATGTTTTGCTGCCCGGTCCCACACCTGGATCAACTTCCACGACGCCGGTCGTATCTCCGGCGGCGGGCGTCATCACCAGCACGTCGACCTGGGCGAGACAGATTCAATTCGGATTGAAATTCCTTTGGTGATATTTAATCAAAGATTGTCGAGAAGGGCGGCTATCCTCCGAACGGTGCGGCCGCCTTTTGAGACACCAGCGGAGCCCCAGCCGGCCCGTGCTCCGCTGTACTTCTCTTCGAACGAATCGATCCTGGCCGGATTACGTAATGTAGTTACGGTGAGTCCCGTGGAGTCGTTCTTGCATGCGGCGGCTAACGGCGCCAAGCCCTAAATCAGGTGACAATGGTCGGGTAGAGTTTCGTGGCGACCGCTACCAGCAGGGCAAACGCTACGAATAGCATCAGAAAATCCTTGCCCAGACCGAAGGAAGTACTGCTGCCCACGATCATCAGCGTGCGAAGCGCGTCCACTTGATAGGAGAGCGGATTTACCTTGGAAACTACACGCAGCCACGACGGCATCAGGCTCAGCGGGTAGATTGCATTGCTCGCGAAGAACAACGGCATGGTAAGCACCTGCCCGATGCCCATGAATCGTTCACGCGATTTTACGATGCACGCGACAATCAGTGAAAACGTGGAGAAGATCGCCGAGCCCAGCATCACAGCCAGTACGACGCCCGCCAGCGCCAAAACTCCGAATCGCAGCTGAATGTGCAGCAGATAAGACAGCATGTACACAAACGCCATCTGAAAAAGGCTGCGGACAGTAGAGGAGATAGCCCTTCCCAGGACCAGCGTGCTGCGCGGCGCGGGACTTACCAGGAATTTCTGCACGATGCCGAGGTCCCTCTCCCAAATGAGGGAAATTCCGTAGAAAATCGCTCCGAACAAAACACTTTGCGCCAGAATTCCAGGCGCCATGAAGTCTAGATAACTGATGCCGCCGGTCGGAATCGCCCGCGTGCGGTTAAAAACCTGGCCAAAAATCAGCAGCCACAGAACCGGCTGCACCATGCGCGTGAACAGTTCGACGGGATCGTGAATGAGTTTGCGAATGTCTGCTTCGGCGACGGCCATGGTCTGCCGCAAATAGTTCGCGCCGGGAATCGGCTCAGCCCAGACGCTGGGATGTGCTTCGTGTGCGAGCGGCATCTCTTAGTTCACCTCCCTCGGTGATCGTAGCGCCCGTAAAGTGGATGAAAACGTCGTCGAGAGAGGCGTCGGCTCCCACTTGCGCCTTGAGAGCTTCCGGCGTGTCCATCGCGGCGAGCACGCCTCGGTGCATCACGGCCACCATGTCGCACAGATGATCCGCCTCTTCCATGTCGTGCGTGGTCATCAAAATGGTCGTGCCGAATTCGCGGCGCAGCTCGCGGATTCTCTCCCACACGGAACGTTTTGCGGAGGGATCGAGGCCCACGGACGGCTCGTCCATGAATAACACGCTCGGACGGTGCAGCATGGATTGCGCGATTTCCAGCCTGCGAATCATGCCGCCTGAATATTGGCGCACCAGCTTGCCTCCGACGTGCGCGAGGTCCATGAATTCCAGCGCTTGCGTGATGCGCCGCGAACGCTCCGCCCTCGGCATGCCGTAGAGTTTCGCGGAAATCAGCAGGTTTTCGTAACCCGTCAGGTCGCCGTCCGCCGAAAGCATCTGCGAAACGTAGCCGATCTTCGTTCGCACCAACTCCGGATGATCGACGAG
>Ga0157378_10005406_pt1 | contig 11200 bp, 10 predicted proteins | sample M65metaG_FD_115309 | JGI IMG/M metagenome (GOLD analysis project Ga0157378, IMG submission 115309) | Miscanthus rhizosphere microbial communities from Kellogg Biological Station, Michigan, USA - M6-5 metaG | ecosystem: Host-associated > Plants > Roots > Rhizosphere > Soil | place: USA: Michigan...
TGGGCATCACTTTGAAATGATAAAAATCCTGCGTGAGCAATAATTTTGGCAGGATGGTGATGCCATCGTACGCGGTATAGGTGGAGTAGTAGGTAACCTCCCCATTGTCGTCTGTAAACTTTACAAAGCGGGCGTCTTCAATCCCCTTCATTTCAGTATCTGCTATAGGAAAAATTACCCTTTCTGAAATAGAAGTATCTACAGAAAAATCCATTTCGTAGTGGGAAGAAGCCAGCCAGAGTATTTCATTCAGCACCACCAGCGCCATGGTATTGTTAATCAGGATTTTTTTTGCTTCTTCTGAATATTTGATAAGTTGTTCGTAGGTAAAAGTATCGGGCAGCTTATCCATCATAATGGTATAAGCCGGGCTGTCTGTGGTTTGCATTTCGCCCAGTTTTTTGAAAAAGGACGCTTTATCATAGGTATGGTTTGTTACATGCTCGGGAGATTCCAGCATTCTACCGGGCGGCTCTATCAGTATATGGTTGTCCTTATCGATAATGCCTGACCTGAAAACAATAGATGAAATATGCCCTTCCCCGGTGGCCCGGAAACTGATAATGACCCGCTTTTCCTTGGCAGACAAACCCGACTGGTCGGGGTCTTCCATAATCGATGGATTGAAAAAAGCCGCCGCCTCAATAGAATATTCCATGGTGAAATAGGCACCGATCAATACTTTTTGGGCGGTTGATAAAGTAGACGGATCGAGATTTATTTTTGGAAACAGGGGCAGCAAGCGGTTGTAATTATTTTCAAATACACGTGAGATACTGCGGTGCCTTTTTGAGTAATCCCTTAAAACCTGAAAAAGCGTTTCTCTTTGTTCTTTTTCGGGCATCCCCAGAATGCGTTTTATGAGATCGAGCGATCTTTCTTCATTATTGTATAAAAAACGCGCAATGACGCGGCTTGAATCGGGCTGGAAAATTATGTTTTTTCTGATAACAATTACAGGCATAAAAAGCTATTGATAGGTTCAAAGATAAATTATTAATCTATCTGGATTTTGAATAAATGCGTGTTTCTTTACAATAGGAAAGGAGATAAGATTCGCTCTGTTCCAAGCAATATGCCTGCCAGTTAATCTAACGGTACTGTGCATAGCCAGTAGCCGGGCAGATTAAATATTAATTAATAACCAATATTATTCCAAACAGTATAACAGGTCCGATAATTGTAACCCGCCATGATTAAAAAAACCTTCAGGCACACTTTATTTCCCTCCTCCGCGATAGCCTTTCTGAAAAAATTGAAAAGAAATAATAACCGCGAATGGTTCAATACCAACAAAAATAAATTCCTGGAAGAACAGGGCAGGGTAGAAATGTTTGCAGAGACTTTGCTGGCGGAACTGAATTCACATGATATGATTGAAACCGTTTGGGGCAGAAAGAGTTTATACCGCATATATCGTGATATCCGTTTTTCTGAAAATAAAACACCCTACCGGACCAGTTGGAGTGGTTATTTTAAACGTGCCGGCAAGCAGCGGCGCGGAGGGTATTATTATCATATTGAACCGGGTAATAATTTTATTGCGGGCGGATTCTGGGGGCCTAACGCGGCCGACCTGAAACGCATCCGCCATGAAATTGCTTTTGATGACGCGCCCCTGCGTGCAATTCTCAAGCGCAAATCCTTTGTATCAACTTTTGGAAGCTTACAGGGCGAACAGGTGAAAACTGTACCCCGGGGTTTTGATGCTGGCAATGCCGGCATTGATTTGTTAAGGTTCAAACAGTTTTTATTAATCAGGCGCTTTAGTGACGCGGCAGTACTGGATGAAACTTTCCACGAAGAAGCAGCCCGTACTTTCAGGAACATGCGTCCTTTTTTTGATTATATGAGTGAAGTCTTATCTACCGGTGTTAATGGTGTCGCGGAATGACACGGATGGATGCGTTCGATGTCCGTCAGCACAGGCAGTTGCAGTATACCATTTCCCGGGTTACCCGCCAACTTTCCGCGCAGCAATCATACATCGGGTATATATATTATTGCCAATAGTATTGGATGGGCCCGTTTTCCTATTGAAATATATGCTTGAAATATTGCCCGGCAGCGCTTACGTACGAATACTTACAAAGCGGGCTATTTTCTCTTAGTTAGCCAAAATTTGTCTTTAACCGATAATACAGACGTCAACCAGCCGTTTGATATTAAGTTAAAGAACTGTTTGTCTTTATAAACCATCTTCACTATAAGATATAAGGGCTATAGTAATAATCTCTACCTATGAACAACATGTTGCTTAAAAAGATCACGATTTTTTTAACTGTAGATGAGAAAACTATTGATACTTATTTCAATGTTCACGATCCATCTCTTATTTACAAACGGCAACTGAACCAGGATTTCGAGGCCTATATCATGTCTTCCATTGTTGCCATTAAGCGATATTCGGCTGTCAGGTATAAACTTGTTTATAACCGGGAAAGTGACAAACAATATGTAGAACCACTTGTACATGCCATCAGGCGGCATTTCTCCATCCAGAAATCAATAAAAGAATCAGAGTTTATAAAGTTTAAGAAAAGTTCCTATAAACTTTTAACAGTGAGTCTCGCCATCGTAATGCTCTGCCAACTGTTGCAGGCGGCATTGAAAAGCAACGAAAATCTTCATTCTGTGGTAGGCAATGCTGTGGATGTATTTAGCTGGGTTATACTGTGGAAACCTATTGACAAACTTATTTTTTACTGGAATCCATACCTCAAGGAGATATCCATCTTCGATCGGTTGATGAATGCAGAAATTGTCATTAGTGAAAGGCAGTCTGCAGAATTGACCGTGCCTGATCTAAAATATGCGTAATTGTATTATCATATTTTTCTTTACCTCCCTGCGTTACAATGCCTGCGCCCAGCAGGCATTCAGTTTCGAACAATATTCATTTGTAGGCGCAGGACAAAATAGCCTGCTTGCCCCTGTAGCACATTATCAAAGCAAACGGAAATGGTATGCGGAAGCACGTTATAATTATGAAGACGTACGCACGTTTTCACTGTATGCAGGAAGAACCTTCTCCCGCGACAGGGAATTTTCCTGGAGCTTAACCCCTGTTCTTGGCGCCATTGCAGGTAAAATGAATGGTGGATCTTTTGGACTGAATTCGGCATGCAGCTATCATAAATTCAATTTTTCGTCGCAGGCCCAATACAGTATGTCGGCTGAAAACCGGTATGAGAATTTTTTTTATAACTGGGCTGAATTTTGTTATCAGCCCACCGATTGGTTTTATACAGGTATCGCACTGCAGCATACCCGTATGTATGCAACGCAAAACGTGGCCGATCCGGGTTTGCTGCTGGCTTTTTCTCTTGGCCAATGGACGGTTCCGTTATATAGTTTCAATACGTTCAGCGGCGAAAAATATTATGTACTCGGTATCAACTGGGAATGGAAGCACAGCAAAACCCAGCCCAAACAGGCGCCCATAGTTTTGGCAACCGGCGAAAACAAATAACGATGCTGCAGGCCTGCGACTTTGATTCATACCCTACCTATAACCGTAATGGTAACTACCTAAAGGATAGTATGCAATCACTTCATTTTTTTGAAATATCCTGCTGAATACTAATTATAACCAGGCATAGGCGTTATAATCAACGCTGCAGTAAGCCGCACATGCTTTTATATTATCTAAACCATACATAACAGATTAAATTATGAGAAACCAAATTATTACCTGCCTGCTGGTAACCTTTTCGGCACTAACCGGCAACGCACAGATAGGTATTGGAACTACTACACCCAATTCAACCCTGGATGTGCGTGGATCCCTGTCTGTGAGCTACCGCGCGTTCGCTGCAAATACAATCGCTGTTGTTTCTGATAACATGCTCGTATTTACTGGCACCTCAGCGGCTACTTTAACATTGCCCGATGCCATTACCTGTGCGGGCAGGGTGTATTGGGTAAAGAACACCAGCTCCAACTCATCTGCATTGACGATAGCGACCACTTCTGCCCAGACTATTGACGGGCTTGCAACATGGGCATTAACACAAACCAATAAAGCATTGCGATTGGTTAGCAATGGCGCTGGCTGGATCATAGCATCAGAAAGTTTACCGGGCAACAGCAGTGGCACACCCTGGATAAATGGAGGTAACAATGTAAGTTCCCTGCAATCTATTGGCACCACCAGTAATTACGATCTTCCGTTTATTACCAATAATTCAGAAGCCGTACGCATTTCCAGCACCGGGAACGTTGGCATCGGTACTGCAACATTCAATTCATCAAATGCTGAAAAATTAAAAATAAACTCCGGCACCACTACCAATACGGCAATTTATTCAACCGGAAACGTTAACGACTTCCTGCAATTCAACCTGCAGAATACCAACAACGGAAATTTTGCAAGCTCCGATATTGTGGCAACCGCCAACAATGGTACCTCGGGTTCTGTGTATATTGATTTGGGGATAAACAGCCAGGGCTATCTTAGTGGCTCCAGCAGTATATTGAATGGCTCCAATACGGCTTACCTGTATGCTACCGGCGCAGACTTTTACATTGGAAATGGTGCGCAGAATAAAGATTTGATTTTTTTCACGAACGCAGGCGGCACTGGCGCAGACGGTACGGAAAGGATGCGCATAACCAATACGCAAATGACAGTGAGGAATGACTTGTTTCCGGAATACAATAATAATTTCTCGTTGGGAAATTCTACTCTTAAATGGACGGCTGTATATGCAACCAACGGAACCATTCAAACTTCGGACATCAGGCTTAAAACAAATATTCAACCTTTGAAATACGGTCTGAGAGAGGTACTGGCAATGAAACCGGTGAGCTATAACTGGAAAACCAGTCCGGATTCAGATAATAAGATCGGCTTGGTTGCCCAGGAAGTCAGGAAAATTGTTCCTGAGGTAGTCGTAGGTGATGAAAGCAAAGAAAACATCGGGATGAACTATGCGGAACTGGTGCCTGTTCTTATAAACGCCATAAAAGATCAGCAAGGGCAAATTGACGACCTGAAAAAACAGGTAGCCGAATTAAAAAAGAAACACTAATCAGTTCATCACATAGATAATGTCATGAAAAAAAAATCATTGCTGCTGCTAAACCTAATTGTTTCGCTTGCTGTTTTTGCACAGTCGGATCTTCAAAACACCGGCGTTTTGTATGTAACCGGGTCATCAGATATTTTGTATATCAGCGGTTCGTTTACAAATACTTCTGGTGCAACGTTTACCAATAATGGAAATTTGTATGTGCTGCAGCAGCTCAGCAATGCGCAGGCGGCGATGACAGCAGGAACAGGTACTTTATTTTTAAATGGATCGGCAACCCAAACGGTGGGGGGATCGCAATTATTTAAAACCTATAACCTGGTAACAAATAACGCATCCGGCATCACGCTTAATAATGATCTCAGCGTAACCGGTTTGCATACCTTTTCATCGGGCATTATCTTTTCATCTGTAACGCCCAATTATCTTATATACGAAGCGGGTGCATCCTATGTAGGAGCTGGTGATTCAAGGCATGTTAAAGGATGGATTCAAAAGATCGGCAGCACGGCGTTTGTGTACCCACTGGGCAATGGAACTGTGGAGCGAACCATTGGCACCAGTAATCTTTCTGCCGTTTCTGTCTTTAATGCAAATTATGCAGGTGCAACTACCAATACAGGAAACCTGGCCGTGCCCCTGGTATCGGTAGATCCCAATGAATACTGGTTTGTTAACAGGGTCAGTGGCGGTACCGCTACCATTGATATGAACTGGGATAACAGTAAGATTGCTATGCCATCTTATCCACTTGCCAGCATTCGGGTAGCAAATTACCTGGCGGGTAACTGGACCAGCGAAGGTGGTAGCGCTTCAGGAAGCACCTCTGCTACAGGGAATATTTCATCAGTCACGCTGTCTTCATTTGGCGCGTTTACATTCGGCAGCGTTTCGGCTGTACTACCCGTTCGTCTTATCGCTTTCAATGCTGCAAGGATCAATGATAAAACAATGCTGAGCTGGACAGCAGAAAATGAAATCAACCTGAGTCATTATTCTGCGGAGCGCAGCAACGATGGCCTGCAGTTTTATCCGATAGCGAACTTGCCCGCACGCAACCTGACTGCCCCACAGCAGTATGCATGTACCGATAACAGTGCATTAGCGGGAATTGCGTATTACCGTTTGAAAAGCGTTGATCTGGATGGCAAAAGCAGTCTTTCAAAAATAGTAACGATTAATGCCGGCAACAGCAGGGGCGTGCGCGTTGTAAACCCCGTTTACAATAACATCCATATCAGTTATGCAGGTGCCGATGGGGTGTATGGGTTCAGGATAACCACACTGTCGGGACAAACCCTGCAGCAAGGAGAACTAAGCTTGTCCGCAGCCGGTGGCTCAATACCGCTGTTGGCTTCTGTGAGCAAAGGCGTTTATATATTGCAGATAGAAAAACCAGGTTTCAGTTTTGTACAAAAAATACAGGTCCGCTGATGTTTTTGTGGAATGCTGCCACTGTCATCGCTGTCATGCCGAAAGGAGGCCGTACATGCTCCGGCTAAGGAACTCGTTGAAGTAAATTTTGAACCTGGCACAATGATATAAAAAATAAAGGTTTCGGGAAGGATAATAATATCACCGAGGCATCAAAATAGAAAGAGGCTGTCACAACATATGTGAGAGCCTCTTTTTATAGAAAAATCGATTGAACTATATCACGAGAAAAGTCTTTTAAAAAATGAGGGCGGTTCCTGCTTGCTGGCAGTTTTGTCTGGCAGCAATGATTCAACACGCTCCATAATGGTCTTCAGTTTATCGGGATTGAGCGATGATTTCACAATATAATCAAGCGCACCCTGCTGAATGGTTTTTACGGCTATCAGGATATCTTCCTGGCCTGAAATAAATAAAACTATAATGGAAGGATTAAACTGTTTGATTTGCCTGAGCACATCAAGACCGTTCAGATCGTCCATATTGTAATCAAGAAAAATAATGTCCGGCTGTTGCTGGGCAAGGCTTTGCAGGCAGTCGTTTCCGTTATCGAACAACTGCACATTTGTGTAACCGAGTTGCTTCAGGAACTGTTTGTACAGGTTCAGGCAAAGAACATCATCATCTACCAAAAATATATTTGCGTTAAACTTAGTAAGCATCGCCTGTTTTAAACTGGTTAGTAAATAGTCGTATTCATTACCGGCCTGACTTACAATAAACGCTAACGCAAAGAGGTTATTGCCGCTAAGATAAAATCTGTTACCCGGGGTTGTGAACTGGCAATTTATAGTTGTAAGTACTTAGTGAAAGCTTAATATATCCACCGGAGCCCGGGCGTTTTCCACGCCTGGTGGTTTTAAACGACTTTATAATCCCGATAGTTCGGGCCGCAAGTATTCGAATGCTACGAATGCACGAGTTGTGTGGAGTATTATTCGAAGAGTTCCGGCAACACATTCAATAGCCAGAGACTTTATCGTCTGTTGCTTCAAAAAAAAGGTATCCTGATAATCCCGATACAAGTATTCGAATGCTACGAACGCACGAATTGCGCGGTGTATTATTTGAAGATTGGTGCAACACATTCAATAGGCAGAGACTTTATTATCTTTTGCTTTAAAAAAAGGTATTGTTAGGATCCAAATATTTCGGGCGACCAGATTCAAATGGAAGAATGCGCGAATTGCACGGCCATTTAGTTCCGTGCATTCCGCCCCAGACCGGTAACTGATTGTCAAAACAGCGATGTACAACCGCGTTTAGATTATCTTGAAAAACGCTTAATCAAATTGTTGACAAGCATAACCGCAAAAACAATGGTGATGGAAAGGCAGATAACGATGAATACATCGTTGGGTAGTGTTGTTTTCATTGAGTGTTGTTTAGCAAACAAACTATATGCAAAACTTATACCGTAGTTATAAGAATCGCTTTGGCAAAAAGAAGCAACTAATACCCCAACTATTCACTGCGCGGTTGTGTAACAAGTTCTACATTCCACAAGTTGATTTTTTCCCTCTGTGGGAATATGTGCTTTGGAAACGGTTTAAAACATATTGGCCTTTAATTTGGAATTAACAACGTATAAGAAACTCAGTGGATGAGTTTTGGTTTTTCATAGGATATTGGATTAAACGGGACCAGATTTCTATCCAGTCCCTCTTTTTTTAGTCTTTTATTTAAAGATGATACCAGGTTTAACTAACAATGAGGGGTATTGTCTCCGTTACTGTCCCGGCCTACCTTTGAAATTTATCGGAGCATAAGATCGCCATCTATAAAAGTTTCTACATGGCAGCGGTTCGAAGTGTTATTGTCTCCTGAACTCAATAAAAAAAATAAATGGAAAAGCGTGTACTTGGAATTTTTTTGTCGATACTCGGAATAGTGGGTCTGATTTACGCGGGCGTAGCTTTCGTTAATGGAAGTACCGGCACCCGGAGTGTAAAGACAATTATTATTGCCGCAGTCATTGGCGCCATTTTCTTTTTTGCCGGCATTAGCCTGGTAAAAAATACAAAGGACAAAGCAACCTAACATCTATTGCCGTTACTGGCATAACAATGCTGACGGCTTATTATTATTTATAAATTTATTAATTATGAAAACAATCGTATCAATCGCAGCGGGGATCATCCTTACTTTTTCCGCAATGGGACAGACGCCTGAGCAAAAGAAAAAGGAGGACATGAAGGATCTTAAAAAAGACGTAGTGGAAAAACGCGAAGATCAAAAGCAAGTCACCAAAGATCTTACACATGCAAAAGTGAAAAAGGCAGTCAAGGATCATAAAGAAGTACACGCAGACAGGCAGGATATAAAAGCCGATGAAGCAGTCCTGAAGTCAGAAGGTGTTAAACATCCTAAGTATAAAGCCAGGCACAAAATCAAGGCTGAAAAACACGAGAAAAAAGCCAAAATATAATTTAAAGCCGCATATTTATTTAAAAAAGCCCGTTTAATGCGGGCTTTTTTTTGTTGGCGTTCCGGTGCAAGGTGCATCGGTATCGAGTGCGAATACCACGTGCCAGCAGGGGCAGTCCCCTAATAACGTCAATTTTCTTGATTTTTAAGGTATATTCTTCCCAAAATAAGGCTGGTATTATGTTACAGCGACATTCTCCCATCAGTGAGGCTACCGGATAAAGAAATTGCAACCGATTGCATTTTTTGTTATTTTTGATAATAAGACGGTTAACCGCCTTATTATTCAAAAGACATTGCAGTGCCAGCCATGCTTCATCATAATTATTCAGCAAACCCGTTTTTATCCCTAACATGTTATGCGATAAACGTCTTCATTACATGTTTATGCTGGATCGGCCGCTGCTTCGCACTACCAGTCAAACTAAATTTCCGGTTCAATTTTTTTCAACCAGCACTATTGTCAGAAAAATTGTCTTGTTATAGTATTATAATTTAAATCAGCAGCATATTACATGTGAAATACTTCCGGCTTTGTCTCCTGTTTATTCATCTTTCTGGGTTTGCTTTTGCCCAGCAGGCTGATTTTAATTTCATCAACTTCAACAGCAAAGATGGGTTGTCGTCTAATATTGTAAACGCCATTTTAAAAGACAGGTACGGGTACATGTGGTTTGCCACGGATGACGGCTTAAATAAATTTGACGGCGTCAATTTTACCGTGTACAGGCATCATCCGGGCGATACAACAAGTATCGGAGCAAACGATATATCCGCCTTGCATGAAGATGCTGAAGGAAATCTTTGGATAGGAACCAATTTAACCCTGTCTTTTTACAACCGCAAAAAAGATGCATTTATCAATTACAGTTTTGCCGGAAAAAGCATTATACGTTCGCTGTGTTCCGATCATTCAGGAAACCTCTGGATAGGCAGCTTTAACGGTCTGTACAGGCTTGATCCACGCACTGGGAAAATAGAGGGCTACCGCGCTAACCCCGGCAATCCCCATCAACTCGCATCCAATCTCATTATCAGTATTCTTGAAGACAGCCACAGGCGTCTTTGGGTCGGAACGCCAATGGGGCTTCACTTGTTCCTGAAAAATACAAACAGTTTTCAGCGCTTTCAGCATAGCAGTAATGATCCATCCTCTATCGCGGACAATGCTGTTAAGGCAATTGCGGAAGACCATAACGGCAATGTATGGTTCGGCACCATTGACGGTGGTTTGAGCAGGCTTCAACCCGATGGTAAAAGCTTTATTAATTATACCCATAGTACTACCAGTAATAATTCTATCAGCAGTAACCGGATTTATTCCATCCTGGCCGACAATAATGGCCGGCTGCTGGTTGGTACGGAAGGCGGACTGGATATTTTTTACCCGGAAACAGGTAAAGTATTCAGGATCGTGAACGATGGCCGGAACAGGTACAGTCTCAGCGGAAAATCTGTACGAAGCATCTATATAGACAACAACGATGTGTATTGGGTGGGAACTTTTCGCGGCGGCGTTAATAAATATGATAAAAACCTCGCTTTTTTTAACCTCAGGCAAAGCAACCCATTTGATCCATCGGGGCTTAGCAATGCTATTGTAACTTCTTTCGTGGAAGACGATAACGGCGATGTTTATATAGGAACAGATGGCGGCGGCGTTAATCTTTATCACAGGAAAACAGGTCTGTTCGATCATATCAAATTGGCGGCTGGCACTGAAGGCAGCACGCTCGCTGTGCTCGCCATGGAACGGCTTGGCAACGAACTTTGGATTGGAACCTTTCTGCATGGCCTGTATGTATTAAATATGAAAAATGGCGCCGTACGACAATACAAAAAAGGAAAGGGCCCGAAAGATTTATCGGGCAATGAAATTTTTTGTCTCAGGAAAGACAGCGAAGGGAATATGTGGGTGGGAACCAACGGTTCTGGGTTAAACGTATATGATTCCAAATCAAAGGTGTTTCGCAGGTTTGATGCAAACAGTACATACGGCGAAGTGGGGACGCTTCCGGTAAAGGGCTATATCAGATCAATTGAAATAGATAAATCAGGAAATGTATGGATCGGTGCCACCGGTGGGGGGGTGAGTGAATTTAATAAAACTACCGGTTCTTTCAGGGTATTCAATCGCGCCAATAATAATCTGCCTACCGATGAAGTACAAACGATTTATATTGGTCCGAATGATACTATATGGGCAGGCACCCACGGCGGTGGATTGAGCCGGCTCGATAACCTGACAAATAAATTCGTTTCGTATGCCGAGCCTGAGGGCGTGGCCAACGCAATTATCTATAAAA
>Ga0157378_10005407_pt1 | contig 11200 bp, 5 predicted proteins | sample M65metaG_FD_115309 | JGI IMG/M metagenome (GOLD analysis project Ga0157378, IMG submission 115309) | Miscanthus rhizosphere microbial communities from Kellogg Biological Station, Michigan, USA - M6-5 metaG | ecosystem: Host-associated > Plants > Roots > Rhizosphere > Soil | place: USA: Michigan...
CCATCTTCTGTGCCGGCCCATAATACCCCGTTTTTATCCTCGAATAAAGAATGAATGAAATTACTGCCAATGCTTCCGCTATCGGCAGAATTGCTGCGGAAGACTTTAAAGCTATAGCCATCAAAACGGTCGAGCCCATCCTTAGTGCCAAACCATAAAAATCCTTTGCCATCCTGCGCGCTGCAGATAACGGCATTGTTGGAAAGCCCGTTCTCTACCTGGAAATGCCTGAAATAATACGACTGCCCGCAAAGAGCGCCATTCACCAGCAGCAATACAGCAAGTATGATATTGGTTGTTTTCAAGCAGTTCAAAGTAATCAATATTGGGCAAAGATAGTAAGTAGGGTAGAAGGTGGAAGGTATGAGGTAGAAGGTAGAGGATGTGGGGTATTGGGCTGAAACTTTTCTTCCATCTTAAACCTTGCGCCTCACGCCTTTTACCTTGCCTAAGACATTTTGATGAAACATTGATACGATATGTGGATACGAATAAAAAGATTAGTATCAATTTCACAACGTGTTTAGTCATTGATTGAACCAAAACAACTTGCTATATGACAATCTCCATTCAATTGCCTTACCGGCATGATTATTTACGCAATCCCGGCACTCCTTTATTAAATCCATCGTTTGCAACTGGTCGATACGCCGGCGCCCGTTATAGCAGCTTGTGTAACTGCCTCAAAGCAAATTTTCATTCCTTTTTTGCCAATATCCATTTGTTGTTAGCGTAAAAAAACCCAGCCGTGTGCCAGGCTTTTTTTTATGCCTTTTTATAAATGTTATAATGACACTTAAATTTTTCTAAAACCAAATTGACGCTATATGAAAAAAGAAAAACACGCATTTCTGCCGATGCTAACCAGGATGCCGGTGCCGTTCCTGCTGTTATTGCTCCTGTTGCCGGGCCATCTCATTTTTGCGCAGGGGTCATTGAAAGGATACGTGAAGGACAAAGACGGTAAGCCCGTAGCGGGCGCCACGATTACTGTAAAAGGCAAACGCATCAATGCAGTGAGCGGTGAAGACGGCGCATTTTCCATTAATGCCCGTACAGGTGAAACCTTGCTGGTTTCCTCAGTTGGATTTGATGCCTACGAGTTAAAACTCGGTTCAATTACCAATGGGCTGAACATTCAGCTGACCACGAATGTCAATATATTAAGCGATGTAGTAGTAGTGGGTTACGGAACGCAGAAGAAAAAAGATCTGACGGGATCCATCAGCAGCATCAATATAAATGATACAAAAAAATACTCGGCCAGCGATCTCTCACAGTTACTACAGGGCCGTGCCCCCGGCGTGGCTGTTAATAGCGATGGACAACCCGGCGCAATTCCCAACGTACGCATCCGGGGCTTCAGCACTTTTGGAGGCGCTGAACCATTTTATGTGGTGGACGGCGTACCGGGCACAACTATCCGCGATTTCAGCCCGAATGATATCGAAACCATGACGGTATTAAAAGATGCCTCGGCCGCAGCTATCTATGGCGCAGCTGCCGCCAATGGCGTGATCATTATTACCACTAAACTGGGCAAAAAGAATACTGCACTGAAAGTAAACTACAATGGCTATTATGGCTACGATAAAGTATGGCAACGCCAGAAAGTAACCGATCGCGTGCAATACCAAACCCTGAACAATGAATCACGTGTAAATGCGGGTAAGCCCCTGTTTCCCGCCAACGATCCTGCTAACCCTGGCTATGTAAAAATTAATACCGACTGGCAGAAAGAGGGTTTGAAAACCGGTAACCGTCAAAATCATAATATCGGGTTATCGGGTGGCGGTGCTAACAATACCTATAATCTTTCACTGGATTATTTTGACAACAAGGGAACCTATGTGGGAAACGGACCTGACTATAAACGTTATATCGCCCGGATAAACACCACGGCCGAAAAAGGTATTTTAAAAGTGGGTGAGTTTTTTAACTATACCCATTCTCATGAAAATTCGCTGACTTTCCGCGATGATATCCTGCTGGGAGGCATTCCACCATTGATCGGCACATTGGTAGTCGCTATCCCTACCATGCCCGTATACGACCCCGCCAACCTGAATGGCTTTGGCGGCTCTTCTTCTGAATTCAATGGCGCCAATTCATTAAACGGCATTGGCATCAACAGCATCCTGCGGAATTATACAGATGTTGACAGAACCTTTGCCAACGTATATGCAGAACTGCGCCTGCTGAACAATAACGGGCATAATGTGAGGTTTAAAACAAGCCTTAGCTATGATAAAACAACCGCACGTGATTTTATATGGCAGCCGGCTTTTTACCTTGGAAAATTCTTCAGCAGCGATATCGCCCGCCTCAATGATAATTCAAGAGTATATACAAAGGCTTCCATTGAGAATACGCTGAACTACGACAAAACCTTTGCCGGTAAGCATGCCGTAGAAGTATTGGTGGGTCAGTCTTACCGCTATGGCGATGCACTGCTGCGTGAAAGCAGGGCAGAAGGTTTTACTACCCCTTATTACCCGGTGATCAGCAATGGTCAAACCCGATCGGCCAAGGGTTCAGAATTTGTAAATTCCCTGAGTTCATATTTTGGCAGGGTCAACTATTCATTTAACGACAGGTACCTGTTGTCGGCCTCATTGCGCCGGGATGGATCTTCCAGGTTTTCTCCCAGTAACAAATTCGGATATTTCCCGGCCGCTTCCATAGGCTGGAAACTTAGTAACGAAAGCTTCTGGAAAGTACCTGCTTCCATTGTTTCATCGCTCAAGCTGAGGGGCAGTTATGGCAAACTCGGTAACCAGGAAATCGCCGACTACCAGTTCCAGGGCATTATCAATTCAGGCGTACCGTACACCTTCAACGGTGTTAATTACCTGGGCGGCATACAAACACAGGTAGCCTCGCCCAATATACAATGGGAAACAAAAGCCATAACCAATGCAGGTTTTGACGCAGTGTTACTGAGTGGTCATTTCGATCTTTCTGCAGAATATTATATGGCAAAAAGCACCAACCTGCTGGTACAGTTTCCCATTCCGGCCAGTACCGGTTTTGAGAACCTGGCACCCGTGGCCAACCTGGGTGCCGTTAATAATTCAGGGGTAGAAATCAGCGCCGGCTATCATAAAACCAAAGGGCCATTTACATTCGATGTGTCGGCCAATCTTTCTACCGTGAAAAATAAAGTAATAGCATTGGGGGGCAGCAACAATCCTGTATATGGGGCGGGCTCAAGAACAGTTATCAATCGCGAGATAGGAGAGCATTATGGATTTGTGTATGAAGGCCTTTTTCAAACGCAGGCCGAGATTACCGCACATGCCAAACAGTTTGGTGCAACACTTGCGCCCGGCGATGTAAAATACAAAGATATCAGCGGCCCCAATGGAAAACCCGATGGAGTGGTAGATGAAGCCTACGACCGGGTGCCGTTGGGCAGTGGCATTCCTGCATTCAATTACGGATTCAGCTTCACGGCTGCATACAAGCGATTTGACGCATCCGTTTTCGCTTCCGGCAGCGGCAAATTTTTAATCAATAGCCGTATGTACCGCGACCTGCATCATTCCGCCGGTGCGTTGAATTACAGTACCGATATGCTGAACAGGTGGACGCCAACACATACCAATACCGATATACCCAGGCTGAACGACGATGATGTAAACAATTTTAAAGATTCTAACCGTCCCGGATGGTTGCAGAACGGAACTTATCTGAGGATCAATACCGTTTCGCTGGGCTATGCTTTCCGTGAGAATATCATTAAGGGGCTGAACAGCGCCAGGATTTATGCAACGGTGCAGAATTTATATTCTTTCCAGCATTACCAGCAATACAACCCTGATTTCACTTCCGGTGTTTTCAACCCTGGTTTTGACTTTGGTTCTTATCCAAAGCCAAGAACCATCATGGTAGGCGTTCAAGTATCCTTTTAGCAACAAACATTCTAAATAAAAAATATGAAAAAGATATTATACCTGTTTATCGTCTGCTGCCTGCTGTCGACCAGCTGCGATAAAAAATTAAATCTTACCAATCCAAACGCGTTAACCACTGCGGAATACTGGAAAACAAAGGAACAGGCGTATGCAGCCTGCACATCTATCTACAATGCCCTGGGCGTGGATGGTTCCTATATGCGTTCTTTCCCGGGGTTGACAGACAGCCGCGGAGATGATTTTACCGCCGATAGTCCCTGGCTGGACCTGGTTCTAACGGGGCAGTTTATTGTGCCTACAACTTCCGACCCGGTGTTTTGGATCTGGAGAGAATTTTACCTCGTAGTGAACAGGGCCAACCAGGTAATTGCCAATGTTGGCAAATATGATCCGGCTGTGTTGTCATCCGATGAAAAGAACAGGATTTTAGGACAGGCCTATTTTTTGCGCGGACTGGCTTATTATAACCTTGCAACCACTTTTAAAATTGTACCGGTGATTACTGAACCCATCAGCAACCCCGATGATTATTTTGCCGCAACCGCTACAGAGGAAGTAATATGGAATCAGGTATATGCCGACCTGCAAAAAGCAGCAACCAATTTGCCCATTTCTTATGATAATGTAACCGGTTTGGATAAGGGACAGAAAGGAAGAGCCACCAAAGGCGCTGCAACCGGTTTATTGGCCAAATCATATTTGTATCGGAAAGACTATACAAAAGCCGGTACCGAACTGGAGAAATTCCTCACCGGCGAATTGAAAAATATTTATTCGCTGATGCCCGATTACCGCGATAATTTTAAAGACAAAAATGAAAACAATGCGGAGTCTTTGTTCGAGGTACAATTTACAGAAGGCACCGGAACCGATATTAACTGGGCATGTGATCCCTCTGGTTCGTGGAAACAGGTACAGGCTATTTCTGTTACTTATGGAATGGAAGGCGTTGCTTTTTCCGATTACCTGCCAACCCGCTGGATATACAATGAATACAAAAAAGAAAAAACCGTTGATGGCAAAAGCGATCCACGACTGCTGGTGACCATTGCATCGTATGAACCCGCCGATAATTCAACGCAGGCGTATGGAAGGGCATGGTTTAACCCGCAAACATCCATCTATCCCAGAAAATATACCAACGATGGAGTGGGCAATGGCAAGGCCTTTGAAGGTGCTGCCGAATCCGGCATTAACTACCGGGTATTGAGGTATTCAGACATTTTACTAATGTATGCAGAAGTGCTGAATGAAACGGGCAAGACCGCGCAGGCCTATCCCTATATTCAGCAGGTAAGAACAAGGGCCAACCTGCCCGATCTGGCGGTAGTAAAACCAGCTATGACGCAGGCACAGATGCGCGATCAGCTGGCACATGAAAGAGCGCTGGAATTTGCCATAGAAGGTCAGCGCATCAATGATATCATCCGCTGGGGTTGGCTGTATGATGCCACAAAACTGGCGGAATTAAAAACGCACGATGCAGATTTCAATACATGGACGCCCGGTAATGAATATTTGCCCGTTCCGCAGCGTGAACTGGATTTGAATAAAAATCTTAAGCCGAATCCTGCGAACTAACCATATAGCAGTCTTTGTTCCTTCATTAAAAAGAAACAGAGACTGCATTTTTACAGCAGTGTTCTTATTGACCTGCGTACTGCAACCCGTACCTAATAAAAAAATATGCGTAGAAAAATTATTGTGAAAAGATTTGTACCGATCTGCTGTGCTTTATTGCTGATGGCCTCCTGCAAAAAGGAAAGCTCACCAGATCCCGTAACACCGCCGGTTACGCCCCCGGTAACACCGGCTTTTGATATCAATTCAATCAATGATACCTATGCCGATGTTGCGCCGTTTGCCAGCTACCTGCAATGGGGATCGCATAACGTGCACGACCCGGCGATTATAAAAGACGGCGACTATTATTATGCATTCAGCACCGATGTGGGTTATGGCATCACCGTACGTTCGGGCATTCAAATCAGAAGATCAAAAGACCTGGTGGAATGGACTTATCTTGGCTGGGTTTTTAATAGCCTGCCGGCAATGGGTGCTGGTTTTATTAAACAAAGCAATGGAACGCCATTCGATGCCTTGTGGGCGCCTTGTGTAGTAAAAGCCGGCAACGAATTCAGGCTGTATTATTCACTGTCGTCTGCAGTTCCCAGGTTAAGCGTGATAGGAATGGCTACTGCATCAGCACTTGCTGGCCCCTGGACAGAAAAAGGGCTCGTGGTATCATCGTTAAACGATAATACTGTTCAGACAAATGCCATTGATCCTTCTGTAATTATTACGCCTGCCGGTGAGCATTGGATGGTATATGGCTCGGCCTGGGATGGCATTTATTCTTTAAAATTAGATCCGGCTACGGGCCTGGCAGCTATCAATGGCGACAAAGGCAAAAGAATCGCCAATCGCGGTTTTACCGGTGGCAAATACAATGGCAATATTGAAGGAGCAGACATTATTTACAACGCGCAGTTAAACAAGTATTACCTTTTTATAGCGTATGATTGGCTGGAAACAAAGTACAACGTGCGGGTAATGAAAGCAGACAAGCCCGATGGCCCGTTCTATGATTTTAATGCAGCCGATGCAAACACCAATGTGGATCATGGACCGATGATTATAGCGCCCTATAAATTTGAAGGCCACAGTGGCTGGCAGGGTGTTGCGCACTCTACAACGTTTAGTGATGGCAATGGACAGTACTTCATTGCACACCAGGGCAGGCCGGGCATAGATAAATATTATATGGATCTGCATGTAAGAAAATTATTCTGGACAACGGATGGATGGCCGGTAGCCTCACCTGAGCGTTATGCGTGGGAAGACAATAGTGTTGTTGCAAAAGACTCGATTATCGGTAACTGGGAGCAAATTATCCTGGGATACCATGTAGTGCCGGGTTATAGCGCAGAACAAACTTCTCCTGAAATGCAGGTCTCCTCCTCTTTAACCATTGCAGCGGATGGTACGTTAAATGGAGATGCGGCCAGCAAATGGACGTATACCGCTCCCTGGCTGGAATGCAAATGGAGCAATGGTTTTACAGATAAATTATTTGTACAGAAAGGTCGTGATTGGGAAAATAAAAAGAACAGTATTATTTTCTCCGGATTGAACAATGCAGGAACGGCGATATGGGGTAAAAAGAAATAGGAACAGGAACTTCCGGCTCCCTCTCCTTGGGAGAGGGCTGGGGTGAGGTCAATGAAATTAATATCCTTTTTTCTTTAGTACTGTTACCTTATATTCATCTGCACAAATGAGTGTGCGACGCCCGTGCGCGCGGCGTCTGCCGGGCAGGTATCAAAAAAATAAATAACGGAAACGAACAGTCGAATTATGAAAAGGATTAAAATATTGGCATTTGCAATAATCGTTGGAAGCTCGTGGACCCAGCTCAATGCACAGCATACGCTCACGGTAAAGGTTAAAGAACCCAAAGCCAGCATACAGCCCACCATGTGGGGGATATTCTTTGAAGATATTAATTTAGGCGCGGACGGGGGCCTGTATGCCGAACTGGTAAAGAACCGTTCGTTTGAATTCAGTAAGCCGATGATGGGCTGGACCATTTTAGGCAAACCGCTCACCGAAGGGGATTTTACCGTATTGAACCGCCTGCAGCAAAACAGCGCCAACCCGCGTTTCCTGCGTGTAGCCCTTCACAACAATGCAAAGGGAAGCATTGGGTTAAACAACGAAGGGTTCCGCGGCATGGGCATAAAAAAAGATTTACGTTATGATTTCTCCGTATTATATCGTCAAACGGCCGCCAATGTAAAAATGTACATTGAATTGGTGAATGAAAAAGGAGAAAATATCGGGGGTGGATCGGTTGCTACTTCTTTCTCCGGCACCGAATGGAAAAAGCAAACCCTGAGCTTTAACGCTACAGCTGTTGCCATGAAAGCCAAAATGAATATCTGGTTTGAAGGAGACGGTACGATTGACCTGGACATGGTTTCGTTATTCCCAGAAGACACCTGGAAGAAAAGGCCCGGCGGCATGCGGGCAGATATGGTACAATTACTGGCCGATATGAAACCCGGCTTTATCCGGTTCCCCGGTGGTTGCATTGTAGAAGGTTTTGATTTGGCGCAGCGTTATCAATGGAAGAAGACCATTGGCCCCATTGAAGAGCGGCAATTGATTGTCAATCGTTGGAATTTTGAATTCCCGCATCGCGCTGCGCCCGATTATTTTCAAACTTTCGGATTGGGTTTCTTTGAATATTTTCAACTGGCAGAAGACATTGGCGCCGAACCGCTGCCCATTCTGAATTGCGGCATGGCCTGCCAGTTTAATTCTGCTGAACTGGTTCCGCTGGATCAGCTGGATCCTTATGTGCAGGATGCGCTTGACCTGGTTGAATTTGCTAACGGCGATGCCAGTACGAAATGGGGAAAGCTGCGCGCAGACATGGGACACCCCGCTTCCTTTCATTTAAAATTGCTGGGTGTGGGCAATGAGAACTGGGGTCCGCAATACCTGGAGCGACTGAAAATTTTTACCAAAGCCATCAAGGCAAGATACCCGGAAATAAAACTTGTAAACAGTTCCGGCACCGATCCCAATGGTGAAAGATTCGACTACCTGAACAGGGAATTGCGCAGTATGAATGCCGATATTATTGATGAGCATTACTATCGCAAACCGGAATGGTTTTTCAGCAATGCCAGGCGATATGATAATTATCCGCGCACCGGATCCAAGATCTTTGGCGGCGAATACGCAGCCCAAAGCGATAAAACAGTGAGCGTAGACAATAAAAACTGCTGGCTGACGGCTTTGGCGGAAGCGGCATTCATGACCGGGCTGGAGCGCAATGCGGATGTGGTGAGCATGGCCTCGTATGCACCCCTGTTTGCGCATATAGAAGGCTGGCAGTGGACCCCTGATCTAATCTGGGTAAACAACCTGCAGTCTTATGGTACGCCAGATTATTATGTACAGAAACTGTATTCGCTGAACAAGGGTACGCAGGTAATACCTATTACATTAAATAATGAAGTGGTAGCGGGGCAGGATAGCCTGTATGCCGCTGCCTGTATTGATGCAACAACCAATGAGCTGATAATAAAATTGGTCAATGCATCTGCCAAAGAGCAAACCAATATCCTCTCGCTGGAAGGCGTAAAAAAACTGGCTGCACAGGGCTCGTTAACCGTATTGCAAAGCGATAATTTATACAGCATCAATTCATTCGATCAACCACAGAAAGTGGCGCCCAAAGAATCGGCTATTGCCGTTAAAGGGAAAAAAATAAACCTTACTGCTGCAGCTTATTCATTTACGATATTCAGGGTGAAGATGATGTAGCAAGTACTGAGTACATAGTATTAAGTATTGAGACTTTCGGCAAAGGCTATTATTGCCGCAGTTGGTGTTTTCACCAACAGCAAATCTTATTAAATGAAATACACTATCATCCTGCTTCTTGTATTGGCTGTTCTTGGCGCGGATGCGCAGCCATTGCAAACAACCATTCCGGCGCACGATCCCGTAATGATCAAACAGGATAGTACCTATTATGTTTTTTGCACAGGATTCGGCATCAGCATCTGGAGCTCTGCCAACATGAAGGATTGGAAAGCTGAAAAGCCGGTTTTCAGTAAGCCGCCGGCGTGGGCTGTAGCGGCGGTACCCGGATTTAAAGGCCATATCTGGGCGCCCGATATCAGTTTTCATAACGATAAGTACTACCTGTATTACGCAGTTTCTGCATTTGGGAAAAACACTTCCTGTATTGGCCTGGCAGTTAATGCAACATTGAATACCGCGTCTAAAGATTATAAATGGGAGGACCTGGGCAAAATCGTTCAGTCGGTACCCGGCAGGGATATGTGGAATGCCATTGATCCTAACCTGGTAGTGGAAGAAAATGGCACACCCTGGCTATCGTTCGGTTCTTTCTGGAATGGTATCAAACTGGTGAAATTGAAAGATGATTTTACGGCTATCGCCGAACCGCAGACCTGGTACACCATTGCCGCCCGCAAAAGAGATTTTTTATTGCCCGATTCCGTTGCAGGTGACGCCGCTATTGAAGCACCCTTTATATTCAGGAAAGGGAAATATTATTATTTGTTTGTGTCATTCGACTACTGCTGCCGCGCTGAAAAAAGCACGTATAAAGTGGTGGTGGGTCGCAGCGAAAAAGTGAACGGGCCTTATGCCGACAAGGATGGAATACCCATGGTATTGGGTGGCGGTTCATTGGTGCTGGGAGGCGACAAAAACTGGTATGGCGCGGGGCACAACGGCGTGTATACTTTCAGCGGACAGGATTATATTGTCTTTCATGGCTATGATGCATCCGATAAGGGCCGTTCTAAATTACGGATAGAAATGCTGCATTGGGATGCACAAGGCTGGCCTGCTATGCAGAAACCTTAGTCTTGGCACAAAAACGCAACCACCTTTTGAACGACCCCGTTGTCGCGGTAAATTTTTTTGTGTCCCAATCCGCGGGTAATAAAAAAAGAAATGTTGGAACGGCCCGACTGCATCAAGGGTTGCACATCTGCGAGCGGCGTAATATCATCGTCTTCATCGTGCACCCACAATACCGGCGATTGGATATGCTGCAGCGCTCTTGGCACACTGAACCATGAGGAGGCCACCCCGCTTTTTTCATGAATGATTTTTTTAAACGCGCGCTTAACGCCTTCTCCTAATTGCAAAAACCGGAAGAAACTGTCGATAGCAGTATCGGCTTCCGTAGCAGGTGCAATCAATACCAGCCTGGCTTCCTGGTTAGCCGGCAATTTTTCAATGACATGCGTCACGGCAAGGCCGCCAAATGAATGTGCAATGAAACCCTGGATACCGCCAAATGTATAGTAAATGGTTTCAATCATATAAATATAGAGGGGCAGGGTAATTTGTTTGCCCGATGAAATGCCATGCGCCGGTGCATCAAATGCCAGCACTTCATAATTTTTATTGATCAGCGCACTGATGTATGCGTCAAAGTTTTTAACGGAAGATTCAAATCCATGAAGAATCAATATCCGTTTTGTTCCGCCCTGGTTCCATTTATAGCCCCGTACGGTAATACCTTTTATATTGATGCTGATGGGGGCACCCTGTTTAAAAACGGGCGGCGCTTCTTTCCGGCTCTTGTAAAAAGGCGTGCAGAATATTTCAAATGCTTTGGCGGCTGCTCTTTTTTTTGAAATAACTGCGAGCAGGTTCAGCTTTGCACGGATGTAATTAACAGCCAGTTTTTGTCCTAATTTCATGCGCCTAAAGATACAGCAGTA
>Ga0157378_10005409_pt1 | contig 11198 bp, 7 predicted proteins | sample M65metaG_FD_115309 | JGI IMG/M metagenome (GOLD analysis project Ga0157378, IMG submission 115309) | Miscanthus rhizosphere microbial communities from Kellogg Biological Station, Michigan, USA - M6-5 metaG | ecosystem: Host-associated > Plants > Roots > Rhizosphere > Soil | place: USA: Michigan...
CTTCAGGCGCATCTTGTCCGTTCTGAGCGTCTGAGGCGAAAACATGCGGAACTGGACTGAGCATGGATTCTCCCGGCTGACAGCGATTTCGGACGCGGGTTCAACTCCCGCCGCCTCCACCAAAACGTCTTCCAGGGACGTTCAGAAACCCCGACCTGATCGGACGCGATCTTCGGTGACTTTGTTTCCGCGCTGTGTGCCGCCAGATCATCGATGTGGCATGGAGTCTTCCAAGCGCTCAAGCGAGCGCCCCTTCGTCTCAGGCAGAGTCATGAATACGAATACCGCTCCAGCAAAACAGACTACGGCGTAGATCAAGAATGCGCCTGAGGTTCCGAGAGAACGATTGAGTAAGGGAAATGTGTAGGTGAGCACGAAGGATGCGACCCATAGAATTGCGACCGACACGGAAACGGCCGACGCACGCATTCGGTTAGGGAAGATTTCAGTGATGAGCACCCAGGTGACCGGGGCCAGCGACACGGCGTAACAGGCAATTGCGCACAGTGTGAGGATGAGAACCCATGTACCTTGCGCATGCGCTCGATATGCCGCGCTGGCGGCCAGATGAGATGCACCAATTGCAGCGCAACCGAAGATCATAAGCTTTCTCCGGCCGAAGCGATCAACAAGTAGCATGGCGATGATCGTAAAGATGAGATTAATGGCGCCCGTGATGACGATGTTGAAGAGAATCTCACTTACCCCATACCCCGCGCTGCGGTAGACCTCTTGTGCATAGTTGAAGAGGATATTGATGCCGCTCCACTGCTGCAGGACCGCCAATATTGCGCCCATGGCGATGAGTTTGCGTCCGTGAGCCGAAAGCAGTTCGCGCCAGGCGGTGCTTTCATGGGGTGCAGACAGCGATTTTTGAATGATAGACAACTCCGATTGGGCGTACGGTTGGCCGCCGATTCGATTCAACACGTCGGCAGCAGCCTGCGGACGAGCTTTAGCTACCAGCCAGCGAGGACTTTCAGGAATGAATGGAGCAGAGCAGAGGAACAGGACGGCCGGCACAGCTACGGCTGTGAACATCCAGCGCCAGCCGTATTGTGCGTTCCACGAGGTGGCGAGCACGACCTGTAGCTGCCCAGCTGGAATTCTTTCGGCGATCCGCCAGTTGACAAGCTGTGCGGCGAGAATTCCGATGACAATTGCAAGCTGGTTGAGGCTGACGAGCCTGCCTCGCCACTGGGCCGGGCTGATTTCGGCAATGTACATGGGCGAGACGTTTGACGCCAGCCCGATTGCTACTCCTCCCACGATGCGCCACACGATGAACGCAGAGAAGCGGTCTGCCCACCCAGTGAGGACGGAGGAGAGCGCGAACAAGAGCGCCGAGAAGACGAGTAGCTTCTTGCGGCCAAAGCGATCAGCCGTCGGACCACCTAAGAGCGATCCGGCGAAGCAGCCGAGTAGGGCGCAGCTGTTCGCCCATCCGATCAGTACTTCCGATGTGAGATGGAAATACACCTCGTAGAAGGGCTTGGCACCTCCGATAACGACCCAATCGTAGCCAAAGAGCAATCCGCCTAGTGCGGCTATAAACGCGATGGTCCAGATGTAGCGGAGATGAAGATCGGCATGGGCCGAGGGATGTGACGGCGATGTAACGGGCGGCGTGTGCATCATTGACGCGCCGACATGTCGCTGATGTTTTCAACCAGCTTGATAAGGTCGGATGCTCCAGCGTGGCTGGGATCGAGGTTGAGCACTTCATGGAGAAGACTTTGCGACTCTGGCGCGCGGCCCCATCCAGCCAACGCTTGTGCGCGAAGAAACAATGCATCGATGCGCTGTCGCTGGACCAGATCATCATTGAAGAGCAGCATCGCAGGCAGGGACGTGGCGAAATAATCGATCTTTGGCTCCTGACGTTCGAGCTCCCTCGAATAATCATAGATACGGTTGAAAAGACCATCAGCCTCGTTCTTTCTACTCAAACGGGCAAGTGCGAGGCCGGTCCAGAACGTCATGTCAGAGATATCCTGTACCGCCATCTGCCGGAAGTCGCTCTTCTGCCGTGCAGCACGGAGCCACCAGGCGCGCGCATTTTCGTCATCATCGCTGCGTTGAAAGGACTCACCGAGCCAGAAATAAATGTCGCTCTGGTTGGCCAGGAGGTGCTTTGCCTCGCTGAGACTCCGCGGCGGCTGAAGTGCAGCAAGGAAGTGTGCTCGTGCGCTTACGGAATCTGCTTGATCGAGGCAGCGACGCCCGAGCAGCAGTTGCGCGCGCACATACTGGGCGATTACCAGTCCCTCACCGCCTTCCCATGGCTGAAAGCGCCGGCTAAGCAGATGGTGAAGAGCCTCATCAGGCTTGCCGACCTGATTGAGGAGAGTAGCGACTTCGACTGACAAGTCGTCGCGCAACTCAGCGAGCATCGGAAATCTAAGCAGTTCGCCCAGGCGCTCTTCGGGAATGCGTCCGGCCCGCTTCCAAAGCTGGTCTCGTTCGTAGAGTACGCGTGCATCACGCTGGTTTGCAGCGAATGCAATATCGAAACTTTTCAACGCGCGACTTTGATCCTGACGAACGTTGAAGTAGGCAATTCCCAGGTTGCGATGGGCTGTCGCAAATGCTGGGTTCTTTTTGGCGGCGCTCTCCCATTGTTGAATAGCTTCCTCGTAACGTCGTCTGTCATAGAACAGGTTTCCAAGCAGATATGAAGGCAGCCACGTCGCGGATGACTTTGCGAGGGCCCATTCGAGGATGATGATCTCTTCGAGCCGACTCGGGAAGCAGTAATCCACCGTTGATCTCGCGGCTCGGTCGAAAGTCTGAGAGGCACGGGAGTCCGCAAGGTTCTCCTGAACGTAAGCAAGAGTGAACAACATCATGGACACGGACCCGTCCTGCGTATTCAGATCCGCCGCCTGAAGCACATTGGCTGCCTCATCGCGGAGTCCGGCCCGAATCAGATCGAATGCGAGGTCGAGGCACTCCTGGCCGTTGGCGGGAGGTATGCCTTTCTGCCATCGCGCGGTGATGTCCAGTGGATCAAGCGCCAGAATTTCGTCGAGAGCAAGGTCTGCCGCAGCGGTGTCTCCTGATTTGCGCAAGACAATGCTCAGGAGATTACGGGCGTTCAGGTTGTCTGCATCTGCCCGCAAGCAGCGCTGGAGGTGGTCGATGGCTGCGGTCCAGTTGTGGTGGGCAGCATTACATTGCGCGAGAGCGAAGTATGCGGGTGCACGCCATGCCACGCTCCAGGTGGCCTTGTAGAACGCGTCGTAGGCTTCTTTGTCTCGGCCCTGGTAGAGGGATGTCAGCCCCAGATTGTAGAAGGCCTCGCCATCCCGCGGATTCGGGTTGAGCGAAGTTAGACGGGCGATCGCAATTTGAAAGTGTTGGGAGGCCTGCTCGAACTCGCCGCGTCGAAGGTGCCACAGCCCCATGGCATTACGGATGCGCGACTCGTTCGGGTCCCGGCGCAGGCCCTCTGCCCAATAGGTTTCGGGCATTCGAGTTGCGTGGCGGTATTGCTCGAGATGTAATCCGGTCAGGTACAACTCCTCGACGCTCTCGATCTCTTTAGGAGCTTTCGGTTCTTTGGCTACGACAGGCGGAGCTGCAGGCTGGATTTGCGCAGAGTCGTATTCGATCAGGAGCCGTGGACCCCCGTAGACCGACACGGCAATATCGGTTCGATCGTCAGAAAAGGTATGCGAGGTCTCGACTACGGCGGGATCTGCAATCGTTATGTTTTTCTTCCAGCGCGCGATCTCGGTACCACCGATCTTCAGAACGATCGTCGCGACCGCGACTGGAGCCGTGACACAAACGCCAATTCGCAGTGCATCCCCTTTGGTGCTTACTCTCAGGGCCGCATGTGTGTTCGCCGCCACAGGCGTACCGATTGCATGAATCGGGTACCAGTTCTGGGTGAACGTCTTGGTCTCCCACGGGGCCAGATAGGAAAAGTCCGGCTGATTGTCTGTGTAGACGCCGGCCATCAACTCAATGTATGGGCCGTCGTGGTCCGTCAGATTGCGGTCCCACGCATAGCCGAACTCATGATTGCCCCACGTCCACTGCTTCTTTCCCGGAGCGATGTGATGGCTCGCCACGTGAACCATGCCAGCGCCAGCTTTGTGGTCGTAGCCGCCAAAGAAGTCCTGTTCTGTTCCGCTGACCATATAGCTGGTCGGGACGGGGATATTCGCGTACCAACTCAGGTCGTTCGGCGGATAGCTACCGTCGGGTACAAATTGGCTCGGCACTTCCTCTGGGGCTATGCCATTTCGCGCGCGGTCGCCGTAGTCGACCCCGTAATAGCGCCCGTCGCTTAGCGGGAAGGAGGTGATGGCACGCTTTGCGTGGTCCGCAACGAACCTGATGTCCGTAGGGAAGAAGGAGTGGTACTTCTCGTGGACGCGGGTGGCCGCATTGGCCCACCAGAGGAAGGTCTGGGTGAATGGAGTGCGGTTGTAAAGCCGCACCTTCAATTCGCATATTGCTCGCCCTGGATGCAAGCAGATGCCGTGCATCCCCTTCATGCGCTGCATGGGATCGTGATCACTGCACCATATGGTGACGGAGCCGTCATTGGCCCGCTCGATTTCTGTTGAAACCGGCATGAATGTCGCCGGTCTGTGGTGCTGCGGCCAATTGAACTCGACACCGCCGGAGATCCACGGCCCCGCCAGTCCTACCAGCGCCGGCTTGATGACGTTCTGGCGATAAAAGAAGTCGTAGCCGGTGGTCTTGTCGTAGCCAAGGTGAATGCGCCCACCGATTTCAGGAAGAATCATGAGCCGGATATATTCGTTCTCAATATGAAGGGCCTTCCAGCACCTGGGCACAGGCTCAGTTGCGATGCGGTCGATGAAGGGAAGGGGGTATACCTTGCCGCTGCTGCCCTGGTACACGCGCCTTTCGAGGAACATGGGATTCCGGTCCGGCGCGCCGGCGGCATAGGTGAGGATCTCCACATCTTGTTCCCACGCTTGAACCTGCCCTAGCTGCGTTGGAGGTGTTTCAGGCAGCAAGAGGTATCGGATGGATGATGTAGCTCCCTCTGCGGATTCCGGCAACATTCAGGCTCCAGAGTCTATGGTTGACGTACACAAAGTTATCCGCTGCGATGTGCATGTGCAACCCGGCGTAAATTTGTGAAGGCCGTTTCGACGAGCGGAGTCGCGCTTCTTGGCCTGGAAGCCGTTGAATTGCAGGAGTTCGAGATCCTATCCGCACTCTTCAGGAATTGACGATGCCCTGTGATACCGCGAAGCGTGTCAGTTCGGCGATGCTCCGGAGGCCAAGTTCATCCATCAGGCTGTTGCGGTGGAATTCCACTGTCTTGGGAGAAATACCCAGCGAAACCGAGATCTGCTTTGTGGACTTGCCCTCTGCCACAAGCTGCAGCACTTCACGCTGACGAGGCGTGAGCTTCGTCCCGAACATCTCAGCCGGATTCTGTCTCGGATTCAGGCTCGCCAACCGTGCGGCTTCGGGGCCTGCATGCGGCGTCACGTAGTACCGATCTTCCAGTGCCAGCCGGATTGCGGCAACCAGTTCGTTGCTGGCTGACTGCTTGGAAACATAAGCCTTGGCGCCCGCGGCAAACGCCGCATGCAGGTATGCCGGCGCAAGCTGCTGCGTGACAAAGACGATTTTCGCCGACGGAAGAATCTTCACAAGACGGTTCGCCGCCTCGACTCCATTCATTTCGGGCATACCCACGTCGAGCACGATCACATCGGGCTTGAGCCTCTGGGCCTCTTCGAGCAGAACCCGCCCATTCGGAGCGGTACCCACCACGTCGAATTCCGAGGACAGCAAACGCGCCAGCCCTTCCAGCATCAGGGTATGGTCGTCCGCGATCAGAATTGTTTTATTCATGTCCAATTACAGGTACGTCAACCGTAACAGTCGTGCCCTCTCCCAGTTTCGAACTGACTGTCAACTTGCCATGGACGAGCCGCGCACGCTCCTGCATCGAAATCATTCCAAGACCGGGAGAAACAGCCTCAGCTTCCTGGTCGAAGCCGATCCCAAAATCCATCACCTTCAATTGAAGCCGATCGTTCTCTCCAGTAAGGACGACCTTCACGTGAGTCTTGCCGGCATGCTTGACGACGTTGCGCAGGGCCTCTTGGGTAATCCGGTACAGTTCCGTCGCGACTTCGGGCGGCCAGCTTTCCGGCAAGTTTTGTGTCACGTAGCTTGCCGGCATGTTCTCGCGCTCTCCGAACTCGGTAACCAGGGCCTTCAAGGCAGCCGAAAGGCCGAGGTCATTCAGAATTGCCGGATGCAACCGGTGTGAAATTAGACGAACGTCAGTATTGATCGACTGAATCTGCTCCCGGGCATTCTCGATCTTTGTGCGGCTCTCCTCGGTAGCATCATCGGTACGGATTTCGTGCAGCAGCATCTCCAGCAAGCTGAGGCGCTGGCTGATGTCGTCATGCAACTCCCTCGCAACGCGCTGTCTTTCGCTCTCCTGCAAACTGAACAAGTGGGCATTCAGACCTCGCAACTCGTCCTGCGTGCGATTGAGTTTGCGCCCGGCCACAGCAATCTCGCCCACCAGAGCTTTCGTCTGCTGCGAAAGCAGCAACTCCGCGCTGCGACGTATTGTGATGTCTTCCATCATCATCAACAGCACGCGATGGCCGTCCGTCGAGAGTACCCGCGCTCTTACCAACAGGTTCTGGAGTTGTGCAGTTGTCGATTCGTGTTCGAACTCGAGCGTTGTCCCAGCGGGAGACTTCAAGAGCTCATCCAGCCTCTGGCGCATCTGATCGAAACCCCACAGGCGGTCCACTACATCGGGCAGAGATCTGCCCTCCAGTTCTTTTGCCTTCATTCGGGTTAGTTGACGAAATGCGGTGTTGTGGGTGCGGATGGTGCAATCCTGGCTGAGCACCACGATGGGCATGGGGACGCTCTCCACCACGGAATCCGCGAAGTCCCGCGCATCCATCAGGTACTGCTGGCTTCTTCGCAGCTGGTCAATGTCGAGCAGCACCACGACAAGACCTTCGATCTTGTTATCGGAGGTTCGGTATGGACGCACGCGCAACAGGTGCCAGCGCCCCTCGCGGTCCTGTACCTCCATTTCGCGCGTGCCCAGCGACTCCAAAACTTCCGTTAGAATCGGCTCGATATCCTCAATGCTCAGTTGCAGGCGAATGTCGCTGATTGAACGGCCGATATCCGTCGATCGAACGCTTAGCAATCGCTGCATCGGCGGTGTGAATTGCCGAATATGCAGATCGGCATCCAGCATCAATAGCGGGATGTTGATGCTATTCAGCAGGTTGTTGAGATCGTTCCCCGTCTGCGTCAGCACGCTGTTGCGCTGTTGCAGCTCATCGTTCACGGTTTGCAGTTCCTCGTTCGCGCTCTGCAGCTCCTCCTTGGTAGTCTCCAGTTCTTCGTTAGTGCTTTGCAGCTCTTCATTGGCCGACTGGATTTCCTCGTTTGCCGAAACCAGCTCCTGGTTCCGGACATCACGTTCTTCAACCAGAGACTGCAGATGACAACGGGTCGAGCTCAAGTCCTGTTTGAGCTGAGCGATCAACCGATCCCTTTCATCCGGAGTGAGTTGAGGCCGCGCGGGCTCAGCGCTCGCCTTCAATGAGTTGCTTTCCACAAGCGGTTGAAATAGAACCAGGAAGCAGCGCGGGTGTGATGAGGTACCGGTGATCGGCAGAACATCGATTTGAATCTGCTGTTCGCCCGTATGCTCGTCCATCAGTCTTGCCACGGATGAAGCAGGCACATTTTCCTCGATCGCGCGCTTTACGGCGCCGCGCACGTCGTTGACGAGTCCTTCTTTTAGAACGCGCAGTAAGCTCCAGCTCACGGCGCCGGGTGTTATCTCAAGAAAGGGGGCTGTGTGTCCGCGAGACTGGATCACACGCATCTGGTCATCAATAATCAGACCGGGCGGACCGAAACGAGCCAGCGACATCCTGTCGGCGGCGCGCTGCAACTCAAGCTCTGACCACACCTCGTTTTGGGACCTCTCTAATGTGTATCTGGGAACGCCGGCAACCTGGGAGACTGCGTAGCGGCGAGGCGGTTCAGAGGAATAGGGCAGGGCGGCTCCTGTCTTGATATAGATTTTGTGTTTACGATCGATGCTCGTGAAAACATCGCCGTACTCGCGCAATCCCTCTGACATTCCAAGTAGCATGTAGCCGCCAGGTTCCAGCGCGTAATGGAATGTAAGGATCACCTGCCGCTGCAGCACGGGATTGAAGTAGATCATCACGTTCCTGCAGCTGAGGATGTCGATGTGCGAAAAGGGCGGATCGCTGGCAAGATTCTGTCTGGCAAAGATGCAGGTATCGCGCACACGCTTCGTAACCTGATAACCTCGGTCAACCTTTACGAAGTAACGGCGGAGCCGCTCCGGCGATACTTCGCCTGTGATCGTCTCGGAGTAGATTGCGTTCCGCGCCTTCTCGATGGACTCTTCGCTTGCATCCGTCCCGAAAATCTGAACTGGAGTCTCCAGTCCGTTCTGGGATAGAAACTCAAGCACCGCGATGGCCATAGAGTACGCCTCTTCGCCGGTCGAGCACCCCGCGCACCAAATGCGAATGGGACGCTGCGGCGCCCGATCCTGAATCAAAACGGGGAATATGTTTGCGCGGATTGATTCCCAGAAGCCGGGGTCGCGGAAGAACCGCGTGACGTTGATCAGTACATCTTCCTGCAGCGTGCGCAACTCGTCGGTTCTTACCTGCAGAAATCGCAAGTACTGCGCAAGATGATCCATGCGCCGCAACAGCATGCGTCTTGCAATGCGCCGTCGGATCGTCTCCGGCTTGTAGAGTCGAAGGTCGAGCCCCGAATGCGAGTGCAACAGCTGGACGATCTTCTGGTATGAATGTTCATCGTCGGCTGGGATAGCGCCCTGATCCAGAAGGCGCATCTGCGGCAGGGCAAACTGCTGCGCCAGCCGCTGCAGTTCGAATGCAATCTCGGCCGGGGGAACCACAAGGTCCACGTGGTCTAGGGCGATCGATGATCGCGGCATCCCACTCTGCATTGCCGTTTCCGGACTTTGTACAAGGGCAATGCCGCCTTCTCCCTTGATCGCTTTCAGCCCCAGCGCACCGTCGCCGTCTGCCCCAGACAGGACCACGCCTATTGCATGATTCTTCTGGTCGGCAGCCAGAGAATAGAAAAAGTGATCGATGGTCCTTGGAAACCGGCCATTCTCAGGTGGAGTTTCCACCTGGAATCGGCCGTCGTGCAGTCGCGCAAGCTGGTTGGGACCTAGCACATAAAGGTGATTTGGCTCGGGGCGCGCCTCGTTCTCGATCGGCGATACCGAAATCTTTGTATAGCGCTCAAGAATTTCCGCAAGGAAACTCTTCTGATCCGGTGCCAGGTGAGTCACCAGGACAAATGACATTCCAGTCTTGGGGTTAAGACTCCCGAGTACCTCACGGATCGCCTGCAGACCGCCGGCCGATGCCCCGAAGGCAACCACTGGATAGGGGAGCGAAGGCGAGTGTCTCTGCTCGGCACCGGTCTCAATCGTTAGAACCGGGGCAGCGGACGACTCGATCTCCGAGGTTCCCCCTTCGTCCTTCCAATCAGCATCAGTATCCGCCCCGCCGTAGAGTGTCTCCGGGGCCGTCTCGGTTTCTTCACCGCCGGAGCCCTCTCCCCTCGTTTCGCCATCGTCTGGAATCAAGTCGGCATCCAATTCAGGCATGATCTCTTCTCGATCAGATTCTTAGCATACTCCTGCAAGAAGTGCGGCATGACACGATGCTGCGCGAATCAAGGCATCCCGATTAAACGCCAGATCCGAAAGGTTTCTGCTCTCCACGCTCGATGCCAAACACGCTGAACTGATAGAAGAACTGCTGCGAGGCAGGAATCTCAGGGAGATTACGCAGGGTCGGCAATCGCCCGGTCAAACTCCGATTCCGAATCGCGCAGCGTACGATTGCCGCGGGAAGCGTATGCTGTCAATAGAGGGAAGTAGTCTCGTAACGCTCCAGATCTCGACCTCCTCGGTTTCTCAGCGCCAATCAGCATTAAATGAGTCCAGACTTCGCTGATGCTGCCGGCTCGACAACCGGACCAAGGCTCGGTAGCAAACGCTCGACAACAAAACTGGGAAACGAGGGAACATGCGTTCTGATCTGGTTTACTCTGCCGGACTGCAGGTACATAATCGCTTTCTCCTGGCTTCTGCGGTGATGCGGGCTGTCCGCAAGCTTCATGTGGATTCCACGCGGACAGAGGACACCATCAACCGGGTGTTCACTGAAGTGGCAAAAAGCAACAACTTGATCGATAAACTGCCCGAAATCGTACCACCACCGCCCATCGACACCCTGCTCATTGTGCCTTGAACGGAACGATAGACTCTTCGCATCTCCTTGAAAGTCTGCAGTTTGTCTCGAGCACGAGGCGCTGTCTCCTACCGTGGTACACTGAGGATGATCGAAGAATCCGATCTGGTCTTCTTGCTTGTTCCGCTATCCGCTACACGCAATCAATTCCAAATTGTGTTCGGCGGTACATCAACATCAAGGAACAAGTTCAAATGGAACAGGGAACAGTTAAGTGGTTTAACGACGCGAAGGGATTCGGCTTCCTCAGCCGCCCCAACGGCGAAGATGTCTTCGTGCACTTCTCGGCGATTCAATCCAATGGCTTTCGCAGCCTCCAAGAGGGCCAGCCGGTCACTTTCGACGTCGTTAAAGGCCCCAAGGGCTTCCAGGCAGAAAACGTTCGGATTGCCTGAGTGAATCAAAGTTGTTAGAGAGGGCGGTCTTCCCCGACCGCCCTTTTTCATCCTCACACGAAGGAGTCCTTTATGAAGAAAGTCGCCGAATCCCACTCGAAGAAAGCAGCCGCTCCGCGTGATAAATATTTCCTAAAATCTCTCCATCAGGAGATTGACCTTTACGATCGCAAACTGGCTGATCTAAAGAATTTCGGTGTGTTTTCCACGGAAGGCGAACGGCAGGAAGCCGAAAACAAGATGCTCACAAAGAGAGCTTCGCTGGAACGGACCGCGCGCGAACTCTCTGCTGCGGGCGTCGAGTTCAACCAGGATGATCTTCCCCGCTCATTCCGCGAACAAGCAGAGCGCGTGTCGCTTCAGCGCGCTTCCTGATCCCTTTCTTCTACTGGGGATTTGATCCGGATTGCCCCAACTCATTCAATGGTGGGTTGAGCGGATGCTGGATGTCGAATGTCGAGAA
>Ga0157378_10005410_pt1 | contig 11196 bp, 9 predicted proteins | sample M65metaG_FD_115309 | JGI IMG/M metagenome (GOLD analysis project Ga0157378, IMG submission 115309) | Miscanthus rhizosphere microbial communities from Kellogg Biological Station, Michigan, USA - M6-5 metaG | ecosystem: Host-associated > Plants > Roots > Rhizosphere > Soil | place: USA: Michigan...
ACTCCAACACCAGGTAGTCGATCGGGCCCATCTGATCGAGATCGTCGGCCATTCTTGTCAACACCCTTCCGTGATTGCACTCGGCTGTCCTGATGCAGCTGTCCCCGCGGTCCGCCCCGCACGTCACCAGTTCGGATAGGTGTCAGGCTGTGCTACTGGGAGGTGCTTCGAATCATCCCGGGCGGACGAGAAGGGGGCCGGTCACCTCTCAGTCCCGGCAGCGGTCAGCGCCGGTGTGGCGAGATGTCCGGTGAGATCCCCTGGGCGGCGATCGCAAGGAAGGGTCCGGCGAGACTCTCCCAAGCCTGCGCCGGGGCGGCCACCACGATCATGGTGTCGTCGTCGAGGCGCAGCCGAAGCATCACCGCGTCGCTGCCCATCCTGAGCCGCGAGATCGGTTGTGCGGGCTCGATCACGCCTTCGGCAAACCGCACCGCGAGCGGATGGACACAGGTCAGCCAAAGGCCGCAGTGCATCAGCAGGACATCATGCTTCCACTCGGCCCGGCAGGCGCGAAGGGGCCAGCGAGGCGACAGCTCGGGGATGGCTCCACTCGTGACCCGCACCTTGCACCGGAACACGTCGGCCTGCGTGACGAGGCGACGGCGCGTGGCGAGAAGGTGGCCCAGGACGGTAGCCAGCATCAGCAGGCAGATCGCGAGGAAGATGCCGAGGAGTACATCCATGACGTTGGACCTCCTTTTCGTGCGGCCTGTTCGTGCAGCCTGCGCACTGCCTGTTTCAGCCGATGCCGGTGTGGCTGCTCACGTGCTGGGCGTCATGCCTCCGCTGCCGGTCGTCATACGTCCGCTCCTGTCCGGGAGCAGAGCCCCGATGAGCCACAGGAAGGGCAGGAAGATGCCGAGGAAGCCGAGCACGAAGTGGCCCTTCTGGAAGGTGACGTAGCCCACGGTGAAGATGAGGAAGAGGTAGAGCACACACAACGTGGTGGTCAAGAACCATTCGAGACCGGTCATGAGCCTTAGCCTTTCGTGAACCAGCGAGCGCAAGGGAACCTCTGCACGTCACCAGAAGACGCCCCTGCGCCAGGGAGCGACTCATCCTGCGAGGGTGATTGGCCGGTGCATCGGTGGACGACCACCGTGTCCGAACGGGCGGCCCGAAGCCCCTGCCGCCGGTGCGATCACCCTGCAGGGATGAGGCGTCAAGGCCGGGCGAGGTCGACGATCGGGCAGTCGCACGAGGAGAGGTCAGCCCAGTGGTCACACACCCGGAAGAGGAAGAAGGTCGCTCCGGCACTGCCGGCCAGACCCAGCCAGGGGCCCCGACGCAGCCCTTGCAGGAACGGCCCTTGCGGCACTCGGACGGTGCGGCCGGCGACGACCAGCGCGAGGTGCAGCGCCTGCAGCAGGAGGTGGCTGCGCTCCATGCCCAGCTCGATGTCCGGGGACGCCGTCAACACCGTGTCACCCGGTTGCGCCAGGTCGTTGCCGCGCTGCTCGTGGTCATCGCCGCCCTGGGTGTGACGGCCTCCGTGATCGGGGTCTGGGCCGGGCGAACGGCGCTGGACACCGACCGCTGGGTCGAAACGGTGACGCCGCTGGATCAGGACCCGGCCGTGCGGGCGGCGGTGTCGGCATACATGACAGATCAGATCTTCGACACCCTCAATGTCCCGCAGCGGGTGCAGGAGGCGCTGCCACCACGTGCGGCCTTCCTCGCCACACCGCTGACCGGTCAGGTACGCGGATACGTCCAGGGCTCGGTGAACAAGGTGCTCGCCAGCCCGCAGTTCGCCCAGCTCTGGCCGGAGATGAACCGGGTAGCACACCGGCAGGCCCTGGCCATCCTCGAAGGGGACAGCAACGTCGTGCGCAGCAGCGGCGACACTGTCACGCTGAACCTGCTCCCTGTCGTCAACGAGGTCCTGCGCCTGCTCGAGCAGCAGGTCCCGACGCTGTTCGGCAGGACGGTCAGCCTTCCGACCATCACCAACGGTCAGATACCGCCCGGGCTCGAGACTCGCATCGAGAGCGCCCTCGGAGTGACCCTGCCCGCGAACTTCGCCGAGATCCCCGTCTACCAGGGCGACGAGCTCTCGGCAGCGCAGCAAGCCGTGGTCCAGGTCAGACGATCCCTGGGACTGCTGGTGCTCGGCTCGATCCTGGCGCTGGCGCTCGCGTTCCTGATCTCTCCCGATCGTCGTCGTACCACTCTTCAGCTCGGCATCTGGCTGGCAATCTCTGTCGTGGCCTTGACGAGCCTGCTCCGGGCTATCCGCGCCCAGCTCGTCGAGCAGGTGCCCGCAGGGCAGCTCCGCGCCGGGGCCGATGCCGCGGTCCAGGTCGTCTTCGCCACCCTGCGCGAGCGCGGCACCCAGCTGCTGTGGCTGGGGGTCCTGCTGGCGCTGGTGGCCTACCTGGCCGGTCCCGGACGGGGAGCGGTGGCGCTGCGCCACGGGGTGGTCCAGGCGGGTCACTTCCTGAGCCGCCGGGCCCGGCGGTACACCACCGTGGCGATCGCCGACGGCCCGGCGTTCGCGCGTACTCACCTCGACCCGCTGCGGATCGGCGGTGTGGTGGCGGCCGGAGTGCTGCTGCTGTTCTTCTCGTCCTGGACGGGCCTGTTCGTGATCGCGTTGGCTCTGGGCCTGTACGAGCTGTTGGTGACGGCAGCTGCCGCAGCAGATCACGCGTCGACTGCAGGGCCGCCGCGCCCTGATGCGGCACAGTCCAGAGGGTCGAGCGTGTCCACCGCGTAACGACCGCCTGAACTCGCCGACCTTGTAGGAACCTTGGGCGGAAGACAGTTGTTCTTTCCATGGGTTGTTTCAGAGCCAGGCTTGGGTGTTGACTTCAGAACTGGTCCGCTCGGGGCTGGGCGGACTGGCTCTTCCACGGTTTGCCGCCGACGGGATTGCGCCTTCATGGCTCCGAGGGACGGCCGTATCGTGACGCACGAGATTGGCGAGGCCAGCGAGACGGGACGAGCCACCCCGGTCGAGATCGTGGCCGAAAGGTTCCAGATCCCGGCGCCGCCGCACGGTCACATCCAGCGTCCACGCCTCCTCAAGTCCCTCAGGCTGGGTGTCGCGGGACCGCTGACGCTGGTGAGTGCCCCGGCAGGCACCGGCAAGACGGTGCTCGTCTCGGCCTGGGCTGGCCAGAGCCGGACGCAGGGCACCATCGCCTGGTTGACGCTCCAGACGGGGGATGAGTCGTGGAAGATGTTCTGGACGTCGTTCACCCAGGCGCTGGGGCGACGCGGTGTCGTCGTCCCTCTGCCTCCTGCAGGGGCCTGCTCGGCAGAAGTCCACGATCGCTATGTTGACGCGATGGTGTCGGCGCTCCTGGAGCGTGCCGAACTGCAGCGCGCAGAGCCGCTGGTCGTGGTCCTGGACTGCGAGGCAGAGATCTCGGCCGAGGTGGCGCAGGATCTCGACCACGTCTTGCATCGGTCAGGTGGGTGGTTGCGGCTGGTGGTCCTCACCCGGGTCGATCCGGCTCTGCCGCTTCACCGCTACCGACTGGCCGGCACCGTGGTCGAGGTACGCATGGGCGACCTTGCGTTCACGCTGGACGAGGCACGAGAGCTGATGACGAATGCCGGCACGGACCTGTCCGAAACCGCGTTGGAGGCGATCGTCGCCCGCACCCGGGGGTGGGTGGCAGGGCTTCGTTTCGCGGCCAGGTCCCTGGCCCAGCGCGAAGACCAGGAACACGCCGCCCTGGAGTTCAGCGGGGCCATCGGGGACGTGGCCGAGTACCTCATCGCCGAGGTGCTCGACGTACAGCCACCCGGTGGCCGCCAGTTCCTCCTGGAGACCAGCATCGTTGACGCCCTTCGGCCGGGCCTGAGTGAAGCCGTAGCCGGTCCGCAGGCGCAACGCGCCCTGGCCGTCCTCATCCGCGGCAACGCTTTTCTCGATGAGCTCGCGGACTCTCCTGGCTGCTATTGCTACCACCCCCTGTTTCGCGACCTGTTGCGCGCGGAGCTGGCCTACGAGTCGCCGGCGAGAGTTCCCGAGCTGCACCGGGCGGCGGCGGCCTGGATGGCCGGCCAGGGACGGGTGGAGGAGTCCGTTCGCCACTGCGCCGCAGGCGGCGACTGGGAGGGCACGACGCGCTACCTCATCGACGACCTCGCCATTGGGCGACTCGTCCTGCCGGGCACCGACGGGCTGCCGGGCGTGCTGGCACGGATGCCCGACACCGAAGGAGCAGCTGCGTCCCTGGTGCGAGCTGCCATGGCGATGGCGGTCTTCGACGTCGAGTCGTGCGCCGAGAATCTGCTGCGCGCAGAGGGCCAGCTGGACGGTGTGCGGAACCCTCACTGGAGCGCGGCGGAGTTCGCGCTTCAGCTGGTGAGACTGATCCACGCCGCAGCCGTGGCGGAGGTCGAGGGCGGTCTGGGCGCAGCAGCGGCCGCGGAGCGACTCCTGCATCAGCAGGTGCAAGGGCGCCTGGCCGAGCACCCGGAGCTGGCGGCACTCATCGATGCCTGCAAGGGTGACCTCTGGCTGGCGTCGGGGCGGCTCAACGAAGCGGCGGAGGCATTCGCCGCAGGCGCGCGCGCCGGGGACCAACCCGGGTGCGAGCACGTGCTGATCAACTGCCTCGGTCAGCTCGCGCTGGTCGAGGCGATCGGTGGCCGGCTGCGGAAGGCCGGCGACCTGGCATCGCGGGCCATCGTCGTGCAGCAGCAGTCTGGTATCCCTGCCGCCGCGTGCCCGCGAGCCGCCGAGGTGGCCTGGGCCTGGGTGAACACCGAGCTGTACGACCTTTCGGCTGCCCGAAGGCATGCCCAGCGGGCGGCGCAGGCGCAGGCGGTCGGCAACGACATGGCCCCGCGCGTGATGTTGGCTCTGGTCGACGCACGGGTGCGACGTGCGCGCGGTGATGTCGACGGGGCCCTGGACGGCATCGTCGCCGCCCGGTCCGAGACCCCTCTGCCGCCTCGGTGGCTGCAGGACTTGCTGCGCATCGAGGAGGCAGAGCTCAACATCGCGAACGGTGAACCGGATCTCGCCGCGCGGATCGTTGAGGTGTTGTACGAGCCGGGGAGCCCGGAGGGCGCGCTTGTGCTGGCGCGGGCAAGGATGGCCACGGGGGAGACGTTCGAGTCACCGGCGACGACGCTGCGAAGCGCTGCTGCGTCCCTGCCGACGCGAGTGGGTGGGTGGCTGCTCGAGGCAACCCGTCAGCTGGACGGTGGCGAGCAGCTGCGCGCCGGGCAGGCGCTGGCCCGGTCTCTTCGGCTGGCCGCTCCGGAGCGGCTGCGCCGACCATTTCGCGAAGCTTCCCCGCAGGTACGCCGACTCCTGCGTGGGGACCGGCACCTGGCCGATGAGCACAGCTGGCTGGGGGCGGCCACGCTGGATGACGGACTGCCCCACCTGCCGCTTCGACGGAACTCTGAGCCGCACGACATCCACCAGAGGGCGCCGGTCCCGATCCTCGAACCGCTCACCGAGCGGGAACGCGAGGTCCTTGGCCACCTTGCCGCGTTGCTCACCACAGACGAGATCGCGGGCGCCATGTTCTTGTCGGTGAACACGATCCGCACCCACGTGCGCAACATCCTTCGCAAGCTCGCTTCCTCACGTCGCAACGAGGCCGTACGCCGCGCCCGTGAGCTGGGAATCATCCCCGACTGGACGACGGTGGAGCCCCCGACGGCAGGTTAGCCAATCATCCCCCGTGGATGAGGCGGCAACTGCCGGACGGGGTCACCCTTAATCAGTTTTACCCGTCTTATTCCTTGTTGTCTTATCCCTTTTTGAAGGAGTCATCATGGCAGGAACGACGTCAATGTCAGGTGGCGGCGCCACGGTTCCCCGGCAGTCGGCGGACACGGCGGAGGTCACTGGGTGGGTCGGCTGGCTCGCATTCGCCGGCACGATGATGATGCTCATCGGTGTGTTCCATGGGTTTGAGGGCCTCATTGCCCTGTTCAATGACGCCGTCCTGGTCGTCCCGGCGGGTGGCCTCGTTGTCGCAGTCAGTTTCACGCAGTGGGGCTGGATGCAGCTCATCGCCGGAGTCCTCATCTTCGCTGCGGGGATCGGCGTGTTCACGGGTGCGACCTGGGCCCGAGTGCTCGGGGTCATCCTTCTATCGATCAGCGCGATCCTGAACTTCGCGTTCCTCACCGCATTCCCCGTCTGGTCTATCACGGTCATCGCGCTTGACGTCCTTACCATCTACGCGCTGACCGCCCACGGCGCAGAGATGAAGGTGTCCAGGGATCTGTCCAAGGAAGCCAAGCAAGCTTACTGAGCCGCTTGACTGAGCCGCCTGGCTGGTTAACGCATAGTCGTTCGAGGGCGCCGGACCGCCGCGACCCGCGGGTCGGCGCCCTCGGCATTCTCGAACACCTCCTCGCTGTCGGCTCCGCGGGTGGTCCGGCTACCGCGGAGCCGGATGGGGCACGGGCATCAGAGGAGGATGAGCGGTCATGTCGGCATCAAGCGACCGCCACACCCTCGTCGTGCACGATTCGCGCGCGGCGCGGGCGGACATCGCGGACGTCGTGTTCGCCACCGCGTGGGGCGCGGCACGGTTGTCAGGCAGGCTGGCCGTCAAGGTAGCCAGGATCACGACGCCAGTCCTGGGGATCGCTTTGCGACCGCCTCTGGTGCCGCACCGCCTGCAACCGGGTTACGCAGTGCAGCTGCTGACCCAGTCGCTGACCGAGCAGTGGCACCGCGACCGTCCCGAGACCCTTCGCGCGCTGGGACGCTGGTCGGCGACGGCTGTTCCGGGCGCAGTGGACGCCACGTTGACGCAGGTGGACGTGGAGCGGGTGGCCACCGTCGTGCTCGATCACGTGGACCTCGACGTTCTCGTGGCCGACGTCGTGCGGCGCCTTGACGTCGAAGCGATCACCGTCGCGGTGCTTCGGCGGATGGATCTCACCAGGATCGCGTCGACGGCGATCGAGAGCACCGATCTCGACCGGGTCCTTGACGATGCCCTCCGGCGGATGGACTTCGATGCGGTGCTGACCAGCGCGCTGAGCCGGGTCGACCTCGATCGCGCGGTGGCAACAGTGCTGGAGCGGCTCGACGTCGACGAGGTGGCCGCCGAGCTGTTCAACCAGCTCGACCCGACCCAGCTGGTCCTCGACCGGGTGGACCTCGGGGCAGTGGTTGCCGGTGCTCTGGCGCGGGTCGACCTCACCGCCATCGTCGTCGATCAGGTCGACCTCGGAAGTGTTGTCTCGGCGGCCCTGCACCGGGTCGACCTCACCCAGATAGTCCTGCAGCAGGTCGACCTCATCGGTGTCGCGGAGTATGTCGTCGACGGCATCGACCTGCCCGAGATCATCCGCGAGTCAACCGGATCGGTCGCGTCCGAGGCTGTGCGCGGGCTGAGGTTGCAAGGAGTCGACGCGGACCTCGCGGTGGGGCGCGTCGTCGACCGGATGCTGCATCGACGCCGGGGCCGTCGGAGCGAGAAGACAACGGAGCCGCAGACCTTGCCGAAGGCACCTGCTCACCCCCCTGCGGGAAAACCGGTATGACCCAGTCCGGTTCGAGCGCTGCCCCTGGAACGGACGGGCCGCACAGGGTCGATGCCGTGCCGCGGGAGGCTCGTCCGTTCCAGGGTCAGCGCGCCGGCATCGTGACCCGCACCGCTGCCAACGTCGTCGACTTCGCAGTGGTGGTAGGTGTTCTCGGGTTCGGCTACGCGGCCTGGTGCGCGTTCAGGTTCCTGATCAACCCGACCCGATTCAGCTTCCCCGCGCCGTCGTTCCTGGCTTTGCTGGCCTGCTTCGCCATCGTGCTGTTCGCCTACTTCACTGTGTCGTGGGCAACGACGGGGCGAACCTATGGCAACCATCTGCTGGCGCTGAGGGTGGTCAACTTCCGCGGTGCGCGGCTGCGATGGCCCCTGGCGGTGTTACGCGCAGGGTTCTGCGTCATGTTGCCCATCGGGTTGTACTGGGCAGTCCTTAGCCCGACGAACCGATCGCTGCAGGACAGCGTGCTGCGAACGTCGGTTCTCTATGACTGGACGACGAGGAGCCGGGTAGACCGACACCACGTCGCAGAGCCCTCCCCGGACGGGCGAATCACCCGCCCGGGGTGAGTCGTCACGGCCGAGCGCAGGCCAACGTGATCGTCACCAGACCCGTTCGGGAGGCGTCATGCTCAGAGTGCTGTCCGTTCGGAACGGCGGGCCGGGCAGTGCGGGCGTGTGTCGTGGCGCCCGGCGCCGGCAGGGCTGGACGTGACCGGTGGCCGTCGGCCGGTATGACGAACTGCCCGCCTCGACTCGCCGCAGGCTGCTCGTCCGGGCGCTGGCTCGCCCGGCGCTCAGCACGGCAGGCCTGGTGCTCACGTACTACCTTCTGCCCCTGGGGGTCGGCACCACGCGAATGACGGCCGCCACCCTCTTCGTGGCACTTGTCTTCGTCCTTGTGCTGCTCACCTGGCAGGTCCAGACCATCCGCACCGCGACGTACCCGCGCCTGCGTGCCATCGAGACAACGGCCTTCAGCCTGCCGCTCTTCATTCTTCTCTTCGCCTCGGCCTACTTCGCGACCTCGGCCACCAGCCCCGCCTCCTTCTCCGAGGGGCTGGACCGCACCGACGCCCTGTACTTCGCGGTCACGGTTTTTGCCACCGTCGGGTTCGGCGACATCACCCCCGTCACCCAGGGGGCTCGCGTCCTGGTCACGGTCCAGATGATCGGCGACCTGCTCCTGATCGGCGTCGTCGCGCACGTCATCCTGGGGGCCGTGCGGTCCGGGTTGCGCCGCCAGGAGTCTGGGGCCCAGCCGGAGGACGAGACGGTTTCTCCGGATCACCCACGAGCCGGGCCGGGCGGGCATACGAGCCGCTCATGAAGGACCGATCGAGAGGCTTGCAATGACCGGCACCGCGGAGGCAAGCACAGGGCAACGGGCGAGAACGGTCCTGGTCACCCTTGCGGCCGGTCAGTTCCTGATGACCCTGGACAGCTCCGTCATGAACGTGGCGATCGCGACGGTCGCCAAGGACGTCCACACCACGGTGACCGGGATCCAGGCTGCCATCACGCTGTACACGCTCGTCATGGCGATGCTGATGATCACCGGCGGCAAGATGGGATCGATGATCGGGCGCCGCCGGGCCTTCATGATCGGCTGCGTCATCTACGGCCTGGGTTCCCTGACAACGGCGTTGGCGCCGAACCTGCCGGTGCTCGTGGTCGGCTGGTCGGTGCTCGAGGGGGTCGGCGCGGCGTTGATCATGCCGGCGATCGTCGCACTCGTCGCGGCGAACTTCCCGCCGAAGGGCCGCCCGGCGGCATACGGGCTGGTCATGGGGGCGGGCGCCGTCGCGGTCGCTGTCGGACCGCTGATCGGAGGCTTTGCGACCACGTACTTCTCCTGGCGGTGGGTGTTCGCCGGGGAGGTGCTGATGGTGCTCGTCATCCTCGTCCTGGCGCGCCGCTTCACGGACACGCCGCCGGCCGAGCGGGTGCCTCTCGATGTGATCGGCTCTGTCCTCGTTGCAGCCGGGCTGGGCCAGGCCGTGTTCGGCGTGCTGCGGTCGGCGGAATGGGGCTGGGTCATCCCCAAGGCCGGCGGGCCCTCGCTATGGGGTGTCTCGCCCACCCTGTGGCTCGTCCTCACCGGGTTGCTGACGATCTGGGTCTTCTTCGAGTGGGAGGCGCACGTCGAGGCCGCCGGCCGTGAACCGCTGGTGCGGGCCTCGATCTTCGCCCACCGTCAGATGACCGGTGGTTTGCTCATGTTCTTCTTACAGTACCTCGTGCAGATGGGCCTGTTCTTCACCATCCCGCTGTTCCTGTCGGTGTCCCTGGGTCTGACGGCCCTCGAGACGGGCGTTCTCATCCTGCCGCTCTCGATCAACTTGCTGCTCGCGGCGGTGGGCGTGCCGAAGCTGTTCCCGCAGGCGTCGCCGCGCCGGGTGGTGCGGCTGGGCCTGCTCGCCATGCTGGGAGGCCTGGTCGTCCTGTTCGCCGCGCTCGACCCGGACGCGACCGCGAAGATCGTCACCGTGCCCCTCCTGCTCGCCGGCCTCGGGATCGGCGCCCTGGCCTCGCAGCTCGGCGCGGTGACCGTGTCAGCGGTCCCCGACGAGCTGAGTCCAGAGGTCGGAGGTCTACAGAACACGGGGACGAACCTGGGGGCAGCCCTGGGCACCGCGCTGGCCGGGTCGATCCTCATCGCCGCGTTGACCGGTGCCTTCCTTCAAGGGATCGAGGACAACCCGGCGATCCCGCAGAACGTCGCCTCCCAGGCGAGCGTCGAGCTTGCCGGCGGCCTGCCGTTCACGTCGGACGCCGACCTGAAGGCTGCGCTCGACAAGGCGGGGGTCCCGCCCGAGGTCGCCTCAGCGGCGCTGCAGGTCAACAAGGAGGCACGGGTGGTCGGCCTGCGCTCCGCACTCGCCGTGCTTGCGCTGATCGCTCTGCTCGCGTTGTTCTTCACCCGCGCCATCCCGACTCGACCGCCGGGACGATCTCCGGCGTCGTGACGCGGGCGCCGTCGTGACGCGGCCGGCGACGTGACGGCGGCCTATGGCGCCGCCACGAGACCACCGGCCCGGCCGCTCCTGGGAGCAGCGGGGCGGTGGTCGTGGCGGGGCTCAGTGTGCTGGACCCGGGTCCGGACTCGAGGACACGGCCGAAGGCACGACCTGAACGTCGGGAGCCCCAGGGCTCAGTCGCCGAACACTTCGCGGAGCTTGGCCTCCTGCTCGTTCGACAGGTTCGTCTTCACGAGCTGCATCGGAGTGCCCTCGAAGGCCTCATGCACCTTGTCAACGACCCCTCCGGAGGTCAGGACGAACAGGGCGGACGTCCCGGGGGTGATCTCCTCGCGCACCGTGCGGATGAAGTCGTCGTTGATCCCCACGTCGGACATCGAGCCGGCCAGGGCGCCCATGGCGGCACCGACGGCCCTCCAGAGGAACGGCCCGAAGAAGAGGATGCCGAAGAGCAGGCCCCAGAACGAGCCTCCGAGCGCACCGGCTGCCTTCACGCTGTTCGTCTGGTGCGTCTTGGGCTTCTTTGCCCCTTCTGGCCAGTAGACGATCGCCGCGTCCTCCACCCTGATCAGCTCCTGCTTCTGTAGCCGCTCAAGAGTGTTCTCGGCCTCCGCCGCACCACCAGTCGTGGGGAACTTCCACACTGTCAGGGTCGCCATCGCGCTGCCTCCCATGTTGAGTGCCGCCCGACGGGCGGCGTTGTGCTCTCACCTTTTGACCGCTTCCCCTGC
>Ga0157378_10005411_pt1 | contig 11195 bp, 11 predicted proteins | sample M65metaG_FD_115309 | JGI IMG/M metagenome (GOLD analysis project Ga0157378, IMG submission 115309) | Miscanthus rhizosphere microbial communities from Kellogg Biological Station, Michigan, USA - M6-5 metaG | ecosystem: Host-associated > Plants > Roots > Rhizosphere > Soil | place: USA: Michigan...
TCGCAGGCTCGATCATCACGCCGGTCGCCTTATCAGTGACCGTCACGGTCGCGACCTTACCGGTCTCGAAGAGAATGTCGATGATCCTGCCGGTGACGTAATTGACCGACGGCTTGTCGGGCGGCGCCTTCGACTGCTTCATCTGATAGAAAGACTTCGCGTTTCCGGAGGCGACAATCTCGCGAACCTTTGGCTTCGTGGTTGTATCACCCGGAGCGATCGAGTCAAAATGAGCGACGATGGTATCGCCGCTCATCCAGTCTCGTTGCGTCGAGACAATGCCGGAATCCGGATTGCTTTCGGCGTAGGCCTTACGCAATGCGCGGACCTCGCGAACTCGCTGTCCGGGCATGACGGCGTCGATAGAATCGGCGATGATCTCGCGCTCGGGCGAGACCGCGTGTGCCCTGGTCGTGCCCCAGGCGATCGCGCGCTGGAGCTCGTTGTTCTGCACGCGCAAATCGATCGAGTCGGCGACGAGCTCGAGGTCCTGGCTGAGGGCGTGTCCTTTGGGAGTGGCGACTACTCGCTCGACCTGCTTGTTGTGGGAATAGACATCGATGACGCCACCGTTGAGCGTGAATGGGCGCTGCCCCTTCCCTTTCACTGACGGCTCTCTCATGAGTCGCGCGAAGTCCTTGCCGCTGTCCATGAACGCCGAGTCGCCGGTGGCGAGCAGATCGGGCCGAGTGATCTCGACTCGACCGGAAGCATAGACAAGGCTGTCGCCTTCCATGTTGATCTGGTTGGCGATGACGTTTGCGGTGTCGGGCGGGCGGCCGCGACCAGTCGTGTCTTTCTGAACCAGCGTCACCTTCGGGCGGCCGGGCGCGAAGAGTCTTGCCAGGGGGCGCTCCACAGTACTGCGATAGTAGTCAGCGACGGGGCCACGCAGCACACTGCCGTTGGGGAGCACACCAACAACGTCGCCTTCCGCGTGGAGATGGTTGTCACCCTGATAGTACGTCATGGTGCGCGACGTCACCGACGCTCTCGGCTCGGTGTAGTGAACGTTGCCGACGAGGTAGAGACGGCCTTCGGTCTCGTAGTATTCCGCGCTGTCGGCCGTGAGTGTGTTTCCCTGTCCAATGCAGTGGGCGACGACGCCGCGTCCGAGGTAGATCGTGCGCTTGTTGGTCCCAGGATCGGTGATGACATTCGCCTTCGTGCCCGTCCCTTGCGGCAGCTCGAGGTCGCAGCTGCGTGGAATGTCCTGCGCGCCCGCCGACGTGAGTGCCACAGATAGGAATAGACAGGCTGAAAGAAGTCTCACTACCGGGTCAGCGCCTTGGAGGAGTGCTGCTGGGCGCAGGCAGAACCGTCGGAGCTTTGCTGGGGGCAGGTAAAACGGTCGGAGCGTTGCCCGGTGCGGGCAGAACCATCGGCTCCGTCGAGACTCCCCTGGCAAAGCCGCTGGCGCCTTTCAGGATCTGGATGTTCCGCATGTTGGGGTCGGAGCGAAATCCAATCCCGGTGAGCCTCCGATTCGGCTCGGTCATGACAAAAGACGTGTCGCTGGAGATCTGGTTGGTTTGCTGATTGTACTTCAGCTCCTCGGTCGTGAGACGTCGTCCATCCTCGGATACCACCACAACGTTCTGGCGAGCGATCATGTTGTTGGTGCGGCTGTTGAAACTGCCATGCCGGGATGTGAGGACGGCGTCCTTGGCACCCATCGTCGTGAAGAAAGTGGTGGTGACGTTCTCGAACTCCATCCTGGTGTTGTCGTCGAAGAAGTAGGCGGTGTCGGCGTTCATGCGCGCTCGCGACAGCCCTTGATCGGTCAGGTTGAACTGAGCACCGTACATGACCTGGTCAGCCGAATCCGCCAGCGGAGAGTGGGTCGCCACGGGCGGTTGCTTCTTGTCAGAGCCGCAGGCGACCGCGATCGCACAAAGAAGCGCAACACACATCGAGCGGCGCATCAGACGACACCAGCCCGCATCAAGTCGTGGAGATGGATCACGCCGACGATCTGCTCGTCACCGTTCAGGACGGGCATCGCGATGATGCCGTGAGTCTCCATCCGATACACAACCGCGCTTCCCAACTCGTCGGACCGGGCCATCTTCGGAGTCCGATTCATCACCGCGGTTACACCGATCGGAAACACATTTTCTTCGCGCTCCATCAGCCGCGACAGATCTCCCGTGGTCAGCACACCTTCCACGTTGCCGGTCTTGCTGACGACAATCGCAATTCCCCGGCGCTCGGCGAGCTGAACGATCGCCTCACGCATCGTCGCGGATTCCGGAAGAATCGGGAGCCTGTCAGTTACCATCACGTCCGATACCCTGGTGAGCAGTCGCTTGCCAATCGCGCCGCCCGGATGCAGCCGCGCGAAATCGTCGGCATCGAACCCCTTCTCCTCCAGCAGGGCGATCGCCAGAGCGTCGCCGAGTGCGAGGGCAACGGTGGTGCTGGTTGTCGGAGCGAGATCGTGCGGACACGCTTCTTCCTTCACCCAGGCGTCCAGAGCCACGTCGCTATGGCGCGCGAGGGTTGAGTTGGCGTTGCTGGTGAGCGCTATGGTGGATACACCCAGACGCTTCAAATGGTCGAGGAGGCCAAGAACCTCGTCCGACTCGCCGCTCTTGGAAATGAGAATCGCCACGTCCTCTTTGCCGACTATTCCGAGATCACCATGGACGCTGTCGGCCGGGTGGAGAAAAGTCGCCGGTGTGCCCGTCGAGGTGAGGGTAGCGGCGATTTTGCGCCCGATCAGCCCGGACTTCCCCGCTCCCGACACGATCACGCGGCCATCGGAGCGCGCAATGCACTCCACGGCGCGCGCGAAATCTTCTCCGATTCGACGCTCCGCTTCGGCAAGCGCTTCCGTTTCCAGCCGGAGGACGCGCTTGCCGCGCGCGACGATGTCCTTGTGCGTCATCGATTGATGCGCGCCCAGATATCGACGGCTCGGCTGATCAGATTACCAATCTCCGACAGTGGCAGCATGTTGGGCCCATCGCTGGGCGCGCAGTCGGGATCGGGATGCGTTTCGAGGAACAATCCCTGCGCGCCGGCGGCGATGGCCGAGAGCGCGAGGACCGGGACGAACTCGCGGGCACCACCGCTGGCACCTTCCGGCCCCTGACCCGGCTTCTGCACACTGTGAGTCGCGTCGAAGATGACGGGCGCATCACACGCTTCGCGAAGTCGTGTAAAGGAGCGCATGTCGACGACCAGGTCGCCGTAACCGAAAAACGTTCCACGCTCGGTCACCGCGATGTCTCGCGACCGACCGTTGGAGCTGGCGCCGCCGCGAATCTTCTGAACCGCGCCGCGCATGCCCTCCGGCTGTAGCCACTGGCCCTTCTTCACGTTCACCGGCTTACCTGTCGCTCCGGCCGCTGCGAGAAGGTCGGTCTGGCGGCAAAGAAACGCGGGTATCTGAAGCACGTCGACAACGCTCGCTGCCGGCGCGCATTGCTCGGGCGTGTGGACGTCGGTCAGCACTGGCAGTCCGGTCGCCTTGCGAACTCGCGCCAGTGCTTCGAGTCCGGCATCGATGCCGGGCCCTCGCGCCGCATCCCGGTTGGACCGGTTGGCCTTGTCGAAGCTCGCCTTGTAGATGATTCCGCCCGGCACCTTCTCGGCGAGCTTTGCCAGGGCGTCACCGACGCGCAGGTTGAGCTCGTCGCTCTCCAGCACGCACGGGCCGGCGATCAGAAAAAGTTTGTCAGCCGGAAAGAATTCCCGCACGTTATTCAGCCGCTTCTAATGGCGCCCGCTTCCTGCTGCTTCTGGTTGGCGATTTTGCCTGCGCCGCAGCTCCGATAAAGCTGGCGAAGAGCGGGTGCGGTCGGGTTGGGCGCGATTGCAGCTCCGGATGGAACTGGCAGCCGACGAACCACGGGTGCGTCTGAAGCTCGACCATCTCTACCAGCGAACCATCGGGCGAGAGACCGCACAGGTTCAAACCGTGTTCGATGAATTGGTCGCGATACTTGTTGTTGACTTCATAACGGTGGCGATGCCGCTCGCTGACCTGGGGAGATCCGTAGATCGACGCGGCCAAGGTTCCAGCGCCGAGCTTGCACGGGTAGGCGCCGAGTCTCATCGTGCCACCCATGTCGGTCACATGCTGCCGATCCTCCATGAGGGAGATGACCGCATTCCCGCACTCCGGTGCGAACTCACTGGAGTGGCTGTCGGCAAGGCCGATCACGTTGCGAGCAAACTCGATGATCGCGGTCTGCATGCCGAGGCAGATTCCAAAGAAGGGGAGACCCGACTCACGGGCAAAAGCGATCGCCTCGAGCATTCCCTCGACGCCGCGGACACCGAATCCACCGGGGACCAGAACGCCGTGGAAGTCGGCGAGCAGCTCGCGCGTCCGCTCACGGTTGATGAACAAGTCGCTGGCCAGCCATGAGACTTCCACACCGACATCATTTGCAATGCCGCCGTGGATGAGGGCTTCCTGGACACTCTTGTAGCTGTCGACCAGCCCGGTGTACTTCCCGATGACTGCAATCCTGACGCGGCCGTGGGGATGAAGAACCCGCTCGACCATCGCGCGCCACTTTGAGAGATCGGGCGCCCGACGGCCCAGCAGCCCGAGCTTGTGCATCACGCGCTCGTCCAGCCCCTGCTCATGGAACAGGAGCGGGATCTGATAGATGGTCGGGACGTCCCTGCTTTCGATTACGGCGCCGAACTCAACGTTGCAGAACAGCGCGATCTTGCGTTTGACTTCCTCGGAGAGCGCGCGCTCGGTGCGGCAGATCAGAATGTCGGGCTGGATTCCGATCTCCATCAACTCGCGCACTGAATGCTGCGTGGGCTTGGTCTTCACTTCGCCAGCCGCCGCAATGAAAGGAACGAGGGTCAGGTGGATGAAGATCGCGTTCTCACGTCCGATCTCGTGACGGAATTGCCTGATCGCCTCGAGGAATGGCAGCGACTCGATGTCGCCAACCGTTCCGCCGATCTCGACGATCACCACGTCGCTCTCGGGGGCTAGGCGTTTCATGGCGCTCTTGATCTCGTCGGTCACGTGCGGAATCACCTGAACCGTCGAGCCGAGGTATTCACCCCTCCGCTCCTTCGTGATCACACTCAGGTAGATCCGGCCGGTGGTGACGTTGTTGGCCTGCGCCAGGGATCGATCGATGAACCGCTCGTAGTGGCCGAGGTCCAGGTCCGTTTCGGCGCCATCGTCGGTGACGAACACTTCGCCGTGCTGGAATGGCGACATCGTCCCCGGATCGACGTTGAGATAGGGATCGAACTTCATGATCGTGACGCGCATGCCGCGCTCGACCAAAAGTCGTCCGAGGGATGCCGCCGCGATGCCCTTCCCGAGCGACGAAACAACGCCGCCCGTGACGAAGATGTAGCGCGTCTGTTGGTTACTGCCCTGCATGTGTCACTGCTCCCGCCATAAAGGCATCCCAGCGTGCATTGGCACGCTCAAGGTCTTCTTCTGTGTCGATTCCGCTTGCCGGTGGTTCGTTTGTTACGGCAACACCAATGGACAAACCCGCCGCGAGTGGACGCAGCTGCTCGAGTCGTTCGATCTCCTCCAACGGATGTGGAGGAAGCGATACCCATTGGTTGAGCGCGTCACGCGAATACGCGTAGACGCCGATGTGCTGCAATGTTCGTTCGGACAGCTTGCCCCGGTCCGCCTCGTCTCTCAGGTAAGGTATCGGTGCGCGCGAGAAGTACATGGCTCGACCGTCGTCACCCACGACGACCTTGACGAGACTTGGGGTATCGAGGATCTCAGCGCTGGCGCGCGACGCCGCGGTACCAAGCGGAAATTGCCCGCCCGAGACCAACTGGGCGGCGCCGCGGACGGCGCCCCGTCCGATGAATGGCTCGTCGCCCTGCACGTTCACAATTGTCCCGTATTTCCGAAAGCGGGGCTGCGAGGCGACCTCGGCGACGCGCTCAGTTCCCGATGAATGGCGCGGACTGGTCATGACGCAATCAGCGCCGGCTTCGCGCACAATGGCAGCGACAGACTCGTCGTCGGTAGCAACGACGACTTCGTCAGCGATGTTCGGGTTGGAGATGCTTTGCGAGACCCGGACGATGAGGGGGAGTCCGGAGAGGAGACGAAGGGGCTTCCGGGGGAGGCGCAGGGCTCCGAGGCGCGCCGGAATCACTACTAGCGTCCCCATTTACCCACCTGTTTTCGCGCGACACGATGCAAAAGTCACGCTCAGTAATATACCAACCGGGGATGCTCTGAGCAAACCGCAATCACATCACGGCGACAGCGAAAGTCCGAGTGAAAAGGTGTTTCGGCGCGAGAATGGGGACCGGTTACTGGCGGGGTCGAGGGTATAATCGGCGCGAATGAAGCCGACCCCAACGCCCACCCCCAGATTCTGAATCAGGGCCGGAATGCGGTCGGGTCCCGCGTTCCCGGCGGCGTAATTCATAGCGAGGTACGGGTTGCCAAGGAAGGGTACCTGGATCTTCTCGAACGGAATCTTGTACTCTCCGCCCAGGAACACGAGCTGATCCCCGCCGAGTGCGAGCAGAATTACGCTCGAGAGCGTGTTCACGCCGCCGAGGTAGGCAAAGCGCTGGGCCGGAGCGACTCCATCGCCGCCCGTCAAAACTGTATGCCCGTGGAATGAAAAAGTCTGAGTCCCGAAGGTCGGGAACACCAGCCGCGCGTCGAGCGTGAACTGGGTGAAAGTGCCACTGGGCTCGGTGCAGAAAACTCCACCCGGGCTGTTGAAGCACTGGTCATCGAAGTTGGTCCGGAGCGACTGTTCCAGATTGATGTTGAACTTCCCGTCCAGACCCCCGCTTACGACGTCGATATTTGCTCCGCCAAGGGCCGACGTAATGTGGCCGGGGGAAATGGCGGGATTGGGACGGGCCATTCGCCTGTCTGAATTGGTGCCGTAAAACGCCCACGGATTCTTGGGCGGAATGCTTGTGGATCCAGTCGACCAGTCCTGCTCGAAGTTTCCACCGAGGAAAGGCGTTATGCTGAACGAGCTTGTTGTAATTGTCCCGGCATAACGGAGGGTGGCGCGGTTGGCGCGAAACCAATTTCGGGCGTCGCTTCCGGCAAGCAATGCCGTCGCCGAGTTGGTGAGGTCATCGCGGATCCAGCGGTCGTTGGTAAACGTGCCGCGCCCGGCATAGAAGCGCAGCTCCTGGCTGCCGCCGGGACGAATGACGCCTTCGAGGGTCGGATCCCACTCGCCGAGATTCGAGCGATATGTGACGAGACCATCGACATCGAACCTTCCGTTAGATGTCTCGAGCTTTGGCCCCCACGGCAGTGTCACACCATTGATTCGGTCGTACGCCGGAACCCGCAAGCCAATGCCGAGCGGCAAGGATATGGGCGAGTCGTGATACTCTACATACGCGGTGTCTACAGCCGGAACCGTAGTGGTATCCTGGCCTCGCAGCGTGGATGAAAACGTGAGCAGGGCGATGCCGAGCACAGCAAACTTGAGTGGCTTCATCGTCCAATCGTCAGAAAGTTTTTCAGTATCTCCTTACCGCTTTCGGTGAGGATGGATTCGGGGTGGAATTGCACACCCCATACCGGATGGGTCCGATGCTTGAGGGCGTGGATCTCGGTTGGTTCGTCCCTGGCGCGCGCAACCACCTCGAGCTCGTCTGGAAGCGACTCCGATTCAACGACCAACGAATGATAACGCATCACCTCGAGCGGGCTTGGAACGTTGGCAAAAATTCCCCTGCCGTCGTGCGTGATGCGAGATGTTTTTCCGTGCATGAGCGTACGCGCGCGTACGACTTTCCCGCCGTACGCCTCCCCAATCGCCTGGTGCCCGAGGCAAACTCCGAGGATGGGAATGGTGTCGCCCCAACGACGGATGGCAGCGACGCTGATGCCGGCTTCGGACGGCGTGCACGGTCCCGGCGAGATGACGATGCGCTCGACTCCCATCGATCCGATGTCCTCGACGCCGATCTCGTCGTTCCGTTTGACGACGGGCTGCTCACCCAGCTCGCCCAGGTATTGGACCAGGTTGTAGGTGAACGAATCGTAGTTATCGAGCACGAGAAGCATTGCTAATTGTAGTAGATGCTGCTCATGGGCGCGGGTGAAACTGCTTGTGAACGGTGCGCAAATACTCCCGGTCGACGTGGGTATAAATCTGGGTAGTGGATATGTCCACGTGGCCGAGCATTTCCTGCACTGCGCGCAGATCGGCGCCGCCCTCCAGAAGATGGGTGGCGAACGAATGGCGGAGCGTATGGGGCGAGACGGCTTTCTTTATTCCCGCCTGTTCGACGTACTTGCGCAGAATTTTCCACGCTCCCATTCGCGTAAGAGGTTCTCCCCGCGCGTTGAGAAAGAGCACGCCCTTCCCTTCACCTTTCTCCAGCTTCGGTCTCAGCTCGCGCAGGTATATCGCGATGGCGCCGATGGCGCGGCGCCCAATGGGAACCAGCCGCTCCTTGGCGCCTTTGCCGAAGACGCGGACGAGATGGTCCTGCAGCAGCACGTCGCGAACGTTGAGCGATATCCACTCTGACACCCGAAGGCCCGCCCCGTAAGCCAGCTCGAGCATCGCGCGATCGCGGAACGCGAGCGGCTCGTCAAGAGATGGCGCTGACAGGAGCTTCTCGATCTCCGTGACGTCGAGCACTTCGGGAAGCGTGCGCCATTTCTTCGGCGTCTCGAGGCGCTCGCTCGGGTCGCGGACGACGTGACCTTCACCGAGCAGGAACCTGAAGTAGCTGCGGACGGCGGAAATGTTGCGGCGTATCGATGCCGGCGCGAGTCCCAGATCCTTGAGGTGGTAAACGTACTCACGAAGGCTTCGCGCACCGACGTCTGTGGGCGACTTGGCGCCCTTCACGCTCACGTAGGATACGAATCGCGCGATGTCCAGCTTGTACGCCCGGCTCGTCTGGACTGACGCGCCTTGTTCCAGCGCCAGAAAATCATCGAAGCGCTCGGTGTAGAAGGCCCGGCCGACTTCGTCGTCCAGCGCCCTAATCACGTTGTTTCGAGCGACGTTTCCATAGCCAGAATCCTATCGCGAGTATCGCGATCCCGATGGCGACGCTGCCGGCGACTTTCCCCGAGCGGACCAGGTACTTCTGGACGAGGTCCCAGTTGTCGCCGGCTCGGAACGCCAGAAACGTAATGAGACCGAACCACACCGCTGAGGCGCTGGCGACGGAGAGCATCACTTTCAAGGCAGGCAGCCTCATCGCCCCGGCGAAGGGCGGCACTATCGCTCTTACCCCGGGCAGGAATCGGCTGACGAACAAACCCAGGAAGCCGTATTTCTTGTGGAGGTTTTTTATCCTCTCCTCGGCGTCCGGCCCGGCGTACCTCTCGATTCTCCGCAGGAACGCTTTCGCTCCGAACTTGCGTCCCAGAGTGTAGGTAGCAGCTGCGCCCGCCAGATTGCCTAGCCAACCCAGAATGAAAACGGTGAACGGCGATCCGTGGGCTCTGTCCGCCAGAAAGCTTCCAAACGCGATTACAGCATCCGACGGAAATGGCGGAAAGAAATTCTCGAACGCGGAAAGAGCAGCAATCGCGATGTAAAGCGATCCGAGCGGCAGATCACCAAGCCATCCAGTGATGGATTGAAGCATTCGCTAGGGTTTTGTTTTCAGGGTGGCGACGGCGATGCAGGCGATTCCCTCCTTTCGCCCGATCCAACCCATGCCTTCGTTGGACTTACCTTTGACGCTCACGCTCGACGATTCGATACCGAGAGCGCCGGCGAGTTTTGCCCTGATTTTCTCGCGATGCGCCGCCAGTCGCGGCGATTCGGCGACGACACATACGTCGATCTGGTTTACGACGTAGCCCGCGCTCGAAACCCGACCCACCGCAGCCTCGAGCATCTCGATGGAATCGCGGTTTTTGTTGGCCGCGTCCGTATCGGGAAATAGCTCGCCGATGTCACCGAGACCGGCGGCCCCCAGAATAGCGTCCGTGATGGCGTGACAGACTGCGTCGGCGTCGGAATGGCCATCGAGGCCCATTTCCGATGCGATGGAAACCCCGCCGAGTATTAGTGGACGACCGCGAGCGAACCTGTGGGAGTCGTAGCCGACGCCGACGCGAAAGCCCGCGTCGCCGTCACGCGGCATCCGCTCGGATTGCCGGCACTGGATCGATCAGCGTGTAATCCTGCTTTCTACGCGCTGGAGTGAAACCGGCGTCGCGAATCAATCGCTCCATCTCATCGGTCGAGGTGCGATGCGTCGTGTTCGCGGCCGAGACGACATTCTCCTCGATCATCAGCGAGCCGAAGTCGTTGCAGCCGAAGCGGAGCGCGATCTGCCCGATCTTCATGCCCATCGTTACCCAGCTCGATTGGAGGTTGGGCACGTTGTCGAGGACTATCCTGGCGAAGGCGACCGTCCGCAGGTACTCGGCGGCCCCAGTCTTCGGCTGGTGCGACATCGTCGGCGTGTTCTCCGGCTGGAGCGGCCAGCAGATGAACGCCGTGAAGCCGCCCGTCCTCGCCTGTACTTCCCTCACGCGCTGCAAATGCTCCAGACGCTCGGCGAGGGTTTCGCCCAGGCCGTACATCATCGTCACGGATGTCTTCATCCCCTCGTTGTGGGCGAGCTCCATGATCTCGAGCCAGCGATCGGCGCCCGCTTTCTTGGGCGCGACAATGTCACGGACGCGCTGAACAAGGATCTCGCCGCCGCCGCCGGGAATCGAATCGAGACCGGCCTTGCGCAGCTCACGGATCACTTCGATCGCATCCATCCGGAACAGCTTGGAGAAGAAGTCGACTTCGCTCGGGCTGAAGCCGTGAATATGGATCGGGTGATTGCGCTTGATGTACTTCATCAAGTCGAGATACCACTCGAACGGGATGTAGGGGTTGTGTCCACCCTGGATCAGGATCTGGACGCCGCCGAGCGCCTTCAGCTCGTCGATCTTGGCCCCGATCTGCTCGAAGGAGAGTGTGTAGCCTTCGCCGTGCTTCGGACGGCGCGCAAAGGCGCAGAACCCGCAGTCGGCGACGCAGACATTCGTGTAGTTGATGTTGCGATCGATGATGTACGTGACGACATCGCCGGGATGTTTTTCCTGACGGATGCGATCCGCTTCGGCGCCCAGCTCGAGGAGCGGGGCATTAGTATAGAAATCGAGAAGATCTCTGGTCTCGCTCATGCGGCCGGAAGGAAGGTCAGAGTGCCGTTGGGAATTCTGCCGCGTTCCACGAGCCGGCGATAGAACTCCGTAAGGCCGGCGA
>Ga0157378_10005413_pt1 | contig 11194 bp, 13 predicted proteins | sample M65metaG_FD_115309 | JGI IMG/M metagenome (GOLD analysis project Ga0157378, IMG submission 115309) | Miscanthus rhizosphere microbial communities from Kellogg Biological Station, Michigan, USA - M6-5 metaG | ecosystem: Host-associated > Plants > Roots > Rhizosphere > Soil | place: USA: Michigan...
TAATGCCTTCTCCTCATTTTCAAGTATTTGTGATTGGTTTAACTCTGAATCGTCACCGCTGCCTAACGGAAGATCTTTTTTTCGATATTTAAGATAATCGTCAATTGCCATATTTGCCTCCAAATCAGCTTCAATATTTCTTGTTCTTGAAATATGCCGATATTCGATACTTTCAAATGATTGCTCAAGGTTAGTTATCTCCCTAGAAATAATTTTCAATTCATTATTTCTTATCTTGTACTTTTTTAACCTTTGATTTATGACAAGAATACTATCAGAAAGTATAACTATCTGATTCGCGACAAAATTTGTTATTTGTAAGGCTCGTCGTAAGGCACAATACTCTGCCTGATTATTGGTTTTGATTCCTACAAATTCTCTGTATGCAGACACTCTAGTATTTTTGTTGTAAACAACTATTCCTACACCAGCGAGTCCAGGATTCCCACGACTGGCTCCATCAATAAAGACTTGAAGCAATTTTGATTCAAATCCTCACAGATATGTACAAAAGTAAATTCCTTTTGCTTTCAGTTATTAGTTTTAATCTGATTGATGCTAAATCATAAATTGAGAAATGAGCTATACTTTGAAACTAGATCAGACAATTGAAGTCTCTTCCCACCCACTATCTTAAGAGAGACGTTAATTTGCTCATCCACAATTTCTATTATATTATAAGAGTTTTGAAAGAATCCTCTGAACCTAGAAGAACTAGCAGTGCCTGCATACACAATCTCAAGTGATCCTAAGTTCCACATCCAAGGGCGATGTTTATGTCCACACAAAACAAGATCGACGTGTGATTCCAGGCATACACGTAACACGTCGCCTGCATCCAAAATAATAATCTTGTCAGTCCCCGTGTCTGGAATTCCTATCAAATGATGATGCATGGCGATCACAGTCTTCTTTTTCTTTCTCTGAATACTTTGTAGTGTATCCTGCATCCACGATAATTGTCTGTATCCCACTTCACCTTCGTCACGGTCCGGTCGAGAAGTACCTAATGTCATCACAAGTACATTGTTAAAATCGTACACTTGATTGGTCGAAAAGAATTTTTTGAAGATGAGATAACCAGTATGTCTGTAATCGTGATTTCCTGGAATTACAATAACATCTCGACATTCAAACCTTCTCAATTGTTCTCTCGCACGTTCAAATTGAGGCAAAATTCCTTCGTCTGTTAAATCCCCTGTCACGACAATCGCGTCTGGATGCAGTTCATTCACCTCATTGACTATGCTATCGAATATCGACTGAACGTATAGACTTCCCATGTGTATATCAGAAATCTGAATCAACGTAGTCAATTCTAAAAGCTTCCTTCAAATGGTATATTAATGCATTAGTCAATGTAAGCATGGATTTTAGCCTGCGGAGTATCAGTATGCCAAAACGAAAAGTTAAAGAAGAAAAGCCGAGAAAGAGAATGACAAGGAAACAGATTCTTATACCGCCTTTGATAGTTGGGGTGGCCACTCTGGGTGGCTTGGCTATAATGCATTTTCTCCCTGCTCCTTCACCAATCCATGTATGCCTTAAAGCTCATGATGTTGATACATTTAATGTGCATTCCCGAATAACACTACAAGTAAATGGATCAGACAAGCTACTTCCGGGAGATGTAGGAAGAGAACAGCAAAATGGAAAGGAATGCATTCACGTAATCCATACTGATCAGATAGGAGATATCGTACACGTTGAATTTGTTAGACCCATTAGACTCACACTTGGAGATTTCATGAAGATTTATTCTGCCGACAATAAGACGATCGCTGTTATTGATAACTCGTCAGGTATCATCAAAGAAGAGAATCTAACACTAAGCAACTACAATATCAATTATTCTTACTATTCAGGTGGAGTTTTCGTACCAATTCGAAATCTGACTCTGTCTCCCCCATTTAGTGACAGTTTCTTAGGACGGATAAATATGAGTTCAAAATAGATATATGTAGCAAGAATTGGATTTTTATTCGGATTGACTAAAACTTCTGCTATAATAAGAGGTGACGGCACGGGGCCGGAACTCGTTAGGGCCATGACCATGGTACTTCGTGAGTGCAATTCACAGGTAGAATATGTAATGTGCGATGCAGGTTCCGAATGGTGGAGCAATGCTGGAGGAAATTCATACATATCTGAAGATGTTTGGAAGATCCTTGAAGATTCTGATGCCTGCTTCAAAGGACCGACAACCACGGTACCTGTGACCTCTGCCCCAAGAAGCGTAGCAGTAAGCATTAGGCAAAAATTTGAACTGTATGCGAATGTAAGGCCTATCAAGACTTACAGAAATTCATCTCGGCAACTTGATTTCATATGTGTTCGTGAAGCAACCGAAGGCCTATATGCGGGAATTGAATTCCGAACAAGCGAAGATTCAGCAATTGCAATAAGAAAAACTACTAGGAAATCTTGTGAAAGGGTATTGAGGCATGGTTTCCGATTGGCAAAAGAATTGAAATTTGATCGACTATATGCAATTACTAAGAGAAATATTTTGAAGGAAACAGATGGAATATTTTGGCAGGCAGTTGAGAAAATGAACCAAGTATTTCCCGAAATAACCGTCGAAGAATATTACATTGATAATATGACACAGCAACTAGTGAAAAATCCCGAGCGTTTTAACAAGAGTGTACTAATTAGCACCAACTTGTTTATGGATATCGTTTCAGAATGTGCCTCAGGTCATGTCGGTTCCATTGGAAATATTTATTCAGGAAATTATGGTGACGATTATGCAATGTTCGAACCTGCACATGGAAGCTCTCCAAAGTATTCTGGTATGGACAAAGTAAATCCAGTTGCTACTATTTTATCTGGGGCCTGGATGGTTAAATACCTTGGTGAAGTTGAGATCTGCGATGCGATCTTTGCCTCAACAGAGGATGTAATTAATGAGGGAAAATATGTGACGTATGATCTTGGAGGAGAGTCAACTCTTACCAAAACTGCGTCAGAAATAGCTTTGCGCGCAAAACATATGCTAAAAAAATAAAAATTTTGAAGTCATAGACTACACATTTCTATATGATGATGTCCATCTGAGAAAAATATCATATTCTGCTTATTTCAAATACTTTAATAGTTTCATAAAATAATTTCTGTTGATTCACTTTTTTCTTTACAAATTTCATTCTCTGCACAAAAAACTCAAGTTTTTCAATATTAGAAATTGATGAGAGTAAAAGCAAAATCTTACCCGTAGGCTCCAGTCTTGGTATTGAGAACTCCAGAAACTTTATCGACCATTCGATACCAGTAGATCCTCCATCTACTGGAAGATCACTATGTAGTTCATCAGTCATATCTGGCAGATACGGGGGATTTGAAACAATCAAATCAAATTTGCATCTTATGGGAGCGCTCATATTACAGCATATCGTAAGATTGTTTCTAAATCGAATATTGTATCTTGCATATCTCAGAGACTGGACGTGTAAGTCTGTTCCTACCACTAATTCAAAATTCTTTTGTAGTTCTTCGAAAACTATACCTGATCCTACTCCAATCTCCAGTGCCCTTTTACCCGAATATTCCTTTACAGATTTGGCTAAGAGATAGCTATCTTCTGAAGGTATGTACAATTTTTTTTACCACTAATCAGTTTTGTTGATACCATCACTTCTTTAATTACCAAGTTTTGTAGGGGCAAACATCTACCTTATTAATATATTACAGATTCAGACATAAATTCCACATTAGCGTCGAGGTCTGTCTGACTGATTTTCCTTTTTCCGACAGTTTGTCCACAATCTGAAGTATAGTCTGACAATTTCTTTCTGTTATTAGAAAACACTTGCTCTACCTTCGCTATGGATTCTGCGTTTATGATTTTATTTCTCGGGGTAATCCGAATTATTCTTGATCTTACTCGAGGAATGGGAAAAAAGGCATCAGGCGGAACCTCCATTATTGATTCCAATCTAAAACAATATTGTGCAATTGCCGAAATTGCAGTGAATTTTTTTTCTCCTGGACGAGAGAGAAGTTTAGTCGCAAATTCATCTTGAACCATGATTACTGCAATTCTGAACTTCTTAAGACATAACCACTTTACAACTTCTTTACTACGAGAATAAGGAATGTTTGAAATGAATACATCGAATTTCTGAAATTCGAATTCCAACAGATCAAAATTGTAAATTTTGACGTTTATTCTATCAAAACAATTTGTTTTAGCAATCTTGTATAGCCTGTAATCTATTTCAAAGGAACACACCCGTTTTGCGTAATCTGAAAGTTGTCTTGTGATGCGTCCATCCCCAGTACCTAGCTCCAAAACAGTGTCTTCTTTTTTTATCTTGCTCGCTTGGATTATTTTGGATATTACTCTATTATCTAACAGATTATGCTGTCCTAATTCGATCCTTCTTTTTCTTGCTGTTTTGGATTCATTTTCCAACAAACAAATTCATCCTGACTTCTCCTGTTATTTCTTCAACTATCCTTCTTGATATGAGTTTGTGAATATCCTTAATCCCAATTCTTGTTTGAATGTCCAAGAAGGTATCGAATGCTCTCTTCTCTCGCTCTTTAATTATTCCCATCATGTATGTCTTACCAATTCCTGGAATTAGCTCCAGTGAGTGTATCCGCGGAGTGACTGGCGGAGCATTATTAACGTAGGATACAAACCTAACTTCATTTGTCAATACTATATTTTCAACTATGCTTGACAGATCATTCTTTGCTGACTGTGAAATTGAAGTGTATTCTAGTTTTCCCAAGACACTTACAATTTTGTTTCTTCCTTCACGGCCTATGTAGACGCGTTCGCCTACCTCAAAGTTCGCGTTCTGTACTCCCAAAAGTTCAAGTAATGTAAGACGTCCCTCGCCTATAGCTTGGATGATTAATCCTTCCCGTCCTCTCACCGTCAGCGATTTACTTCGCTGACTATAATCCAGTACATAAGCATATTCCTCATACTTTCTGTGAGCGATAACATGGGGAATTCCATCGTATGACCTAATGTTTTCTTTATCGCGAGGAAGTGATTCCAATTACGATTGCATTATTATGGTCTTCGTATTTAACTTTCATCCATTTGTGGATGTAAGTTTTGCCAATGCTTTTTCTAACGTTGACGTTAGAATTAATTTCTTCCATCCGAATGTAAACGTTCTAAGTTCTTCTAATGACTTTGGCATTATGTTGACCAGCTCCACTGCTTCTTCTTCAGTAAATTCACATTCTCTTATCAAATCATTTACCATTATTTTTGCAGCATCTGGACTAATTTTCGAGAACTTACTCACATAGTCAAAAGTCCAGCGTTGAATCTGATCCATTTCGTCAGGTTTCCTCTTTTCCAGTGTTTCTTTTACTTCTGAGAGTGATACCATCTCTCTCTTTATAATATCAGTCAAGTTCGTCTACTTCCTTTGCTTCGCTTGAAACAAGTGGTCTTATATGGTTAAGCTTCGTTTGTAATATCTTCTGTTTATTCCCCATTGCAATTCCGACATTCATAGTCCTTCTTCCTATCCGTTGAACTATTCCAACCCGACCTTGATATCTCTTATGTGGAATGGTGTTATGTTCTCTAGGATCAACACTAATCACTACTCTATCCCCAATTTTGTATTCAGTTAGTAGGAATGAAACACCTCTGGATGCCACACTCTTTTTTAGAACATGTCTTGATTTTCTTTGCGGTCCGTGTGATCTGGGCATTCCTTCATTGACATAATAGCCTTAATTTAATATTATCTGGCAATGCCAAATGCCATAGTGAATATTACTTTGGAACTAATGATCAGCGTTGAACCAACCGAACTGAGCTGGTCCGAGATTATCATAAATTCAAGGGATCGCCAACGCCTTGTTCGTTTAGGGTAAAGAGTATTTCTCGCTCGGCATGACATGGACTGTCCGCCATTCTCGCTATCCTATTTTTTCCTGCCCTTTTTAAGTATATTCGGTATGTGGTCGTGTGCCCCATAACATTGCCACCAGTGGGTCTGTAAGGATCACCAAAGAATGCGTCTGGAGAAGATTGGATTTGGTTTGTAATAACAACTGCTACTGAACAAGTCTCAGCGATCCTTAACAATATATGTAGAAATCTGTTAATTCTTTGCTGTCGTTCTGACAATACAGATCTTCCTAAGAATTCAGCCCTGTAGTGTGAGACTGCAGAATCAACAATAACTAGATGAATTCCATGGATTTGAATAATATTGGCAGCTTCTTCTATTATTACTTCCTGATGGGAACTATTATAGGCCTTTGCAACTATAATATTTTTTAGTATTGCATTCGAATCTAATTTTCTTGAATTTGCAATTGAGATTATTCTTTCTGGCCTAAATGTGTTCTCAGTATCTATGTAAAGAGCCTTGTGATTTATTCCAGTTACCGATGTATCTCCCTGCACTGTTACGCAAAGAGTATGACAGATTTGTGTTTTACCAGTTCCATATTCGCCGTACAACTCAGTTATGGACCTAGTCTCGACCCCCCCACCCAACAGATTATCGAGATTACTTGAGCCTGTAGAAATGCGGCTTTCTGATTTTCTTCTTTCATAGATAACGGTTGCAGGTACAAATGGTCTGTCGTAAACTCCGAGTTCCTCCAATTTTATTCTTGCACTGTTGCAAAGTGATGCACATTTTTCAATATTAATTCCGGTAGCATTTGCAATATCTGAAGGACCTCTAATAACTAAATCCTTGATAGACTTGAATCCTGCCTCTTCAAGGCACATTTTAGTAGCTGGCCCTATCTCGTCCAAAGCATCAAGGTCTATAGATGAAGAAGTAATATCGCTTTCAGACAATCTTATTTATTGTGGTAATCGGTTCACCGACTAATTAGTCTTTGAATTCAAAAAAATAAATCATGGAAAATAAACCAAAACTAACCAGACAGAAGAAATAGTGGAACAACCTCTATCAATTGACCCTGGCTTCAGTATGTGCTTTAAGGTAAGTTTGCTTGATTAGTGAGAATTTTCTTTGCCAATTCAAATGAACCTGCTATGGTATGCACATTAGCTTCAAAAGGTAAGAATCCTTCTATTATCAGGCGATTCGTCGTGAGTGGACCGATACTCACGAGAGCTGGAATTTTTGCACAATAATACGCAAATTTAGGCAGGACTTTTCTTATAATATTACAAAATGAAGCCACCGATGATGGACTGGTGAAAATTAGTGCATGAATTTTCCCTTCTACCAAGAGGTTCGAGAATTGCATCCATTGATCGTCCATGTCTGCTGCTTTTGGACGATATAGAAAGAAATCATCAGCCAAAAGCCCCATGCTAACCAGGGAATCTTTCATGAATGAGTTAGCAGCAGCACTCCTAGGAATAAGTATCCTGGTCCCTCTGGGGAGATCCAATCTCTTGATATGTTCTGATAAATCAATGGAAGAAAATTTATTCGGCATCGAGTATGTTCGAATTCCCTGCAGCTCCAGATACTTCTTAACGCTAGGCCCTAGCACTATTATTTTCTTGTTTTGTAACTCTATCAGTATTTCATCCCTTTTGTTAACCTTCTCCGCAAGAGTTAATAATACGGCTACCGCGGTGGAGCTCATAAAGATATAGTATTCATAATTTCTTTCGTTTATTTTGTTCACTAGCCTATAGATACTCTTATGACTCCTTGGCACCAGTTTGATGGCAGAAAGAGATAATGGTATCCCCCCAGAATCCTTTACTAAATGTATGAACTCGGCATTACGATTTAAGTCTCTTGTAATTGCCAAGATCTTATTTTCTAATGTCACGAATCGGTAAAATCACCACTAAGTACTCTAATGGGATTCATGTTAAGTTTTTGATTTTCAGATTCTTGCATGTTATTCCAAGTTCGATTATCGCAGATAAACTTGCGACCACATAATACACCACAATCTGACAAAGACTTGAATTTATTGTATAATGGTCTTCATAGCATCCAATCGTAAAGATAGCGAAATTTATTGAATGTTTTAAATTTGTATGAAGAAAAAAGAGCAATACCTAATTAAAAAGTCCTTCGGTGGAGAATCCTTTTGCGGCCCTACAAAGCACGAACGTCACGTTATGAATTAGTGAATGTTCTAGATAACTATGATTTATGACTGTCTGTTTTTTCATTTTTTCTTTTAAAAGTCATTCTTATTTCAATTCAAAGATAGATCTTTGATCTTCATGCGCACTCTTACCACTTTCCCGATTATTATGACAGAAGGAGGCCGCACTGAATCTTTCTTCACCTTAGTTGCGACCCCCCCTAATTTGCTAATGATAATTCTCTGTCTACTTGTGGTGGCATTTTCGACAACAGCGACTTCTGTGTTTGTATCCAAGCCACCCTTAATCAATTTCTTGGCAATAATACCCAACCTTTCTAGTCCCATCAATACGACTATGGTATCAACTGACCCTGCGAGTTGGCGCCAATTAACAACCCCATCATTTTTATTCAGATCCTCATGTCCAGTTACGACTGCTAACGACGATGAATATCTTCTGTGTGTTAATGGTATACCTGCATAACCGGCTGCACCGGCAAAAGATGAAATACCAGGAACTATTTCATATTCTACATGATGTGAAGCTAAGAACTCTGCTTCTTCACCACCTCTTCCAAAAATAAAAGGGTCGCCTCCCTTCAGACGTAATATTTTTTTCCCTTTATTAGCAAAATTAAGCATAAGATTATTCGTCTTTTTTTGTGTTCCCGTAGGATCTCCTGAAGCTCTCCCTACATAGATTTTTTTAGACGTTTGTGAAGCAAGTTCCAGAATTTCCCGACTTACCAGCCGATCATGAAGAATTACATCGCAAGTTCGAAGAAGTCTAGTGGCCTTCACGGTTAAAAGTTCGGGGTCGCCTGGTCCAGCACCACATATGAAGACTTTTCCTCTCGATTTCAAAGATTGTTCCATGAATTTAACGCCTCTCTCCAACCATCTGCCATACCTTCGATCCCATTTTGAATTAGTGACCGTGCCATTTCTTTACCTATTGCTTTTGCCTTATTTGCAGCGCCAATTTTTTCCAGCATTAGTGTTTTTTTTCCATCAGCAGAAAATGCCTTAACACGCAATCTAACGGTCTTTTTTTCAGTATCACAACTGGCTAGAGCACCCACTGGGAATCTACATCCCGCCTTGATATGAGTCATCAGAGTACGTTCCGCATCCACAGATATTCGTGAAGGTTGATGTTCGATTTTTTTCAATAGAGATAAGAGTCTCATGTTATCTTTTCTGCATACCACCGCCATGGCTCCTTGTCCTGGAGCCGGACAAAAATCCTCCGCATCAAATGTTTCTACTATTACATCACTCATCCCAAGCCTCAAAAGACCAGCTTCCGCCAATACAATTGCATCGTATTGTCCGGAAAAAACTTTCTGGATTCTTGTATCTATGTTTCCTCGAATTGGTACTACATTTATATCTCGGTTGACTATCAAAATCTGAATTGCTCTGCGCAGGCTACTTGTTCCGATCTTAGATCCGCTCTGTAGGTCCTTGAGATTTATCTTTTTCATAGCTATCAATACATCTCGAGGACTAGCTCTTTTTGGTATTGCCGCAATTGTCAATTCCTTATGAAAATCAGTTGGAATATCTTTTAGACTGTGAACGGCAAAATCTGCTTCCCCGTTAAGAACTGCATTATTGACCTCCATTTCGAACAATCCTTTCCTATCCATGGAAAACAGTAGACGCTTATCAACATCACCCTTCGTTCGGATATAAGTGATTTCAAAATTATCAATTCCACATAATCTTGTTAATTCATGTAATACAATCTCTGTCTGTTTGATGGCAAGTTTACTTTTTCGTGATGCTACCTTATATTTTATTTTCAACTTTCGATCACATCATGCAATGCCCTCGAATATGCATCGATTGTCAAATCAATATCTTCTTCAAAATGGCTATATGAGATAAAACAAGTCTCGAGTTGTGAAGGCGGAACGAAGACACCTAATCTCACTAGTTGATCGAAGACCTTTTTGTATAATGCTTTGTTGCTCTTTCGTGCGTCAACCCCGTTTTCAACTTTCCTATCAGTATAGAAAATCTGAAACATAGATCCAATATGGTTAACCTGATAATTAAGACCACAATCTTCAAGCTGATCTCTGATCCCATTTACCAAAGAATCACAAAGTCTGGTGATCCTAGGATAAATATCATTTTTTGCCTTAGATAATTTTTGAATTGTAGCTATCCCAGCGATAGCAGAAATTGGATTCCCAGCGTACGTACTTCCCTGATATACTGATCCTTTGGGACAGAACTGTTCTAATATGTCCCTTCTTCCTGTCACAGCAGAAAGTGGAAATCCATTTCCAATTGCTTTACCAAATGTAGAAATATCAGGCCGGATTCCAAAGTATTCTGATGCTCCCCCAATGCTTATTCTAAATCCTGTTACTATTTCATCGAATATTAATAGAATACCGTTTTCTTCCGTAATTCTTCTTATTCTGTTAAGGAAATCTTGTTTTGGAATAATGAGACCCATATTCGCAATAATTGGCTCGACTATCAAACAAGCAATGTCTGAATGAATCTCCACCAGCTTTTCTAACGCGGTTAAATCATTATATGGAACTAGTAAGGTATTTTTGGCAGATTCGAACAGAGTATCTTCCACAAGCGAAGATTCTGCCGCACCTGATCCAGCATTTACGAGAACTTCATCATAAGATCCGTGATAGCATCCATCAAATTTAACAATCTTCTTCTTTGAAGTGAATGATCTAGCTAGTCTAATTGCGTGCATTGTTGCTTCTGATCCCGTGTTCATTATTCTTACCATTTCCGTGTTTGGGATCGTTTTACATAACAATTCTGCTAACTCTACCTCTTGTTCTGTTGGCATACAATATAAGGCGCCTTTATCCAATTGAAGTTTGATCAAATCAATAACTTCAGGATATGCATGCCCTAATAGTACAGCCCCATAACCCATGCAATAGTCAAGTAACGTATGGTGATCACATGTTACTATTTTGGATCCTTTGGCCGAGGAAATGAATAAAGGATAAGGTTCGTAAAAGCGGACTGGACTGTTAACCCCACCTGGAATTCTTAATTTTGCTCTTCCGAATAAGGTTTCTGACAAATTTACTTCATGTTAATTCTTCGAACTGTTATAATCGTATCGAGTTATGAGAGGTATTATCCTAAAAGTAATTCAGCCAATTTTTTTGCA
>Ga0157378_10005415_pt1 | contig 11194 bp, 7 predicted proteins | sample M65metaG_FD_115309 | JGI IMG/M metagenome (GOLD analysis project Ga0157378, IMG submission 115309) | Miscanthus rhizosphere microbial communities from Kellogg Biological Station, Michigan, USA - M6-5 metaG | ecosystem: Host-associated > Plants > Roots > Rhizosphere > Soil | place: USA: Michigan...
ATGAAGGAACCGGTACACGTGCGACTGCATACGGACAGTGCGTACCTCGTCAATTGTTTCAAGGAACGATGGCACGAACGGTGGGCGAGAAACGGCTGGACGAATTCGAAGAAGCAGCCGGTCGAAAATCGCGATCTCTGGGAACGCCTCATCGCACAAACGCGCCGGCACACGGTGGACTTCATCAAGGTAAAAGGGCATTCCACCGACAAGTGGAACAACCGCTGCGATGAGCTCGCGGTCGCTGCCGCTGCGAAGTTCGCGTGAGCTCACTTCACAGCGTCGCGAAGCTCCTGCACATGCACGGCACGAATCTTAGTCGAGCCAACCGTGAGTCCCGGATCGGTGAAGACCGCTGTGCTCAATCCGAGTGACGCGCGTGCAGGTGTCAGCGCTGCACGCAATTCCTGTACATGCACAGCCTTGATCCGTAAGCCGGACGTCAGCGAGGCATCCGAGAACGTCGTGGCCTCGAGCCCTGCCGCCGCGCGGACTGCGTTCACCGCCTGTCGTAATTCGGTGATGTGTACGGCCTTGATCTTCGTCAATTGCGAAAGCACCGGGTCATCCGTGAAGAAAATCGTGGTCGCCACATCGGGCGTCGAATACATCGATGTGCCTGACCCGTTGACCGCGCGCACTTTGTAGACCCAGGCCTTTCCTGCGGAGACCGAATCGGTGAAGGTCGTCGCGGATGTCGTCGCCACGGTCGTGAATCCTCCACCGGATGCCCGCGCGACTTCGTATTGTGTTGCTCCAGCCGATGCGCTCCATGACACGCCGATGCTCGTCGTCGTGGTCGCCGTCGCGTGAAGATTCGCCGGCACCGGCGGCAGAGCGGCCTGCACAGACTTCCAGAACTGCAGAAGGCTGACGAGAGCAGACGGAGTATTCGTGGGTGGCGCGTTGCCTAGCTGATTCTTGCTGTTGATTCCATGACAGGACGCGCACACGCGCACTTCACCCGGCTGAAAGGTCAGCCAGTAGCGCTCGCGAACGACCGGCACGTTGTTCGGATCGCTCAGGTTCCACGTCATCGCACGATGAGCGGGAACGAATGCCGCGAGTGAACCGTCGGTCGCGAGCGTGACGCCTCCGGTCGGCGTCACCGTTGCGGGAGGATTTGCAGCACTGGCGCTCGTGTCATGCATCAGTCGCGCAAGGACGCGGCGGCCCTGCGTCCCGCCGATCACGAGATTCGCGTTGGCAGGATCCGGCGTGCTGCGGAGGCTCCGGAGCTGGTCAGCTTGATAAAGCTGCAGCTTCGAGATGTCGTACAGCTTCTGACTGGCGTTCACGACGTGGCTCACACCGCCGGGGACGCGGAGATTGAACGGCTGCTGCGTGTCTGCGATATCGCGCGTCGTGACGTCGCGACTCACGATCAACGCCAGATCGTGCTCCTTCAGATATTGGCGGAAGAGGTTTGGATCCACATTCGCCTGCGTGAAGGCGGCGAGCTCCTGCTGCTCCAATGGAGTGCTTGCAGGATTCGGCATCGTGCGCGCGCGCACTTCGACGGGATAGAGCTCCCACAGATTTCCTGACCATTGAACGAGTGCATCCGGGGACCAGTACGAAATGTTCGCGGGAATCCCGGGAGTCAAGGCGGAGCCGGCGACGTAGACCGTGTTCGGCTTCGTCAGGGTCTTGATGCGGAAGTCATAGCGCGACTGGGGCAGTCCAGCCGTTCCGATGTCAGTATCCGGGCGCGTCTCCGCGGTGTGAAGGGCGACCAGCGTTCCATCGGAGAGCGGAAGCGGATCGCGGTAATGTCCGGAGTCGTCGGCCGGCGGCGTATCGGCGTACGTGTCGCGTGTCGATCGTGCCGTGATGTAGTTGACCTGAATCTGATCGGCCGGCGTTCCCGGCGGCGCGAGAAAACTCACCAGCTGTCCTGATGCGTGTGTCGCAAATTCAGGCGAGTCCGTCGCGTAGTAGAGACCTGGATTCAGCGGATCTTCACGCAGCTGGAAGGTGTTCTCGATTTCCTTCGTATTGAAACGTCCGCTGGTCTCTGCAGTGAAATCGTTGACTGCAGGATCGTCAGTGAAGACCTTCTGGAAATACGAATGCAATTCGTGACGCCCGATGTGATTGATGGTTTCTTCCGACGTGCCGTCTTCGTTCATGGCCCATGGGAAAAATTGATTGAAGCTGTTGCCGACGAGATTGCTGCCCTGCGGTACGTAGTCGTGGCGCGGCTCCGGGAAGAATTCGATACGTTGATTCAGCTTCTGCGCTGCTGCTGTTTCATCCGAGTAGTCGAATGTGCCGTACGTGCCCGGATTGTCGAAATCGGCGTCGGCCTGCTGGTCTCGCTGCAGATGATCCCAGCGCGTGAAGATCACGCGGCCGAAACTGTCGACCTGCGGCCCGAACGCGCCCGACGGCGTGTGATTGAGGAGGCGCAGATCGCCATTGACGGGATTGAGACTCCAGACCCCGCTGACCGTCGGCGCCTCTTCGTACTCGTCGAGTTGTGGATAGAGATGCGCTTCGCCTGTCCGCGGGCGGTCGGACGTGAAGATGATGCGGCCGTCCGTGCCGTAAACCGGCGAGATGTTGTTGAACGTGGCGGGCTGATTCGCAATCTTCGTGATGACGGGCGTCTCGAACTCGCCGAGATGCGTCACCTCGTAGATCTGCCAGTAAAACGTCTTCACTTCGAACTGCTGCGTCGCCGAGCCGACCACCATGCTGAAGAGCGCGCGCGTGCCGTCCCAGTGAACGCACGGCTCACGCACGGCGATCGAGTTGGCGCCTTGAAAGCCGGAGTTGCCGTAGCCGGCGGCGCGCGTGATGTTTTTCAGCGTGCCGGTCGCGCGATAGTAGATGAAGAGATCGCCGCCACGTGCGGCGACGTCCTGGCCGGCCTGATGATTCCCGAACGTCGAGGTGACGGTCGTGAAGTCTGCGGGCACAGGCACCTGTCCGACGAACATGATCGGAGTCGGAGGCACGGCTGTCGCCACAGGCTGGGGTGTTGCCGCACGGATCGTGACGGCTGTGAACAGCGAGAGAGTGAAAAGAGCAAACTTCTTCAAGCGGCGGCGATGGTTGCATGAGTCCGCTGCCTGATTTTGCGACCTGGATCACACTTTTTTGCGCGCCTGCGCGCTACTTCTCGGGCTCCTTGTGATCCTGCAGGGGGTGGTGGCGGCGAAGCTCTTCGACCCTTTGCCTCTGTTTCGTCTGCAACGCCTCGAAGTCTCCGCCAAGCACGCGGGCGCCCACTGAGCGGAGCGTCTGCGCGGCACGCGCGACGGCTTCCGTCATCGAGCGCGGCTCCTGCCGGCGGCCGCCCTGCTTCTGGCCGCTCAGTGCAATGATCTCTTCGAGATCGAACTCTCCCCGGTCGAGCGGATCGCGTTTCACGTGACGGACGTTGACGACTGTGACGCCGCAATGGCCGCCGATCTCGCGCTCCACGATCACCTTCGCATTGGCATTGGCCCAGATCAGCCAAAGCCCGCCGCCCGAGACGGCTGCCGGCTCGCGGCGCATCCCATATTCCTCTTCCAGAAAGTGAAAATCGCGTATGACGTCGGCGGTGAAGGTTTCGTTCGCGCTCATCGTAGGCGCTGAGCCTAGTCTGACTCGACTCTCCTCGGCAAGTTCCGCGGGAATCCTAACGTTTCGCTGCACTGGCGTAGGAAAGGCGGCCTCGCTGTCCCGGAAATTTTTGCGAATCGAACCTTCGTCATCCTGAGCGTGAGCGAAGGACCCCCAGATTTCTGCAGGGGGTCCTTCGCCGTCTTCGCGGCTCAGGATGACGAAAAAACGGGCTCGGGCTCGGGTTCGGGCCCGTGAACGAGCCCGCGCCCGAGCCCGAGCCCGGCCTTTCGCTTTTCGATTTCTTCACAACCTCTGCGGATGAACTTGCGCCGGAGGCACAGCCGGAAAATAGTCAGTGGCGGGGCTTGCCGCCACCGGGTACGCGAATGCACTCTCATTCCAATCTCTGTATCGCCTTTCGCGCGAGCAACTTCGCCCGCTCGAGTTTTTCCTCCGAAGTTCCGGTGCCGCCGATGCTGATGCGGAGAATCGTGTTCGTGGTGCGCACATAGAGCGCACCGCTGACGCGATTGCCTGTCCACATCGCGTCCTCGCCGAGTCCGTGAACTTCGACGCCGTGTACCTCGCGCTTTCCCTTCTCTTCTTCTTCGCGCTCTCCGGGCTCGAACTGCTTTTCCCATAACGCCCGCGTGGCTGCCTGCGATGAAGCGCGCGTGATCTCGAGAGTCACGGAGCGCGATTCTTCGCGCACGCGGAAGTAACACTGCGCCACCGTTTCGTCGCCCGAGGTCTTCACGGACTTCTGGGTGCCGGCGAGATCGGGGATATCCGACGCGCCGAGCAGCGAGCAGGGGTCGGGGAGTGGGGGCGGAGCCGTGGATGCACAGCCGAAGAGTGTCAGTAAGCCCAGGCTAATCAGAAGTTTACGATGCATTGGCAGCTCTCTTCTCGAACGTTGGCACGGTAGTAGTATCACTACCAAACTCGTTTACCGACTGTCTTGGGCAAAGAGAGGGAAAAGCAATGAACAAGGCGCCCCGTTTTCTCTGGATCGCCATCAGTCTATCGTTAATGACAATAGCGCCCGCGTTCGCGGCAACGCCGTCCGGCGGGACGCTTAGCATGAATTCTTCGACGGTCACGTGGCAAGGGTTTGCCGGTCCCGCGTACCAGAACGAAGCGTTGACGCTCAGCGGTAATGCCGATCTGAGTTGCTCCGATGGTACGAACTGCGACGTCTACACGCTGACGCTTGCTCCTGGCGACTACACCGGCAAGCGTGCGCATTTCAGCGTGACGTGGACCAGCCCCGTCGATGACTACGACGTCTATGTCCACGCACAGAGTCTCACAGGCGCAGTTGTCTCGTCGTCCGCGGGAAGTCCACCTTCATCCCTCGAAGACAATGTCTGGGATATCAACGGTGTGGTGACTCAAGGCGTGAACGATCGATACATCGTCCATGTTGTCTATTACACCGTCGGACCGCTCGATCCCTACAACGGCAAAGTCACGCTCGAGAACATTCCGGCCGTCGTCGTTCGCACTCCGAAATTCGTGTGGGGCACGAAGACGCGTTTGAAGTTCTCGAAATCGCGCGCGCTATACGGAACGGGGATGAGCAGCGGTTCCGAGCCAAGCGCACGCGTTGACTATCAGGGCAATGCATACGTCGGTTCGATTCGCGGTCTGCTGAGCGGCGGCGATGATTTCTGGCGTCTCGATCTGAATCCGAACAGCGCGACCTTCGATCCGTTCCTGCGCGGCGCGCTCTGGTCGATCGATGCCGACGGCAACATCACGAATCCTGCTTACAAAGGTCAGCCTGATCAGACCAGTCCCGATCCCACGCTCTTCAACGCTGCAGGCGATGGTGGGGGAGACATGGACATCGCGGTTGGGTTCAAGCCGCCGGCGCTGAATTCAGCCGGACCACCAGTCGTCGCGACGACGAGTCTGGTCGCCGCGGATGTCTCCGCGCAACGCTCGGTCGATCGCGGCGACACGTTCCTGAAAAACCCCGATGCGAACATCACCGTGCCTGAAGACGATCGCAACTGGATGGAGTTCTACGGCGGCGACACGGTCTATCTCGCGTATCGCGAGCTCGAGGGCACGCAATCGACTTCGAAGTTCTATATCAATCGTTCCGATGACGGCGGCCTGACCTACGGCCCCGCCGTCCTCGCGGCGTTAGGCGGAAACACCACCGGCAACATCGCCGTCGATCAGGGAGACGGCACCGTCTATTTCGTTTATCAGGGTCCGGGAGCCGACAACAACAAGGTCATGGTCGCTGTTGGACATCCCACTGCACCCGCACTCGCTCCCGTTCTCTACAACAGTGTGACTGCGGCGGTCGGGAAGTCCTCGACGATCGCGTCGCTGTTCCCATGTGTGAAAGTGGCGAAGGATGGCACGGTGTACGTCGCGTATTCGGACGGCGGAACCGGCATCTTCATCGCGCACTCACGCGACCAGGGCAACACGTGGTCGCAGCCGGTGCTCGTCAGCGATCCGAGTCAATCGACTACATCGGTGCTGCCGTGGCTCGCAGTCGGTGATCTTCCGGGCACCGTCGCTGTCGCCTGGTACGGCGCGAATGCAGCGCAGAGTGAAGATGGAAAAGGCCAGAACAACGACAACGCGAACTGGAGCGTCTTCTTCTCCGAATCCTTCAATGCGACGGATGTGAATCCGACATTCTACGAGGGCGTAGCGAGCGATCATGTCGTTCACGCCTCGAACATTTCGCTCGCCGGATTAGGCGGTGCCGCGAATCGCAACCTCGGCGACTTCTTCCAGCTCGCGATCGACCCGCAGGGTCTGGCCTTCATCGCGTTCGATGATGATTCGAACGACTTCGCAGGCAATCCCTACGTTCTTCATCAGACCGCAGGCTTCAGCCTCCACTCCGGACAGAAGATCGACCTCGGCACCGACAAGAGCTCGACGAAGGTCGACGCGACTGCGCCGCAAGTCGTCGACGGAAAGTTCGACGCGCAGGCGCGCACGCCGGAACCTGTCGAAGTGCACGAGCCGAGTCCTGTCGATGTCGTGAACATCCGCTACGGGTGTCAGTCGACGGCAACGGCCACGCTACTCAGTGCGACGATGAAGCTGAGCGGGTTGTCGTTCGTGCCTCCGCAAGGCACGTGGCGAATTCATTTCGCGAGCAACCCGACGCGTCCCGGCGTCTCCGATCGCGGTGATCAGTGGTTCCTCGAAGCGGACACCGATGCGCAGGGAAACCGGAGCTTCTACTACGGCTCCGCAACGCGTACGAGCGGTGGCGGTGTGACGTACACGGTCCTCGGCAATGCAGATGTCGGACGCTTCGATCTCTCCAACAGCTCGATCACGATGGCGGTCGATGTCGCGAAGCTCAACGCGAATGCGACTCGCGGCCCGATCAAGAGCGGCAGCACGCTCGTCGGCTTACGCGGAAGCGCGCGTGCGGTGTATCAGGTTGTCAGCATTCCCACTGTCGGGTCGGTCGGCGTAGGAGTCGTCGACTCGACTCGAGGCGGCACGTCATACACAGTCGGTAACTGTTCAGCGACGTTGCCGTAGTTGTGATCCCTCTCTGCTGTAGAGAAGCGGCGGCGCGATTTGCGTCGCCGCTTTCTTTTTGGTGTAGGACAGGCGCCCTCGCCTGTCCCCCGCGTCGCGTCGAAAAGTCGCAGCCCAGTCCCTTCTCCCATCGTGAGAGGGGAGAAGGTGCGCGAAGCGCGGATGAGGGGTCTCTCAACCGCGCAGCAAGTCAGGCCCCCCTCATCCGCCTTCGGCACCTTCTCCCCCGCTTCGCGAGGGAGAAGGCACTTACGCTGCGCGACTTCCGTAATGCTGTTTGGACAGGACAGGCGAGGGCGCCTGTCCTACACCTGCCGCACATCGATGTAGCGTCGATACTGTCCCGAATCCGCACATGTGTCCCGCTTCTAACGGCCCTCTTAGTGCGTTGCTCTGGGGAATCGCGTGGTACGGCGCTTGAGGCTAGGCGTTCATTCAGAGGGCGCGAATGATTCAAATGCCAAGAGCGATTGGGGCCGTGGTCACGGTGATGGCGTTGCTGACGGTGCGGGCGGGAGCGCAGACTCCGGCTGATACACCGCTTGATGCGTTGTTGAACCTGCCCATCAGTGCGGCGGCGAAATACGAACAACGGTTGGCCGATGTGCCGGCATCTGTGACGATCGTCAGTCGCGAGGAGATCGAGCGGTTCGGGTACGCCAGTCTCGCCGAAGTATTGGAGGCGATGCGCGGCCTCTATCTCAGCTATGACCGCAACTACACCTACGTTGGAGTCAGAGGCTTCTCCCGCCCCACTGACTACAACAATCGCGTCCTTCTGTTGATCGATGACCATCCGATGACCGACAACGTTTGGGGTGGAAATCCTGTCGGCACAGACCTCGTGCTCGATCTGTCGGCGGTAGAACGGATCGAAGTCGTGCGTGGTCCAAGCTCGGTCTTCTACGGGACCGGCGCGATGTTCGCGGTCATCAACGTTGTCACGAATACGAAGCGTGATCACAATCGGGGCGAGGCCAGCGCGGCCGCCGGCAGCCAGAGAAGCCAGTCTGCGTCCATTCACGCCTCGAGTGAATTCGCGACGGATGGCACGGCGCAGGCGACGGCTCTGTGGCGGCAGAACGACGGTCAGCGCCATCTCTACTTTCCGGAGTTCGACAACGCGGCTACGAACAATGGCGTCGCTGAAAATCGCGACTACGACAACTCGCATGGCGCTGTTGGCTCACTCAACTTTCGCGAGCTCCGGCTGACTGCATACACCGGCGACCGAAGGAAAGGCATCCCGACCGGCGTCTTCGGGTCGACGTTCAATGAGCGCTCCGAAACAAGTGACCGGCGTTCCTTTATGGAGCTCCAGTTCGACCACAAGATCGATGACCGGAAAAGAATCACGACGCGAGCATCCTTCGATCAGATGAACAGCGATGGCGTTTATGCCGGGCAGTTCACTGAAACATCGCACGGGCGCTGGGCAACGGTAGAAGGCCGCATGTTGTGGGATCCCCGCCCTGATCAGCGATGGACGTTCGGCGCTCAATACGTGCACAACCTGAAGGCTGATTACGGCTACATGGGAGTCACAAGCGGCGGGTTCGCCCATCCTTTCGACGTGGCCTCGATCTACGTTCAGAACGAGTACCAGCCCATCTCCCGTCTTACGTTCATCGGAGGTGTTCGCTATGACCACCAATCTGACGCTGGACAATCGATCAGTCCTCGCCTCGCGTTGATCATCCATCCGCGAAGCGGGCGCACCATCAAGCTTCTCGCAGGCGACGCGCATCGTGTCCCGAATCTCTATGAGAAATATCTGGAGGACTATGCGGGTGGCGTGAAGTCGAACCTCGCGCTCGAGCCGGAGCAGGTGCGGACGCTCGAAGCGGTATGGGAGGAGCGACTCACACCGTCGATGTTCGCTACCGGTTCAGTCTATCAATTCACTGCGTCGGGATTGATCGAGCAGGAGCTTGATCGAAATGACTATCTGTTTCAGTACCACAACGTGGGCCAGGCTTCTGCCCGAGGCGTCGAAATGCAACTCGACTATCGAGCCGCCGGACTCTGGACCTATACGAGTTATGCAATTCAAAAGGCCCTGGATGATCGCGATCAGGAACTGACGAATTCTCCGCGTCACCTCATCAAGGCCGGCGCCACAGTTCCTCTCGCCGGCCGAGGAAACGCGTCCGCCGAGATCCTTTATGACTCGGGCCGGCGGACGATCGCCGGAAACGAGACCAATAGCTATCTCGGAATGAACGTCTCGATGTCGTGGCGTCTCACGCCGCGACTGCAGGTTCGCGCCACCGTCAGGAATCTGTTGAACGGTCCGTATGTCACTCCAGCCAGCGTGGAGCACGCTGCAGACACCATCCGCCGCGAAGGCCGCACTTGTCAGCTGAAGGTGACGTATGGCTTTTGAGGCGGACCATTGACCTTCCAGCGACTTCTATTGATGTTCGTTCTGGCCGCTGTGGCCCTGCCCATCGTGGCGGGCGACCTCCTTGTGCCGGGCGACACCCAACTGCGCATTCTGCAGAGAGTATGGACATTGGATCGTACGTTCCCGCGACGGCGCACTGTGCAGGTGGTCATCCTTTATCAGGCAAAATACGACCGCTCCGTCAGAATGATGGAGGAGCTGAAAGTCTCCGCTGGCGACAAGCAGCCCGCGATGCATCTCATTCCGGTCGACCTTGCCGACTCCATCTCCATCGGATCACAGATCCCCGCCGAGACCGACGTCGTTTACATAACACCTCTTCGGGCTATCTCGATCGCGCACATCATTCGCGAGACACGGCTGCGCCATCTACGAAGCGTCACAGCGATGGCCGAGTACGTGAACGAAGGAGTCGGCCTGGGCATCATCGTCGACCGCGATCGGCCCACGATCCTCATCAACCTCGAGGCTGCTGAACGTGAAGGCGCCGACTACAGTGCACAGCTTCTGAAGCTGGCCATGCTGGTCAAAGGACAGCCATGACGATCCGTCTCAGAACCAAGCTGGCATTTCTCATGTCCGGCGCGATTGGCGGGATGTCGCTGCTCATCGCTCTCTATGCGCCATCCGTCGTGCGCAAGGCCGCCCTGCGGGAGGCTGTAGAGAATGTCGTCAGCCTTTCGCAGATGGCAGCCTTCAATGTCAGTTCGGCGGTGCTATTCAATGATCAACGCGACGCTCTTGAAGCTCTGAATGGACTTCGCGCGCTTGACGATTTCGCTTACGTGAACGTCCGCATGAATGGGAAAACGTTTCTCGCCGTTTCCAACCCACTCCGTCGTAACCATGTCCAGGAGGTGGTGTCGCCGGTCATGAATGATGGCAGACAGATCGCCACTGTCACCCTCGGCATCTCCCTGGATGATGTCTATGACGACATGAGCACGGCTACGAAGGCTGTCACAACGTTCGCCATCGTCATGTTCATCATCGGAATGGCCGCCTCGTTCGGACTCGCAACGCTGATTACCCGGCCGCTTCAGCGGATCACCAACACCGCCGAGCAGGTTCGCCAGGGAAGGCTGGACCGCCGCGCCGACGTGCATACCCGCGATGAAGTGGGATCGCTGGCCACGACGTTCAATGGAATGCTCGACGGACTGGAGAGCGCGCAGGGGGAGCTACAGTCCGTCAACCAGCAACTGGCCATCGAGGCCGAGACGCACCGCAGAGTCGCTGACGAGCGAGAGCGCCTGGCTCACGAGATTGGTCTCGTCCTCGAGTCAACGGGCGATGGCATCATCGCCACCGATGGCGCTGGTCTGTGCGTACTTGTGAATCGCGCTGCGAAAGAGCTCCTCGGCAGGGATTCGACGCAGGTCATCGGACACAGGCTTCGGAACGTCATCCGGCCCGTCCATCGGAGTGATGAAGGAACGATTGATCTCATCGAGAACGGACAGTTCGTATCGACGCGCCTCACGGCGCTGGAACGATTCGATCAGCCGACCAGAACTCGTCGGCGAATCTGCGTGGACACGCGCGGCGCCGGCGTCAGGATGCCTTCGAGATTCAGTGGATCGCTGGCCGCAACTCCGGTGGCGGCCACAACGCCCGCGACCTCGACAGCGGGCCGGTGTGCGGACGGTAGCGGCGTCGTTCCAGCCACTCCGCCCTCCAGCTTCCCGCTACGGC
>Ga0157378_10005419_pt1 | contig 11190 bp, 15 predicted proteins | sample M65metaG_FD_115309 | JGI IMG/M metagenome (GOLD analysis project Ga0157378, IMG submission 115309) | Miscanthus rhizosphere microbial communities from Kellogg Biological Station, Michigan, USA - M6-5 metaG | ecosystem: Host-associated > Plants > Roots > Rhizosphere > Soil | place: USA: Michigan...
AACACTACGGCGTATTCTTTTAGCGTAGCACGTAAAGCATACTCACGCACACGAATCAGGTCGCTACCCACGGGCACATGGGGACCATGTTTTTCCAATATGCCAATAGGAAGAATACAGGTTTTATTGCTTTTCGTTAGAGCATTATTCCAGTCGGAGGCCGTTATTTCATCCCAGCGCGCGGGCAGTTTTTGAGCGGTGGCTTGGAAACAAATAATTATGGCAAGGCATGAGGCTGGTAAAAAAGCTGTAATTCTTTTCATTGACAATCGTTTTAACAAATATAGCATTCTATATACTTTTTGTCATAGACTGTACTAATGCAGTTCAAGATTCCATTGTGGGTAAATTTGCTCCTTTAAACAAGAGCCAAAAACCAAGAGCAATTTCATCGATAACGATAGGACCATAACAGGCAGGTATAATAGTTTTCTCCACCTCAGGGAAAATAACTATAGCGAATTGGCTTATCAGCAATATCAAAGAAGAAAATATGCCCCATATAGCCAATACCCTGGGGATATATCTTGACTTCAATAGTAAATAATTAAATACGGTCGATCCCAAACCTAAAAATATTGCGACAATAATAAAGGTCAAAGCATAGGTATCATGCAAGATCGATAATGCTTGTATTTGGTTTGAATCGAATGTTGCTTTCGCTTGGTCAACATCAACAACGAACTGCATAGCGACATAATAGTTAATAATAGCAACACAAGCAATCGCTGTCTCCACCAGTCTAAAGAATACTGCAAGCAAGGCAAGATTTCTGTTTACAGGTCTGAGCAATACATAAAGCGCCCAGATAAGTACCACATCAATCGCAAAGGTGATGATATTGTTGGCAATACCAATACGGTAAAGTCGTTCATTCGACAGAATATTATAGGCTGTTTTTGCAACATCTCCGCTTATAACAAGTGTGGAAGGGAAGCGTACATAAAATTCAGCGAAGAGCCCGGTAGCCATGGCAATCAGATACAGGAGCCCTGCGAGTTTTGCTGCTTTATATTGTGATGTAATGGTGGTTTGATTTTCCATTTTCTTTCGGCAATCCGATGTTGGCTGCCGTTTTGTTGACGCGATGTTTACTCGTATGCCAAAGAGGAAGACAAGTCTCGATAAGCATCGATTTGTTTTTGAAACTCAATCACCTTTTGTTCTGCCGTAGCAATGGCATCTGCACCTGCTAACCAGCGTTTTGGTGGTTCTTTTTCGCCTGCAATCTTGATTAACGCTGCTGCTAATTTCGCCGGGTCACCTCCTTGTTTCCCATTCATACTTTTCCAAAATGGACGAAGCTCTGCGTTTTTCGCGGCGTAATCTTTCAATGAGTTTTCTGCCCAGATAGTTGAAGTAGGTGTCAATAATCCTGTTCTGAAAAACCCGGGTTCTACTATGGTAGTATTGATCCCAAAAGGAGCAACTTCAAATGCCAAACATTCCATCCAACCTTCCAAACCAAATTTAGAAGCAGAATAAGCTGAACAGTATTCATAACCTACAAGTCCGGCAGTTGACGAAATGGATATGATATGGCCTGAACGATTCTTTCTCATAATAGGAAGCACAGCCCGTGCCACATTCATTGGTCCAAATAAACTTGTAGCCAATTGAAGTTCCATTTGTCGTGGGCTCAACTCCTCAAAAAAACCTGCGTAGAAATTGCCGGCATTATTAACTAATAAATCAATGGTTCCGAACTTGTCAATTGCTGATTTTACAGCCGCCTCAATTTCTTTTGAATGGGTGACATCCATCTTCACAACCAATAAATTGGCAGATGCTCCGAGAGATTTGGATACTTTATCCGCGTCCCGACCTGTGGCTACAACTTTATAACCTGCTGCAAGTGTTGATTTGGCAAGTTCTAAACCTATTCCACTACTTGCTCCCGTGATAAACCAAACTTTATTGATTTGCATGATTATTCCCCTTTTTAGTTTTTGATATAACACGAGGCCTTGTCCACCCCGATCCGCGCTTATGGGTAGGATTGTTTGAATTTATTGTCATAACTGTTTCTGCCTGGGCCATTTCCACGCATACCAAACAATTATCGCAGTAATTATACTTTCAACAATTGCAAACAATACAGCAAATGATAGCCATTTGCCCAGGTAGTTTGATGCGATCCATAACATTAATGCAGTGTAACATGTGCCAAATATTATATTGAGTAGAAGGCTTAATTTAGGTTTCAGCAGTATTGATAAAAAAATCAGCAAGGCAGGTATAATCAACACCCAGGAAGCAGCAAATAACTTCGACGGCGTATTTAATAAGCTTTCGCCGCTTATGATACGTTCAACCTTTTTTGGAACATATAGTTCAAAATAGTCTTCGTAAATGTAGCAGAACATTACGGATGCCCATAATACTGCGAGTTTAAGTTTTACGTTTATTTTGAAATCTTCTAGCTTATTGGTAGAGTTCATTATGTTGAAATTAAGATTTGATATAGTCCAATTATAAGTTGTGCATAACTGTGGGTGGCTCTGCGAACGGAGGCCGGTTGAAAAACTGAAGTTGAACTTAACTTCTTTTAGTTGAGATTTATTCGGTCAGCGGGTACTATTGCGAAAGTGATAATAAGGTGAGGACATATTTGTATGCAAGTATGGCAGAAAACCGCCTGTTAGGCGCCGCTGCCACTTTGCTTCGCTTGTCTCCGCAACAAACGGATTTGTCCTCTATGGTTAACCTCATGGGTAAATACATGGAACCATTTAAAATAGTTATTAACTCTATTGTCAGCAAAAAAGGGTGTTTGCTCATCAAGCCATTGATCGTCACGAAGAGCTAACTCCGCAAGTGTTTTTGTCCTCACTTGCCCCAACTTGTTTAAGTAATGGTCTAAATCATGTCCATTGATTTCTTGTCTCGCCTTTTCTCCTAAAGCAAGAGCTGTGCCCCATTCATATTTCTCTTCGTCATTCAAATCTCGCTTGTCAAAAGTGGCGGCTTGATAACCTACTTCAGCAGCCGCAATGTGCAATAAAAGAGAACCTATTGAATTACTTTCTGGAGCATTCAAATAATCCAGTTCATTGACTGTTAAATCTTCAACGGCAGAAAGAGTGGTATGTCGAACATAATTCATCATGGAGACAAGGCGAGCTATTTGTGGAGTAAACCCTGAAATGTCACCAATTAAATAGAGGGTTTTGTTGTCCATAATAATTGTTAGTCTTCCTGAGTAGGAGTAGTGCCCAACGTGTGGGGTTTACGCCGGCCGGGTTTTATTCCGCTGCTGGCTGGTTCGAAACAATTTGGTGCAGGCCAAAATACTACTGGTCGGTCAGATTTACAACTGATGTTGATTTTAATATTGCAGCCATTATTTCTTCTTTTTAAGATTAAAAGAGTACCCAAGGCTAATATTAAATACCCAAGGCGTAAAACCGATACCTGGGTCAAGGGTCTTTATTTCCTCATTAGCCATCGTATTCTTATTATAGTAGGTATAACTATTCCCTTCTAAAGTGGAAGATAACGTAGGCCAATACCTTATACTTGGAGCAATCATAAGACCATTTAAGAAAGAGCTTTTGTTTTTGAAAGGGCGTATTGAACCATATAAACCTAAGCCAAGACTAAAAGTATTATATGAAGTAATTTCATTGCTCTTATTTTGAGTTTCACCTTCATAATAGAATTCAAATCGGTGCCATTTAGGTTCAACTCTCAAATTTACCCATTCTGCGAATCGGTATCCTACTCCAAACCCAGTTGTGTAAGGCATATGGACTGCCACACCTTGTTTCTTCAAATCTGCGGTAACAGTATTTCCCGAAAAATCTAAAGAAGCGCCATGTGAAATATCAAAGATTAGCCGATTGTGAATATAGTTACCCTCAATATTGAAACCTGAAACCAGTATTTGCGATACGCCAAACAATACATTAACTCTTCTGTCAGATTTCCAGTCCTGCGCATGTAAATGGGTAACCATGGAAAATAATGTAATTATCAAAAATGTTCTCAATGAATTTTGTTTTGTATGTGTCATGATTTTTTGATTTAAAAAGTATGACACAAAAATCCACCTGAGAAGCTAAATAATCGTTCACATTTGTTAAGAAATGATTTTATTATTTCCTTAGCCTGCTTAATGATTGCGGTTTAATGCCCAAATAAGCGGCAATATGATATTGCGGAATTCTATTTATTAAAGCGGGATTTTCCTTCATGAATTTATAATATCGCTGTTTTGCATTTAGCATTGCCAAATCGGAAGCGTGATGGGTATTTCGAATAAATGAAAGTTCTGTATAATAGTTTTTGATCACCAAAAATTTAGGTTGCGTATTGATGAGTTTGTGCATGCTATCATTGGTCAATGTAAGTAGGCTCGTGTCTTCAAGTGCTTTGATAGACATATTGGATGCCGTTCCAGAGGTGAAGCTTTCTAAATGAGCGATCCACTCATTTTCCATGGCAAAGTCAACAGGTATTTCTATACCCTCACTAATTTTGTAATACATGGTTAGCCCGCTTTTAATATAGCCAAGGTGCTTGGATATCTGCCCTTCATGTAAAAAATGTTCCCCTTTTGGAATAAATGCTTCTTCAAGTGCATTTCCAAAAAGTTCTATATCCTCTTCTGAAAAATCAGCTATTGATTTTATTTCTTTTTTTAATTTGTCTATCACGATACAGCAAGTTCGGAGTTTTGATTGTCGTTTGACCCGATGGTCCGTGTTACGTCAGGCCGAACAAAATCCAATTGAAGAATTCCTGCCTCTTTGTAAGCCTATTCTTCCTTTATTGCAGTATACATAAACCTGGAAAGCCTTTTTTCGGAAGAAACAAGATAAGTTACCCGAAAAAATGATTGTAACCCATTAAATTTTGCTTCATCTTCAAATTTCAACAAATCGATTTTCCTCTTCTCTCTCGCATTATGCCACTTGAGGGAAATAGAGATAATATTTTCAGTTACATCGGTAGAACTTATTTCTTTCCATCCCGTTTCATTTAATAGCCGTTCATTTTCACCCTTAGGTACAAATAGAAAAAAACCAAGTGAACTTCTAATTGCAATTTCTTCATTAGTTAAAATACCAGTTATAACAACAGCATCGGTAAAAAGTAAACGTCCGCCTTTTTTAAGTATTCTTTTAAATTCGCTAAACACCTTGTCTCTGGATCTAAAATGATTAATTGAATCGATAGAGACAATGATATCAAAAGATTCATCAGGAAATGGAAGTTGTTCCGACGCGTCAGCCAATGAAAATTCTATTTTGCCGTCTAATCCATTTTCTGATGCTAAATGTTTGGCGTTTTGTATACCATTTTCATTGATGTCGATTCCTACAAGCTGGCAACCAGTTTCTTTTACCATGAAGACGGCGGGGCCACCAGAACCCGAAGCAACTTCTAGTACTTTACAATTCGGAGAGAGTTTTAGAATGTCAAAAAAAATCCGGTATTCATCGGTAGTTAGCCAACTGGTTTGTCCAATATCCTCACCATAAGTCTCTTCTCTTATTTCTTTATACAAATCTTCGGCATAATTCCTATATGTATTGTGATAAAGCTCAACCTTATGTTCCATAATGCTAATTTAAAGATTTCCGCTAATGTGACAGAGCTTTACGAGGGTTGGTGCATTCATTGAACGTCAGCCCAGGTTGAAGATGTTCAGTTTAATTGAAAAAATTACATTTAGCCCTTATCCGAGAGAAATGACGAGGAATGGTCTTATAATAATTCGCAGAAGTGTTTCCTATACAAGTCTTTCCTTTCCGCTCGCACAAGAAACAAACACAAGAAATGATAAGAAGGGAAAGACAATTTTCGTTTCCAGATTTAAGCCAAAGATCAGGTACTGTGCGCCAGTTTAAAGCAAAACTCCACCAGTGGCTCTTTTACTTTACAAGAGGGAACTCTCTGGATTAGTAATTCAAATTCACTGGTTCCAATTAGCATTGCAAATAAGACGGCTTGGGTATGGCTGAAAGGCGGGAAATCGAAATGCCAAATCCAGCAACAGAAGTCGTTTTAACTTTGCACTCATTTTTTTGTCGACTCATAGTAAAGAGCTACCGCACCACAACCAAATGTTTTTGTTTTTAAGAGTTTAAGGTTAACCCTGTCCTTGATGTTTTTAAATAATGGCAAGCCACTACCTAAAACAGTTGGCTGAATGCTAAGCTGGTATTCATCGATTAGGTCAAGTTGTGTTAAGGCTACAATTAAACTTGGGCTGCCAACTAAAATGGGTTTACCCGCTTGTTCCTTGAGTTTTAAAATTTCTTCTCTATCGACTTCCTGCTCCAATGTTGTATGTTTCCAATCAACGTGTTTCAGCGTGCGGGAAAAGACAATCTTTGAAATATTGTCTATTAATACTGCAAATTCATCGATTGGTCTGTTACCGGTAGGGTCTTTTACGACAGATGGCCAATAACTTTCCATAAGTTGATATGTTATCCTTCCGTATATAAGGGCGTCTGCATTACTTAATAGCTCATTATAGTGTTGATGTATTTCGTCGTCTGCAATCATTGCCGTGTGATCGCAAAACCCGTCAAGTGTCATATTGATTGCTGCAATAAGTTTCCTCATATAGTCCAATAACGTTGGTCAACACGCTCATAACCTCCGCCGCCCTCTATTTGAATAAATAATACGTGATTGCACAAAATGCTAACCCAGGCTTTTGTTTGGTAGGTCAATTCCAAATTTCATTCATCTCTGTCAGTATGATTGGTTTTGCATCAGTAACGACAATCGTGTGTTCGTGCTGTGCCACAAATCCGCCTTTATTTCCAACCATAGTCCAACCATCGTTAAGTGTTTCAGTATACGTTGACGCTGTTGATATAAATGTTTCAATGGCAACGACAGCGTTTTTCTTAAATCTCGTCAGATTTAGACGGTCTCTGTAATTGGCTATTTCGCCTGGTTCTTCGTGAAGGCTTCTGCCTATTCCATGTCCGGTCAAGTTCTTAATTACTTTGTAACCACGTTTCTTCGCTTCTGTTTCTATAAGATGTCCTATGTCTGAAATGCGAACACCACCTTTTATATTATAGATGGCTTTATGCAGAATCTGTTTTGAGGCATCTATTAGTTTTTGATGTTGGTTGATGTCTTCCCCAAGGACAAAGGAGCCACCATTGTCCGACCAAAAGCCGTTAAGTTCGGCAGAAACGTCAATGTTAACTAAATCGCCTTCTTTCAGTATTTTGTTGTTTGACGGAATGCCGTGGCAAAATTCATTGTTTACGCTGATACAGGTCCAACCAGGAAAGCGATAGGTTAAAAAGGGTGCGGATTTAGCCCCAAAATCTGAAAGAAGTTTTGCCCCATAGTCGTCTAATTGTTTTGTTGTCATTCCGGGTTGAGCATAGTTTCGCATTTCCCTTAATGTGCAGGCGACAGCTTCACTTGCTTTCTGCATCCCGATGAGTTCCACTTCCCTTGTTATTGACATATTTGTTTATCAGATTGTTCTTTTGTTTGGACGGTGATCATAGAGCGCAGGCATCGATTAAGCGTTAATAGTGTTTATAAAGCATGATTTTTCTATACAAATCGCCATGGTTTAAAAGAGTGCCTTCAAGTTTAGCACCTTCTAGATTAAAAGTCCAAATTCCATATGCAGTCGAGGTGAGTTGCTTTGTTTTTATATTATAGACGAAGGGTAATATGCCCATTTCCTCTTCCACACCATTGACAATTTTGCTTGCATTGACATAAAACGTGTCGACTCCCTTATTTTTTGAAATGTGATAGACAACCGTCTCATCATGGCATGGCGAATTTTTGATCTGGCAAATAGACGTGCCATTCCAGGTGCCAATCAGCAAAGTGTCAATTTTAAGCGGGCCAGTTTGAGCCTGATTCGATTTACCAGCCAGGCAAAAGACAAGAGAAATGAATAGAATGGATCTTAACATGATGATGTTTGCATGCGCAGTTAAGTACTTAAATCACTTTCATAAATTACTCTATTGTGTTTGGCAAAATCCCCCCACCAATTCATCCAGAGGGCAGGATCATGCTTCATAATGAAAGTCAATCCGAGTTCTCGTCTTTCAGGTAATAGTTCTCTTCTTGCCTTTACAATTGACTTTTTAAGTTGTATCAAATTGAGGTCCGTGCAATACACAGGACTTCCCGGCTGCTGTCTCCATGAGTCTTGAAGCATGCCACTATCTAAAGTATCAAATCCACTATTATCAATAAGAGTAGATACCAAATTTTTGGATTGTTCGTCATCTCCTGCAACAGGAAGTGCCAAACGCAAGGGGTCGCCCTTGCTAAGTCCTGCGCAGGCAAGAGAGCCAGCATTAATACTGTTGTAAGCTTTTATAACTGGCCGTTGAATTTGGTTCGAGACCCAAACACTTTCAGGCATACCCTTCTCAATATCTTCAATTCTTCCGTCTCTAAACGGGTAGTAGTTACCAGTGTCAATGATGACGGTGCTTGTTGAAGTATTTTCAAAAAGTTGCTTTGGCAACTTCGGAATTTCAATCAATGGAATGGCGAGAACGACTACGTCAACATCAATAACGGCCTCCGACAGTGTAACACCTGAAGCTCCCGTTTCTAAGGCTAAGTCACTAAGCTTTTCGATTCCGCTGGAATTAGTCATTTTCACACGATGCCCTGCCTTTGAATACTGGCGAATCAAAGTGGCCCCTATTTTTCCTGCTCCAATAAATCCTATTTTCAATTTAATCGATTGGTTATTGTAACACTTTATCCCCCAATGTAATGAGATTGAGTTTTTGTCTCATTATTTCTGCTTTATTTGATGGCCAACAGGTCCACCATCTCGATAATTGGGTCTTTTGCCAAAAGAGCTGACGCGTTGGCCATTAATGCCGCAGCTATGGGTCCATCCAGATGAGCCTTGCGCCCCTCTTCGGTCCCAAATGTATCAAATATGCCGAAAGTAGACGGCCCAATTTGTAGGGCATACCATCTTACCGTCCCGGGTTCTCCCTGGGCAAGTGGCAAGGCAGATTTCAAAAACTCGAGTACTTCTTTTTCTTTACCGGCTTTTGCCTCGACCCTCGCTAAAATTCCAAATTTTTCCATGATCCTATTTTTAATGTAGATGAGAAATAGAAATCAACAAAAATTGGCTTGGTTTTGTTCAACTGAAAGAAAAAATGATTCCCCTTTGACGCCAACAAGGCAGTTCAGGTAATCTTATCAAGTTGTGCGTGGCTTTCCATTTATTTTTTTTCAGGAGCTGTCGGCAAACTGGTATTCCACATATTAGAACATACCCTCCACTTTCCGCTCTCCTTTTTCCAGACGCAAATATATTTTCCCTTATCTAATATGGTTCCATTGTCGCCGCCCAAAAAGAAATTTCCTTCTTCTATGATATATTCACCGGAGCCAATAACTCTTGTTGTTTCGTCAGTGAATTTCTTGATGCCAAATTTTAAGAATTGCGATATCAACGGGGCAATGGCGCTTTTCCCTATAACCTGTCCTTCATTAGGAGGGAATGCTCTTGCATCTTCCGTAAAATGATCCATTACTGTAATGCTATCGCGATCTACAAACGCCTTGTCGTAAACCAGGTTTCTTTCTTCCACGATTTTCTTCATTGCGGCTACATCGAGGGTATCATTGCGCAGGTCTGTTGCTTTCGATGATGAGGCATTTGTATTACAGCCAGATATCATCAGGGAAAATAAAACAATAACGGGAAAACAAAGAGAGATTCGAGTCATGGCTAAATTGTTGTTTTATGTGTTTGGCCTAAATTTGTAGTGCACGGCCAATATACTATCGCCTGGTCAGAATTACAACTGTTGATTAGCTGGAATGGCATGAATACTGCATATTGACTCAAAATTCAACAAAATGAAAGCAAAAAAAATCTGGGGTAATTTTAGCGTAAGAGATGCAAAGCGCACAAATCAGTTCTACACACAATTGGGTTTTACTCCCAATACGCCATACAACAATCCTAAGCTGGCTAGTTTTCTTTTTGGTGATGATGATTTTGTGCTTCATTTTTTTGAGCAGGGTTCACAGATAGATGAATATTTAACGCCCGGGTCAAAGACGACCAGCGAAATTATATTCACACTTTCTGCAGAAACAGAGGAGGAAGTGAAAGAATGGGCAGAGCGGGTTAAAAACGCCGGCGGCAATATTTTTCACGAAGTGGGGAGAGATGAAACTAATTATTATGGTTTTGGCTTTGCTGATCCTGACGGTCATAAATTCAATGTACTATTGATGGAAAAAGGGATGTGATATGGTCCGCCTGTAAAAATCAACAGCAGTCATGAAGAACACGGTCATGCACAATTACAAATGTCATCCATAACACGACTAGGATTGAGAGCAAATTAATTATGGTGAGTGTTGTGTAATAATTTCTCTTAAAATCATTGGACTTACTGATAATTTTTTTAGCGTAAAATTTAGAACCAATTGGAATCAGGGCCACTAAGAATAACACGATAATGCCCGGATAAAGACCAGTGACTGCAACACCAATAATGCTGAGTACTGCTACCGTAAGGGCCAATACCATTGATATCGAGGTAACAACGCTAAATGGTTTCGCTCCCATTTGGATAATAATTTAAGATTTCAAAAGCATTTGAGAACTCTAAAGTATGAAAAGTACTTTGAATTACAAAGTAAATATTAGTTCAAAAACCTGTCTTTATATTCAACAGGCGTAATTCCAACTTCTTTCTTAAACAATCTTGAAAAATATGGCGGGTTTTCAAAACCCAATTGATACGCAGTTTCTGCGACGGTATTGTTTGAGCTGACCAGTAAATTTTTGGCTTCATCCACCAGGAAGATATGTATATGTTCCAATGCTGTTTTGCCTGTTTCCTGCTTTAGTAAGTCTGTTAAATACCTTGGCGAAATCGCCAGTTGAGCCGCCATATATTTTACGGTGGGTAATCCGTTTTCCTGGAGGCTTCCGCTTTCAAAATACGCTTCCAAAATTTCAGTGAACCTGGAAATAATGGTTCCTGAAAAAACATGACGATCTAAGAACTGCCGCTTGTAATAGCGTTGGGAATACTTCAGGATGGAATCAATATGGGAAATTATAATGTTTTTGGTGAACTCATCCTGGTTACTATCGTATTCTGACCTGATCTTATAGAACAGATCCCAAATTACTTCTTCCTCTTTGGGAGATAAATGCAAAGCCTCATTTACTTCGTAGTC
>Ga0157378_10005423_pt1 | contig 11182 bp, 10 predicted proteins | sample M65metaG_FD_115309 | JGI IMG/M metagenome (GOLD analysis project Ga0157378, IMG submission 115309) | Miscanthus rhizosphere microbial communities from Kellogg Biological Station, Michigan, USA - M6-5 metaG | ecosystem: Host-associated > Plants > Roots > Rhizosphere > Soil | place: USA: Michigan...
AACGCCCACGACTTCATCCTGCGGCTGCCGAAGGGCTACGGCACGCTGGTCGGCGAACGCGGCGTCAAGCTGTCGGGCGGCGAGCGGCAGCGCGTCGCGCTGGCGCGCGCGTTCCTGGCCGATGCGCCGGTCTTGATCCTGGACGAGGCGACGTCGAGCCTCGATTCGGAATCGGAAGGTTTGATCCAGCAGGCGATGGAGCGGCTGATGAAAGGCCGCACCTCGATCGTGATCGCGCACCGGCTGTCGACGGTGCGCAGCCTCGACCGGATTCTGGTATTCGACCGCGGCGAGATCGTCGAGCAGGGCACCCACGCCACGCTGACGGCGCGCCCCGGCGGCATCTATCGCGGGCTGTTCGAGCGGCAGGCGACCGAGTTCGGCCGCATTTCCGCGGCGGAATAGTCGCCGTATCATTGCTAACGGGATCGATGCCGGAATATGTTTCCGGTATCGAAGGGGCTTGAGCGATGCGCTGGTTCCACAAAGATCGGCCGCCGGATGTTTGGGAGAGTGTTTCCGATCAGCCGCTCGGCGATATCGGGGCCGCGCAGAAGATTCGCGAGATCTGCACGGCCGCGGCAGTGATCGCCGAGACGATGGCAGCGCCGGTCGGGCGCAAGGCTGAAAGCCAGCCGGCCACTGACGCCGAGCGTTACCAGACCGCGGTCAAGCGCGCGCTTGAACTGGCCAGGCAGATTTCCGACGATGCGATGCGCGACGTCGCGGTCAGCCAGATCATCAGCCTGTCGGTGAAGGCCGGGCATCTGAAGACGGCGCGGGTGCTGCTGCGCGCCGTTCGTTCGGAAAGGACCCAGGCCGAACTCGTGGCCGATCACCCGCCGCTCGGCGATCAGGAGGCTGCGAGCTGAGGCGGTTCGCGGTCCTGCTTGGCCGGTGCTGGCGCCGGTACGGCCTGCCGGCGGGTGCGGGTCGAGATCGCCACCGTTGCGACCACGGCGGAGGCGAACAGCAGGATCTGCAGCGTGATGGTCTCGCCGGCGAACAAGGCAGCCAGCGCAAAGGTGAAGAAGGGTTGCAGCAACTGGACTTGCGACACCCGCGCGATCCCGCCCATCGCCATGCCGGCGTTCCAGGCAAAGAAGCCGATCCATTGCGAGAACAGCGCGACATAGAGCAGCGCCAGCCACGGTTTCAGCGCGACATGGGTGATATCCGCAGGCATGGTCAGTGCGGCGGCCGGGATCGAGAACGGCAGCGCGATCGCAAGCACCCAACTGATGACTTCCCAGCCCGGCATCTGCGACGTCAGCCGTCCCGAGAACGCGTAGCCGACCGCTGAGACGGCGACCGCCCCGAACAACAGCATGTCGCCCGAGGACAATGCGCCGCCGCCTTGCCGAAGCGCAAAGGCGATCACGATCGCGGCGCCGGCGAGCGAAGCGATCCAGAACAAGGGCCGCGGCCGCTCATGGGTGATGGCAACGGCGACCAGCGCGGTCGCAATCGGCATGATCCCGAACACCAGCCCGCCATGCGAGGCATCGACGGTCTGCACCGCCAGCGCCATCAGGAACGGAAACAGCACGGCCACGCACAGCATCGTGACCGCGAGTTGCGGCCACAGCGCGCGTGGTGGCAGCGGGCGGCGCAGCACCAGCAGCAGCGCCAGCGAACAAACGCCGGCAATCACCGTGCGAAGCGCGGTCAGTGCAATCGGATCGATCGCGGAGACCGCAATGCGGGTCGCCGGCAACGTCCCGCCGAAGATCGCGACGCCGACAAAACCCAGCAACAGACCCAGACGTTCGCGTGATGATGGCGTGGCGCTCATGGCGCGATGAATTAGCTGCTTTGCGCGACAGCGTACAGCAATCTACTCGGAGCACATGGCCGCCATGCGCGGCTCACCTCGGAGCAATGCTGCTCCACACCAGGCCGAGGCCCGACAGAAACAGCAACGCCAGCACCACGTCGTAGAAATTGCGGTCGCTGAGCGCCTTGTAGGTGCGCATGCCGAGGCGGGCGCCGATCAGCGTGCCCGGCAGCGCCAGCATCGCCAGCCAGAACACGTTCGTTTTGACGAAACCGTTGGCGATCTGCAGCACCAGCGCGGCGCCGAGTACGGTGCCATTGAAAATCTGGAACACGCCGCGGCGCTGGTCCTTGGTCCAGCCGCGAATGCTCGCCCACAAGGTCGGCAGCGGGCCCGACAGGCCGGCGAGCCCGCCCAGGATGCCGCCGGCAAAGCCGACGGCGGCATCTGCCGCCCGACCGCCAAACCGGAATGCCATCGGCTTGCGGATGAAATAGAGCGCGGCCGGAAACGCCAGCAGCATCACGCCGACGCTCAGCTTGAAATGCTGCGGATCGGCGCGCGCGACCAAGAGCGTTCCGATCGGCATGCCGATCAGCCCGCCGACCACGAACGGCAATGCCAGTTTGAAGTCGAGCAGCTTCCACATCGACGGCAGCGTCGAGATCTGCGAACTGACCGAGCAGATCAAGACCAGCGGCACGGCAATGGCCGGCGGCAGGATGTAAAGCCAGATTCCGAGCGCCATCAGCGCCGTTCCGAATCCGGCAAGCCCGGAGACGAAGCCGCCGGCCAGCGCACCGGCGAGGAGGATGGCGTAGGTGGCGATATCCAATTTCTGTTTCCTGCCCGTTGTTCCGGCAGCGCGATGCGGAACTGCGCATATGAGAATCTAGAGATTCCAGATGTTGAATAGCACATCACGCGCTGTTCAAAATTGGCGAGGGGCCCGGCGCATTAACGCCGGACCCCTCATGGTCTTAAGATATCAGCCAGCCTGTAAGCCGGGTTCTGTAAGGCACCGCCGCTTGCGCGACGATACGTGACGGCCATTCCTCTGGGACCATGTTCGCACATGGCCTCGAGCAACCTACCCGGACGGCGAGCCTGACATCGCCCTGCGGTGTTATCGCTCAGAGAGCGAACTGACCGCGTTGCCGTCCCTATTCGGTTTTGCTCCCGGTGTGGTTTGCCATGCCGTTTCCGTTGCCGGATACGCGGTGCGCTCTTACCGCACCTTTTCACCCTTACTTCCCCTCCCTTTCGGGTAGGGGAGCGGTTCGTTCTCTGTGGCACTGTCCCTGGGGTCGCCCCCGCCGGATGTTATCCGGCACCGTATGTCGATGGAGCCCGGACTTTCCTCTCCCGCAGCCTTTCGACCGTAGCGGGAGCGGCCGTCCGGCCGACTGACGCCCATGGCATGGGCGTTACGGCAGCCCGCGTCAAGCAATTGCGATGGTTAATTCCGGCGGGTCGGAGCTGATTTCGCCGCGGAACAGGCGGCTTCCCGATCCAAAATAATTTATCCTGACGATGTCGTTTGGCGCAGGGCCCGTTCGACTGGGTGCCGGCGATCCAGCCTGACAACGAGGAATAAACGTCATGAAGTATCTCTTGCTGATCTATCGAAGCGACGAAACCTACGTGAAAATGACCCCCGAACAGCGCAAGGCATTGTCCGGCGAATACGGCGCGTTCACCCAGTCGATCGTCCAGAGCGGCCATTTCAAGGCCGGCGACGGGCTGCAGCCGGTCTCGACCGCGACCACCGTGCGCGTGCGTGACGGCAAGACTCTGACGACCGACGGCCCGTTCGCCGAGACGCGCGAACAACTCGCGGGCTATTATCTGATCGAAGCCAGGGATCTCGACGATGCGCTGGCGATCGCCGCGCGCATTCCGGAAGCCGTGCGGGGTTGCATCGAGGTGCGGCCGGTGATGATTTACGATAACTAACGGCGCAGCCGTCATTCCGGGGCGCGAAGCGAACCCGGAATCTCGAGATTCCGGGTCTGGTCCTTCGGACCATCCCGGAATGACATGAGATATCAAATGACCCCCACCGAAATCGAAAAAACATTCCGCGACGAGGCGGGCAGGGCGCTGGCGACCCTGATCCGTCTCGTCGGCGATTTCGATCTGGCGCAGGACGCATTGCAGGATGCGTTCGCGGTGGCGCTGGAGCGCTGGCCCGAAGCCGAGTTGCCGTCCAATCCGCGGGCGTGGCTGGTCAATGTCGGGCGCAACAAGGCGATCGATCGCATCCGCCGCGACGTTTCGTTCCGCAGCAAGCAGGAGGCGCTGACGCACGAGTTGCTGCTGCATGCGTCGGAAGCGTGCGCGCCGAACGCCGGTGCGCTCGACGACGACATGCTGCGGCTGATCTTCACCTGCTGCCATCCATCTTTCGCCGTCGAGGTGCAGGTGGCGTTGACGCTGCGCACGGTGTGCGGGCTCACGACATCGGAGGTGGCGCGCGCGTTTCTCGCCAGCGAAGAGGCGATGGCGCAGCGGCTGTTGCGCGCCAAACAGAAAATCCGGCTTGCCGGCATTCCCTATGAGGTGCCGGAGCGCGAGGCGCTGGAGCCGCGGCTGCGCGGCGTGCTGGCGGTGATCTATCTCGTCTTCACCGAAGGCTATGCCGCGACCTCGGGCGAGGATCTGATGCGGCCGGATCTGGCGCGCGAGGCGATCCGGCTGGCGCGGCTGATCGATACGCTGCTGCCCGGCCGCGGCGAGATCAAGGGATTGCTGGCGCTGATGCTGCTGCACGACTCCCGCCGCGCCGGCCGCGCCACCGACGGCGGCGACATCGTGCTGCTGGAAGAACAGGATCGCACGCTGTGGGACCAGGGACAGATCGCCGAGGGACTGGTGCTGGTCGAACAAGCCTTGCAGACGCCGGGCCGGCCGCAACCCTATGCGGTGCAGGCGGCGATCGCGGCGCTGCATGCCCGTGCGCCGAGTTACGCCGAAACCGACTGGCCGCAGATCGCGGGGCTTTATGAGGTGCTGCTGCGGATCAGCCCTTCGCCGGTGATCGAACTCAATCATGCCGCCGCGATCTCGATGGTCGACGGACCTGCCCGCGCCCTCGACCTGGTCGACGCTGTCGCCGCGCGCGGCGGACTGAAAGGCTACGAACTGCTGCCGGCGGTGCGCGCCGATCTGCTGCGCCGTCTCGGCCGCCACGCTGAAGCGCGCGCGGAATATCGGGCGGCAACGGAAGCGACGCAGCTCGAGCCGCTGCGGCGGCTCTACGCGCGGCGGATCGCCGAATTGGACCATGGTGCGGGTGCGAAGAGCTAGCGTGGACTATTCGGCAGGCAGGCTTAGCTGGTCGCGTCCTGAAGGAGTGTGATAGTGTCCTGATCTAAGATGGCGGAGGAACTGCCATGGAAGCCTTCAGGGTATTCGCGATCTACGTTGCGCCTTTCCTGATCATCGGGGTGGCAATCAAGATTTTGATGAAGCGTTACGGCGTCGATTTGCCCGACGTGCAGAAGGTCGCGGGCTCCCGGCCGAAGCGCCGGTTTCTGCTCGGCGCCTGGCGTGCCGACGAGTAGGACGGGCAAAGGCGCGAGGGTAGTCCCAATTCGTCAATGCGAGCGCAGCGAAGCAATCCATCTTGCAACGGAAGAAAGACTGGATTGCCTCGCTTCGCTCGCAATGACGGCTGAAGGTTACTTCGCCGCCGCGACCGTCGTCGTCGGCTGCTGCGCATCCGCCGGCAGGCTCGACAGCAGCGCGTGCAACGTGGCCATGGTCGAGTGGTCGGCGATCCCGTCGACGCGCTCGGTGCGGAAGTGGCGCTGGAAAGCAGTGACGACTTCCATGGTGGCGCCGTCGAACTTGCCGTGGGTCGGCACGTTGTAGCCGTAGCGCGCGAGCGCGGCCTGGAGGCCCGCAACGTCGTCGCTGATGGCGCCGAGTTTCAACGCTTCACCGCGCACGATCGGCGCCGGCTGCACCCAGTGGCCGACGCCGGAATTGGCCAGCGAGTGCCACGGGAATTTCTCGCCGGGATCCTTCTTGCGCGCGGGCGCGACATCGGAATGCGCCAGCACGCGATGCGGCGGGATGTTGCGGCGGAGCATGATGCCGCGGCACAGCGCGATCACGGCGGCGATCTGGCGCAGCGGGAAATCCGGATAGCCCCAGTCGTGGCCGCGGTTGATGATCTCGATCCCGATCGAGCAGGAATTGATGTCTTCCTCGCCAGCCCAGCACGACACGCCGGCATGCCAGGCGCGCTTGGCTTCGGGCACGCATTGCACGATGCGGCCGTCTTCCAGCACAATGTAATGCGCCGAGACTTCGGTGCCGGCGGTGCAGAGCTGGGCGATCGCGCCTTCCACATCCGGCATGCCGGTGTAGTGCAGCACGATCATGTTGGCCACGAGGCCCTTGTTGCGGTCGCCGTAGTTCGCCGACGGGATGACGTCGGAGGCGATCGAGGAATCCGGGGTAAAGGTCTTCATGTCTGCGTTGGCCCTGGGAACGGGGAGGGCGCGTTGACGCTTCGAATCAATACCAGCAGACGCGAACGAACCAGTAGACATTTTGATACTCAAATACGGGCAGGAGAACGGCAAACGCGGTTTTACAAAAGACGAGCGTTTACTATCCCTTAACCTTGTGACCTCGCGCAATCCGGCCGCCACGTTCCGCCTCGCATTTTGGCGGAGTGTGTGCGCCCTGCATCACCGGCTGGCCAAGCCCGCGCCGTCACCGCCAAGTGGCTGACAACAGCGCCAAACCCGGCCGCCCCCATCAACGCTTTCTTAACGCTAAGTGCCGTTACTAAGTGGTGAAGAGCCGAACCGGTTTTGGGGACGGCAGAGGCCCTCTTTCCCGCTCGAAATGCCATGGCAACCCAGCAAATTCCGTTCGGAAATCAGGGTTTGCGGGCCGGGTCGGGTTACGGCGAACGCGCCTCACGGCGGCTTTTTAGCCGGGAAAGCCCGGCAAAGCGCGGAGATTCGAGGCGCAATGGGCTCGTTCGCGTCCAAATTCCGTATCTTTCGGTGGGATCCGCCAGAGGCTGGCGCATGAGCCCGGCAGGCCCGCGCCATATCTCCGTTCTCGGCCGCGAGGCGGTCGAGATGCTGGCGCCCCGTGACGGCGGCATCTACGTCGACGCGACCTTCGGCGCCGGCGGCTACAGCAGCAGTATCCTCGAAACGGCGGGAACCCGGGTCATCGGCATTGACCGCGACCGGTCGGCGATTACCGGCGGCTTCGATCTGGTCGACCGCGCCAGCGGCCGGCTGACCTTGGTCGAGGACCGCTTTTCCAATCTCGACGAGGTCTGCGCCGCGCAAGGGCTCGAACTGGTCGACGGCGTCGTGATGGATGTCGGCGTTTCCTCGATGCAGCTCGACCAGGCCGAGCGCGGCTTTTCGTTCCGGCTCGGCGGCCCGCTCGACATGCGGATGGGGCACGACGGCCCGACCGCGGCCGACGTGGTGGCCAAAGCCTCCGAGGCCGAGCTTGCCAACATCATCTATATCTTCGGCGAGGAGAAATATTCGCGGCAGGTTGCGCGTGCCATCGTCGCCGCGCGCAAGGAAGCGCCGATCACGACCACGAAGGCGCTGGCCGACATCGTCTCCAAGGTGGTGTTTGCCAAGCCGAACGAAATCCATCCGGCGACGCGGACGTTTCAGGGCTTGCGGATTTTCGTCAACGGCGAGCTCGACGAACTGCATCTGGCGCTGGCGGCAGCGGAACGCGTGCTGAAGCCGGGCGGCCGGCTGGTCGTGGTGTCCTTTCATTCGCTGGAAGACCGCATCGTCAAGGATTTCTTCAACGCGCGCGGCAAGACCGGCGGCGGTTCGCGGCATCTGCCTGAAGTGGCGCAGGCGGCGCCGAGCTTTCAGATTCTGACCAAGCGTCCGGTTTTGCCCGGCGACGCCGAAGTTGCCGCCAACCCCCGCGCGCGTTCCGCCAAGCTGCGCGCTGCCGAGCGGACCTCGGCGCCAGCACACAAGGCTGGCGAGCTGCCGGCCTGGCCGACGCTTGCTGATGTCATGAGGGGAGGCTGACCATGCGCGTCATCCATCTGCTCGTCATCGGCATGCTGGTGTTCGCGGCGGCCTATGTCTATCGCATCAAGATGGAGTCGACCTCGCGCGTCGAGCGCGTGCTGCGGCTCAACGCGGAAATCCGCGAGCAGCGCGACGCCATCGCGACCTTGCGCGCCGAATGGGCCAAGCTCGATGCGCCGCTGCGGCTGCAAGGCCTCGCCGATCGCCATCTGGCGCTGAAGCCGCTGAGTGCCACGCAATATGACAGCTTGAAGAACCTGCCGGAACGGCCGCCGAATTTTGCGCGGCCCGGTGCGCCCGATCCGATCGGGGCGATGATCGATACCATCGAAGCCAAGGCAGATCCCCAAAAGGTTGATGCGCAATCCGTGACCGGATCGATCCCGGCGGGAGGTCAGCAGTGACCGACCGGGCCTTGATCGCCACCGCCACCAGCAAGCCGGCCGAGCCGTGGCGGCAGCGGCTGATCCGCAGCCTGCTCTACGGTCGCAATGTCGATCGCGCCGCGAAAGCGCGCGCCCGGGTCGGCTTTGCGATCCTGGCTTTCGGCTGCGTCTACGCCATTCTCGCCGGGCGTCTGGTGATGTTTGCCGTCGGCGCCGACAATCATGGGGCGCGCCGCACCGCGTCTCAGGATGCCATTGCGACCGCGCGGCCCGACATCGTCGATCGCAACGGCGAGGTGCTGGCGACCGACGTCAAGGCGCCGAGCCTGTTCGGCGAGCCGCGCCGCATCATCGACAAGGACGAGGCGATCGAACTGCTGACCGCTACCTTGCCGGACCTCGACACCGGTGAAGTGCGCGACCGCCTGTCGTCGCGAAAGGGTTTTGTCTGGCTGAAGCGCGAAATCACGCCGAAGCAGCAGCAGGACATTCACCGCCTCGGCATTCCCGGCATCGGCTTCCTGCGCGAGAACAAGCGCGTCTATCCCACCGGCGCGTCGGTTGCGCACCTGATCGGCCTGGTCAACATCGACAACCAGGGCATCGCCGGCATGGAGAAGTGGCTGGACACCAACGGCCTGGCCGACCTGCACCGCGCCGGCTTTGCTACCGATCGCCTGCAGAAGCCGGTGGAGCTGTCGATCGACCTGCGTGTCGAGCATGCGTTGCGCGACGAACTGTTGAAAGCCAAGGACAAGTACAAGGCCAAGGCCGCTTCCGGCCTCGTCTCCAACGTCCGCACCGGCGAGATCGTGGCGCTGGTGTCGCTGCCGGATTTCGATCCGAACAATCCAAAGGAAGCGCACGACCCCGACCGCATCAACCGCCTGACCACCGGCGTGTACGAAATGGGCTCGACCTTCAAGGCGCTTACCCTGGCGATGGCGCTGGATTCCGGCAAGGCGTCCCTCAACTCGCTCTACGATGCGCGCGGCGCGCTGCATTTCGGCAAGTTCGCGATTCACGACACCCATCCGCTCGGCCGTTCGATTACGCTGGCGGAAGTGTTCACCTTCTCCTCCAACGTCGGCGCCGCGCGGATCGCGATGGGGCAGGGCGTCGAGGCGCACAAGGCGTTCCTGAAGAAGCTCGGCCAGATGGACCGGCTGCGCACCGAACTGCCGGAGAGCGCGTCGCCGATCGTGCCGAAGCGCTGGGGCGAACTGAACACCATCACCATCTCGTTCGGTCACGGCATCGCGGTGGCGCCGCTGCAGGCGGTGATGGGCATCAATGCCGTCGTCAACGGCGGTCTTCTGATTCCGCCGACCTTCCTGAAGCGCTCCGAAGAGGAAGCCAAGGCGATCGCCAAGCGCGTGATCAAGCCGGAGACCTCGGAGAAGATGCGCTACCTGATGCGGCTCAACGCCGAGGTCGGAACCGCCAAGTCGGCCGACGTCAAGGGCTATTATATCGGTGGCAAGACCGGCACCTCCGAAAAGGTCGTCGGCGGGCGCTATTCCAAGAAGCAGGTGCTGAACTCGTTCACCGCGATCATCCCGGCCGACAACCCGCAATATCAGCTCCTGGTGATGCTGGACGAGCCGAAGGCGTTGCCGGAAACCCACGGCTTTATCACCTCGGGCTGGAACGCGGTGCCGACCGGCGGCAAGGTGATCGCCCGGATCGGGCCGCTATTGGGCATCGAACCGCGGTTCGATCTGCCGCCGTCCGACCGCCTTATTCTTGCGGGAACGAGGACAACCCAGTAATCCCTACCGGGGCAAGAACTGCGCCGGCCGGACTGGAAGACCATGAGACTTCGCGACCTCTTCAGCGACGATGCTGTGATCGAGCCGCAGGCGGCAGCCACCGACGTCAAGGGTCTGGAGGTCAGGGGCCTTGCGGTCGACAGCCGCGCGGTCAAGCCAGGCGACCTGTTCTTCGCACTCGCCGGCAGCAAGACCGACGGTTCGCGCTTCATTGAATCAGCCATTGCCGCCGGCGCCGTTGCAGTCGCCCTGGAACATGCGCCGCCGGGCGACCGTCGGATACCGTTTATCGTCACGCCCAATCCGCGCCGCGCGCTGGCGCTCGCAGCGGCACGGTTTTATCCAAGGCAACCGGCGACGATTGCCGCCGTCACGGGCACGAGTGGAAAAACTTCCGTCGCAGCCTTCGCGCGCCAGATCTGGGAGCGGCTCGGCCATGCTTCCGCCAGCATTGGCACCATCGGGCTGGTATCGCCCAAGCGCACCGTCTACGGCTCGCTGACGACGCCGGATCCGATTGCGCTGCACAGGCAACTCGACGAGATCACCGCCGACGGCGTCACCCATCTCGCCTTTGAAGCGTCCTCGCATGGGCTCGATCAATTCCGGCTCGACGGCGTGCGCATTGCTGCCGGCGGCTTCACCAACCTGTCGCGCGACCACATGGATTACCATCCGACCGTGGCGCATTATCTCAATGCCAAGCTGCGGCTGTTCCGCGATCTGGTACTGCCCGGCGGCGCTGCCGTGATCTCGGCCGATCACGACTGTTCCCGGGAAGTGATCGAGGCTGCGCGTTCGAAAAAACTGCGGATCGTCGCCGTCGGCCGCGACGCGGACGGCGAGAGCGAGGGCATTCGGCTATGCGCCGCCGCCGTCGATGGTTTTGCGCAACAACTCGTGCTCGAACATTGCGGCCGCAGGCACACGATCAAGCTGCCGCTGGTCGGCGAATTCCAGATCGAGAATGCGCTCGTTGCCGCGGGTCTTGCGATCGGCACCGGCAGCGAGCCGGCCGACGTGTTCGCGACTCTCGAACATCTCGAAGGCGCCAAAGGGCGGCTCGAACGGGTCGGCGAACACAATGGCGCGCCCATTTTCGTCGATTACGCCCACAAGCCCGACGCGTTGGCGAAGGCGCTGCAGGCGTTGCGGCCTTATGCGAAACGCAAGCTCGTCGTCGTGTTCGGCGCCGGC
>Ga0157378_10005424_pt1 | contig 11182 bp, 8 predicted proteins | sample M65metaG_FD_115309 | JGI IMG/M metagenome (GOLD analysis project Ga0157378, IMG submission 115309) | Miscanthus rhizosphere microbial communities from Kellogg Biological Station, Michigan, USA - M6-5 metaG | ecosystem: Host-associated > Plants > Roots > Rhizosphere > Soil | place: USA: Michigan...
CGGCAAGTCTGTAAATGCGATCAGGCCTTTCTTCAGCGAAGGTATCCTGGTTTGGGGCGCGCGTACGCTTGATGGTAACAGCAATGACTGGCGCTATGTGCCTGTCCGCCGCTTTACCAGCATGGTAGAGGAGAGCTGCAAGCGCTCTACCAAGTGGGCTGTGTTCGAGCCGAATGATGCAAATTTATGGGTGAAGGTTCGTTCAGAAGTCGAGAACTTCCTTTATACCCAGTGGCGAGCAGGCGCGTTGGCAGGAGCCAAGCCGGAGGACGCATTCTACGTTCATTGCGGCCTGGGCACAACCATGACAGCTCAGGACATCCTCAACGGCTACCTGATCGTTAAAATCGGCATGGCTGTTGTAAGGCCCGCAGAGTTTATCATCCTCGAGTTCACACAGATGCTTCAGGTTTCTTAATCACTTCGATCCATTTCTTAAACTAAAAAAAACTAAAAACAATGCCAGCAACATATCCGCAACCCGTTTTTTCCTACAGTGTCACTGTAGGAGGGAAAACCGCTTCGTTCTCAGAAGTTACAGGGCTTTCGTACGAAACCACGCCCATAGAATACCGCGCAGGAGACAGCCAGGTGTACGCCCCACAAAAAATGCCCGGACTGATGAAGTATCCGGACATCACCCTCAAAAAGGGCGTTTTCAAGACCGACCTTGACCTCTACAACTGGTTCAACTCCATAAAGATGAACACGGTGGACAGGAAGGCCGTGGTGATCTCCCTCCTCGATGAGAATCACAACCCTGTTTGTACATGGACGCTGACCGACGCCTGGGTATCCAAGTATGACGGCGGCTCTTACAAATCCACCGGCAATGAAGTGGCCATAGAGACAGCCACCATCGTTCACGAAGGCATGAAAATGAAAATGGCTTAATTATTCTGCGCATGGCAACAACGTATTATCCACCGGCAGTTTTTCACTTTAGTGTTCGCATCTCTAAAGGAGATCAGGGAATAGATACGAGCTGGCAAGAGGTTTCGGGCCTCAGCGCCGAGCTTACTACCGAAGATCTCGTGGAGGGAGGTGTCAACACATTTGTGTATAAGTTGCCGGTGGGTACCCGTTATGGTAATCTCGTATTGAAGCGCGGCGCACCGCTTGACAGAAACTCGGATCTTATCAACTGGATAAATAATGCCGTGGTCAATTTCGATTTCGAACTCTGTAGCATCCTCGTGATGCTTCTGGACGGAGACCACAAGCCTATAATGCGATGGAATTTTCATAAGGCATATCCAGTAAAATGGAATTTCACAGACCTAAAGTCAACCGAAAATGCCATAATGATCGAGTCAATAGAATTTGTGCACCAAGGCGATTCACTGTTCGGGCAACATTAATCAGCGCATATGCCAATAGAGATAAAAGAACTGATAATTAAAGCTACTGTGTCCACTGAAGCCCGGCGGGGCGCTACCACAGGCGGGAGCGGCAAGAAGCAACAGAAAGCTGATGGCGAACAGGACAATGCCAATGTGCAGAAAATTGCCAGTGCAATAATGCAAAGAATACGCAGCAAGGAAGAACGTTAACTCAAACTACTATGACACCACGGGTAAGTGACTCCCTGATTTTTTATGCCTGTACCAAGGACGACTTCTCCGATCCCGGAGCGAGCTACACTGCGCAGTTTAATCCATCTACCTTCCACTTTGCGCTTAGCATAGACCGCAACGGCACGCAGGCGATTGGCAACGGATATACCACCGGGAGTTTCAAATACGTGAAGCCGCAGGATACTACCATTGAGTTTACCCTCGACGGTACCGGTACCGGCAAGCCGCTTAGCCATGGTAATATTCCAGATGAGATCAAGGCATTCCGGGAGATCATCTACGACATCAATGGCTCAGAACACCAGCCTCACTATGTAAAAGTGATATTTGGCGACGTAACAATAAAGGGGGTTGCGACAAATATGGATATTACCTACACCCTCTTCCAGTACGATGGACTGCCGTTGCGAGCCAAGGTTTCTGTAACGATAGAATCAACCAAAGACCCTAAGCTGGGTGAGATAGAACAAGACACGCAATCGCCTGACCTCACCCACAGAATAACGCTGACACAAACGAAACGACTGATAAGTCTGGCGTACGGCATATACAAGCAAAACACCCTGTTTAGCGATGTGGCGCGCGTGAATGGCTTCAATAATTTCCGCAGACAAGCGGCGGGCACTGATATATTTTTTCCACCAACGGACAAACTGAGTAATGGCAGCCGATAAAATTGTCCCAACCCCGGCAGCGGCCGACCTCCCCAGCTACGAGATATCAGCCGGGGGCGGCCCTATTGACGACACCTACCAGGTGCTGGCAATTACTGTTACCCATCAAACGAACCGGATCTCGGAAGTGGAGATTATCATCATGGACGACGATGTGCCGAAACAAACTTTTCCGGCCAGCGATAAAGCCGATTTTCTTCCGGGAAACACCATTGAAATTCAGGCGGGGTACCACCAGATAAATAAGCCGATTTTCAAAGGAACAATTATCAAGCACCAGATCCGGGCTATGCAGAACGAGGCATCCGTACTTGTAGTGACTGCGAAACACGACGCCTACCAGATGACCCTGGCGCGTAAGAATCGTATTTTTTTCAAGGATAAAAAAGACAGTGATGCGATCAATACGATCCTTGGTGACTACAGTCTCGCCGGCACTGTTGGCTCTACCTCTGTGACTCATGAAAGCCTGATCCAGTTCAATGCTACCGACTGGGACTTTGTGGTGATGCGTGCCGAAATGAACAAAATGGTGGCGATTTGCGATGACGACAAAGTAAGCGTAAAGGAAATAAAAGTAGAAGGCCCTAAACTCAAACTATACTACGGCTCCTCCATTATCGAATTCGAAGCCGAAATAGACCCCCGTAGCGCTTTTAAGTCCTACAAGCTGGAATCCTGGGATTATTCATCTCAAAAGATGGATAAGGCTGATGGCTCAGGATCTGTGAAGGAGGAAGGCGACAAATCTGCCGATGACCTTGGCGGCGCTATCAAGTACAAGGATATGCAGGTGAACATGAGCAACCACCTGGCAGACAGTGAAGGATCGAAGATCATGGATTCAAGGTCGATTCGTTCAAAGGTGGCCAAAACCAAGGGTCGGGTTAAGTGCATCGGGTTTGCTGATATTAAGCCCGGCGATACACTTGAGCTCAACGGCGTCGGCCAGCACTTCAGTGGGTCTGCCTACGTATCTGGCGTTCGGCACTACATCACCCATGGCAAATGGGAAACCGATATACAGTTTGGACTGGATTACCGGATACATGCCGAGAACTTCAGCGACATAGCTGAAAAGCCCGCCAGCGGCATGCTGCCGCCGGTAAACGGCCTGCACCTTGCCGTGGTAACGAAGCTACAGGATGACCCCAAGGGTGAAGACCGCATACAAATAAAAATCCCTCTACTCGACGAAGGTGAAAAATGCATGTGGGTTCGTATATCCACGCTCGATGCAGGTCATGAGCGCGGCTCATTTTTCAGGCCCGAAATAGGAGACGAGATATTGCTTGGCTTCCTCAATGACGACCCGCGTAACGCCATAATGCTGGGCATGCTCAACAGCAGCGCCAAACCCGCGCCGCTTAAAGCGGAAGATAAGAACGACTTCAAGGGTTTTTTCACCCGGTCGAAAATGAAGATAGAATTTGATGACGGTAAGAAAATCATGACCCTCTGGACGCCAGCAGATAACCTGATAGAACTCGACGAAGACAAAAAGAGCATAACGATAAAAGACCAGAATAATAATAAGATCATCATGAACAAGGATGGTATTGAGATAACAAGCATCAAAGACATCAAAATGACCGCACAGAACAAGATAACTATAGAAGCACAGCAGGAAGACATAAACATAACTGCAGATGTCGGGAGCTTTACGGCTACCGGTACCGGCGGCGCTACCGTAACAACGCCCCAGACACTTACCCTGTCGGGGTCAAGCATCATCATAGGATAAAAGTATATTTTATGCCAGCAGCAGCATTAGTAGGAGACACAAGCACACACGGCGGAACAATAGTAGGACCCGGCTCCCCCATCGTGCTCATTAGCGGAAAACCGGCGGCCCTTGTGGGCGATACACATGTGTGCTCCATACCGCCCAATACGCCGCACCTCACCGTTTCCGTTTTCCCATCCGGCAGTACCGTGGTGACGATAAGCGGAAAACCGGCGCTGCGTGTTACTGATGCCTGCCTGTGTGGCGCAACATCGGCTGTGGGTAGCCCCACCGTCGTTATAAACTGAAAACAATGGCTTTAGATTTTAAATCATTCCTCGGAACCGGCTGGGACTTCCCACCGCAATTCTTTAAAGAAACCGCGCAGGTATCTATGATATCTGACGAAGAAGATATTGAGAGCAGCCTGGGCATATTGCTGTCCACTACTATAGGCGAGCGGATTTTGCAACCGGAATATGGATGCAATATGAACAAGCTGGTATTCGAGCCGATATCCCGATCGCTGGAGGCCTATATCAAGGACCTCATCTTTATCGCGGTGTACTATTTCGAACCGCGGGTGAAGCCGGAGGAAGTGAAGCTCACGGACTCCCCGCTGGAGGGAATCATTTATGTGAACCTTGGATACACCATCCGTACCATTAACACCCGCCACAACCTGGTTTATCCATTTTATTTGACTGAAGGAACAAACCTTTGATTATGAGTAGCAACTGCAATATACCCCATCCTCTGAAGCGCGAGGGAACTTATCAGTTCGAACGTTTCCCCGCGCCCCTTGAAGATGGTTATATAGACATAGATGAGAGAAAGCTTACCGACCTGCTGAAGCAGTCTGCTGAGTTTGCAAGGTTTGTCAATTACTACAACGCTCAAAATATACATGATGGCAACTGGACTGCGTTTTTTGAGGAAATTTACGATTACGATACCAAAACACTGAAGTTTACAGATATCGCTGAGCTGGAAGCAAAAAGCAATACCAGCCCACACCTAGCCTTATTCATCGCCTTCCTTGAGCTGCTTGGCATCGCGCAGACCAACCTAAACTCGCTGAAGCAACGACACCTCGATTTTTATTACAAGACAATGCTTCGGCTCACTTCACTTGCCGAGGTGCCCGATAAAATAGCTGTGTCATTCGAATTAGATAAAAACAACACCAGTGCTTTTGTGCCGGAAGGGACAGCCCTGGTTGCAGGAAAAGATGATACCGGAAAAGACGTTTTCTTCCTTACCGATGAAGACATTGAAGTGAATAACGCTTCACTGACCGAGGTGCGAACGCTCTTCGTGAAAAAGGATTCGGACGGCTCCCCACTTGATGTTTACACTTCCTATAATGCGCCAATTGATAACATTGTAGATCCCGACCATGGCTCCCCTGCCTGGTATCCGTTTGGCGGCAACAAAAATGTGGGAAAGGCTGCAATAGGATTTGCAATAGCCTCTCCCATGTTCAACCTCTCTGAAGGAAAAAGGAGGATTTCACTGCAGTTTAGCAATTTTCGCGGCGTGGATCGGAGTGTGCTGATGGCTACCTATACCGGTCCAAAGGGCTGGGTGAATATTCCTATCGAACATTTGGTGGCATCCAGGTCGCCACAGGCCAATACATCTGAAGAGGCCTCTGACTACCTGCTGATGCAGCTTCGCCCGGTTGACCCACCAATGGTGCCCTACAACGCTGCCTTGCACAATACCCTTCAACCCCCTGGCCGCTTCTTTAGTACTGCACACCCAGTGATACAGGTAACCATCAGGACCGATGATGAGAAAAAATTCCGCGACACCTATACAATATTGAAGAAAATACATGCCTCCAATATCAAAATAGTGGTAAACGTGACCGGGGTGCAAAACCTTATCATACAAAACGACGCAGGCAAACTAGATGCGACAAAAACTTTCCTCCCCTTTGGCAGCCAACCTTCAAAGGGGAAATCAGAATTATACATTGGTCATTACGCGGCATTCAATAAATACCTATTCTCCTTCCATTTATCTATCAACTGGAACGGCTTACCGGGCAATATGCAACAGTACTATAACGGATATGGGTATTTCGATCCGCCAATTGTCCATCCGCCAGCGCCCGACTATCCAGTGATAGACCATAATCATATCTATGACGTAGGCTATGTCGATATCCGCCGGTTCATCCCAAGGCTTCCACTGGTGCAGTTGCGCCACAACGCCCGTGCCAATAAATTCATGAACCAGTGGCTGACCCGTTTCGAGGAAGGACATCCGCCGGGAGACCTTTACATACTTGACCATGGCACCTGGAAATTGATAACGCTGAACAAGAATACCAGGTACCTGAACCGCGGCCGCAAGCATAAGGAGCGTACTACCAATACCTACAAGAATTATATACCGGTGTCAACTGCTTATGAATACGGTGCTCCCCGAGTATTTGCCCCGACCACAAGCTGGGGGTTCATAAAAATCCAACTTGGGTATGATTTCGGCCATACAATTTACCCCAAGTTACTCCATACCATTGCAATAGACAAGGTTATGGCCAAGGACCAGCAAACCCCCATTGTTTTGCCCAACGCTCCCTATACACCATCTTTTAAGTCATTGCATCTGGATTATGTATGTGTCGGTTACCTGGATTTCAAGGACCCAGATGAGCACCAACTCTTCCATTTGAGTCCGTTCGGGTCAGAAAAGATCACCACAAACAAGAGCAGACTAGTGCCGGATATTCTTTGTGAGGGCACACTGTACCTGGGCTTAAGTGGCATCTCGGTGGCAGAGCAGGTGAATATATATTTTCAGTTCAAGGAAGGCACCGGCAACCCCGATAAACCGCTTACTGCCGACAATAAAGTGTCGTGGTCGTACCTCTCTGGTAATGCGTGGCAATTGCTGGACGAGAATGCCTACATAGTAAAGAACACCACGTATGGGTTTACAACAAGCGGCATCATTAAATTCAAAATACCGAAAGACGCAATTTCCGCACATACTATACTTACTGATGGCCTCACATGGTTAAAAGCATGCGCCCCCCAGGACAGCGATATCTATCCCTACCTGCTGGGTATTAACCCACAGGTGATCCGCGCCACGTATAACAACCGCGGCAATGACCCCATGAGACTCGCAGTGCCACTATCACCGCTGTCTGTCACAAAGCTGCAGACAAAGATCCAGGGCATCAAGAGCGTAACCCAACCGTATTCATCGTACGACGGCCATATTGCAGAGCGCCAGGAAGATTTCTACACCCGGGTAAGCGAACGCCTGCGCCACAAGGGCCGTGCATGGAGCATCTGGGATTATGAGCGGATCGTGTTGCAGCAATACCCCGCCGTTTACAAGATAAAGTGTATTTCGCACAGTGATTCCGGCTCTGAGTACGTACCCGGCGATGTACTGATCGTTGTGCTGCCCAATCCCGAAAACGTAAACTACCAGGATCTGCTCCAGCCCAAAGTAAGCAGAAGCATTCTGGATGCTGTAAAAACAGGCATCGGAAAATATACATCACCATTTGCGATCGTGAACGTAATGAATCCGGTCTATGAACCGCTTAAGGTATCATGCGACGTCCGCATAAGTGATGGATTCGATGAATTTTATTACCGCGAGCAGTTGAAACAAGAGCTCACACAGTTCCTTGCACCATGGAGCGTAATTGACACGATAAATCACCACGAGAAAATTTCGTTTGAGGGTCGCATATTCACTTCCCAAATCATTGATTTCATAGAGCGCCGCGAATACGTGGACTTTGTTACCCGCGTGGACGTGTACAAGCTTATGACAAAGTTTGTGAAGTGCGATGAAGTGATCACAGCAAGCAATGAACATTCGATCCTCACATCCGTAACACCCGAACTACATGAAGTAAAAACCAGCGCCATATGTTAGCTACCGATAAATACACTATAGACGCCAACTTCGTAAAGCCGACAGCCGAAAATTACGACGCCCTGCGCGCCGCCGGAGTGGAACATGTGCAGAAGCTGTCGGGCAATATCTGGACCGACGACAATATTCACGACCCGGGAATCACCATACTCGAATTGCTTTGCTATGCTATTTGCGACCTCGGCTACCGCACTTCTTTCGATATGAATGATCTGCTCACGGAGCCCGGCAAAAAAGCTCCTACCCGAGACGATTCATTCTTTACAGCCAAAGATATACTCACATCAGCACCCATTACGCTGACCGACTATCGCAAACTGCTGCTCGACGCGATGCCCGTTCTGCAAAATGTATGGATACAAACTAATGACGGGGTTGACTATTCTCCCTCCATTTACTACGACTACGTCACTAAGAAGAACTCATTCTCCCCGCCATCCGATGACCATCCTTCTGAAAAGTTACAGCTCAGGGGACTCTACTCTGTAAAACTGGAGTTGGAGGACTATCATGTGGCCGTCGCGTTCCATAGCGAATTTTTAGGAACTTTGATCAGCAGCCTTCCCCATAACCCGCCTCCAACGCCTCCTTCGCCACCGACTACCGACGGCGGGATGGTTGCAGAAGAATATTACGGCCTGGCTTGTCTCAATTATGCCTGCGGTCTTTTGAAACAATGGCGCAACCTGTGCGAAGACTTCGACCGGATAAAGGTGCTGATGGAAGAAAAGGTAGCTATCTGTGCCGATATCGTGCTGAAGCCAGGCGGCGACTATCAATTTGTATGGAAGGAGATATACCGGCGCGTCAATAACTTCATAAGTCCCCGCATACCTACCTATACGTTCGACACCATGTTGAAGAACGGCAAGCGCATAGACGAGATATTCCAGGCGACAGTCGCCACCCGTGGCTTCATAGACATGGATGAGCTCGAGCAATTCGATCACAAAACCGTGATCTATGCCGGTGAGATAACCAAGGTCATCATGGGCATAGACGGCGTACAAGCTGTACGAAACCTGAGCCTCAGCAGCTACCATGAAACTGCTCCCGGTGAATGGACGTTATATGCCAATACGCAGAAATACTGCATCAAGCTTTCTGATCCGCTCAATTATTCGTTCAGGCTCGCACTCGACTTCAACGACCCCATCTCAACAAACTGGTTTAACCACATCAAGTTCATAAAAGGGTTAGTTTTCTTTATCCCTAAACACGGCTCTCTGAATATCGCCGATGTGCTGGACATACCCGGAATTCCAGACGGATTTGCCGACGACCTGCCCTACCCTACAGGTACCTACCGGGAGACCAATGAATACGTTTCTATCCAGAACGAGTTCCCTAAAAACTACATGCTCGGGCCCGACAGAGTGCCGGACAGTACGCCAACTCTGCGCAGGGCGCAGCGTCTGCAGCTTAAAGGCTATCTCGTCTTCTTTGAGCAGTTGCTGGCAGATTACCTTGCCCAGCTAACCAACCTAAACAGGCTCCTCTCCTGGCGCCAGGCCGATGACGCAGATACCGATGCGGAAGAAGATTTGCTCGCAGCGGACTCCGACAATCTCATAAATAGAACTGTGGATCGCACCTACTACTACCAGGTGCTCAAGGAAATTGATGGCCAGATTGAGGGAATAAAGGAGATCAGCGATATCGAATCACTCATCACAAGCTACACTACGCCGCTTGGTTCACCACCAACTGACTACGGTACACTGATAGATAACGACACTGTGTTCGATGACCGTAAGAATCGCTTGCTTGACTACCTGCTCGCTCAATTCAATGAAAAATTCGTTGACTACAGCCTGTTCAAATTTACCCAGACCATAGACAACAGCAACAGCTACTTTACCGACCATCCCAGTGAAGACATCATCTATCACAAGATGGAGTTCCTGGAGAAATACCCCATTATTAGTGGCTGGCGGTCTAAGGCCATGAACTATGCAGCCGGCGCCCTGGACAACTGGAACGTAAGCGGCCTGGAATACCGTGTAATGAAAATTGCGGGCATCGAGAATATCCTTGATGATGGTGTACCTTCCTTCCGGCGCCTTGTTGACGTAATAAAGGACTCCACCGCCAATCATAATCCTGTTTTCGACGGTGGCAAATACCAGGTCATTGACAATCGGCTTGAGCCCTTTGTAAAAGTATTTGGCCTGCATGTGCTGGAGCACATCTTGCTAAGGCCGCAGTTTCCCTGGGCCTATACGGAAGTACTGTACAACAATCAGTCGCTGTCTTACAACAATCCCGTCCTCGGCTCAGACTTCATATCATTTCTCGATGGCTCCTTACACGGCGATCTCTTTTTACCCAGTCCGCCGACGGGGGCTCCTGGGGCCGAAGATCAGGATTTTATTGACGGGATTTATAAATCGATTCTTGACAACGCCTTGTTTTATGCAAATGACGTTTCCCACCATGATGTGCCTATCGCTGCCACCCGCAGGTTAATAGCCAATGCATTTTATGATCTCGTAGCCGGCGCCAGAAATAAAGTCGCGCTCACACCGTTCAATCGCCTGTCTGGCGCTTCCGTACGCAACTGGACCGCCATCAACAATCTGCTTAAAGGGGTAGTTGCAGAACATACAAAACTACAGGAAGACCTTACGGACGAGAAAGTCCTCTTCTTCAACGATCCCGACCAGGTTCGTGACGATTGTTTCTGCATTGATCCCTATTCCATGAAAATCCAGGTAATGCTGCCTGGATGGCTACCCATAGCTGAAGATCAGTATTTCAGAGCGTTTATGGAGCAAACTATTCGCATGGAAGCGCCGGCGCACGTAGGCGTGCGCATATGTTGGCTTAATCCGGCGCAGATGTACCAGTTTGAGGAAGCCTATCTTCAATTTATGACGGCAATGCAGGAGTGTAATGCCTGCATTACCTCATTCTCCAATTCGACCTGGGTATCGGCGCTTGCTAAATATTTCGCGGCGCTCGCCCACCTCCAATACGTCATATCGGGCCTCAAGAACACTTATGCGCCTGCGTCGCTGGATGGCTGCGAATTTGAAAGCGCGCCGCCGCCCGCATCGCCGCCCTATCCCGGGTTTACCCGCCGGCCTGTTGTTCTCGACCGCACTGCTATTACAGGAGGCCCCGATGAGCATTATGAGTTTGTTCAGCTTTGGGAGGTGGTGATGTACCCTGCTTTACAGGTGGTGCCTGATACAATGCCCCCGCTATCCTCACACAGCGTCTATTACCGGATCGAAAAGGCGAAAGGCTTCTATAGCGCAGATGGGCTCAACGCTTCATGGTTGTCTAAC
>Ga0157378_10005428_pt1 | contig 11180 bp, 14 predicted proteins | sample M65metaG_FD_115309 | JGI IMG/M metagenome (GOLD analysis project Ga0157378, IMG submission 115309) | Miscanthus rhizosphere microbial communities from Kellogg Biological Station, Michigan, USA - M6-5 metaG | ecosystem: Host-associated > Plants > Roots > Rhizosphere > Soil | place: USA: Michigan...
GGTACGTCATCGTCCTGGTTGGGTCTCTCCTGGGGACGGTCGTCCCAATCATTCACATGATGGGTGCGGGACTTGTTGGCGGGAGGATTGGCCACACCCACTTCGCCCTCTTCTGGGTCTTTTCGAACTTCCTGCTCGGCGTGACCGCGCTCTTCTCCGTCATGCTCTCGGTGGGCGCCGTGTCATTAATGCAAAAGACAACTCCTGATTATCGCCCTAATCGAAAAAGAGCCCCGGCTCCCTTAGAAGTGGCCTTTTGGACGTGGCGTGTAGCTACGGCCCGCGACTTGTCCAAAAAAACCCTGCAAATAGGAAACCCCTCGGCGTTGCAAACGCAGCAGATTAGCGACCGAATGAAACTGTCCTGAAAACATTTGTTTTCGGGACAAAACATCTGGCTCCGAACGTCCGGCGGTCAATTCCCAAAAAGAAGCTGCTCACCTCATGCAGGGCGATTTAATCTCCCGTCGCCCCCTTTATCGCTCCGGGCTGTGAGACGTACGACGATAACGCTTCCGGCGCTCACCGTTCAGAATTTCCGTTTCCAGAGGTCATAGACGTGCTGAAGCTCGGCTTTCCAAAACTGGGTTCGGTCGTCGGGCGCTTCACTCTGTTGGGCCTGCTTGTAGAGCTTGAACCCTTACAGGCGAAGCTGCTGGACGAGGTCTGCTCAGGTCCGTTAATCAGCGCAGAAGACGCCCGCTTGAGCGGGGCGCTTGAATTACCGCCCAAGCTAAAAAAGAGCACAAAAAAGCCGACAGGACCGCAGCTATTCGATTCGCATCCAAAGCCGAATTCCTGAGTCCCGGGGCAGTCGGCCCCAGCTTTCTGGAGCGCTAGATAGCATCCCAGACTAGTCGCTCCAGTTTCTTAATCTCTTCCTCTCTCTGCGCGACAGCAGCATCATATCCCGCCCATTTCCTCAGCACTGCCCACGACGCGCGGTATTCGTTGAGCAGCTTAGCGATGTACTCCTCTCCGTGCGTGGCTTTGTGCGTCCAGTCGCGCTCGAAGGCTTCCACCTCGACCAACACGGTCGAAGGCTCCACTGCGCAAAACTTGCGCCCGAGCTCAAATGCTTCATCAAAGGGCAAGTGCAGTCTCCCTTGACGATCGACATATGCCACAAACGATTCTTCTTTGCCGGCGCCCAACCGCGCTCTCGTTCTGAGTCGTTCTATGGCCTCAGGCGAGCCCACCAGAGAACCTTCACGGAAGGCAACTCCATCCCCTACGCTCTCGAACACTTGCTCCAAGGCTGTGATTACGGGTGAATTCCTATTCGTATAGCCGTGGCGCGCGTTGTGTTCTCGCATGCAAGTCTCGTTAGTTTCCTCCTTAAGGAAAACCTTGTGCTCCTTCCAGGGAACGATTAGTTGACCGGACTCAACGTAGTGAATCAGTCCGGGATTTGGGTCAATCCACTCGGCCTTCCACTTGCTTCCTCGAACGTGCTCGATGATTCGGACGCGCTGGAAGGGAGTGCCGGGCGTCCGCCTTTCCCGCATTGCGTATTCCGTCCGCGGCTTGATCTCAGATTTCAGGATGGGCCCTCAAAGTCTACGTCGCCCTCTGGATTAAAGGTCAAGGGTCGGCGCGCACCCAAAGCTCACTTATATCTGCCCTAGCCTGTGCAGAAAAGGCTTAAGCCGCAGTAGTTCGTCAACGATCCGGTCGCTCATTCTTCACGTTCGTAAAAGCCGCGTCTACCAGCTTCCTCCCCCACCGCTCGTGGTTTCCTGCCCAGGTTGCCTACCTGTTTGGAGGCCCTGATTCTACCTTGATGAGGTGTCCAGTTTTAGCGGGGTGCACTACAAAACAGTTCGCGTCCCAAGGCAAGGACGCAATTTGAACTGACGGCGTAAAATCCGCTGTCCAGCGATGAGCGGTGCTCGTAGAGAACAACCAATAAGCACCAACGCGCAACGATGAAATGCAAATTTTGTGCTTGATTAGCGAAATTGAAATCCCTGTACAGGCGTACAGGCTGAGGTCGTTACTTTTTCTCGGTAGCCGGTGACCCTGTTTGAGGTCCCAAGGTGATTCTGGGGACAGCAAAGAAATCGTCTGGCTTTCCATCGAAGCCATAACGATGAATCTTGTGAAATTCCACTTGATCATCATTCTTATGGCATAGCATCTGCCATACCTCGCCGGAGTCTTTGTTCACCAAAAAGGTGTGTGCTTCCTTTCCATGGCGAGTTGTATGCACAGCAGATTTAACGATGTCGTATGGTGGCGAAGGAGGAACCGCTGCTCCTTGCTGCTTCTCGATAGTCGGTGGACATTTCGGACATGGGGTGCCCGCGATGGCTCCTGCCAACAAAAGTAAACCCGCAAGCACCATGCTCACGTCAAATGCAAGAAGAGTTTTTTTGTGCCACTTTCCAATTTGAGTCCAGGCCTTGTCTATGACCCCAGTAAGTTCCGTTTCTGCATCAAGATGTTTCTCGGCTTTGCCAGCAGCCGCCTTCTTTTCATCAGTAGTCTTCGTTGCATCAGTTGCATGCGCCTGCTCCGCCTCTCTCAGAGTTCGGACAGCGGTTCGCTTTTCTATCCGATTAGATATGTGATTGAGCCAGAAAAAATACTGAACTCCAAAACAAGTAGTAAGCCCAAACGCTGCAGCTGCGACAAAGAAGAGGAGGCGTACTTGAATTGGAGCAGATGCCACTTTGTCAAAATTGAGAAATGCTCCGGCAACGGCTGCTGCTGAAAGACCGACAAGCCATGTCAGTGCGGCTCGGTAAATGGAAGGCGTGTCGTTTGGAGCCGCAGATTCTGGCATGACTCAAGCCCCCGCCGTTGCTGGATTTTGGCTAGTCGTGGGGTCAGTCGTGCCCGGTGCTGGTGCTTTCGCCATCACGGGGTAAAGGTCGTTGAAAGTTATTGTAATTCGTCCGTGGGCTTTGATTGAATTGATCATCGCCTCGCACTCGGGACGTGAGTGCTCGGACCAGTGATTAATCATCTGCTCCGTTTCCTGATAGGTCTGAAAACTGACTCTCAGAAACAGAAGGCCAAACTCCTGTGACGCGAATCTGAACCCGCGTTCATCAAGAGTCAGTCCACTATCGTCTACCAGCTTGGCGCACTCTTCCATTATTGCTAAGAGTTGAGTGATGTAGATCAAAGGTCGTGGCATGAGGTGCCTCCGCCGCGGAGAATAACACTCTTTAAATATGTAGTTAAGCTCTGAGTTATACTCCGTCGAAGTTCACCCCCCTCGCTACAATCTTGCAAACTTCAAACTCTAAGTGTTCCTCAAGCTAAGTTTGCTGAAGTCCGGCTCGCGCTCTTGCGTCTCGATCGGCCCATCATTCCGCCCACTCGTCTCAATTCGCTGCGGTGCGTCTAACCCGTGAAGCTTTGCGACCCTCTCTGAGATACGGATCAACGTATCAGCCACCCGCGGATCTGACTTTTTCGGGTCGAGCGCCAGTCTTATGCGATCCATGCGATATAGTTCCAGCTGACGCACGCGCTCAGCGGTCTCTCGGCAGTGTTCCCCCAATTCATCCAGGGCTTTGCGTACAATTCGGAAGGCGCGAGGCTTTGAAACGGATAACGCCTTTCCGATCTGCATGAAGCTGGCGCCCGCCGCTCTAAGTTCAAGGGCCTGAATCATTTGCTGGTGTGATTTCACTTTTCGCCTTGAGTTTTGCTGAGGCATTCGTAACCCTCCCTTGTGGGGTTAACACGTATGGATAGGTAGGTTATGCGGCCACCGTAATTGTGAATGGGATGTAGCGATCCGTTCGTGCCGGGCCCCCGGCACCACCCACGCGTGTAAGCGCTTCATCCCCGAGAAAGTCTATCTGACCGCTGGCTTTGAAACTGACTTTGCCGCCTTCTTCAACTTGCTCCAAGGTGAACTTCCCGATCTGCTCAGCCAATAGCGCTCTTGCCTCGTGTACCGCGGCCGGATTCACAATCAGATCTCGCAAACTCGTCAGACGTGCGACGGCGAAGGTCCGTAGTTCGTCGAGCTTCTCTTCGAGCGATTCAGGCCCGGGTTCAATCACCTGATTGGTGATTTCCCGAATTCTGGCTTCCCGCTCAGTAATCGCCGCCATTACAGTCGGTGATCCGCTTCCCACGGCGATCGTTTCGACCAAGTGTTTTAGCTCTGCCTTGATTCGATGCTTCTCTTCTGGTAGGGTTTTGAGTCCTGATTCGAACGAGTCATGCCGCTGACGGAGTTCTTCTTGCAAACCGCAAATTACGTAATCGATGAATTCTTCGCGGAGAACTCTCTGCTGCAAACCAGTGAGTAGCTTTTCCTCGATTTGCCGGCGCTGAATTCGCAGACCGTTCTTGCAAATGCTATTTCCTCGCTGCGCGTGAAGCGAACACCCGTACTCAGAACGCGAAGTCTTAGCGCGACCGCCGACCAGTGTGATGCTTCCCCCACATTCACCGCAGCGGAGCAAGCCGGAGAAAAGATAAACCTGCTTCTGCTGGCCGCGCGCCAGGCCAGTACTGCCTACACCCCAAAGCGTTTTTGTCGTTTCGAACCTCCGCTCAACAGACGCGAAGAGCTCATTTGAAACGATCTGCAGCTGCGGCGCCGAAGTAACAACCCATTCCCATTCTGGCCGGTGCCGATAGATGCGTCGACCGGTTCCCGGCACTCGGATCTTGCGCTTTGTGTTCCAGACGATCTCGCCTTTGTACCGGCGATTTCTCAGGATGTGACGAACGGACGAAACGCACCAGGACTGGCTGACTCTTCCCTTCTGCGGTTGAGGCGACCTCACTCCGTCCGAATTAAGTTGGTATGCGGTGCGCTTTAGGGAAAGGCCCTTACTGTAAAGTTCAAACATTCGCCGAATCGTGTCGGCTTCCTGGTCAACGATCCCAAGCTTCACTCCATCGGGCTCCCTGAGCGCGATAGCCGAATACCCGGCCTCCGGTGTGAAACGCCTTGAGCGCGCATCCCTGCATTCCACGGTGCGTCTTAAGTCCCAATTCGCGGGAATACACGCCGTCGATTAAACCGTGCACGCCAAAGAGAATTTCAGCTTGCGAACTCTCCGAATCGACGCCTTGTGACACGGCCACCAAACGGATGCCGGCGAACGTGAGGCGCTCGTACAAGTTCAGCGCATCCGCTAGTTTTCTTGTAAGGCGAGATGTGTCGTCAATCTGAATCGCATCGAACGCGCGCGACTTCTGCTCGACGGCGGCAAGCAGTCTTTGAAGTTCGGTTCTCTCAGTACTTGTGCCGCTGACGGCGTGGTCCGCATAAACATGCTTCTCGAGAACTAGCCAACCTTGACGCGCTGCGTAGTCGCGGCACTTCCGAATCTAATCATCAATTGAGATTGGGGACTGGCGATCACTGCCGAAACGTGAGTAGATGGCGCATCGAAGGCTCATGGTGTCACCCTGGATGATGGCTCGATCTTCGGTGTGAACTCTGGCACAGGTTGAGGTACTTTCGCAATTTGCTTCGCCGCTTGGTCTGAAAGGTACTCGCGCGCGAGCGCTGGAATGATTACTTTATCGGCCCATTTCCGCAATGCTGGGTCAAGGTGCGCCCCGAGTTTTTCTCGTTTCGTCATTTCTAAATCCAGCTCTTACCTTTCGACCGCTGGCCATATGCGGTGCCAAAAAACGCGCGTGACGTGAGCTGAAGCCGACACTCTGTCGTATCACCAGTCGTAAGTTGTAGTATGGGGACGTGATTGGGAAAACTAGGTCAACCGTGATTAGCGTTGATATCGCGACCACGTTTTAATAACAGGTCCGAATCGTGCCCGAAACACAAGGGAGTTGTTATTGATCCCCGCGCGGGTAGCGGCAACCTATCACCGCGCGCTCGCCGACGAACATTCGGTTTTGCCGCTGTTGCCTCGAGCCGCGGCCAAGGACGCTAAGAAGAAGAATGTCGCGACGCTGGGATTCTCTTCTGTGGCCGAGCAAGAGCTCGAGCGCTTCCTGAGAAAGCATCTGGAACCCGCGCAGAACCCGCGAGTGACCGCCGATCGGTACCGAGCTGCGCATCGAGAAGCGATGGCGAAGGGCATGCCTGGACACCGACCGTCGGAACTCATCCATGCAAGCCTTCAAGAATGTTGGATTCCGTATGCGGAATTATTGCTCGAGGAGGCCGCCCGTGTGGAAGGCAACGACTTTTCCGCGCTGAAGCCCCAGCTGAAGGAGCTGGGGTTCGACGAGAAAATACTCGATTACTTCCGAGCAGCTCAGGGGCGCAAATATTTTCTCCAACAAACCGCCGCTTCGGTCGCTACGCTCATTGTTTCACGGCGCCTGGACGACCAAGGTATCGTCATTGAGCAGGACACCGTGAAGAGGGCTGGCAATCGCGTGTACTCCCGCATCCGCTCGAGCAAGGAGCAAAAGTAACGCATCCGCCGGGCAACGCCTCGCAGTGCAGCTCTCTTACCTATTTTTGTTCCCCTGAAAACGTCCCCGCACTCAACTGGACTTCATCTGCTCTCATGGCAGGTGAAGGTACAACGTATGAAAAAATTACTAAGCGTTGTAGACGCTGCAGAATTGCTTGGGCTGAAACCGGGCACAATTCGAGCTTGGCTGTTACGCCGGAAGCATTTGCCATTTGTCCACTGTGGGCGCGCAGTGCGCATCGATGTTGAAGCCATCCAGAAATTTATCGCCGAGAACACGGTGCCGACTCGAGAGCAGCGTCGATAAACGCGTATGGGCAAACGATACGGCATCTAGCGGTGCTGGCAGGAACGTGAGCGTCACGGGCGACTAGCAACGAAGAAGATAGAAGAACGCCGAAGCGTCATAAAAACGAAACCCGCCTGGGTTCAGAGGCCCGCGGCGGGTGAATCTGGAGAATAGAACTCATGAAAACTATCGCATCCTCAAATTTTAATCAAGGTCTGGCAACACCCGAAGAGCCGCACCACCCAGACGACACAAACCGCACAGAACAACCACCCCGCGTTATTAGCCCGCCCGACGGCAAGACGTCGGAGAGATCCCAACTCCCGTCGCGCCCTCTATCGTCAAAAACGTAGTCAGGATGCCCCGCCAGCGGGGTAAACAGGTCCGCACGCGCATTTCCTACATGACGGCCGAACAGTTAGACCGTTTCCTCCGTGCTGCCAAGGAACACAGCCCGAGAGAGCATGCCATGTTCCTGTTTGCGGTCGCCCACGGAGCCCGGGTTCAGGAGATTTGCAACCTGCGGCTGTCGGATGTGAATTTCGCCAACGAGCAGATTCATATTGCGCGGCTGAAGGGGTCTTTGCCATCCACTCAGACCTTGCTCCGGGTGAAGGGTAATGCGCTGTTTGATGAGAAGGCAGCCCTGAGGGCTTGGCTGGCCGTCCGCAAGCCGGATGCCGGAGATTACATTTTCAACTCACAAAAAAGCATCCAGCTTAACCGGGTTACGGTTTTCAAGATTTACCGCCAGATCGCGCGGAAGGCTGGTCTCGGCGAGACACTGCAGCACCCTCATGTTCTCAAGCACACTGCCGCGATGCTCCTGGTACAGCAAGGCGCAAACGCCTTCTTGATCCGGCAGGCGATGGGGCACAAATCCTTCGATTCCACGCTGGCTTATGTCAACCCGTCCGATGCGGTCCGCCGCGGGTCAGCATGAATACCCAGATCTTCATCTCCGCGCCCTTCAGGTGTCGCTGTAGCTGCCGGGAAATGTAAGGTAGCGGCCAGTCCGATCGCGGAGCAAACCGGTGACCGGAAGCTACGGTAGGAGCACCTTGGTGAGAGCTTCTGCGGCGCCCTTGGTCAAGGCCTTCTGACTTTGATGAACAATGGGATTGCCGGCTTTAATTTGCGCTTCGAGCGTTTCCCATGCATTGGTCCTCAATTCGATCAGTTCGACCGCGCAGCCGACAGCATGCAGCACTCCGTTACGGATATCTTGATCGCCTATGACTCCCGCTGCTCCATAGATTCCGGCGCCGGATCCAAGGAGGTCACTAGTCCTGCAGAGGACCTCTCGGCAGTGGTCGTGAGCGCGATCGTACTCTCCAAACCACACTGAGTAGTTGGTGTAACCACCTTCGCGCTCCTCCAGTCCAAAAAAGCGAGTGAAGCTCGGCTGCTTATAAGCTTCCCAATCCTCCCCGGCTCTTAATCGGAACCCTGCGTTCATCGGTCGGAATAGCCACGGCAGCTGTGCGAGCACATAGGTGTCGACATCCAACATGAAAACGCGCCGGTATTCCGTCAAACACATGGCGTGATGTCTCGCTTCCCATCCTTCGCAATATTGGCCCGTGTCCGGAAGCCTTCTCAAAGACACGTCAAGCCGGCGGCAGGCCTTCAGTACTTCTGGATCGAAGTCGTTGTGGCCCCAGGTCCAAGCTTCGATATCGGAGCCCACCGATCTGCGCAGGCACAATGCACACACCGGCAGCATCCATTGATAGTGCGCATCCAAAGCAACCAGAGCGCAATTGGCTTTTTGGGGCTCGGCCCACTGGGAGGAATAGGTAGTCATTCAATATCCAAGCCACCGCAGCGCATTTTTCGAGTGGCCTAGAATGAACGGCATGGTACCATCAGGCCACAAATTTATAGACGTGGTATTTGTCTATGAAGAAACTAGTCCTTCGCAACTTTCAGTCGCCGGGCGACATCGTCATGCTGACGGCGGCCGTCCGTGACCTCCACCGAACGTATCCTGGTAGGTTCCAGACCGACGTCAGAACATCTTGCCCTCACCTTTGGGAGAACAACCCGTATATCACCCCGCTCAACGAGCGCGACGATGAAGTCGAGGTCGTGGACTGTGAATATCCCCTCATTCATCGCAGTAACGATTTGCCGTACCACTTCATACATGCATTCATCGATTTCTTAAATGAGCGACTAGATCTTTCCATTCGGCCAACCTCTTTTCATGGCGACATCCATGTCTCGGCTCTCGAGAAATCGTGGTACTCGCAGATCGAAGAAATTGTCAAAGTGCGGCTGCCGTTTTGGATCGTTGTTGCCGGCGGGAAATTGGATTACACCACTAAGTGGTGGAACCGCACACGGTATCAACAAGTGGTAGATCACTTTCTTGATACCATCATGTTTGTGCAGGTTGGAGAAGAAGGCCACTACCACCCGCCTCTGCGCAACGTAATCGACCTGCGCGGCAAGACTGATTTGCGCCAGCTGGTCCGGCTGGTCTACCACGCTCAGGGCGTGTTGTGTCCGGTCACTCTCCTAATGCATCTCGCCGCTGCTGTTGAGGTCGGCCCTGGCATGCCACGGCATCGGCCATGCGTTGTGATCGCTGGTGGTCGTGAGCCGACACACTGGGAAGCCTATCCACACCATCAGTTTCTCCACCGAGCCGGCGCGCTTCCCTGCTGCGAACACGGTGGTTGCTGGAAATCCAGAGTGCTGCCGCTCGGCGATGGAGACGAGAAGGATGCGCCTGAGAATCGGTGCGTAGATGTAGTAGATGAGTTGCCGCGTTGCATGGATCTGATCACCGCTGATGATGTAATCCGAGCGATCGAAGTCTATTTCGACGGAGGCGTAGTATCGTATCTTCGGCCGGAGCAGAAGTGGGCCGCAGCAGCAAGGGCGCGCTCAAATGGAGTGTTGGAGCATCCACATGTCTAATCCGCCTTTTCCGCCTTTTCCGCCCTTCCCACCGTACCCGCCTTATCCACCCTATCCACCGTTCCCTCCGTTTCCGCCAAACTGCTGTTGCTGCCAATGTACACAGAGCGCCGAGGGCGGGTCCTCTTCGGAAGAGGCCGGCCCCGATAGCACGCAGGATCAGCAAGATCTTCCAAGCTCGACCTCTTCCAGCAGCGAACCTCGACCAGCTGAATCGTCACAAGCGAGTTCCTCAAGCCTCTCAAGCCTAAGCAGTTCGAGCTCACGCGAAGAGTCTGGGTTTTCGAGTTCTACAACGCCTTCGCCACGATCAAGCTCTGGCGTAGCCGATTCTAGTTCGGCAATTTCTAGTTCAATCGCTTCGGGACCGTCAGGAAGCTCCCTCAGTTCGTCGAGCTCGTCAGAATCCTCCGAATCGAGCCTCTCGAGCTCGAGCTCTAGCTCGTCCTCTAGTTCCAGCTCGATCATGTCGTCATCTTCAAGTCGCCGACCGCCCAGCGGCCAATACGCGGTTTCCAGCATTACGCTTCCCGCAGTCGAAGGTCATCATGGAGGAACGGGGACGCGAACTGTGCACAAACTCTTGGCCAGACCCGATTCGCTTGTCGACTCGGTTTCGGGCGATGCGTTGGACAGCGCGCTCGTATTCGTTGCGCGGAACGTTCACATTACCACGATGCTTTACCAGCTCGATGCAGATGTGATTCCCAACTGGTTTGGTGTGGCAGTCGCTGACGGTATTACTGACTTTACGCGGCCAACTCTGTACTTTCATCCGAACCCGGGACCAGCGGGCTATTCCGACAGCTATTATTTTGATAAAGAGAATCCAGACGATCCTGGGCTAACCGCGCCGGCAGCTGCCGGAGGCCGCAAATGGTGGGAGTTGTTTGAGTACGTGGATCGGCTTGGAGCGCAACTCGCTGGTGCTGTGCAATTTGGTGCCACACCAAATCAAATTCTTATCCTTCCGTTTTTGACAGGCTCTACGCTTGGCACATGCGGTATCCTTCCCAAGAACTGGCTTCCCATTGTTACGGATATTCTTGGCGACGTCAGGCAGCAAATCGCCGGAATCGGTGGTGCCTTAACCATCTCGAGCGTAGCGATTGCGGGCTTCAGTTACGGTTACACCGTTGCTAAGAATTTTCGTCTGCTGGCCGAGCAGGCGACTCCTGGGTTGCTGAGCGGATTGATGAATCAGGTTTGGGCATTCGATGGCGGCGCCGACCAGGTCAGTCTGCACACGCAGAGTGGCAAATACGTAGCGATAAAGTACGATCAAAGTGCTACGGCGAATACATCGATCACCAACGTTCATCTGCCACCCGTACGTTGGAATCTATATCCCTCACCAGTTCCTGACGAAGAGCCCGGATTGCCAGCCGGAACGGATCTGCACCATCTGATACGCGACTTCATGTATTTGGATGCGGCAATGAAGCGCGACCTTCTTCCCTGACGACCGCGTTCAAAAACTCCCACTGCGGCTGGAACTTGAACTCGATCTGGATGGTCGGCTGCTGGAACTGCTACTTGGACTCGACGAGCTACTCGAACTCGACGAGCTACTCGAACTGGACAAGCTA
>Ga0157378_10005431_pt1 | contig 11178 bp, 8 predicted proteins | sample M65metaG_FD_115309 | JGI IMG/M metagenome (GOLD analysis project Ga0157378, IMG submission 115309) | Miscanthus rhizosphere microbial communities from Kellogg Biological Station, Michigan, USA - M6-5 metaG | ecosystem: Host-associated > Plants > Roots > Rhizosphere > Soil | place: USA: Michigan...
GGCATTGTTTGTTTCTTTCGGTGGTAAAATTCACAGGATACCGATTGAAGGCGGGGCCATTACCGAAATACCGTTCAGTGCGGATCTTGAACTGGAGCTTGGTACGCAACTGGCATTTAAATACCCTGTAAGCGACACTGCCTTTCAGCAATCAACCCAAATAAGAGATGCAGTGCCTTCGCCTGACGGAAAGCGTTTAGCCTTCACCGTATTGAACCGGTTGTATGTAATGGATTACCCCAATGGTAAACCCAAACGCCTTACCACGAACGAGTTTACCGAAGCGGAACCGGCATGGTCACCTGATGGTAATGCCATTGTTTTTACCACCTGGAATGCAGAAGGTGGGAACCTCTACAAAATACCGCTTGCAGGAAAGAACCTGGCTGTTCAAAAATTAACGAAAGAACCTGGCTTGTACCAGAATCCCATTTTTAATATTGCCGGTGATAAAATTGCCTTTATACGGAGCAAACCCAGGGTATATAAAGAATCCTATGGTCCGGGCTATGATGGCAATGAAGATGAACTTTGCTGGATTTCTCCTGCTGGTGGCGATATTAATTTGATTGATAAGAACCTTGGCCGCTACAATCCTCATTTTATAAAGAGCCAGCCAGACAGGCTGTTTCTTACCAACGGGAACGGTGACCTGGTATCCATAAAATTAGACGGCACCGACGAGAAAAAAATAGCGCATGTAACCGGTATTACTACTTACGGAAGTATTCCAATGAAATACGGAAGACCTGATCCTGAAAAAATAAAATGCATTGTAGGCGCCGACGACCAGGATGATAAGGAAAGGGAAGCAACGCTTCCTTCAGCAGCTGCTTTAATTACGATGGCACCCACAGGAGACCGTGCCTTAACACAGATCAATAATGATATTTACCTGGTTACGATTCCAAAAACAGGCAAGCTGTATAATATCTCTGTTTCCAATGCAAAGGATGCGGAGTTCCCGGCACGTAAACTAACTGAAGTAGGAGGTGAGTTTCCGTCATGGGAAATGGATGGTAAAACGATACACTGGAGTTTGGGCAGTACGCATTTTACTTATGATATAGATAAGGCACAGGCTTTTGATGACAGCGTGGTGGCAGCAAAGAAAGTGCAGGATAAAATAACGGCTGATTCTGTTGCCCGGTTGAATGCAGACTCAAGTTTAAAAAAGGCTGCAGACTCTTTGAAGAAGATAACAGATTCACTGAAGGCAAAAGATACTACCGCAAAAAAAGATGCGAAGAAAGAAGAACCGAAATTTAAAGCGCAGGAGACGGCGGTAAAAGTTTTCTTTAAAAAGGATTTGCCTACAGGGTCGGTGCTGATGAAAAATGCAAGGATCATTACCATGAAAGGAGATGAAGTAATTGAGAACGGTGATATCCTCGTAGTGAATAATCGCATTACGGCGGTTGGTAAAACGGGTTCTTTAACTGCTCCGCCGGGTGCAAAACTAATGGACATGAGTGGTAAAACTATTGTACCCGGTTTTGTAGATCCGCATTCCCATATGTGGCCCAACTGGGGCATTCATAAAAACCAGATATGGATCTACGCAGCTAACCTTGCTTACGGTGTTACCACCACAAGAGACCCGCAGACTTCCACAACGGATGTACTTACTTATAGTGACATGGTAGACGCCGGTACAATGATCGGGCCGCGGATTTATTCCACCGGTCCCGGTGTTGGCTACTGGTATTATAATGTAAAAGATTCGGCACAGGCAGAAGATATTTTACAGCAGTACAGTAAATACTATCATACCAAGTACATTAAAATGTATTTAACAGGTAACAGGAAGCAACGGCAGTGGATCATTAATGCAGCCCGTAACCAGAAACTGATGCCAACTACTGAAGGTGGTCTTGATTTTAAATTGAATATGACCAACCTGCTGGATGGCTATCCCGGGCATGAGCATGCATTGCCTATTTTCCCCTTATATAATGATGTGTATAAAACCATCGCCAAAGCAAAGATGATGGTGACACCTACCTTACTGGTATCTTATGGTGGGCCGTTTGCAGAAAATTATTTCTGGGAAAGAGAGAATCCTTACCATGACGCGAAAGTGCAAAACTTTTTTGCCTACGAAGAACTGGCAGGAAAAACAAGAAGAGTAGGCCAGTGGACACTGCCGGAGGAACAGGTTTTTCCGAAGCACGCAAAAAATATGAAGAGCCTAATAGAAGCCGGAGGCCTGGTAGGAGTGGGCAGTCATGGTGAGTTCCAGGGGCTGGGTTATCATTGGGAATTGTGGGCCCTGCAAAGTGGCGGAATGAAACCGATCGATGCATTGAAAGCTGCTACCATCCTGGGCGCAGAAGGTCTGGGCCTTGACAAAGATTTGGGCAGCCTTGAAACAGGTAAACTGGCGGACCTTATCGTACTGGATAAAAACCCATTGGATGATATCCGTAATACCAATACTATTCAGTACGTAATGAAGAACGGCCGTTTGTACGATGGTAATACCTGCGATGAAGTGTATCCGCAGCAGCGTAAATTAGACAAGAGTGAATGGAAGTTTGACAAGCCTGCGATGACAACAGATATTAAGGAATAATTTTTTCCTTCTAAGATTGAACCGCAATTGATATTATGTCAATTGCGGTTTTTGTTTTAATCCTGTTGTGGATTCAGCGGTATTAAAATCAATACACTCCCCAGTTAACTTTTATCGAATGCTTTTCTGCATATAATTTTCCACTACTGATGAGTTTGTTGTACAATGTTTCGTAGGGAGCAAAATATTTATCATGAATGGCCTGCACCTGCTGATTTATTTGCTCTTTAGGTGCCTGCTCATCATACAACTTAGCTAGCTGTGTGTACTCATTTTTATAAACAGGTACAATATAATCGTACAGGGCCAAAGCATTTTGCAGGATGTCTTTTGTGTCGGGCGTTTCTTTCAGTTCTTTTAGTTTTTCGAGCGCTTCTTCAGTAAATTGGATCTTCTGGTTTATCACTTCACTACGCTGCATAGGTACTGGCTGGCTGCTGGTTTCACTCATTTTTACAGACGGGGATTCAAGTTGCCGCAGGAAGCCGTCTCCTGCAAACCCAAACTGCATATTTGAATTCAATACAGCGACGCCGAAATATTTTTCAGGGGTAGCACTGTTGCAGGAAATAAATAGCACACAGCAGAAAAATATGATCACGTTCAATGAAAGATATTTTTGCATAACATTTAATTATGAGGCAAAATTAAAACGCAGGTAACCATAAAAAAATACAACTCGCCAGCGGTTTATATTTATGAGTAAACGGTTTGTTGTTGCCTATACACCAGTTGATCAGATCATCTTTGGATTTACTTTTTCATAAATATGCCAGGCAGAAAAAATATCTTCTGCTGCAATGCCCAATGATTTAAAAATAGTGATCTCGTCGTTGGTTGTTCTCCCGTTTTTTGTTCCTGTCAGCACTTCACTTAGGTCTCCTTTAACATGGTTGCCGTTAATGGCTCCTTCTTTTTGTGGGATGATAAAATCACCAGCCTCATTAAAAATTGATTCATAGTTGTCAGTAAATAAACTGGCCTTTACGATGGCATTGCTGTCCAGTTCTCTTGCCGCAGGGGTGCACGAGCCTACCACATTAATGTGTGTGCCGGCACTGATCCACTTGCCCAGTACAACCGGTTGTGAAGCAGCCGTAACAGTACAAATAATATCGGCGCCGGCAACAGCATCTTGTACGTTTTGTTGAACAGTTACAGGAATGCCAAATGTAGAAGCTGTTTTTTCTGCCAGCTCAATGGCATTGTTTTCATTGCGGCTCCATAGCCTGATCTGTTTTATTTTTCTTACCAGGAGTATGGCTTCTATATGTCGCTTCGCCTGCACTCCTGATCCAATAATGGCCAACACTGATGCTTCTTCTTTTGAAAGCAACCTGGTAGCCAATGCACTGGCAGCAGCTGTTCTGATGGCAGTAATTTCTTCAGCATCTGCTATCAATAAAGGCTCCCCGTTTTTTGCATCAAACAATATCACCACACCCTGGTGCGAAGGCAGTCCGAGATTTTTATTAGCGGGAAAAACGGTGATTATTTTTATGCCCATTACACCAGGCCCTGCCGCATACCCGGGCATCATGCCCAATATGCCTGATTTGTCAGGCAACCACATGAGCGAACGCAGGGGCTGTAAACATTCACCTGTAGCCAGTGATCGAAATGTTTTTTCCATCACGTCAATGCACTCATTCATAGGAAGGAGCTCATTGACTCTTTCTTTATTGATGAATAATGGAATCATGGTTGTTCATTTATCTGTTTATACAACTATTTTCTCCAGTCTCTTCAAATACCCCTTATCAAAACATGCCCCCAACCCAATTACCTCCGGTACAGCAATCTCTCCTTTATCACTATAACCAATTCCCCCAGCAACAGGATCTTCCACAAACATCAACGGCGTATCAAAATCACAATAAACCATTCGGTCACTGGTGAGTGCTAAGTGTGCAGCCGCAGTAAAAGCCAATCTTGATTCCAGGAAACCTCCCAATTGAATATCGATATTATTTTCTTCCGCGATAGTTATAATTTTTTCAGCCCGGAAGATGCCGGATGATTTACCAAGCTTCACATTAAAATAATCACAAGCTCCCAGGTCTAGCAGGCGTTTGGCATCATGCTCATCACAGCAGCTTTCATCTGCCATTATTTTTATCGGGCTTTGTTTTTTGATAGTAGACAGTTCCATAAAATTCCATCTCGGGATCGGCTCTTCACAATGCTGGATATTGAATGGTTGCAATGCTTTTAAAATTTCAATAGCATCAGTGGTGTTCCATCCCTGGTTAGCGTCTATGCGTAAGGGTATTTCATTTCCAATGGCTGCTCTTATTTGCCTGATCCTTTCAATATCATCTTCTTTGGCACCCCCCAGTTTTACTTTCACTACCTGGAAACCATTGGCTTTTATTTTAGCTGCATCAGCCGCCATCTTTTCTGCTTTATCAAGGCTAATGGTGTAATCTGTAATCAGTGTTTTATCATTATTTCCTCCAAGGAATGCATATAATGGCAATGCTGCATATTGCGAAGCAATATCATACAGGGCCATATCAAAGGCGCTTTTGATGCTGCTGTTGGCATAGATCACGCTGTTCATTATTTTGTGGCAGGCTGCGATATCCAGGGGGTCTTTTTCTTTTAATGCAGTAGCTAAATAGCGGCCCACTACCATACCTGTTTCCATGCTTTCTCCGTTGATGGTCATAAAAGGGCTGCATTCACCGGTGCCGGTAATTCCTTCATTGGTGTGTATAATAACAATTACATTTTCCGCATGCGTCAGGGGGCCGAGTGAAATGATAAACGGTTCTTTTAATTTTATTTTGGATTGGTATAATGTTACCGATGTGATTTTTAATGCAGCCGCCATTGTTTATTGTTTGTTGGGGTGTGAAAATAAGTTGTTTGGGTTTACTTGCAAAGTCTACGGACAGTAGTGCAGGTCAGACCGCAAAAACTTCTTTACTAATCAATTTAGTATTCTTACATTTGACATCGCATGTATGCCATAGTAGATATAGAAACAACAGGGGGTTATGCCGCAGCCAACGGCATCACTGAGATAGCCATATATATCCATGATGGTGAAAAGATCACCCGCCATTTTGAAACACTGATCAATCCTAACCAGGCCATTCCCCGTTACATCAAAGCCTTAACAGGTATTGACGATGAAATGGTGGCAGACGCTCCGCAGTTTGCGGAGGTAGCAGATACCATACATGAACTGCTCAACGATAATATTTTTGTAGCGCATAATGTAAACTTTGATTATTCTTTTGTAAGACATCATTTAAAAGCGGCAGGGTTAGAACTTAATGCAAAGAAATTATGTACTGTTCGGCTGAGCAGGAAAGTTTTTCCCGGCTTGCCCTCCTACAGCCTGGGTAATCTTTGCCGTTCCTTGCAGTTACCTATTGATAACCGTCACAGGGCAGGAGGGGATGCTAACGCTACCGTAAAATTATTAGAGTACTGCCTGGCTAATAATGCGGACCTGCATATCCGGCAAATGCTGAAGAAATCTTCTGCAGATCAATGGCTGCCTATGCAGCTCACCAAAAAAGATATCCTGCAATTGCCAACAGGTCCGGGTGTATATTATTTTGTGGATGCGAAAGATAAAATAGTGTATGTAGGTAAAGCTATCAATATTCGCAAGAGAGTGAGCAGTCATTTTACACACAATGATGCAGACCGGAAAAGGCAAAATTTTTTACGCACTATCTGCAAAGTAAAATTCAGGGAATGCGCCACCGAGCTGGAAGCGATTGTATTGGAAAGTGCAGAAATAAAAAGACTGTGGCCAAAATACAATGTAAGCCAGAAACAGCCGCAACAAAAATTTGCATTATATCTTTTTGAAGACAATGGTGGATATATGCGGCTGGCCATTGATAAGAAGAAAAAACGGCTTCCTTCTTTATACAATTTTAACCTGCTGCATGAAGGCCTGGTAATGCTTAAAAAAATGGTGGAGGAATTTGAGCTGCATGAAAAATTGTGTTTTATTGATAAAACGCCTTTCACCGAAAAAGACCTTTCTTTTTTGGATCCGCCGCACGTATACAATGGAAAAATAAAAAGAGCACTGGAAGCGCTGGAAGAAAAGCTACCGACTTTTGCTGTGATGGATAATGGTATAAGACAAGATGAAAAACTATGCCTCCTGGTAGAAAGAGGTAATATCTGGGGGATGGGGTACCTGCCATCATCGCAGCATTTTTCATCTGCCGCTGATCTGAAAAATTATTTACAGCCTTATGCTGATAATGATACCATCCGTAACAGTATTTATTCCTTTGTAGAGCAATACCCGGACAAACGGGTTGCACTCAGCATTGCATAAAAAGTTTACACCTTTTTAAAAGGTGTAAACTTTTTATAAATAATAATTTCACCTACTATTTCGAACTCAGGTCTGCCCTGAAACTCAGTAATTCACTCGAAATGTTATCTACATATTTTTGATACACTTCTGCTACATTATCCCAGGAGTCAGCTCCATACATGGCTTCATACCTGTCTTTAAATGGTTTTCTAAACCCATCTTCTCTTTCTTTTAGTCCCTGCTTATATCTTGTTACCACTGCAAATTGTGCAGGCCCTGATGAGCTGGCTGCATATACCGCAACAGACTCACCACCTGCCTCCCATACTTTTTTAAATTTTGCAAATACTTCCCTCAATTTGAATCCCCAGCCTACTTTAGGATAGAAATGTGAGATGTTGATCATCTTAGTATAATCAGTTAATGCTACAGAACTTAAAGTATCCTGGTAAATGGAGTAACTGGTGGAGCCCCTATCAGTAAGGTAGGGAGCCACATTTTTATTCCAGTCAGTATTGTGTTCATCTCCAAGATTACCGCGGCCATCTATTTGTTCCCAGCTTGCAGGTCCTTCGGTTATGTGATAACCGCCTGCATCAGGTCCGCTTTGAATTTCGAATACCCGCCATTTCCAGTCGCCGGTATGATATTTTTGTGCATGCGCCGCCAGGGCTTTTTCAAACTCCAGTACTTTGTCAATTTTGGGGAATACCCTGTTGGTGTTGATGACATTTTTTTTCTGTCCCACTACCAATGCTGGAATGAGTATACAGAGGAAAGCAATTTTTCTCATTTGTTCTAATTTAAAAAGGTTATAAAAGAAGGGGGCAGGTAAGTTTGGACAGGCAGCGGAGTAATTGAAAATAGGATTTAATTTTTTCAAATGCAAGTATTCTTTAATATTTATTTGTTATAGCCTGAATAATTTCAATGAGTGGTGCTTCTCTTACTATAGATGTGCTTAATCTTAATTTTTTATTTCGGCATGTACTGCTATTTTCGCAGCCCAAACAAAAATCATGTCATCATTTATACAACCTATTGCGATAAAACTAAACCTAAAACTTCAACAGGTAGAAGCCGTACTAAGCCTGTTTGAAGAAGGTGCCACCATTCCGTTTATTGCCCGCTACCGTAAGGATAAAACAGGCGCACTGGATGAAGTGCAGATACAGCAGATACAGGATGAGGCGAAATTTTTAAAGGAATTCACTGAGCGTAAAACCTTTATTGAAAAAACAATCACTGAGCAGGAAAAGATGACGGAAGCTTTGCAGGAAAAACTGAATAAAGCTATTACCATTGCAGAGCTGGAAGATATTTACCTTCCATTCAAACCAAAAAGAAAAACTAAAGCGCAGGCAGCAAAAGAAAACGGACTGGAGCCTTTGGCCAATTTGTTGCTGGAACAGAAAGATATTGACCTTACTAAGGAGGCATTAAAATTCATCAATGAAAAAGTAGTAGATACAGATGCTGCATTACAAGGGGCAAGAGATATCATTGCCGAAATGGTAAATGAAGATGCACAGGTGAGAGCCAGGCTGCGTAAACTATTTGAAACAGAAGCTACGCTGCAGAGTAAAGTGATTACTGATAAAGAAACTGCCGGTATTAAATACAAAGACTATTTCGATTTTTCTGAATCAATTGCCAAAATGCCATCGCACAGAATTCTTGCTGTGCTTCGTGGATTCCTGGAAGGATACCTGCGTATTGCTATTTCACCTGAAGAAGAACGTGCTTTAGAGTTGGCCGAAGCGTTATACATTAAAGGAATGAGCACCTGTAGTGATCAAATTCGCAAAGCAATAAAAGATGCATACCGCCGGTTGCTGCAGCCAAGCCTGGAAACGGAATTCAGGACGGCATTAAAATCTAAAGCTGATGAAGAAGCGATCAACGTGTTTGCAGAAAACCTGCGCCAGTTATTATTAAGCTCCCCGTTGGGCAGTAAAAGAATACTGGCGATTGACCCGGGTTATAGAACGGGATGTAAAGTGGTGTGCTTAGATGAAAAAGGACAGTTGCAAAAAACGGATCTCATTTTTCCACATGAGCACAACAGGGTGCAGGCAGAGGAAATAAAAATCAAAAACCTGGTAGCACAGTACGGCATTGAAGTATTTGCAATTGGCGACGGCACAGCCGGGAGAGAAACAGAACAGTTTATCAAAAGACTGAATCTTGGTCTCCCTGTGTTTTTGGTAAATGAAGATGGAGCATCCATTTATTCTGCATCAGAAATTGCGAGGGAGGAATTTCCAAATGAAGATATTACAGTACGGGGCGCCGTCAGTATTGGAAGAAGATTAATGGATCCATTGGCAGAGTTGGTGAAGATCGATCCCAAAAGTATTGGTGTGGGCCAGTACCAGCATGATGTGAACCAGTTTAGACTAAAAGAAAAACTGGATGCCACCGTGATCAGTTGTGTAAATAATGTGGGAGTGAATTTGAATACTGCCAGCAAACATTTGTTGAGTTATGTGAGTGGTATCGGAAGTACGCTGGCAGATAATATTATTAAATACAGGAATGAAATTGGGAAATTCAGCAGCAGGAAACAATTAATGAAAGTACCAAGACTGGGTGGGAAGGCTTACGAGCAATGCGCAGGATTTTTGCGGATTAAAGAAGGAGATGACCTGTTAGACGAAAGTGCAGTACACCCGGAGGCTTATCCTGTGGTGCAATCAATAGCAAAAGATTTAGGGGTGGATGTAAAAGCATTGATAGGCAAAGAAGAGCTGCTTAAAAAAGTGGAGGCCAAAAAATATGTTACAGAAACAATTGGAGAACTTACCATAAAAGATATTTTAAATGAATTAAAAAAGCCGGGGCTTGATCCAAGAAGTGAAGTGCAGGCTTTTGAATTCGCCAACATCTACAGCATTGATGATGTGCAGACAGGGATGGAGGTGCCGGGTGTAGTAACTAATATTACCAGGTTTGGCGCTTTTATAGATATCGGTGTAAAGCAGGATGGGTTGGTGCATGTATCTGAAATATCTCACACCTACATCACTGATCCTAACGAAGCATTAAAACTTAATCAACACGTAAAAGTGAAAGTGCTGGAAGTAGATACGGGCAGAAAACGAATAGCCTTATCTATCAAACAGACACAGGAAGCGCCTGCCAAAACCCAGCGCCCTAAGTTTAATGGTCCACCGACTGTTAAATTTAATCAGCCAAAACCGGAACCAACGTTAAATGATGCTTTGGCTGCATTAAAGCAAAAATTTGGAAAATAGTTTTTAAATAAAAAAACAGGCTGGATTAAGAACAGTGCGAATGTTTAGTAGTGTTCTTAATTTATTTTGTATGAAGCTTAACCAGTTCAATAAAATCCTTTCTATCAATCATTACCCCTCCCAGGCTTTCCAGGTGTTCGGTATATACCTGGCAGTCGATTAATAGTACGCCTTCTTTTTGTAGCTGCCTCACCAGGCATATAAACGCAAACTTGCTGGCATTACTTATTTTGCTGAACATACTTTCACCAAAAAATATGTTGCCAATTTTTACTCCGTATAACCCACCCACCAATTCATTATTCAGCCATGTTTCTGCACTCAGTGCATAGCCCTCCTCATGTAATTTCGTATATGCCTTCTGGATAGCTGACGTTATCCAGGTGCCATTCTGCCCTTTTCTTGAAATGGATTTACAGTTTTGTATTACCCCTGTGAATGCAGTATTAATAGAAAACCGAAGCTTATTTTGCCTTATTATTTTCTGCATGCTCTTGCTAACAAACAACTCACCAGGGAACAATACAAACCTGGGATCAGGACTCCACCAGATAATGGGTTGGCCTTGACTATACCAGGGAAAGATGCCGCTACGGTATGCCAACAGCAATCTTTCGGTGCTAAGGTCTCCGCCAATAGCCAGCAGTCCTTCTTCATTAGCAGTATAAACAGGAGGAAAGTATAACGTGCTATTATCTATGACGAACATATTCTTATGTCAGCAGAAGGGATTAAATTATTGTTGTTTTTCAGGTATTAAAGATAGTAATACAGCAAACTGGTTGAAAAATAATTAATACTAACTTAACAAAGAGAAAAAATTATGCTGCGGTTACTTCAATAGTGGCATTGATACCCCTGTCGGTAATGGCATCACACATAGGCTTTAATGTATCATAGGTTCCTTCTTTAACAGCATATTTTCCTTTGCTGTCGATGATAATGGCGCATTGCTCTGCCTGTTCTGGGTTATGGCCGCAAATTTCAATTAAAGCCTGTATCACCCATTCAAAGGTGTTTACATCATCATTCCAAATGATGAGAGCACA
>Ga0157378_10005432_pt1 | contig 11174 bp, 16 predicted proteins | sample M65metaG_FD_115309 | JGI IMG/M metagenome (GOLD analysis project Ga0157378, IMG submission 115309) | Miscanthus rhizosphere microbial communities from Kellogg Biological Station, Michigan, USA - M6-5 metaG | ecosystem: Host-associated > Plants > Roots > Rhizosphere > Soil | place: USA: Michigan...
CGCGTGCCGTCGATGCGTAATGCGGGCCGGGCGAATGGCAGAAAAGCGCGGCCCTTCAGGCGTCAAGACTCGCCTTAAACCATCACAACTTGCAGGCCGCGCGTTAGTCCCTGCCCTTCAAGCCTGGTCGTCGCTTGGTATTCGCTTTTCACTACAGCGCGCCAACGTCAGAGTTGACCGGGCGGCGCGATTTCATTCAAGGTTCGCCGGACCAATGATGATGCAAAACGCGCAACCGCCGCTCCGGTCCAACGATTTGTTATACCGCCCGTTGAGAGCATGCGGCTCTTGTCACGCGACAAACAAGCTGGAGACGCCATCCAAGCTGAGGACGTTGCCGTTCTCTTCCAGGCGGTATCCACGGCGCTGAAGGAATGCGAGTACCGCACGCAAAGCGTCGATCGCGAATTCCCGTTTTTCGAAGCAGAGTTCGTACTGCTCCATGAGATCGATCCGGTCGAAATAATGATCGTCGGTTGGATCGTCAACTTGATAGAGTTCATGCGCCGTAGGGCTGGTGAACAAAGAGAACACCTCTTTGAAGTCGCGTTCGGAAAATTCAATTGTGTTATCTGTTACTTTCATAACGAGCAAGGAAGATTACAAAGTGATGCGGTATAACGGTGGAGTTGACCGGGCGGCGGTCAACGAACCAAGCATTCAAGTCTCGCGAACGTAAAGCAACCTTACTCCGCTCCGGTCCAACGATTTGTTATATGGCGCGTTAGCCAAAGAAGCAACCGTAAGAGTCAGCGTCGATCTCTCGCACCATTGCAGGCAGGGTTCGTGAGCGAGACTGTGGTTCATACAGCCACCATTTGCCACTGGCGCGCTGCCAGTACAAGCGCCATTCGTTCGTTGCTGCGACATACCGCAACTTCGCGATGTCCAATTCGATCCACTCCGAGGATCCGAGCCAACCTGGTCGAGATTCGCGAATAAATACGTTGTGACCGTCTATATCATAACGAAGCCGGAATTGGTCGCGGACATGCGCAGGAGCGCGCCGTTCACAGAACCCACCAACGTGGCGTTCGATTTGTTCTAATTGCTGGTGAGAAAACGCCATGAGTGTGAAGAGAAGCCATATAACTAAGTATTAGCTGGAACCGTTCCACATTTGATCCTGACAAAAGCGGAAAGGTTCCACATAAGTCTCTTATAAAGCGTCTTTTCCGTAAATCCAAGGCCGACTGCAAACCTTGCCAATTCGTGTTCGCGGCGAGATTACCAAGGAAATCATGACGTCGGCGACGTTCTGATCTCACATGTCGATGGGACTCTGCACGGCAAAGCCTCCTCGATTCAAAACGTGTGTGTAAATCATCGTAGTCCTCACGTCTTTGTGACCAAGCAACTCCTGCACGGTGCGAATGTCGTACCCCGACTCCAATAAGTGCGTCGCAAAGCTGTGACGGAAAGTATGACAGCTCGCATGCTTGGCAATTCGACTCTTACGAATGGCCTCTTTGACGGCCTTTTGAATAGTGCTCTCCGAAAGATGATGGCGGCGCTCCTGGCCGCTACGCGGATCGCGTGACAGCACAGGCGCTGGAAATACATACTGCCACGCCCAGGACTTACCAGCATTCGGGTACTTCGCCGCGAGGGCGTACGGCAGAAATACCTCACCGTATCCGGCCGCCAGATCCTCTTCATATTGAACTTTAACCTTGCGCAAGTGACGAATCAGAGCCGGCTTCAACTTTCGCGGCAGCATCGTCAATCGATCCTTCTCACCCTTCCCGTCACGCACGGTGATTTGACCGTACTCAAAATCGATGTCTTTGACTCGCAGGCGCAAGCATTCAATTAAGCGCAACCCCGAACCGTAAAGCAGCCCCGCAACCAGCGCGTTTGTGCCAGTGAGACCTGCTAGAACGCGGTTCACTTCGTTTCGAGTGAAAACAACCGGGACGCGTTTCGGCTTTTGGGCGCGCTCAATGTTTCCAACATAAGGTAGATCGCGCTTCAAAACATCGCGATAAAGAAACAGCAATGCGCTGAGCGCTACCGTTTGAGTAGACGCGGAGATTTTCCGATTAACGGCGAGGTCTGAAATGAAGGCGCGGATCTCCGGCTCACTCATATCGCGTGGATGAAGTTTGTCATGAAACAGGATGAAACGGCGGATCCAATTCAAATAGGCTTCTTCAGTGCGCAAGCTGAGATGCCGCATGCGTGCCACCGCGCGCACTTCATCGAACAGTCGTGGTTTGGGAGTTGCGGAATCCACTGACGGCATAAGTAAACGACGAGCAATTTACTCAACATCAGGGCTAATGAAAAGAGGGTAATTTGGAGGACGTGAGTAACCTTATGCAGCAACAGCGCAAAGTGAAATTTGCAAGATTTTGTCTAGGTGGGCCTGAAGGGCTGCCGCCCGCGTCCAACGATTTGTTCGGTGTGTCGTGAAATGCACTCTTATGTCGTTAGCAAAAGGTAGAGCTCCTTGTCTTCGCGGCATCCCTTCACACACACAGCATTCAAAAAATGCAACATTCCGTATAAATCAAGCGGATTCACATCGGTATCCTTCCCGTAACAGCGTTCGCGCGGCGATTTAGGTCTTCAGAGGCTGTCCGAGAATTCCATCCAACCAATCTCTCACTCGTTCCAGGATGGCCGGATGGAATTCGTCCCGCGCTTGCTCATCTTCCACGTCGCATACTTTAACGCATCGTGCCGGCGCGCGCCGTCAAGCCTTCGGCAATCCGATCCTTGTTACTTCCTCGAGAAGGACCAGGTCAAACTGCAGACAGTCGTCATGGCACGCTGCTAATGCCTTGATTCCGTCGGCCGGGGATTTTCTAAATGATGCGGCACCCTCAGCAACTCGAACATCGAAAGCGTAAAGCTTTAGGACCAGAGGCGACATGAGATCGTGAGTCTCTTTGCTTAGAGCAGCCAAGATCACACGGCTTCCGACAATATCAGGGAATAGCGTCTGCATAGACGTGTCATATGCCGATAGATCGCGCTCTGAGAGTTTTTCTGATTCATATTTTGCTTTCCAGCTGAGCCAACATATTGCATGAACACCGGCCGCAAGCTTTTTCGTTAAGTCTGCCAATGCTAATCGGGCGTCTTTTTCAATCGCGTCATACCTCGCGCGAACCCACTTTTGGTGTTCAATCTTTGATTGTCGCCATCCGTTTAGCCAACCGCCTCCAAGACCAGCCAAGGCTCCGATGCTTGCGCCAATTAAGCTTGCCGTTGTTGCGTCCATCACATCCTTACTTTCGTCCTGTATCTCTCCGCTTATGTTAGGAAGTGCACCTAACGGTGAGTTGTCGCGGCGGCGCGATTTCAATCAATCCCGACATATCTGCACGGACCAGTCATGATGCGAAACACCCGCTCTTGATGCATCGAGACTCCCGTCCCACGGTTTGTTGGGTGTTTCCATTTGTATTTACTGTTGTATTTACTGATTGAGGCATGGAAATCTCCACTCTCGAACTGGCGGAGTTTGAAGGTGCACGGTACTCAGCGGGACGGATTCGTCAATTAAGGTTTTGATTGAGTCGCGTGTGTTAGTTGGAATAATCCAGAGGTCAATGCGGAAATGTTTGAGAAAACCACCGTTCTTAAGAATGACATAGTCCGGGGCAATTGAACGTTTGCTAAGCAGATAATCACGAATGGCAAATAGATGCGCGATTACTTCGCCACGTCTGGTGTCAGAGGTGCCCGCGTAGATAACGATGACCGCCCTGCCCTCCGGCGTCGCTCGTAAGGCCGACGCATAGTTGTCCAGGCGGGCCAATTCCTCATTACAGTCGAGTCTGCCAAACCGATCGAATTTTCGAGGGGTACGACCAAAAGCACAGGGAACGAATGCGCCCAGGAATAATACCGTGGCCAACGCGCCGACCAGGATCTGAGATTTGCCCCGAGAGAACATGGAAAGAAAACCACCCGACGGTTGAGTTTGGAGCGGCGGCGCGATTTCATTCAATCCCGATATCTCGGGACGCCAAATACTGGGAGCGCGGGCGCCCTCGCCCGCATTGAGCGCGCCCCGAAAAACAATTTGGGCTCGATTTTTTCTTAAAACTTTACGCGTGCTGCCCGGCGCGTTTGCGGACGAGGGCGTCCCCGCTCCCAGTGTTAAGTCGCCCCTTTCAACTTTGGATTGAGAGTTTTGGCAAAGCTTCCTCTCACCTCACTATCGCGATGGAGGCTTGGAAACCTGCCTCGCTGCCAGCCATGCCGCCGCAGTCAAACACATTGTAATCACAATTGAGAAAACGATGGGTATGATAAAGAGGTATCTCCAGCTCACCACCGTGATGGCGGCAAAGCAAAGAGCGAACGCCCACGCAGTGCCGCGCATGAGTGCCAAAGTCGCTGCCGGAAGGCCACCTAGCTGCCACGCCAATATCGCCGCGAACAAATAAAACACGCCGACAGAGAATCCGGCGGCCACAAAGAAGTCCCAATACGTGCGGTTGAACCCCAGCACGTCAAAGTGAATTGACCGCATTGAGCCAAGCAGGGCATCAACCCCCCAACTGGGATCAGACTGGCGAAAGCCGAGTGTATGTCCTATCGCGAAAAGCAGCAGCAGCACAGCGGCGATTCGATAGAAAATAGATGCTTTCATTCTTGCCTCCATCGCCGGACCAACAGATCAGAACCGGGAGCGGTAGCGACCGGGCGAGTTGAATCCCTCAGTTATTCCGAAGCGTCAGCGTGTTTGATTCAACCTTACCCAACCAAAAGTTCATCAGTTTGATGCCAGGCATATCCAGATTTACAGCCTGCGCGCCGGTGCCTTCAAACTGCGCGGTCAAATGATTACTGCCTGACAACAGCGGTATTGAGAATTCCTTCGTTTCCTGACACCAAAACTGATCGAGTGCCAGTTTGAGCGAGTATGTCGATCCCGCGCGAAGCGGCAAGACCCAATCATCAACTCTGCCTGCGACGAACGCAGGCGTCACAAATTTGAAGATGCGCGTTTGGCCCTGAGCGTCCGTGAACTTCATCGCAATCTTCGTCGGCAACTGCACCCTCCCGTTGGCGAGCATGATGCCGAGATTCAGAGTTACGTCGCGGTTACCGACATTTGAAAAGGTCACGTGTAGGTTTGAGCCTGACGCGGTGAGACACATTTGCACGCCATCAACCGCGCGGCCACAGTCAGGTGTCTCTTGCGACGATCTGGATGCACCCGTACCGGAAACAGCGATGACGACTAATACGGCGAAACTGAGTAGTATCTTGTTCATATCTAAAGAAGCAGCCGACGACAAGATTTCAATCAAGCATAGCGGCAAGAAGTCAGAACCGGGAGCGGTAGCTACTGAGTAGTATTAACGGCTACCAGCCATCACGATTTGTTCGACGTGGATCAAGTCATCTCGACGCGAGTGTACTCGACCACAGACAATAGGTTCCCGTCCGGATCACGGAACCACGCGACCTGATCCCCTGCCGGGAGTTTCAGGATTCCATTCTTGTCATGGGGAAAGTTAGCGAACCTTTCTATTTCCACACCCCGCGAGTTCAGTTGATTAACAATTCCACGAATGTCTGTTACAGAAAAGCCGACTACGGTATGTGGGCTCGGCTCAGTGTGGGGAACAGGCGATACTCTAAGATCTCCTCCGTTGACGGAATATACCAACGCGCCGTGTGATATGCCTATGAACGGCAACTCCAGGATGTGCGTATAGAATTGTTCCGCTTTATCAACGTCAGATGTCCAAATGATTGTTTGTAATTTTGCGCCAGCAAGCATGTTGTCTTTCAGCGCGAATTCCCAACGCGCCGATATTCATTCTCTAACGGCCGAGATGAGTTGGAAAGTTGACTCCCACGGACAACGCTGCGGAAAGTAACAGCCGCATCTGATTTCCCTGCCGCAAGATATGTACTCCCACTTCGTGTCGCCGACAGTGAGTTGCTTATATGGATGAGTGAGTCGAAACGGGTAAAGGCCGCGGCTTCGTCGACAAATCGGTCGTTGCCTGAAAAGCCGTTATTTGGTCCGCTTCCGCGAGGAATTGGCGAAAAGCGTCAAGCCAAAAAGTACCCCCATCGACAGACCCAGAGCGATGTTGTTCAAGGCAACGCCCAAGGCCACCCCGAAAGCCATTCCGATAGCCAGGCCACCTATGTCTTTTGTCCTGTCCTTGGCCATACTTCAATACTCCTTCTGATTCCGAGTAGCATACAGTACAGAGGAAACTAAGACATCACCGAACGGGGAGTTGACGCGGCGGCACGAAAACAAATCCGCACTCCGAGATTCCCAATCCGGAATTAGTTCTCCCCGCCGCTCGCGTCCAACTATTGGTTATGCGGCAGGGACTGGACCAATCAGGGTACCGCCACAGCGACCCGTCGCACCTCTGCGCTTTGGATCGTTACTCCTGGTGCTGACCAATTTGATGCCGGTGGCACCGAACGGCGCGCTTGCTCCTCGGTTTCGAAGAGCACGAAACCAAAACCCTTGCCCTCGGCAGGCTCCACCCAGTAGCCGCGCAAGAAACCTTCTGCGGCCCTGATTTGCGGCAAGATCTCGTTTGTGAACGCGGCAGCCGCAGCCGGCGCCTGGGCTGGATCAATTGTCAGTTCAACAAGCGCTGCGTACATTTCCCCTCCGTATTGCACGACAATAAACGAACTAATAACTCTCCACTTTCGGCATTCAGCAATATCACGATTTGTTAACTATCTCACGCAACATTATCGATAAAGCTTCTAATAATTGAAACGACTTCCGCGCGCTTCAGAATGGAAGAAGCATGACCTGCATCGCGAAAGGTATGTACCTGCGCGTTTGGATATGTGCGGCGGAGACTGGCTCGGTCTCGCGACGGTATTGCCGGGTCATCGTCAGACTCGATGATGAGAACTCTTCCCGGCCAGGCCTTCAGGTCATCAGACGTAAATCCAGGCTGGCGGGCGAGGTCAAGTAACGACTTGTTTTGGTGTATGAAAACTTCTTTCAGCAACCCGGAGGCGATCGCTTCCTCAAGATAAGCTCGCCAGAACTCGGCTTCAGGATGTTTCGCGGCGCGGAGCGTCGAGACCAAAATCTTATTAAGCCGGATTCTGAGAAGAGAGGCGAATAGCCTTTGCGGAAACATGGGAAATAATTTCCCGGCAATCCACAGAGGTTTTGCCAACTTCGGCGTGAGCACAAAGGTGTGAGACAGAATCAGACTGCGAGCTTGATGAGGATACTGGCGAACAAAATATTGGGCCACCAGGCCGCCGTATGAACCACCAAACACATGAGCCTGATTCAAATCTTCCGTTTCCAGGATATGAGCAAAACCGGCACACAACTCCGTCATTGTCAGTGACAGCGCATAGGATGGTGCGATGATCCGATATTCATTCTCTAAAGCCGAGATGAGTGGGAAAGTTGACTCGCCCACGGATAACGCGCCGGGAAGTAACAGCAGCGTCTGATCTCCCTGACCGCAAGATATGTACTCCCACCTCGTGTCGCCGACAATGAGTTGCTTATATGGATGAGTGAGACGAAATTCTTTCAGGCGAGCGACTTGTTCCGGGGGGACCCGCTCATAAATCTGATCGAACGCGGCGCTTTTTTGCGTTGAGGTTGGAACATGCATCTTCCTCGGTCCGCTGCATAAAATAATTTCTGTTAGATCCTACGCAAACGGTCTTTGAATGTTTCCAACAAATCGGGCATCGAACGGTTGAGTTGTGTGTCGTGTAGAGACAAGGGTCGATGACGCGCCCGCGGTAGCGACGACGTTGAATTGCAAACGCATCTTGAGAACACGCAATCGCGGCTCGCGTGCAGCGATTTATGGGGTTGCGTTTTACCTTACGGAACTATTCTCGGCGAATTCACAGGGTCGGCTGGATAAAGAACAAAATCCATATAGCTGCGCGACCCGCGCAACACGCCTGTTGATCGGGTAGCGGTTTTGAACCCCGGCGCCGCAGCAGTAACGTCGTACGTGTCGGGCTCCAGATCGGCAACATATTGTCCTTTGGTATCAGATCTTTTGATCACCGTGGTAAGTGATGAGCGTCCCACAATCGTGATCTTGGCGGCCACAACCACGGCGCCATTTGGATCTGTAATGCGGCCGGAAATTGCGCGGCGAACTCTCTGCGATCCGCCGCGAGGATTTGCGGCGCTGGCCGGAAACGACACGACGAGCAGGAATGAAAACGTCAGTGCAATTACATGCTTGAACATTCCTGGTAGCACCCACCAGCAGGAGGCTTTGCCTCAAAAAATCGCAAACACTCCGAATGGCCGGCGCGTAGCGTCGAATTGAATTTAGCCCGGCCTTTCAAGGCCGGGTAGCTGCCGTTAAGACAATTATCGTCGCGTAGCGACGATTGAAAGAAATCTCAGGCTTTTTGCTTTTCATCGCGTCGCTAACGCGGCGCGAGAATGTTTGGCCTACCTGATCCCGGCCTTGAAAGGCCGGGCTAAATTCACTTCGACGCTACGCGTCGCTCTGTAAAAGCAGCGTTCATCACTTTTGGGCAAAGCCACGGCAGGAAGTTAGCCGCATTTATGTGCGTCGTCAACGGGTAAGTCCACCCGCGTAATGCCGTCTTTAGGGTACGTGCGTTTGAATTCCTCAACCTTCATGATGTCAATTTCATGATTGACCACTTTGACTGGAAAGACACCACTCTTCGGAGTGCCGGTAGGGGTCGCGTAATAGAAATGTAAAGTGTCACCTTCCAGCTTGTAATAGACAGATTGACCGTCGGAGCGAAGGCCATAATCAGTGTCGCGGTTGAAGCTCACGCACGGATCGCCGTTCGGTGAAATGGCAATGACGTCATAATTGCCGACCAGACCACGCACCTCACGTTTGAAATAGATTGCCTTACCGTTGGGCAGGTCTAATTTAGAAATGGCGTATTGAGGTGCAAATTCGTTCGCGCTGCAACCTGCAAATACCACACATGTGGTCAGCAAGAAAATCCCGGTAATATTTCGAGCAGCCTGAGTCATAGGAGTGCGAAAACGTCTGAGTTGACGCGGCCGCGCGAATCAAAGCACCTCATAACGAATAACTACGGCGATTTCATTGACGCTTCAACGAGTCTCTGTTGTAGTTCACCCTCGGACAGAGTTTGCCACCCGGGTACCTGGTCAACTCTAACCCGCACACCTCTATCTACGAAGGGGATGAGCAACACCAATCCAGGTGGATGAACCTGAAGCAGCTCGCCCAGTCGGAACACGACCAAACGCTCGCCTTCTCTTGTAATAGCTATCGACTTTGCCGCAACGACGAGCAGTGAGATGGTCATGAACGCTACAAAGATCAAAAGTACCGCTATATTCATTCCAGGTGACCCTTCACTTAGGGTAACGACTCCACTAACAGCGCCGAACGGTTGAGTTGACGCATCGGCGCGAATTAAAGCACCCTTCGCCGCACCAGGCTAGTTGCGAAATAAGTTTGTCCCGCTGCATTGGAACCTAACCCTACAGAATACCGATTTCCTTAAGCCAGTTCTCCACGAGCGAAGGCCACATCGTCACCGGATGTTCGGTGCGCCTCAGCCCAAACGCATGACCGCCCCTGGCGAAAAGATGGACCTCTGTCGGAACGCCTGCATCATCAAGAGCACGCGCATAGACCGTGCTGTTGCAGATATCGTCAACAGGATCATCCCAGGCCTGCAGCAGGAATGTCGGCGGCGTTTGCTTTGTGACGTGTAGGCCGGGATCGAGAGTGGCAGCGGAGCGACACAGATGTCCCGGATAAAGCGCGACCGCAAAGTCAGGACGACTGCTTAAGTTGTCAGCCGCATCGACGGGTTTATAAGTAGGCTCAAATATGTTGCTCGTCTGCGCGACCAGATAGCCGCCTGCCGAGAACCCGATCACCCCGATCTTGTTGGGATCCAGCCTCAACTCCTTCGCTCTGGCCCGCACAAGCCTGATTGTTCTTTGCGCGTCCTGAAGTGCGCGGGGCACCTTGGGGGTGATGTGGCAATGACAATCCTTGTCCCAGTAGTGATCGCTTTTGGGAACACGATACTTGAGCAAGACACAGGTGATGCCCTTAGCGCTCATCCAGTCGCATATTTCAGTTCCTTCAAGGTCCATCGCCAAAAGTTGAAATCCACCGCCGGCGAAGACCACCATCGACGCGCCAGTGTTCCTGTCTTTGGGCGGAAAGACCGTCATGGTTGGAGAGCTTACGTCATAGACTGCGGTGTAAGGCCGACCCGCGACGACATCAGGGGCTTTGGTCAGCTCAACTCTCTCCGCCGCTTGGGAAACGCCTTGCATATTCGGCGCGCCGTTCGGCCAGATCGGAATTTGTTCTAGTCCTGAAGGCGGCTCCCAGATGCCGGCCTTTTTGACATCCGCCTGTTGCGGACCAGTTGTTGTCGGTCTATTAGCTTGCGTTGGCGCTGCCTCGAGCCGACGCATCACTACGACGCCACTTGCCAGGCCCGACACCCCGAAGGTACACGCGAGCAGCAACCAGATTCGGCGCACTATAGATTCCTTTCGACTGAACAGAAATTGGTGGCGATCCCCGAATGGCGTCCAACGCTTTGTGTGCGCCGTCCGAGGAGCAGAATCATTCAAGCAGCGCTGTTTCCGCAAGTAATTGGCGACCCTTGAATCCTGACGCACGGCCCGTCAGCACACCATTTCGCCAAATACCTACAATGGGAGTGTGATACACCTTGCCAACTCCAGGCACGTAACGTTCAAAGTCAGCGGCCGCACCGTGGCATTCGTCAACATCGAAAACATAAATAGCGGGAAGCTGGTTGTTTTCTGTGAGAGTTCCCTGTAATCGATCCAGGAGTTCCAGATCGTAACGAGACCAAACCGCAATGCCGAGAAGAACGCGGTCCGGCGCGAATTCATCAATCCCGATATATCGGGACCGATCACTTAGGATGCGAAACACACCCTCCCAATGCATCGGGACTCGCGTCAGCTAAAGTTCGGTGGCGACTGGAACGGTTAACGCTTTGCCCGCTTCAGCAAAAATTCGGTGTTTGAACCATTCGGGATTGCTGCAACTAATTCCCAGCCATCGGCGCCAAGTTTGTTCAGCGCGACCACGCTACTCGAGTTGGTTTCAATGCTGTCAACTTTTCCTTCGGGAGTTGAAGGGACGACCACCTGAGCCACGTAGCGATTGTCGTTTTGCCCCGAAGGCCACGTGCCGAGGACA